>Ga0194127_10003000_pt1 | contig 22136 bp, 16 predicted proteins | sample TA2KigC100mmetaG_FD_148624 | JGI IMG/M metagenome (GOLD analysis project Ga0194127, IMG submission 148624) | Freshwater microbial communities from Lake Tanganyika, Tanzania - TA2015036 Kigoma Deep Cast 100m | ecosystem: Environmental > Aquatic > Freshwater > Lake | place: Tanzania: Lake...
ACGTCAACATCCGGTTCGCGGGCGAGCTGGACGACGCACCGAACTACATCAACACCTACTTCAACGGCAACTTCGTCAACAAGTGGACGAACGGCGCGTGCAACGTGTCCTTCGTCCAGATCGGCGGATGGCCAAAGACCTACGTGGTCAATGCCCCGACCTTCAAGCTCGCCACGCAGCCCGAAGGGGACGTGGACGTGGACTGCGGCAACGGCCAGTCCCACGGGATCAACGAGTTCTCCCTGATCCGGTTCCGGGTGGTGCCGCAGTAGGGCTTCGATCTTCTACGCCGCCCTTTTCCCCATGACAAACCCATGACAATTCCCCCTCACACTGGGTCGCCAGGAGGTGAGGGCCATGCAGAGCAAGTCCAGCGAAATCAAGGGAAAGCGAAACATCAGCCTCTCGAAGAAGGGAGGTCTTTCCGCAAGAAGAGTTCTGTTGACCGGTGTGTTCGGGGCGTTCGGGGTCGATGACGAATTCGGTCGCAAAGAGAACATCATGGAGCTGTTCCACAACCAGGTGACCCGGGAGCAGGGGCTCGCCTCGTTCCGGTTCCAGCACCGCTCGTTCGGGCTGTACTTCCTGGCCGGGAACATCGATGCCGACGTGACCGTGCTCGACTTCCCGTCCAGGAAGCGGTTCGAGCAGGAGGTGAAGAAGGGGTATGACATCGTGGGCATCTCCTTCATCACGCCGAACTTCGTGAAGGCCCGGGAGATGGCGAGGTTCGTGCGGGCCAATTGCCCCGGGACCGAGATCATCCTCGGCGGTCACGGCGCAGCGATCGAAGGGGTCGAGACGCTCATCGAGTGCGACCACGTGTGCAAGGGGGAGGGAATCCGGTGGATGAGAGCCCACCTGGGCCAGGATCCGGATGCGCCCATCGTCCACCCCGCGCTGCCGAGCGCCGAACGGGCCATGATCCACGGCGTCCCGGTTCCGGGGATCCCTGCGAGCCTGCTCGTGCCGGGTGTCGGCTGCGTCAACGGCTGCAAGTTCTGCTGCACCACGCACTTCTTCGGCAAGTGCTACACCTCGTACCTGGCCACCGGGAAAGATCTGTTCGAGACTGCGTGCCGCATCGCGGACCAGCAGGGCACCAACGAGTTCTTCGTCATGGACGAGAACTTCCTCAAGGACAGGGCTCGGGCCACGGAGCTCATGGAGGAGATGGAACGGCACCAGCGCTTCTTCGAGTTCCAGATCTTCTCGTCTGCGGAGGCGATCACGGCATTCGGCCTCGACAACCTCGAGCGACTCGGCGTGACCTACATCTGGATCGGAGTGGAGTCTTCGTCGGAGGTCGGCAACTACGTGAAGAACCGGGGCATCGATCCGAAGAAGCTGGTTCGTGACCTGAGGGATCGAGGGATCATCGTGCTGGCCTCGGGGATCCTGTGCATGGAGCACCACACGCCGGACAACATCGACATCGACATCGACTTCATGGTGGGGCTCGAGGCCGACTTCGTCCAGTTCATGCTGCTGACTCCGCTGCCGACGACGGGGCTGTTCGAGGATCATCGGGAGCGGGGCTCCTGCGGGAGGGACCTGCCGTTCGAGGAGTGGCACGGCCAGAAGCACCTGAGCTGGCGACACCCGGCGTTCCCGGGGGACCTGGCAGAGGAGTGGATCACGGCCGCGTTCCGGCGGGACTACGAGGTGAACGGGGCCTCCATGTACCGGGTCGTGGACACGCAGTGGCGGGGATACCGGCGGCTGGCCGCAATGACCGAGCTGCCCCCGGTTCTCGAGGCACGGCTGAAGGGATTCGAGGCACGGGTGCGGGGTTGGGTGCCGATGCTCCCCGCGATTGCTGCGCACACTCCGTTCGATTCGGAGCGGCGGCGCGCCCGGGCGCTCGACGCGGAGATCGGGGCGACCTTCCGGCCGACGGTCCGTGACCGCATGATGCGGTTTGCGGTGCGCCTGTTTGCAAAGACGTGGGAGATGCGGCTCCGGCTTCACGGTGACGGCCTGCAGCCCACGACGATCCGCACGCGCTACCCAGCGGGGCGGCAGATCGTGTATAGTGCGGGCACAGGGGTTCGACTCGACGAAGGGTCCACCCAGCCGCAGGAAGAACGGAGGTGGGCGTGTCAGCAGGCGGCAGCTACCGCCGCCGCATCAGGCGGCTCCGGCACAGTCTGAGACTGGGCGGTCCCATTGCGGTCCTTTCCGCGGCGGTGCTGTTCCCCGCGGTGCTCATCGCTTCGGTCGCAATCGTGGCCCTGGCCCTGTGGGAGACACCCAAGGACCTCGTGCTCGGAATTCTGGCTCTCTCCCTTGCGGCGGCCGCGGTTTCCGGCGCGATCATCGTGACCGTCCTGCTCGGCCGCAGGGCACGGCTGGCCAGGCTCCAGGCCGACCTGCTGGGCAACGTGAGCCACGAGCTCAAGACCCCGCTGGCCGCGATTCGAATGTATGCGGAGACCCTCCAGTCCGGAGTCGTGGCCAATGACCCGAAGCTCGTCCGGGAATGCGTCGAGGCAACCGTCCGCGAGACCGAGTGGCTCCAGAGCATGATCGAGCGGCTCCTGACCTGGCGGGCTGCGGCACGGGACCGAGCGGCCCTGGAGTTCGAGACCGGACCGCTGGCGCCGGTCGTCAACGACGTGTCCCGGCGCTTCCGGAGGATGTTCCGGCCGGACGAAGTTGAATTCCTGGTCTCGGTGGACACCTGCCTGCCGGTGGCGCACGACCGCACCGCCGTGGAGTCGGTTCTGCTCAACCTCCTGATCAATGCCTACAAGTACACGGGCCAGACCAAGCGGATCTCGCTGTCGGCTCGTGATCAAGGCGACCACGTCGAGGTGATCGTCGAGGACAACGGGGGCGGGATTCCCGGCTCGCAACTCAAGCGGATCTTCGAGCCGTTCTACCGGGTCGAGACGAGCGGGCGTCCGGCTGCCAGTGGATCAGGGCTGGGGCTTGCCATCGTCGACGTGACGGTCCGGGCGATGGGGGGAACGGTGGGAGTCGTGTCGGAGCCGGGGCGGGGGAGCACGTTCACGGTCTCACTGCCCGCTGCGGAGCCGGGGACGGTTGCGGACGGCGAAATCACGGCCCCGGGAGGCCGCAAGTGACCGAGAACGCACAGCCTGTGAAAGAGACGATCCTCATCGTCGAGGACGACCGGTCGCTGCGGGACGGGCTCGCCATGAACTTCCGGGTGCGCGGCCACCGCGTTCTTCTTGCTGCCGACGGCGAGCAGGGGATGAAGCTGGCGTTCGATGCCCGGCCCGACCTCATCGTGCTGGACATCAATCTGCCGGGCTTTTCCGGACTGGAGATCCTCGAGGAACTGCGTGAGCGGGGGCAGAAGGTGCCCGTGCTGATCCTCTCGGCCCGCGGCAAGGTCTCGCAGAAGGTGGAAGGGCTGGGATTGGGGGCGGATGACTACCTTGCCAAGCCGTTCGAGCTGGCGGAACTGCTCGCCCGGGTCGAGGCCCTGCTGCGCCGTTTCCGGACCGAGCGGGAGTCGCAACCCGACCTGGCGTTCGGAGACGTGGTCGTACGGGTGGCCGCCCGCTCCGTCATGCTGCGGGGCAAGGAAGTCCCGATGTCCGCCAGGGAGTTCGACCTGCTCTGCCTGCTGGCCCGGTCCCCGGGCAGGACGTTTTCCCGTGACTCCATCCTGGAAAACGTGTGGGGGTTCGACTTCGAGGGAACTCCACGGACCGTGGACAATTTCATCGTGTCGCTGCGCCGCAAGCTGGAAGACGATCCGGCCAGTCCCCGACACATGATCACGGTGCGCCAGGTGGGGTATCGGCTGGAGCCATAGCGGTCCCGCACACGTTCCGGTTGACGGCCTCACGCCGGTTGAGTAATATTGCGACTGTGCGATATCGCGAGACGAGGTCGACTGGAATGAAGACACGGGCGGGCAGGAAGGCAACGGCAGGCATGGACGAGGAGCGGGCGGAGCGGCTGGCCGAGGTGCTCAAGGGCATCGCCCACCCCCTGAGGTTGAGGCTGGTGGCCGCTCTGTGCAAAGGGGACCACACGGTGACCGACCTGACCGAGAAGCTCGGCGTCCGGCAGTCCGCCGTGTCGCAGCACCTGGCTCCGCTGCGCCTCCTGGGCCTCGTGTCGGTGGACCGCACCGGCGGCAAAGCCACTTACTCCCTGGCGGAGCCGCACCTTCGTAACCTGGTCGATTGCCTTCTGGGCTGCCGCAACCGGTAGCCCCCCCCAAGTAGCGAATCACGAGCCACTAATCGCGAGCCACGAATCGCGAGCCACGAATCGCGAGCCACGAATCGCGAGCCACGAATCGCGAGCCACGAACAACCCTCCTCTCAGAAGAGGCTCACCACCCCGTTGATCGTCACGAACAGGTCAGAAGAGGCTCACCACCCCGTTGATCGTCACGAACAGGTAGTGCCTGATTCTCGTGAGCTCCGAGTCCTTGTCGGGATTGTGATGGGTCTCGAGCACATACTGCGGCGAGACAGATAGCCCGGGGATGATGGCGACGGAGGCACCGGCGTAGAGCCGGTTCATGGAGAACCCCTTCTTCTCGAAGAATGGCTCCCCCTTGTTGATGTCGGCGGTCTCGTCATCTTCGACCAGGCCGAGGAAGACCTCGTCAGCAAGCACCAGGGCGATGCCGGGGGTCAGGGAATAGCTTGCCTGGAGCATCTGCCGCAGTAGAAGCGAGTAACCGTTCCGATGTGAATCGGTCTTGAACGCAGCGTTGCGCGCATAGAGCTTGGAGTGGAAGATGGAGCGGCTCGTGAGGGTGAGCCGGCCCAGGGCGTAGTCGAGGATGGGGATGACTTCCAGGTTGTGGGAATCGAAGTAGTCGTTCTCGCTGCCCTCGCCCTTGGCAGGAATGGGAAACCCCATGTAGTAGTACCAGAGGGGCACCCTGAGGCGGAGCGAACCGAAGCGATGCATGTACATGGGCCCGGTGAACAGCTCGTACATGGTGACGCCGCCGGGATCCTCCTTGCTGTCCGTGAGCCGGTACCGGATCCCGGGCATGACCGTGTAGGCCCAACTCGGAGTGATCACGCCGGTCATGTTGCCGTACAGCCAGACCTGGGCATCGCTTCGAGGTTCTTCGGCAAAGAGTGGAGGGACCCCGGAAAGCAGGATCACGGCGACGACGAGGATGCTGAGCGCACGGCGTGGGACCATCGCTTCCCTCCGAATCGCGGAGCCGCCGGCTGCAATCAGCCGGTGACCATGCGGCTGACACGCTGAGCGACGAGCCTCTTCCATTCAGCAAGGGAGTCCGGCGTGAACACGTCCTCGCCCAGCAGCCTGGCGCTGACGCCGGAGGCTGCAAAGTGGAGGAAGTGGACCCCCACGATGCTGAGTGCGAGCATGTGGGGGTTGTCCTGCGCAAACGCCCCCGCATCCATGCCGGCCTTGAGGAAGGCAGCGAACCGGTTCAGGGTGCGGTCAAGGAGCTCACGCCCCTCCTCCTGCACGAAGATGTGCTCGTCCATGGACTCGCGCAAGACCAGCAGAGCCGCCCACGGGTGGGAGCCCAGGTAATCCACGACGTACTCGCACAGCGCTGCGAGCCGCTCGGGGTAGGTCCCCTCGCGTGCAGCGAGCTGCTCCACGAGCCCGTCCAGATCGCTGACCATGCCCAGGATGACCTCTCGGTAGAGCCGGTTCTTCGAGTCGAAGTGGTGGAAGAGGGAGGACTTGCGCAGGCCGACGGCGTCCGCGATGTCTCCCATGCTGGTCCCGGCGTAGCCGGACTGGGCGAAGGCCCCGCGGGCCACTTCGAGCAGGTGGTCGCGGCTGACCGGGTTTCTCGGCCGTCCGGGCGACCTCACGTCATCCTTGTTGCTGCCGTTCATGCCTTCCTCCCCTGCCGTTGTCGCAGCCGCTCGTCCGGCTGCGGCCCCGGTACGACCGTGGTACTATCCCACGACGCCCGGCGCCCGTCAATCGGCCGGTCGATAGTTTCTTGTCGGTCACGGTCCTTGACGGGTTCAACGTGGTCTGGGATAGTGGGTATCGTGCTGGAAGAGGGAGTCGCCGCATGGTGGACAGCGACTGCACCGCGAAGCTTTCCGAAGGGCGGCTTGCCCCGACCCGCCCGCTCGTGCTCATCAGTGCCTGTCTCCTGGGGGAACGGGTCCGATACGACGGAGAGCTGAAGCCCGACCTGCTTGTGCTGCATTCGCTGGGGCCGTTCGTCGACTGGCAGCGGGTGTGTCCGGAATCCGATTCGGGATTGCCGACCCCGAGACCCCCCATGAACCGTGTCGGACCTCTCGGGTCGCCCCGGCTGATCAGCAGCACCGGGGAGGACCTCACGGAGCAGATCCTCCGCTTCACCCGCAAGAAGCTGGCCGAGATCGAAAGGTACGAGCTTTGCGGCTACGTGTGCAAGGCCCGCTCGCCGAGCTCCGGGTTGGTCGGAGTCGACCTGTACAGCCGGAGCGGCAAGGTCCGGCAAGCAGGGGCCGGTCTGTTCACGGGTGCGTTCATGGATCGTTTTCCGTTGATTCCAATCGAACAGAACGATCGGCTGTCGGATCCCCAGCTCATGGCGTCTTTTGCGGAGCGCGTGTTTGCACGGCGTCGCTGGCTCGACCTGGTGTCGGAGGGTTTGAGCCGGGAGGGGTTGGTCGACTTCCACATGGCGCACAAGTTCCTTCTCCTGGCGCACGGCCAGGCCGGGCTCTCCGAGCTGGACTGGATCGTCGGCGTCGGAGGGGATCTTCCGGTGGAGCGCCTGTTTGCTGCATACGAGCTGACGTTCATGGCCGCCCTTGCGCGACCGGCGACCCGTGGGGGGACGGTGGAAGCGCTGCAGCAGATGGCCGGCTTCGTGAAGAACCTGCTGTCTCGGAAGAGGAGGGCCGAGCTGATGGAGGCGATCGAGGGCTACCGCTGCGGCCGGCGCTCTCTGTCTCTGCCGCTGGACCTGCTGAGTCGGCATGCTGCGCACTTTGGGCTGCCGTTCCTCAGCCGCCAGGTCCTCCTCTCCCCCTACCCTGCTGCGCTGATGCTCCCCGTCCGTTGACGCGGCCCCGCTCCGAACGCTCGGGTGTTGCGACCTCGGCCTCCGTTCGAGTAGGATGAAGACAATGTTCGCGGTTTCGATCATGGAGGCAAGAACTTGAGGGCATCACGTTCGAGGATGCGAGCCCTGCGACAAAGAGCGCGGAGCCCGGCCATCGGAATCCTGGCCCCGCTCGGCATCCTGGACCTGATCGCAGGGCAGGACGAGCCGAAGGGGGAGATCGAGGGCGTCTACGAGTCGTTCGGCGACATGCTCCTGGGCCTTCTCGGCCGGCGGAGAGCTGCGACGCCCTGCGGTTGCATCGAGTCCCGGAGGGTGAGGAGAAGATGATGATTCGATACCGACAATTGGGAGAGCGGGGAGACCGGAAGGCGCGGGCCGGCGCAGCCGTGCTTGCCTGTGCAGCAGCGCTCGCTGCCGCCTGCAGCGGCGGCGCCACGTCGGAGCCGCCACCGCCGTGCTGGGAGCCATTCGTACAAGCGGACCCGACCGCGGGCGTGCTCGAGGCTTCGACCGACGCCGCTCAGTTCAAGTGCCGCACCGCGAGCCAGGAGGCGACGGCGCAGTACTCCGTCGTCGTCGGCAACGTCCGTGTCCAGCTCCTGTCCTCGACCCTCGTCCGACTCGAAGAGCGCGGCCCCGGCGACTTCGAAGACCGTTGCACGTTCGTCGTCATCGATCGGGGCTGGCCCGGAGTCGCTCACGAGGTGAGCAAGGACGGGAAGGACACGCTGGTGAAGGCCGACGGATACACCGTGCGGATTCCGAGCGAGGGCGCATCGCTGTCCGGAGCCCAGGTGCTCGGGAAGGACGGCAAGGTGCTCTACGCAGCGGACGGGAAGCCTCCGCAACGCACCTTCCTTCCCGGTCCGTCCGAACCGGTCGGTAGCTGGGTGATGGGGGACATGCCCCGCCTGGTCCCTCCCGAATGGGGGGCCACGCCCCCACCCTCCCCCCGGACCGACTCGGGATGGGACACGACCAACGATGCCCCGGACGTCTACGTCTTCGTGCCGGGCGAAGAGGGTTATGCCGGTCTTCGCAGCGACTTCCTCAAGCTGACCGGTCCGGTCGAGCTGCCTCCGTTGTACACGTTCGGCCTGTGGTTCAGCCGCTACTATGCCTACACGGAGAAGACCGCGCTCGACACCGTCGAGGGGTTCCGCAAGCGCCGGATCCCATTGGACCTGCTCGTCGTGGACACCGACTGGCGGATCGGCGGCTCGGCCGGCTATGCGCCCGATCCGCAGTACTTCCCCGACATGGCGGGCTTCTTCCCCAAGGCTCACGACAAGCACGTGCGCATCATGTTCAACGACCACCCCGAGCCGACGGGGCCCTCGCTCGACCCGGCCGAGCTGCAGTTCCGCTGGGACGGGCTGACCGGGCTCCTGGAGCAGGGGCTCGACGCCTGGTGGTATGACCGCAACTGGTACACGAGCCTGGCCGAACCGGTCCCCGGCATCTCCAAGGAGGTGTGGGGAATGCGGTTGTACCACGACGTGGCCGAGAGATTCCGGCCGGATTCGAGGCCGCTCATCATGTCGAACGTCGAGGGCATCGACAACGGGATGCTGAGGCAGCCGTCGTCGCCTTCCGCCCACCGCTTCTCCATCTGGTGGACCGGGGACACCCGCTCCACCTGGGGCTTCCTCAAGCTGGGCATCCAGAACGGCGTGTTGAGCGGGCTGCTGTCCCTCCTCCCCTACGTGAACGAGGATGCCGGAGGGCACCAGGGCGACCCCGCACCGGAGCTCTACACCCGGTTCATGCAGTTCGCGACCCTCTCCCCCGTGGCGCGGCCGCACTGCACCAAGGGACAGAAGCGGCTCCCCTGGGAATTCGGTCCCGAGGCCGAGACGATCGTCACCGACTACATCCGCCTGCGTTACCGCCTCCTTCCTATGATCTATGGGGCGGCACGGCGGGCCTACGACGACGGCACGCCGCTCATGCGGAGGCTGGACCTGGAGTGGCCCGAGCACGCGGAGGCCACCGATGCCACGCAGTACCTGCTCGGCGATGATCTCCTGGTTGCGCCGATCCATGGGAACCCCGCCGTCGCTATCACGTCGACCGACGTGAAGACGCCCGAGGGCAAGCCGGGATTCCTCGGAGAGTACTTCACAGGCATGGGCCTTTCCGGCAAGCCCGTAGTCACCAGGGTGGACGAGCGGATCGAGTTCGACTGGGCGTACCTCTCACCCGCGGACGGCATCCCGTCGGACGGCTTTTCGGTGCGCTGGACCGGAGTAGTGGGCCCCGCTGCAGCGACGAGTGAGGCGATCTTCGCAGTGACCGGAGACGACGGGTTCCGCCTCTGGGTGGATGACAAGCTCGTCATCGACCAGTGGGTGGACCAGGCGGCTACCGAGGTGACGGCCAAGGTGAAGATGGAGGCCGGGAAGACCTACACGGTGCGGCTGGAATACTATGAGAGCGGCGGCAACGCTATCTGCCAGCTCTACTGGCAACCGCCGGGGCACCTGCCGCCGAACGTCCGCTCGGTGTGGCTGCCGCCGGGAGTCTGGCACGATGCCTGGACGGGTGCGACGTCGACGGGGCCGGCGACCGTGCAGATCACGTCTCCGCTGCGTCACACCCCGCTGTACGTGAGGGACGGGGGCATCGTTCCGACCATCCCTCAACTCGAGTACACGGGGGCGGCCGTGTGGCCCCGGACCGTGCTGGACGTGTTCGTTCCGGCCGCGGAGGCACCGCTGCGGACCGAGCGGATCCTCTATGAAGACGACGGCGTGTCGACGCGATATCGGATGGGCGGGCACGGCCGTACTCCCCTGGTTCTCGAGCGCAACGAGTGCGGCGCTCGGCTGGTCCTGGGGCCGACCGCGGGTGATTTTGACGGTCTACCCCAGACGAGAACCTGGGTCATGCGCGTGCACCTGCCCAACGGCACGGCACCGGAGATGCTGACGGTCGGAGGCCAGGAGGTCGCGCTGGAGCCGGCTGATGCCGCGGCATTCCAGGCCGAGCTGCTGGCTCCGGCGGCGGGCGGCCTGATGCCCTTTGCCGGCGAGGGGATGCCCCCTGGCCCCGCCGGAGGGCCCGTGCTCGAGCTCGTGCTCCACCACCACGACGTCCGCGAGGCCGTCGAGATACGCTTGAAGACCAGGGAGTCGGTCACGGATGCCCCCGGGGGTGCGGATGCCCGTTCGCGGCCGGCCGGCACCGACACCGGAGCGAGCGTGGATGCCCTCGGGCCGGAGGTCGAACAAGAGCCCGAGACCGAGAGCCCCGCAGACGCAGCCTCGTTCATCGACGGAGGGACCGGGTTCGCCTGTGCGAACTTCTCGGTGGCCGGTGAGGTGACCCCGGACGCAGAGCTGTTCAAGCGCATCCTGTACAACCCGCCGGTGCTCGGTTCGTGGCTCGAGGAATGGGGCAGCGGCCGGCTCGTGCTCGAGACCGGGTCGAAGCGCTGGACCGGCCCGCAGTGCAAGAAGCGCAAAGTGCTTCGGAGCTGGCCCCGGGCCGGCATGGAATGGGCGGATTCCGACCTGGCCGTGACCCTGAAGGTGGAGGCGTTCGCCCCCGTCGTGGGAGGGGACGTTGCGGCCACGGCGCTGCCCGTGCTGGTGGCTCGCCTGAGCCTCGAGGGACCGGCCGATGAGCCGGTAGCGCTGGAGTTCCTGCTGGATCGCCGAGGGGGTGATTTCACCGGCCCGTTCACGGGCGAGGTCGATGGCGCCGGCCGGCTCGATTCGGTCTACGGATTCGGGCTGGGATGGAACGGAATGGAGAAGGGCGACGATTCCTCGCTCGTGGTGGTGGACTCGAACACGGTGCGCAGCCGGGTGGAGCTGACACTGCCGGCCTCGGGGGAGCGCAGCCTGGACCTTCTCCTCCTGTTCTGGCACCCGGATGCGAGGGCGGCAGCGGACTACAAGGATCTGCCCGCCCTGTTTGCCGGTGTGCGGGCGAAGTTGGCCGAACTGGATGCCGCGACTGCCGCCTTCCCCGACCTTCTGCCCAAGAGCGGCGACGCCGGGATCGACGAGTACCTGCGCTGGTACATGACCGCGGGCATCATGCTCACCCGCGTCCTCAAGGACGACACGACCCTCACCATGGGATACGCGGAGCTGAACCAGCGGGACTCGTTCTGGACTTCTTTCGTGCATCTCCTGCTGTGGCCTGAGGCCGAGCGCAGGATGATCGAGGAATCGGCCGCGGCCGTGGGCGACAACGGCAAGGTGCCCACCTGCATCCTGCCGGTCATCGAGCGGGAGGACGACATCGACATCAACGAGTATTTCCTGCTGAGAGTTGCCCGCTACTATCGGCAGTACGGAGACAAGAAGCTCCTCGAGAGCGTGTTCCCCCAATGCGAGAAGGCGCTGCTGTACCTCGTCGGCCGGTGTGGCGAGGGTTCCGCTCTTCCCGAGCAACAGTCGTTCTGGGCCGACTGGAAGGACGTGGGGGCAATGACCGGACGCAAGTATGGGCCGCACTTCGTGCTGCTCTACCTGGCCGCGCTGAAGGAGATGTCGTTCCTGGCACGGGAGCTCGGCGAGGATGCGCTCGCAGACTCCTGGGACGCCCTCTACGCTGCCGCCGAGACGCAGGCGAACCTCCCGGTCGACGAGGGCGGGCTGTGGAACGGCTCCCACTACGTGAACGTGTGGAACGACGGCCACAAGGACGGAGCGCTGCTGGAAGACCAGGTCGTGGCCGGTGCGTGGGGCGTGATTCCGCCCGAGAGGTTCGAGAGCATCCGCAAGGGTCTCAACGAGGGCAACGAGCAACCATGGGGAGTCCGGGATACCTTCCCCTACTACCCGGCCGAGACGTTCGGCTACGAAGAGGGCGACTACCACAACGGAGCGGTCTGGCCCTGGCTCAACTTCGCGGATGCCATCGCACGCTGCCGGTACGGCCACAAGGACGATGCGCTGCGCATCCTGAGCGAGGTCGCTGAGTGGGACCTCGAGAAGCAGGGGGACTTCCTGCCCCACGAGAACCTGCACGGCGAGACGGGCAAGGGAATCCGGCACTACGTCCAGGGATGGAATGCAGCGTATCTCGGTGCCATCGTCTGGGGGCTGAACGGCAAGTGGCCCGGGGGGTGAGCGGAGCACGGTGGAGAAGAGGAGGCGGGGCTCCTTCCGTTCTGGTCGCACCAGAACGTGGAAACCAACCGAGTTGCGTCGCAAAAAGCGACCGAACTTCGATTCGGTGCGATCGACTCATTCCTGCACGGGCCTGATGGCCGGGACTTGGCAGGGGCTGTACTGGACGGCGGACGGCAAGCCCCCGCCCGGCACGTTCCTTCCGCGGTTGGGTGATGGGGACATGCCCCGGATGGTTCCGCGACCCGGCCGTTGGAACCGTCCATGCCTTTCTCTCTACCGCTCGTTGCCCCGGCCCGGCCCGCCCCCCAGGGCAGCGTCCAGCGTGTTCGAGAGGAGCATGGCTACGGTCATGGGGCCGACACCGCCCGGTACCGGCGTGATGTGCCCTGCCCTCAGGGATGCGGGTTCGAACTCCACGTCTCCCAGGACCGTCCCGTCCGGCTGTCGGTTCTGTCCCACGTCCACCACGACGGAACCTGGCTTCACCCACGCCCCGGGAATCATGCCCGCTTTCCCCACGGCGACTACGAGGATGTCCGCACGGGACACGTGGGGTTCCAGGTTCGGGGTGTACGAGTGACAGACCGTCACCGTCGCGTTGGCCGCAGTCAGCATCGCTGCCATGGGCCTGCCGACGATGTGGCTGCGCCCCACCACCACGGCCGCCTTGCCGGTGCAGTCGATCCCGTACGTACGCAGCAGCTCCATGATGCCCATGGGCGTGCACGGTCTGAAGCCGGGCTGTCCGAGCAGCGTGCATCCTGCGTTGAGCGGGTGGAAGCCGTCAACGTCCTTGGCCGGGGCAACGGCCTCGATGATCTTCCTCCTGTCCATGTGGCTCGGGAGCGGGAGCTGCACCAGGAGGCCGTGCACCGCGGGGTCCGCATTGAGCCTGACAATCTTGTGCAGCACGTCGTCCTGGCCCGCGTCGACCGGGAAGTCGAGCTCGACCGACTGGAACCCCACTTCCTCACATGCCTGCCGCTTGCGCCGGACGTAGATGCGTGATGCCGGGTCGTTCCCCACCAGGATCACGGCAAGCCCTGGAACGCTGCGCCCGGAAAGACGCATCTCGCGTACAGCGGCTGCCACTCGGGCCTTCGTCTTCTCGGCCGCGGTGCGGCCATCCATCAGCACGGCCATGATCCCTCCGTCATCGTCCAGTGCGCCCCAGCAGTGCCGCCTCGTCTCTGAGCGGCCGCCATCATCCGCGCCCCGAGCAGAGCTTCTCCTGTTCGATCTGCTCCATGATCTCCCGGGACACGGCGGTGGGGTACTCGCCGGAGAAGCACGCGTAGCAGCAAGGCAGATCCTTGTACAGATCTTTGAGGCTGTCGAGAGATTGGTAGACCACCGCGTCCGCATCCAGGTAGTGCCGGATCTGCTCTTCGTCGTAGTGCGCTGCGATCAGCTCCCGCCTGGCGGACATGTCGATGCCGTAGATGCACGGGAACCTGATGGGCGGGGCGGCCGAGACGAAGTACACTTCTGCTGCCCCCGCCTGCCTCAACAGGCGGACGATGTGCCTGGAGGTCGTCCCCCGCACGATCGAGTCATCCGCGACAGCGATCTTCTTTCCCTTGACGATGTCCCGGATCGGGTTGAGCTTCTGCCGAACGAGCAGCTCCCGGAGAGACTGCCCGGGCGAAATGAAGCTCCTTCCTATGTGGTTGTTCCTGGCAAGGCCCCGGCGGTACGGAACGCCGAGCTCCTCGGCCAGGCCCGACGCGAAGAAGTAGGCCGACGAAGGAACATCGATCACGATGTCCGGCTCGAGCCCGAGCGAGCGGAACGTCTCGGCCAGCGGCCGCCCCAGCCGAACCCGCTCCGTTGCCACCAGCCGGTTGTGGATCACGGAGTCCTCGCGGGCAAAGTAGATGTACTCGAACACGCAGAATGCCTGCTTCTGCCTGCGACCCGAGCGGGTGTGCACGTTCATGTCCCGGTCGATGAACACCATCTCCCCGGGCTCGAGGTCCCGAACCCGCTCGCATCCCAGGAAATCGAAGCAGACCGACTCCGATGCAAACACATGCGAGATCCCATGGCTGGCATACTTGCGTCCCATGACAATGGGCCGGATGCCGTTGGGATCGCAGAATGCCAGGAACCCGACGTTCGCGATGATCCCGATGGCCGAGTACGACCCGAGCACCGTCTTCTGCGTCGCCTCGACCGCATCGAAGATGTCCGCCACCGAGAGGCGCTTCAGGTCCTTTCGCTCCAGCTCGGAGGCCAGCGTGTACAGGATGAGCGCTGCGTCGTTCGACGTGTCCAGGAGGCGATGGTGCTCCTCGTACAGGTGCCTGCGCAGCTCTACGAAGTTGGTCACGTTCCCGTTGTGGACCATGGCCAGCCCGAACGGGTAGTTCACCACGACCGGCTGCGCATCCGGCACGGTATTCGATCCGATGGTGCTGTATCTCACGTGTCCCAGGCCGGAGTAGCCGGGAAACCGGTCCGCTGCGAAGTCTCCGAGCACGTTGCTGACCAGGCCCAGTCCCTTCTGGACGTGAAAGGTCTTGTCGAAAGTGAGCAACCCGGCGGCATCCTGACCGCGATGCTGGATCGCGGCAAGACCGTGGACCAGCTCCACCGCTACCGGGTCACGCCCGTAGACTCCGAGGATCCCGCACATTACGCACCTCCGGCAAGGACAGCCTTGAGCACCTCGCTGTAGAACCAGTGCTCCGTTGCGAGGCCGCGGCGCTCGACCTCCTGCCTGTCGCGGGCCCCCTCCAGGTCCACTACGGCCTGGGCAATCACGGGCCCCGTATCCACACCGTAGTCCACGAAGTGAACGGTGATCTTCGTGGAGGTCAGCCCCGACTCGAATGCCCACCCGTATCCGTCGAGCCCGCGGTGAAGCGCCGTATCCGCAGGATGGATGTTGATGATCCGCTCCTTGTACCGGTCGATGAGCGGAGCCTTGAGCACCTTCATGAACCCTGCCAGCACGATGTAGTCGGGTGCATACGGTTCGAGCGCGTCAGCGAGGGACGAGGAATACGCTGTGGGGGGCTGCCCCTTCGAATCCAGGCACAGCGTCGGAATCCCGTATCTCCGGGCGATCTCGAGCCCTGCGGCATCCGGAGAGCTGGAGAGGACCAGCTCCACGGTGCAGCAATCGGAGAGCACTCCGTCGCGGGCGTTGCGGACGATGGCCTCCATGTTGCTCCCGCGGCCGGAGATGAGGATCACGATCCGCTTTCGGACACGGCAACCTGCCGCGTCCGCGGTCTTGCCGCCCTGCATCCTCCCTTCCGCTCTTCCGTTCGTGCCGCCCAAGTCGTTCTCCGTCCTCACCTGTCAACTTCGGCCGGCGATCCGCCGGGCCTCCGGCCTCCGATGTCCCGGCGATAGAACATCCCATCGAACGAGATCCCCCGACATCGGCGGTACGCCTTCTCCAGCGCAGCGTCGAGAGTCGCCCCCCGGCCGACGACGTTGAGCACGCGGCCCCCGGCTGTCTCCAGGCGGTCCCCTGAACGTCTCGTTCCCGCATGGAAGACGAGCGTGTCCGGATCGTCCGGGCCGACGTCCGTGATCGGAAGGCCCGTTGTGTAGCCCGACGGGTATCCTCCCGATGCCAGCACGACGTCTGCAAAGCACCCGTCCTCCAGCACGACGCTGGTCCCGCTCAGAGTCCCGTCGATGCTGCGGAGCGCGACCTCGACCAGGCTCGACTTGAGCGCGGGGAGAAGGACCTCTGCCTCCGGGTCGCCGAGCCTGACGTTGTATTCCAGCAGCATCGGCCCCGCTTCGGTCAGCATGATTCCGAAGTAGAGGACCCCACAGTACGGGATCCCTTCGGCCCTCAGCCCCGCCAGAGTGGGCTCCACGATTCGTGACCAGATGCGGTCGTGCGCTCCGCTCGGCAGGTCAGCAACCGGGCAGAAGGCCCCCATCCCTCCGGTGTTCGGCCCCTTGTCGCCGTCCAGGGCCCGCTTGTGATCCCTCGAGGTGGGCAGCAGAGCCGCTGAGCGACCGTCCGTGATCGCCATCACTGACAGCTCGGGCCCCTCGAGCCTCTCCTCCACCACGAACGCTGCACCACTGCCGTAGTCGGTCTCCACCCGCTCGACGGCCCGCAGCGCCTCCTCCTCGCTGCCGCACACGGAAACCCCCTTGCCGGCAGCCAGCCCGTCGTACTTCACCACCACACGCCCGCCCAGTGCGCGCACGAAATCCGCCGCACCCTGCGGCCCACGGCACACGACGAAATCCGCGGTCGGGATGTCGTACCGGCTCATGAACTGCTTGGCAAAGCCCTTCGACCCTTCCAGCCGGGCCGCGGCCGCGCACGGGCCAAACACCTTCAGGCCGCTGCTCCTCATGACGTCGGCCATTCCCTGCACGAGGGGTTTTTCCGGACCCACGACGACCAGGTCCACCTCGTTGTCGAGGCACCACGCCAGCGCCTGCTCCGTGTCCGTGCCGTCCACCGGAACGCTGTTCCGGATCCCTCCGTTCCCGGGGAGGACGAAGACATTGCCCTCGCCCAATTCCCCGGCCAGCTTCCAGGCCAGTGCGTGCTCCCGACCTCCGGATCCCAGGACCGCTGCCTTCATGCTCTCAGCTCCTCGGCAATCTCCGCTCTTGCCCGCCCGCACACCCGAACCGATGCCCCGATGTACCGGGCCGGCGTCAATGCCAGCAGGGATTCCCGCACCGCGATGTCCACGGGCAGCCCCCGTGCCAGCTCGTGCAGCTCCTCCAGGCCTGCCGCCTTGCCGCGGGTGACGTCCTTCATCCGCTCGTACGCGTCCGCCACGCCGGCAGCTCTGAGGATGGTCTGGTACGCCTCGGCCAGGACCTCGGGGTGCGCCTCGACCTCCGCCCGGCAAGCCGCTTCATCGAGGCTGACGCGAGCCAGCCCCTTCAGCGTCTCGGCCATCGCCAGCATCGAATGCGCAAGCGCCACGCCGATGTTGCGCTCCACCGTGCTGTCCGACAGGTCCCGCTGCATGCGCGAACGGCACAGCTTGTCCTGGAGCATTGCGAGCAGCGCGTTCGATATCGCCAGGTTCCCTTCGCTGTTCTCGAAGTGGATCGGGTTGACCTTGTGGGGCATGGTCGACGAGCCGGTCTCTCCCCGAACCGCTTCCTGGACGAAGTACCCGCGGGAGATGTAGCTCCACATGTCCTGGTCCAGGTCCATGATGATGTTGTTCACGCGCGAGACGCACGCGAAGTACTCGGCCCAGGTATCGTGGTCCTCGATCTGCGTCGTGACGATGTTCGGGACCAGGCCGAGCTGCCGGACGAAGTCGTGGGAAAAGGCCACCCAATCGAAGTCGGGAAACGCTGCGTACATCGCCGCATACGTCCCGGTCGCCCCGTTGAGCTTGCCCAGGAATCGCATCCGCTTGAGCGTTGCGAGCTGCCGGACCAGGCGGACCCCGAACACGCAAAGCTCCTTTCCTGCGGTCGTCGGCGATGCGATCTGGCCGTGCGTGTGAGCGGGGAACGGCGATGCCTCGTACCGCTCCGCCAGATCGCACAGCGCTTTGCAGAGGCTGGCTGCCAGGGGCGCCTGCTCACGGTCCCGGAACCGGGAGAGAAGCAGCGACCAGGCCAGGTTGTTGACGTCCTCCGAGGTGAGGCCGAAGTGGATCATCCCGGGCCTCGCCAGCCCGAGCCGCTCCCGCAGAAACAGCTCGCAGGCCTTCACGTCGTGGCGGTGGACCTTCTCGATCTCCTTGATTCGGAGGAAATCGGCCTCGCCAAAACCCTTCTCGAGGTCGGCCATGCGCTCGAGCTCTCCCGGCTCGAGCCGGCCGAGCAACCCGGTCCCTGCGAGCATGCGGAGGTACGCGATCTCCACCCGGCATCGCTCTCTCATGAGTGCGTGTTCGGAGAAGAACTCCCTCAGCGACGCCACAACCTCCCGATACCGGCCGTCCAACGGAGAAATCGCTTCCATGCCTACCCCCGCAACTCCATGTCCGCCGCCAGCAACGCCCGCTTGGTATCCTCGATCTCGTGCGACAACCGCTCCCTCAGCCGCAGCAGGTTCAGGCACCTCAGTGCGGCCTGCGCCGCGTTGTCCGGTCTGAGGACCGTGGCCGCCGGCACCTTGCCCGGCATCATCAGCGACGAGCCGATGTTCAGCAGCACGTCCGCGGGATCCTTCAGCGGCGGACAACTGATCACCGGCACGTTGAGGTTGGCGGCAAGCGCACCGCCAAGGCCGTTCGACAGGCCGGCGACTGCGATGGCCGCGCCGGGCTCGAACGACCCGTTGTACTCGCCGGCCATGTCCGTGATTCGCTCGCCGTTCTTGTGTGCCGAGACCACGCGCAGGTCCACGGCGACCTCATACGGCCGGAGGTAGTCCGCAATCGCTCGTGCGTGATCCAGGTCTGCCCTGGACCCCATGAACACGACCACGTAGCCGTCCCTGATGAGTCCCCGGCGGACGAGGTTGGCACAGAGCCGCTCGCCTGCACTGCGGCCATCTTCCGGAAGCTCCTGGCCCGTGACTCTGCGGTGCAGCTCGCAGTACCTCCGGGACGTCTCGTCCACCACGTGCCGGGGCAGCGACGTCGGCATGGGCCCCTTCTCGGCTTCCTTCCTCAGCCAGGCCCGCACGTATTCCTTGTCCAGTGAATCGATCGAGAGCGGATCCCGCTCGTGCTGCTGAGCGAGCCACAGCCGCGATGAGTCCGGCGTGTGCAGCTCGTCGATGAGCACCAGCCGCCCATCCACCGTCCCGAACTCGTACTTCGTGTCCGCCAGCAGCAGCCCCTTCGGCTCGAGCAGCTTCGTCCCCGCAGAGAACAGCGCCAGCCCCGCCGCGGCCATCTCGTCCCAGCGCTCCTGCGATGCGAGCCCCTGCTCGACGATTTCCCGGGGGCTCACCTCCAGGTCCACTTCCCCCTTGGTCGTCGGCGTCAGGACCGGTGCCAGAAGCCGCTGGTTCTGCCGCAACCCCTCCGGAAGCTCCACGCCCGAGAACACCCGCTTCCCCTTGGCATACTGCCTCCACATGGAACCGGTGATGAAGCCCCGGACCACCACTTCGATCCGGACTGGCTGGGCTTCCCGCACGACGGTCGCACACGGGTCCACCGCCTCCACGACGTGGTTCTCCTGGATTTCACGAGTGGCGGAGAACCAGAAGTCGGACAGACTGTTCAGCACGTCCCCTTTGCGAGGGATGGCCGTGTCCAGCACCCGGTCGAAGGCCGAGATCCGGTCGGTCACGACCCCGAGCCTGCGGGCCGCATCGATGCGGAAGCTCTCCCTGACCTTTCCGCTGTGCAGCTTGCGAAGCTGCGGAGTCGAGAATCTCTTCAGCGCCGTCATCGGGTCTCTCCTAGTGTCTGAAGTGTCGTACGCCGGTCATCACCATGGCGACGCCCAGTGCGTCGCACGCTGCGATGACGGCCTTGTCCCGCAACGATCCCCCCGGCTGCACTGCCAGCCGGATTCCTCTGGCCGCCATGAGCTCGATGTTGTCCGGGAACGGGAAGAACGCATCGGAAACGAGGACGCAGCGGCCAAGCTGCTCCCTCATCCACGCGTCGAGCGCCTCCGCCGTCCCGGAATGCTCTGCGGCCAGGTTGTCCCGGCAACGGTCGAGTGCCAGCCGGATGGACGTCAGCCGATTGGGCTGCCCTGCCCCCATGCCGAGGAGCTGCATCGTGCCATCCTCCTTCCTGCGGACCACCACGATCGCGTTGCTCTTGACGCAGCGAACGGCCCCGATTCCGAACTGCACCAGGGGCACGTCGAGCGCTTCCGGCCGACTCGCAGTGATCATCTCCAGCTTCTCGAAAGCAGCGACGTCCCGACCTTGTGCCAGGCACGCGCCCGCAAGGAGCTTCACCTGCACAGGCTCGTTCACCACGTCCGGGCTCACCCGCACGAGCCGCAGGTTCTTGTGGACCGAAGCCAGTGCGACGGCCTGCGCCGAGAAGTCGGGGGCCACGACGGCCTCGACGAACCGGCGGCGGTTCCTGTCTGCGTTGTCCAGCTCCAGGAACCGCAGGGTCTCCTCCTCCACACGGCTGTTGAATGCCACCACGGAGCCGAACGCGGACATGGGGTCGCCGGCCCACGCTGCCTCGAATGCCGCACGCTGCGTCGGCGCACTCGCCAGCCCGCACGGATTGGTGTGCTTGACCACTGCGCACGCAATGCCTTCGACCGGGAAGACCGCTTCGAGCGCTGCGTGAATGTCGACCACGTTGTTGTAGGAAACCTCCGCTCCGCGGATGTGCTCCATGTCGAACAGGGATGCAACCGCGCCGGCATCGCGCAGAAGCCATGCCTTCTGGTGCGGGTTTTCGCCGTAGCGCAGCTCGCGGCCGTTCCGGAACGCAAAGCGCATCGACATCCGCCCCGCACGCCGGTCCATCTCGCACGCGATGGCCGCGTCGTAGTCCGCGGTGTGGTTGAACGCGTCCCGCATGAGCCTCGAGCGTGTGTCGTGGCCCAGCGCGCCACCATTGGCCAGCAGCTCGCTCGAAACCGCTCCGTACTGGGCAGGTGACGTGAGCACTGCGACGAACCGCCAGTTCTTCGCGCCAGCGCGGATCATCGTCGGGCCGCCGATGTCGATGTTCTCCGCAAGCACGGCATCGTCGCCCCCTGCATCCCTGGCCGCGGTGAACGGATACAGGTTGCAGACCACCATGTCGATGGGAACGATCGCCAGCCGCTCCGCTTCCCGGGCATCACGCTCCCGGTCGAACAGCAGCGCGGACTCGATGGCAAACGAGATGGTCTTCATGCGGCCGCCGAAAGCCTCCGGGTTGCCGGACAACGCCGAAACATCGGTGACCGGAATGCCGGCATCACGAAGCGCTGCGGCCGTTCCGCCGCTCGACACGATCTCCACCCCGAGCCCGTGCAGCACCGCGCACAGCTCGGCAACCCCGCTCTTGTCGGACACGCTCACGAGCGCACGCCGGATTCGAATCACGAGTCCCTCCTGATGTTGTCGACGATGGCCCTGAAGAACCGCAACCCGGCCCCCTCCTCGTTTCGCTCACCCCTCCGCCGGCGGCTCCCCCAGTCCGGATAGTTGTACAGCGAAAGGCATGCTTCGGGATGCGGCATGAGGCCCAGCACCCGGCCGGTCACATCGCACAGCCCGGCGCAGCACAGCTCGGATCCGTTCGGGTTGAGCGGATACTCGGATGTGCTGGCGCCACCTTCGTCGCAGTACGCCATGCAGTTGAGCGAAAGCTCGACGATACGACTTCGGACCTGCTCGTCCCGCGTGACCATCCTGCCTTCCTTGTGCCGCACGGGCAGCTCCATCGGGGGCAGTCCGCCCAGGAAGCGTGCAGGGGCGCTGTCGAGGAACGACAGCCGGCACCACCGGCCTTCGAACCGGCCGGAGTCGTTGGTCGTGAGGCTCACTTCCTGCTCGTACGCGCCCCCCGTGTTCGGCAGCAATCCCATCTTGACCAATGCCTGGAACCCGTTGCAGATGCCGAGGATGAATCCGCCGCGCTCGAGAAAGCGTGCCAGCTCGTCGAACAGAGTCCCGCCGCAAGGCAGCGGCTTGTAGCGGATCCGGTTGGCCAGCGCCTTTCCTGCCCCGAGGTCATCTCCGAACGAGAACCCGCCGGGAAGACTGACGGCGTCGTGCCGGTCAAGCGACACGCGGCCTTGCAGCACGTCGTTGAGATGCACGATGTCCGCACTCGCACCCGCCAGCCTCCATGCCGCAGCCGTCTCCTCCTCGCAGTTGATGCCGAACCCGGTCACGACCAGCGCCTTGACCTGTCTCATCGGCTCCCCCTATGCCTCAAGTCCCGTGGACCAGCGACGCAGCAGCTCGGGGACATCGGTCCTCACCAATGGCCTGCCATCCAGGGCAAGCTCGAACCGGACGTCCGCACGGCCCTCGCCGAGCCCCACGGCCCGGGAACCGAAGAGCGCTTCGAAGCGCTGCCGGTTCGACGGTTGCACCGAGGCCACGAAGCGTGACTGGCTCTCCGAGAACAGCGCGGCAGCGGCTCGGTCTTCGAAATCCCCTGCCACCGCCAGCGCACCGGTCAGGTCCGCGCTGAGCCCCAACA
>Ga0194127_10003003_pt1 | contig 22125 bp, 13 predicted proteins | sample TA2KigC100mmetaG_FD_148624 | JGI IMG/M metagenome (GOLD analysis project Ga0194127, IMG submission 148624) | Freshwater microbial communities from Lake Tanganyika, Tanzania - TA2015036 Kigoma Deep Cast 100m | ecosystem: Environmental > Aquatic > Freshwater > Lake | place: Tanzania: Lake...
CCCCCGCGGTGGCGATCGACGGCACCACCGGCGTGCTGATGGACAGCATCGACAGCCCGCCGGCGACCGCGGGCGAACCGGCCGGCGAGGTCTTCGCCGACTTCGAACAGGGTTACGGCGCCTGGCGGGTCGAACGCGGCGACGCGTTCGGCGACGCGCCGGCCGCGGGCACGCTGCCGAACCAGCAGCAGGTCACCGGCTTTCAGGGCCAGCGCCTCGTCAACACCTTCCGCGACGGCGACAAGAGCCAGGGCCTGCTCGCCTCGCCCGAGTTCACGGTGAGCCGCCCCTTCATCGCCTTCCGCATCGGCGGCGGCAGCGACCTGCGCCGGCTCGCGCTGTCGCTCGAACTCGTCGAGGGGACCGGCCGCCGCATCGTGCGCGCGGCGACCGGGCGCAACGCCGAGCAACTGCGGCAGGCCTGCTGGGACGTGCGCGAGTTCCAGGGCAAGCGCGCGGTGCTGACGATCCGCGACGAGCGCACCGGCGCCTGGGGCCACGTCAACGTCGACGAGATCCGCTTCCTGGACGCGCCGCCGCCGAGCCAGCAGGTCACGGCGACGCACCCGCAGGCGGGCGAAGTGGCGCTGGTCGGGTTCGACGCCACCACGGTGGCCCTCGCCGACGCCGGCACGGTCGACGATCTGCGGCAGCGGCTGCAGGGTGAGATCGCGCCGTCGGCCCGCGGCGTGCGGGCGCCGCTGCACGCGCCGCCGCTCGGCGCCGTGGTCGCCACGGTCACGCTCGCGCCCGGCGAACGCTGCACGCGCACGTTCGCGCTGACGTGGTACTTCCCGCACCGCCGCCAGCGCGACGACGAGGGCGTGGGTCCCGGACAACCGTGCGGCACCGACGGCCCGCGCGTCGGCAACCGTTACGCGAACTGGTTCCACTCGGCGCTGTCCGTCGCGCGGCACCTCGCCGAATCGGGCGAGCGGCTCGCCGCGGCGACGTTCGCGTGCCGCGACGCGCTCTACCGCGACACGACGCTGCCCGGCTGGTTCGTGCAGCGCGCCGCCGCGTCGTTGTCGACGCTGGCGACCGGCACCGTGCAGTGGTGGGAGGACGGCCGCCTGTGGGCCTGGGAGGGCGTGGGCTGCTGTGCCGGCACCTGCGGCCACGTCTGGAACTACGCGCAGGGCCTGGCGTGGTTGTTCCCCGAGCTCGAGCGCTCGGTGCGCGAGCACCAGGACTTCGCGCAGGGCGTCGGCCAGAAGCCCGACGGCGCGATCGGCTTCCGCGGCACGCCCCGCTACCGCTGGGCCGGCGACGCGCAGGGCGGCTACGTGCTGAAGGCGTGGCGCGAGCACCGGCTCTCGCGCGACGACGGGTTCCTGCGGCGGAACTGGCCCGCGATCCGGCTGGCGCTGCAGTTCCTGATCCAGCAGGACGGTGCCGAACCCGACGGCCTGCTCGAGGGCGAGCAGCACAACACCTACGACATCGAGTTCTTCGGCGGCAACACGATGGTCGGTTCGCTCTACCTCGGCGCGCTGCGCGCGGGCGCGCGCATGGCGGCGCTGCTGGGCGATCCGGAGTTCGCCGCGCGGTGCGCGGCGCTCGCGGCGAAGGGCGCCGAGGTCACGATGCGGCGGCTCTGGAACGGCGAGTACTTCGTGCAGCAGGTGCCGGCGGAGCACGCGCAGGCGAAGTACCAGTACGGCGACGGCTGCCTCGCCGACCAGCTGCTCGGCCAGTGGTTCGCCGACCAGCTCGACCTCGGCCCGCTCTACCCGCGCGACGCGGTGCAGAAGGCCCTGCAGTCGGTCTGGCGCTACAACTGGGCGCCCGACGTTGGCCCGCAGGCGAAGGCCCACCGCCCGGAGCGCGACTTCGCGCTGCCCGGCGAGGCCGGGCTGTTCACGTGCACGTGGCCGAAGAGCAGGCACCCCGGCGAACACGGCGTGCGTTACCGCGACGAGATCTGGACCGGCATCGAGCACCAGGTCGCGGCGCATCTGCTGCGCGAGGGATTCGTGACCGAGGGCCTCGCGATCGTGCGCGGCGTGCACGAGCGCTACGACGGCAGCAAGCACAACCCCTACAACGAAGTCGAGTGCGGCGACCACTACGCGCGCGCGCTGGCGAGCTGGAGCCTGCTGCTGGCCGCCGCGGGGCTCGTCTGCGACGTGCCGGCCGGTGAGTTCGGCTTCGCGCCGCGGCTCTCGCCCGCGGACTTCCGCGCCTTCTTCGCCGCAGGCACCGGCTGGGGCACGATCGCGCAGCGGCGCGGCGATCGCGAGCAGCGGCAGGTGATCGAACTGCGCGGCGGCGAGCTGTCGCTCGGACTGCTGCGGTTCGAGGTGCCCGCCGGCCAGCGGGTCGTGAAGGCAGAGCTCGACGTGGGCGCTGGCGCCGTGGCGGCGCCGTTCGTGCAGCAGGGCGAACGCATCGACGTGCGGCCAGCACGGCGGCTCACGCTGCAGGCCGGCGCGGGCACCGGCAAGCTCGTTGCGACGCTGCGCTGGTCCTGACCGGCGCGCGGCGGCCCTGGATCCCGCGGCGCCCGCCCGTAGCCTAACGCGCGTGGCCGACCCCGCCGAACTCGCCGCCGCGGTGCGCCGCGGCGACCGGGCCGCGCTCGCGCGCGCGATCACGCTCGTCGAGAGCCGGCGCGGGGGCGACGCCGAGGCCGCCGAGGCCCTGCTGCAGGTACTGCTGCCGCACACCGGCGGCGCGCTGCGCATCGGCGTCACCGGCGCGCCCGGCGTCGGCAAGAGCACGCTGATCGAGGCGCTCGGGCTCCGGCTCTGCCGCGCGGGCCGGCGCGTCGCCGTGCTCGCGGTCGACCCGAGTTCGTCGGTGACCGGCGGCAGCATCCTCGGCGACAAGACGCGCATGGTGGAGCTGAGCCGCCACCCCGGCGCGTTCGTCCGGCCCTCGCCGGGCGGCGACGCGCACGGCGGCGTCGGCGCGCGCACGCGCGAGGCGCTGCTGCTGTGCGAGGCCGCCGGGTTCGACGTGGTGCTCGTCGAGACGATCGGCACGGGCCAGGCGGAGAACGCCGTGCACGCCATGGTCGACTTCTGCCTGCTCCTGCTGTCGCCCGCGGCCGGCGACGAGCTGCAGGGCATCAAGCGCGGCGCGATGGAACTCGCCGACGGCGTGCTGGTGACCAGGGCCGACGGCGACCTCGCGGCGGCCGCCGAGCTGGTCGCGCAGCAGTGCCGCTTCGCGCTGCGCGTGCTGCACGGCGGCGAGCCGCCGCCGCCCGTGGTCGCCGGCTCGGCGCGGAACGGGACCGGGCTCGACGAACTGTGGCGCACGATCGAGGACCGCCTGCAGCAGGCGCGCGCCGGTGGCCGCCTGCAGGCGCGCCGCGCCGCGCAGGCGGGCGCGTGGCTCGACGCGATCGTGCAGGAACGGCTGCTGGCCGGGTTCCTGGCCGATCCGGTGGCGGCGGCGGAGCTGCAGCAGGCCCGCGCGTCCGTCGCGCGCGGCGAACAGCTGCCCGGGGCCGCGGCGCGGCAGGTGCTCGCGCGGCGGTGGGTGCCGTGACGGCGGCCGTGCGCCTCGCCGCGGCCGGCGACTTCGAACCGATCGCGGCGATCACGAACCACTACATCCGCACGACCGCGATCCACTTCGGCACCGAGCAGGTCGGCGCGGCGGAGCTGCGGGACCTCTGGCGCGCGCGCGGCGACACCTACCCGTGGCTCGTCGCCGAACTCGGCGGCGAGGTGATCGCCTACGGGAAGGCCGGCGTCTACCGCGAGCGCGCCGCCTACCGCTGGACCACCGAGACCGGCATCTACGTCGACCCCCGGCACCTGGGCCGGGGCCACGGGCTGCCGCTCTACGCGCGGCTGTGCGCGATGCTGCGCGCGGCGGGCTTCCACTCGGCGATCGGCGGCATCGCGCTGCCGAACCCCGCGTCCGTGCGGCTGCACGAGCGGCTCGGCTTCGTGCACACCGGCACCGTCGCGCGCGCCGGGCGCAAGTTCGACCGCTGGCACGACGTCGGCTTCTGGCAGCTGCTGCTGCAGGACGAACACCACGCGCCGGGCCCGCTGCTGCCGCCCGCGGCCGCGTTCCGCGCGACCGCCCCCACCTGAGCCGCGGTCACTTCGCCGCGTCGAGCCGCGCGCGCCGCGGGCGCACCAGTTCGGCCCACTGCGGCAGCAGCGACCAGCGTTCGATCCGGTCGAGTTCCCCGCGCGCGTGGAACGTGTCGCCGCCGTCGAGCATCGTGTCGACGCCCTGCAGCCGGCCGCGCAGCCAGGCTTCGCCGGCCGCCAGCATCGCGTCGCGCTCGGCGCGCACCGCCTCGTCGCCCGGGTGGGCGCGCAGGTATTCGTCGTAGCGGCGCAGCGCCGCCAGATGCTCCGGGAAGGGGAACGACAGGTGCACCTGCACCGCGAAGCGCACGTCCTCGGCCTGGTCGGGTTCGCCGGTCGCGGCGATCGCCGCGTGGCGGTCGCGCAGGTCCGTCACCGTGGTCAGCAGGTCGCGGCCCTCCGGGCGCCGCGCGCAGGCCGCGCCGAACTCCCCGGTCCACTCGGCGCAGCGGCGCAGCAGTTCGCGCGCCGCGGGCCGCGTCGCGCCGTCGCGCAGGTAGCGGTCGGCGAACCCGACCAGCTGCTCGTGCGCGCGTTTCGCCGCGTCGACCTGCGCCAGGTCGGCGCGTTCGGCGAGCCGTTCCCGGAGTTCCGCCTCGAGCCGCCGGGCCTCTTCCAGCGTGTCCCCGCGCGCGCCGCGCAGCGCGGGTTCCAGCGTCTCGAGCGCCTGTTCGGGCGCGTGGGCCGCGAGCTGCTGCCGCGCCAGTTCGATGCTGCGCCGCGGCGAGAGCCCGAGCCCGGGCCCGGTGAAGAAGAGGAACGCGACGAGGAACACGACCAGGGCCGCGACGAACAGCGGCAGGCCGACGAGGCGCGGCCGGGCGCGCGCCGCAACGGCACCGGACGGCCGCGCGCGCGCCGGCGCGACGGCGACCGGCCGGACGGCATCGCCGCCGGCCTGCGGCACGGGCCGCGCACGCAGGGCGGCGGGTGCGCCGAGCCAGCGCAGCTGCACGGCGCCGGCCGCGAACGAGTCCCCGGGCTCCAGGTCCTTGCAGAACAGCGCCTCGCCGCCGACGACGACGGTCGCGCCGGCCGCGGCGGGTTCGAGGCGGTAGCCGCGGTCGGTGCGCACGAGCCACAGCCCCGGCCCGGCACCGGCCTCCGCGGGCAGCCGGATCGCGGCGCCGTCGCCGGTGCCGAGCAGGATCCGGTCGCCCTCGACGGCCACGACCTGGGAACCGCTGCGCGAGGTGATCTCGAGCCGGTGCGGCACGGGAGGCACGGCGGTCACTTCTGCCTGGCGCTTCGCCGCGGCGGCGCCGGGTTCCAGGCCGCGTGTTTCTCGTAGGTGGCGCCCGAGCCGAAGTTCTGCACCCAGTAGCGGCCGTCGACGCCGATGCCGAACTCGCGGTGGTTGCTGTTCAGCAGGTTCCGGTGGTGCCCCGACGAGTGGCACCACGCGACGTGCGCGCCCTCCGCCGAGTCGTGCAGCGCGATGTTCTCGCTGGCCCCGAAGGGGTAGCCCGCGAGTTTCATGCGGTCGAACGGCGTGCGGCGCCCCGGCGTCGGCGAAGTGTGCGAGAAGTAGCCGAGCCGCGACATCTCCTCGGCGTGCCCCTGCGACGCGCTGCACATCTGCGGCGACAGCGCCAGCGGCCGGTGCCGGAACATCAGGCGGTACTCGTTGGTGATGCGCAGCTGCTCGCGCGCGCCGGCCGGCACCCCGCGCTGCACGATGTCGTCGAAGGCCAGGATCGCGCGCCACTCCTCGAGTTCGGCGCGCTCGGCCGCGGTGTAGCAGAAGTCGGCGAGGCCGACCGAGTCGCCGGCCGGCAGCGCGCGCGCCCATTCGACCTGCTGCAGCCGCACGGCGTCGAGTTCGCCGAGGTCGGCGAGCGCGCCGGCGACCCAGTCGAGCCGCGCGAGGTCGTCCTGCAGCGAGGCGGGCACCTTGATGCGCAGCCGGTCGTCGCCCCACGTGCGGCGCAGGGCGTCGACGCGGCGGTTGACCTCGGCCTGCACGCGGTTGTACTCGGCGAACTTCTCGCTCGAGACGGCCGGCGGCTTGTAGGGATAGAAGTAGGTCACCTCGTCGTAGATCAGGTCCCTGGCGTGCGCGCGCAGGCGGTCGAGTTCGCCGCGCTGGGCGGCGAGCCGGTCGACCTGCTTCTTCAGCGCACCGGCCTCGAGCCGCTCGATCTGCTGGCCGAGTTCGCGCTGCAGCGCCGCGGCCAGCGCGGGCAGCACGTCGGGCCCCTGCGCCAGCACGTCGGCGACGAAGCGGTCGCGCGCGCGCACGTCCTTGCCGCGCAGCAGCGGCCCGAGCCGCGCGGCGAGCTGCTGGCCGAGCTTCTGCGCCTCGATCGCCTTGACCGCGACGAAGCCGTCCTTGCCGAGTTCGTAGCCGCGCGGATCGAACGGCTCGCCGCGGCCGCGCGCGATCACCGGACCGGCGGCCTCCTTGCACCGCGCGTCGGCGCGCACGAGCCGGCCGAGCAGCGTCTCCGCGAGCGCCGTGTCGCCGCCCTTGTAGAGCAGCGTCGCCGCGCCCAGCGCCGCGGGCCCGGTCGCGTGCACCTGCTCGGCGAGCGCCATCACGCCGGACGGCGCGAGGTCGTTCCAGGCCGCGCGCACGGCGCCGTCGGCGTTGCTGCCGACCAGCACCGGACCCTCGGTCGCCTGCAGCGTCGTCGGGCGGCCCGTGCGCAGCGTGGTCTCGAGCGGGCGGCCCGCGCGCAGCGCCGCGGCGACCAGTTCGTGCCACGCGCCGAGCAGGTCGGCCTCGGCCGCGCGCGCCGCGAGCCGCGCGGCGAAGTCGGCGTCGCGGTCGGCGACCAGCGTCGCTCCCTCGCGCAGCAGCGCCGCGGCGTCGGCGAACGCGCCGGCTTCCTCCGCCGCGCGGATCTTGTCGAGCTGGGCCCGCAGCGTCGCGAGCGTCGCGCGCCGCATCGTCTCGTCGACGGCGGCGGCGACCGGCGCCGCACCCGGGCGCAGCTTCGCCAGCCGCTGTTTCTCCTCGGCGGCCGCGATCGCCGCTTCGGTCTCGCGCAGCAGCGCCACCAGCGGCTGGAACTCCGCGCCGTCGGGGAACCGGTGCCGAGCGCCCACCAGCAGCGTCACCGCGTCGCGCGGCCGGTCCGCGGCCGTGGCCCGGGCCGCCTCGGCGAGCAGGGCCTGCAGCGCCGCCGCGGCGTCCCGCCGCACCGCGGCGAGCCCGGCCTGCAGCCGCGCCACCGCCGCCGCGTCGCGCGCTTCGCCGAGTTCGGCCGACAAGCCGGCGATCGCCTGCGCGAACAGTCCCTGCCCGGCGTGCCGCTCGGCGTCCGCGATCGCGTCGGCGACCGGGTCCGCGGGCTCCGCCGGCGGCGCGGGCAGCGGCTGGGCGACCGGCGCGGGCCCGGGCGCCTCCGGGCCGGGCACCGCCGGCACGGCCTTGCGCGGGCGCCGCTCGAGCGTGCCGTGCAGCGACGAGCGCACGATGCGCGCGGCGACGCGCTGGGCTGGTTCGGCCTCGGCCTCGCGGCGCTGCAGTTCGAGGATCCACTGCGCGTAGCTGCGCTCGATCGCGGGATCGAGCACCTCGGCGGTGGTGCTCGCCACGGCCGCGCGCAGTTCGTCGAGCCGCTGCTGCTCGACCGCCAATCGCTCGAGCCGGTCGTCGGTCGCCGCCTGCCACTTGTCGCGCAGCGAAGCGAGCGTGGCCGCCGCGCGGTCGATCTCGCCCTTGTCGATCCTGCGGCGCACCTCCGCGAGGCCGGCGCGCACGCGCGAGCCTTCGTCGTTGCCCTGCACCGCGAGCCAGACCGCGGCGCCGAGCAGCAGGGCACCGCCCGCGAGGGCCAGCCAGCGCCCGGTGTGGCGCTGCCGCGGCCGGGCCGTGCGCGGCCGCACGTCGGCGAGCACGTCCTCGGGGCCGGCGGAGCGCGCGACCGACCGGCCGACGACGAGCACGGCCCGGCCGATCTCGACGCGGTCGCCGAGCTGCAGGTCCGCGGTCTCGACCGCAGTGCCGTTCACGCGGGTCGGCGCGAGCGCGACGAGGCGCACGCTCTCGCCGTGGGGCTCGAGGCGCGCGTGTGCCGGCGCGACCTGCGCTTCGCCGAGCCGCAGGCCCGCGTCCGGGCCGCTGCCGATCGTCACCGGACGGTCGTCGAGGGGATGCAGGAACGTCTGGCCGCGGTCGAGGATCTGCAGCGTGAACATCGGGCGTGGCAGCTCGGCCGCCGGGTCGACCACGGCGGCGAGTGAGGGGCCGGAGGATGCTACCGCCGCGCCCCGGCCGCCGGCAGGGGCGAGTCGCACCGCCACAACGAACCGATGCGTTCGGCCGTGGCGTCGGCGTAGGGCACGAGCGGGGTGGCGAACGAGCAGGTGCGCAGCAGGCGGGCGCCGGTGCCGGCGAGCAGGGACCGCAGCCGGTCGAACTCGGCGCCGGTCTGGTTGGCGACGACGAGCAGCCCGCCCGGCCGCACGGTCCGCACCGCACGGCGCAGCAGCCGGCCCGGGCCCAGGTGCGACAGCGGCGACCCCCACTGCAGCAGCGGAAACGCCGACAGGAAGGGGTAGAACAGCGTCACGAGTTCCTGCGGCGGCAGCGGGAGCCGCCGGAAGTCGCCGACGACGAAGCGCGTGCCGGTGCCCGCGAGCGCCGCGTGGGCCCGGCCGTGGTCGGCGCGCGAGTGGCCGTCGCGGTAGACGCGGTGGCCGTCGATCTCGACGCCGCAGAGCTGCACGAGGCGAGCCGGCCCCGGCCCGGCCCGGGCGAGCCAGCGCTGCAACGCGGTGGCGTAGTGGAACGCGCCGCAACCGACGTCGACCGCGCGCACGGTGCCGTCGGGGCCCGCCGGCACGGGCAGCCCACCGCCGAGGTGCAGCAGACGGTCAGCCAGCGCCAGGTTCTCGGCGAAGACGAGCCGCGTCGAACGGCCGCGCAGCGCCGCGAGGTCGAACGCGTGCTCGAGCCGGCGTGCGGTCGCCAGCGCGTGGGCCCGTTCCGCCGGATCGAGCCAGTCGAACAGCCCGTCCTTGGCCTCGTGCGGCAGGGCGGCGGTGCCGCGGCTCCAGCGCACGCGGTTGCGCACGGCGAACGCGAGTTCGTTGGCCGGCGCGCGCAACAGCGCGAGGGACCGCCGCAGCAGCGAGGGCATGCCGGCGTTTCGGCCGGCGCGATGCTGCCGCGTGAACGCGATCGCCGAAATCGACCGCGCGGCGGCCCCGGCCCGTGCCGGGGACCACCGCGCGCGAGGATCGCGGAGCGGCACGAGCGGGTCCGGGCCCTGGCCCGCGAGCCGATCGGCCGGCGCGATCAGGTGCCGAGCAGGATCTCGACGCCGCCCGAGGCGATGACGCCGAGCGGCGTGGCGCCGGGCGCGAACACCGCGGCCTGCGCCTGGATCAGCACGCCGAGGAACGTCGTGCCGGTCGGCGCCGTGAACGGCACGCCGGTCGCGGGCGCGATGAACAGCGAGGTGGCGGCGCCTTCGTTGTACTGGAAGCAGCCCGGCATGCCGGGGATCGGCAGGCCCGGGTTGAACTTCAGCAGGCCGAACAGCACCGCGCCGAACGGCGAGCCGACCGGGATGTTCGTCGCGTCGAGCGTGACGGTCGCGCCGGGGCTCGCGACGCCGGTGGCCGCGATGCCGAGCGGGATCAGCTCGGGGCCGTTCGACACGGTGATCGTCAGCGGCAGCTGGATCGACAGGTCGGTGCTGCCGGGGTTCTGCGATGCGCCGCCGGGCGAGTAGCCGACCAGGCGCGCGTTGCCCTGGGTGCTCGCCGTGACCCAGACGAAGTTCACGTTGCCGGACGCGGTGTCGAATTGCAGCTGCCAGGTGTCGGGTGCCGTGGTGGCGTAGCTGTAGACGCCGTCCCAGGTGATGTAGACGAAACCGCCGGCCTCCTCGAACCTGACCGGGCCGCTGCCCGCGATGCTCGGGTTGTAGTCGTGCCAGTTGCCGGCGAACGCCGTCTGCGGCCAGCCGAGGAACGTCGTGGCCACGGGGGAATACGGCGTCAGGTTGCCCGTGGCGACCGAGACGAAGCCGTTCGAGCACACCGTGAGGCTCGACGTGGTGCCGCCGCCGACCGGGAACGGCGTCGTCAGCGGGACGGTCACCTCCGCGTCGTCACCGAGCACCAGCGCGGTCGCCGCGCCGGTCGGCGCGAAGTAGGTGGCGGTGCCGGTCAGCGCGAGGTAGCCCGTGCCGATGTTGAGCATCGTCATCGACGTGCCGGTCAGGTCGAACGCGCCCGAGGTCCCGAACAGCTCGTAGAACGAGTTGAAGCTCTGCACGCAGCCGAGGCCGTAGTTCGTGTTGAAGGCAGGCGGCACGGCCTGCGGGCACGGCGTGGGAACGTAGACGTAACCCGGCACCGTCGGCAGGAAGCTCAGCAGCTGGCCCGCGAGATCGAAGGTGAGCCCGGCGTTGTTGAACAGCTGGTAGAGCGTGTCGTTCGGCGTCGTGCCGCCCGCCGACAGGTCGCTGACGCCGGGGTCGGTGCCGCCGTTCAGCACGGTGCCGACGAGGCAGTCGCCGGTCGTGCGCATCGTGACGTTCGTCGTGTAGGAGAAGTCGATCTGCCCCGACACGAAGAGCTTGAGCTGCGCGTGGAACTTCGAGTTCGAGGCGTCGCCGTACTCGATCGCGTTGTACCACGTGATCGTGGTCACGGCCGCCGTGCTGTTGACGAACACGTTGGCGTTGTTCGCAACCGTGAGGTTCAGGTCGGTCCAGAACGGGCAGACCAGCGGGCCGACCGTGTTCGCGAGCGCCGTGGTGATGCTGCCCGAGCAGCACAGGGCGCTCGGTGTGGTCGCGGCCGCCCCGTTGCGCAGGTAGATGACGCCGTTGGTGCTCGCGTAGAAGTCGGTGTAGGTGGTGCCGCCGAACGGGAACGCGAAGCCGATCGGCTGCAGCGCGCTCACGACGTCGTCACCGTTGACGATCGGCGTGCCGAGGTTGAAATCGAAGCAGGGGGACTGGGCCATGGCGGTGGTCGCCGCGAGGCCGAGGACGAGGGACACGATGCCGGTCTTGGTCACAGTGGGAACTCCAAGGGGTGGGAAGTAGACGAGGTCCAGGGTCCAGGCATGGAACGTGGACCGAGTCCCCGCAGGATACCACGGACGCGCGCGCCAGCGCGCGCCGGCAGAACTGCACCACCGCCGTGCCGCCGCGCGGCACTTGCGGTCGCCTGGATGCGACCCGTGCCGGCCTGCCCCGTGTCCCCCACCCGCGCCTCCCGGCCCGGCCCGCTCCAGGGCAATCCTCCTGCGACCGGCCGGCCCACCCCGCGCCGGCGTCCGGTCGCCAGCGGGCACTCGGCATCGAGGCCGACCGGCCGCGGCGGTCCCTTCCGCCGCCGCCCGTCGCGGCCCTACGCTGCCCGCCCCTCGATGGTCCCCGTCCCGAACCACCGCCCGCGCCGCGCCGCGAGGAGTCCGCCGTGAGCGGCTCCGCCGACCTGTCGGTGCGGGCGCTGCTCGGCAACGAGGGGCCGATCGCGCGCCGCCTGCCGGGCTACGAGCCGAGGCCGCAGCAGGTCGAGATGGCGCTGGCCGTCGAGACCGCGCTGCGCGAGGGCCGCCACCTGATCGCCGAGGCCGGCACCGGCACGGGCAAGTCGTTCGCCTACCTGCTGCCGGCGGCGCTGCACGCCGAGAGCCGCCAGGGCGAAGGGCCGGTGGTGATCTCGACGCGCACGATCGCGCTGCAGGAACAGCTCGAGCAGAAGGACCTGCCGTTCCTGCACGCGGTGCTGCCGTTCGAGTGGTCCTCGGTCACGGCGATCGGCCGGAACAACTACCTGTGCCTGCGCCGCATGCACCTCGCCGAACGCGAGCAGCACCTGTTCGAGGACCCGGCGCGGCGCGAGCAACTGCGCGCGGTGGTCGACTGGTCGCTGCGCACGGCCGACGGCACGCGCCAGGACCTGCCGTCGCCGCCGGCCGCGGAGGTCTGGGAGGAGGTGCAGGCCGAGCACGGCAACTGCCTGATGCGGGCCTGCAAGCACTTCGACCACTGCCACTGGCAGCGCGCGCGGCGGCGCATGCACTCGGCGCAGGTGCTGGTCGTCAACCACGCGCTCTACTTCGCGGACCTCGCGCTGCGCATGGCCGGCGGCACCTACCTGCCCGCGCACCGCGCCGTGGTGTTCGACGAGGCCCACCACCTCGAACGGGTCGCCACCGAGAGCCTCGGCCTGCGGGTCGGTCCGCGCAGCGTCGGCTGGCACCTGCGGCGCCTGCACGCCCGCCGCAGCGACCGGAGCCTGCTCGCGCGCCACGGCGGCCCCGCCGCGCTGCTGCTGTGGGAGGAGGCGCACCAGCACGTCGACGCGTTCTTCGCCCGGCTCTCGGCGCGGCTGCGGCAGGGCGGCCAGCGCGAGGGGCTGCCGCTCCATGCCGAGGTGGTCGAGGAGCCGCTGACGGAGGTGCTCGGCGCGCTGGCGGGCGAGGTCGCCGCGGCGGCCGTGCGCACCGGGGAACTCGACGCGCGCATGGAGCTGCAGGCGCGGAGCAACGGCCTCGACGGGCTGTGCGCGAACCTGCGCGCGCTGTGCGTGCCGGACCCGGAGGCCGCCGTGCCGCTGGTGCGCTGGATCGAACCGTCGCGCGGCAGCGCGCAGCTGTGCGGCGCGCCGCTCGACGTGAGCCCGGCGCTGCGCCGGCACCTGTTCACGAACGGGCCGACCTGCGTGCTGACGAGCGCGACGCTGGGCACCGGCGACGACGACGGCTTCGGCTGGCTCCGGCGCCAGCTCGGCATCGACGCCGCGGCGCCGCTGCGGCTCGGCTCGCCGTTCGACTACGACCGCGCGGTCGAACTGCGCCTCGAGGAGGCGATGCCGGACCCGGCGGCGGACGGCGATGCGTACCGCGACGAGGTCGTCGCGCGCACGCTGCAGCACCTGCTCGACAACGGCGGCCGCGCGCTCGTGCTGTGCACGTCGTGGGAGTTCGTGCGCAACGTCGCGGCGGGGCTGCGACCGGCGCTCGAATACCGCGGCATCGAGCTGCTCGTGCAGGGCGAGGCGCCGCTGGCGCGGCTCCTGCAGCAGAAGCGCGCGGCGCCGACCTCGGTGCTGGTCGGCACCGACAGCCTGTGGGAGGGCATCGACGTGCGCGGCGACGCGCTGACGCTGGTCGTGATCACGCGGCTGCCGTTCCAGAGCCCCGGCCATCCGCTCGTGCAGGCCCGGCTCGGGGCGCTGCGCGCGCAGGGGCGCGATCCGTTCGTCGAGCATTCGCTGCCCGAAGCGATCCTGAAGTTCCGCCAGGGTTTCGGCCGGCTGATCCGGAGCCAGCAGGACCGCGGCAAGGTCGTGATCCTCGATCCGCGCGTGCGCACCAAGGGCTACGGGCGGCGCTTCCTCGCCGCGTTGCCGTTCGCGCCGGACCGCTGGGGGTGGAGCCAGGACGGGTAGGCGCGGATTACGGCCCGAGCCCGCGGTTTTCGCGCCGCCTCGTTGCCCTTCTGCAGCGAGGTGACCCATGACCATCCACCGCGAGCACCGGCACGAAACCCCGACACCCGAGACCATCGGCAGCCGCATCCGCATCGTGCGCGGCCAACGCGTGCTGCTCGACGAGGATCTGGCGCGGCTCTACGGCGTGAGGACGAAGGCGATCAACCAGGCCGTCGCACGCAACCCCGACCGGTTCCCGCCCGACTTCGTCTTTCCCATTGCCAGCAACGAGGTTGCGATCTTGAAGTCCCAGTCCGTGACTTCAAGTTGGGGCGGCAGGCGCAAACCCGCCCTGGCCTTCACCGAGCAGGGCGTGGCGATGCTGTCGAGCGTGCTGCGCTCGGCCCGCGCCTGTCGGGTCAACGTCGCGATCATGCGCGCCTTCGTCCGCCTGCGCGCGCTGCTCGCCGACCACCAGGAGCTCGCGGCGAAGGTCGCGGAACTGGAACGGAAGTCGGACCTGCACGACGAACGCATCGCCGCCGTATTCGAGGCGATCCGCCAGCTGCTGCAGCCGCCCGGGCCGCCTGACCCGCCCGACCGCATCGGCTTCCACCGCCCGCCGTGACCCGGAGCGACAGGTCCGCGCCGCGGCCGGCCACGGTGTGCTATCTGTTTGATATCATCCTGACATCACCACCATGAACACCTCCCGCGAACTCGCCTACCCGCAGCCCGGCTCCGGCCTGCCGAACCTGCTGCTCGGCATCCTGTTCCTGCTCGCCAGCATCGCGCTGATCGTCGGCGGCGGCATCGCCATCGACAGCCGCCAGGAGGAACTCGGCGTGCCGGTGCTGATCCTCGGCATCCTCGGCGTGCCCGCGTCGCTCCTGTTCCTGCGCGGCCTCGTGATCGTGAACCCGAACCAGTCGCGGGTCGTCGTGCTGTTCGGCAACTACCGCGGCACGCTGCGCGAGCACGGCTTCTACTGGGTCAACCCGTTCACCGTGCGCCGCGCGATCAGCCTGCGCGCGCACAACTTCAACAGCGACAAGCTGAAGGTCAACGACCTGCGCGGCAACCCGATCGAGATCGGCGCCGTGGTCGTCTGGCGCGTGCGCGACACCGCGCAGGCGGCCTTCGACGTCGAGGACTTCGAGTCCTACGTGCAGGTGCAGACCGAGTCGGCGCTGCGGCACATGGCCTCGCAGCACCCCTACGACTCGCCGCACGACACCGAGGTGTCGCTGCGCGGCACCACCGACGCGATCCACACCGAGCTGCAGAAGGAACTCACGCAGCGGCTGCAGACCGCGGGCATCGAGGTGCTCGAGGCGCGGCTGTCGCACCTCGCCTACGCGCCCGAGATCGCCGGCGCGATGCTGCAGCGGCAGCAGGCCGAGGCGATCATCGACGCGCGCAAGCGCATCGTCGACGGCGCGGTCGGCATGGTGCACATGGCGCTCGACCTGCTGAAGGAGAAGGACGTCGTGACGCTCGACGACGAGCGCAAGGCGCAGATGGTCAGCAACCTGCTCGTCGTGCTGTGCAGCGAGCGCGGCACGCAGCCGGTCGTCAACACGGGCACGCTCTACGGGTGAGCCTTGGCCGACGACAAGAAGGGCTTCCTGCTGCGGTTGCCGCCGGCGCTGCTCGACGAACTGCGCCGCTGGGCCGAGCAGGAGATGCGCAGCATCAACGGCCAGATCGAGTGGCTGCTGCGCGAGGCGCTGGTGCGGCGGCTCGGCGCGGACCCGACCGACAAGAAGGCCGCGGCGCGGCGCGAGCGGCGCTCCGGCTGACGCCCGTCAGCGCGAGCCGCCGAACAGCACGCGCACGTTGCGGTCGCCGGGCCCGTGCGTGTTCCAGGCCAGGAACAGGTCCAGCAAGCCGTCGCGGTTCCAGTCGCCGAGGTCGAGCGACAGCACCGCGTCGCGGTCGCCGACGCGCGACGGCGAGACGACGCGGCGATCGGCGAACACGCCCGGCTCGGCGCTCAGGTGGTACGAGACGGTCGTCGAGCGCACGCCGCCCGTCGACCGGCGCTCGACGACGGTGACCACGTCGATGCTGCCGTCGCCGTCGACGTCGCCGAGGCGCAGCGACCGCACGTCGCCGGCGGGCAGCTGGCGCGGCGAGGACAGGCTCTCGACGAACTCGGCGATCGCGACGTGCCCCTGCTGGCCCTGCACCGGCGCCGTGTTGCGGTAGAGCCGCAGCGTGCCGTCGTTCGCCGCGGCGACCAGCAGGTCGACGAGCCCGTCGCGGTCGAAGTCGGCGGCCGCGACCTTGGTCGGCGCGCTGCCCGCGAGCAGCACCTGCGGGCCGCCCGGCGCGGCGCTCGCCTCGAAGCGGTCCTGTTCGGGCGTGGCGCCGGCCACGTAGCGGTAGAACCGCACGTGGTCGCCGTCGATCGCGCCGGGGCTGCTGCCGACCGGCACCGCCAGCGCGAGTTCGAGCCGCTGCGTCAGCCCGGCGCCCGCGGCCGCGAAGTCGCCGAGCGCGAAGCCCGTGGCGTTGCCGTGCACTGGCGTCGCGACGGCGGGCGCGAAGAACGGGAACTCGTCCGGCCGCGGGTCCGGCTTGCCGCGCAGCAGGGCCAGCAGCGCGTCGCCCTCGCCCGGCGACGGCACCGCGAACAAGAGCAACGCGACGAGGTCGGGCACCGAGTCGCCGTCGACGTCGGCGACCTGCAACCGCGAGCCGGCCGCCAACGCCGCGGTGCGCAGGCGCGGTGCCGGCGCGAGCAGGCGCAGCTCCCCGGACCAGGCCGACGGCGCCTGCCCCGGCCCGCCCGCCGCTTCGGGCCACCAGACCAGCAACCGCGACGTCGCGTCGGCGAACAACAGGCCGTCGATCTGGCCGGCCGGCGCAGGCAGCAGCAGCATCGTCGGCGGCAGGATGCCCGGCGCTTCGAGGCTGCCGACCGGCCGCGGGAAACCACCGAACCCGTCGTTCTCGAGCAGGTCGACCCCGCCGGCGCGGCCCAGCGCGAGGTCGCGCACCGAGCCCGTGCCGGCGACGCTGATCGGCCGGAAGTTGCCGCCGGCGATGCCCTCGACGTCGAGGCTCCAGAAGGCTCCCGCGTCCGGCGGCAGCAGCACCAGGGACTGGGCATCGCCGCCGAGCAGCAGGCGCGTCGACAGCCGCCGCTCGATCGCGCCGTCGACGAGGCTCTCGTGCACGACGAACACGGCCTTCGCCTCGCCGGTCAGCGGCGTGGCCGGGAACGCGCGGCCGAAGTGCATCGCCGCGATGTTGCGCGGCAGTTCGGCGCCGGTCTCGACGCCGCCCGGGATCGGCTGGAAGCCGTTCTGCTGGAGCCGCAGCATGCCGACCGACGCGACGGTCGGCACGCCGCGCACGCCGATCGCGAGTTCGATCGTGTTGCCCTGATCGAGATCGGCCGCGAGGCTCACGCCGAGCGGGTTGGTCGGGCTGATCGTCACGCTGCCTACGTCCGGCGACGTGAACGTGCGCGGCGCGCTCTGCACGAGCACCGCGATCAGCGGCGGCGTCGGCCCGGTGCCCGGCGGGTCGGCCGGCAGTCCGGCGATCACGAGGCCGAGCGACTGCAGGGGACCGTCGGCGCACGCGTGCAGCCCCACCGCCGGCGAATCCGGGTCGGCCGCGTAGCCCGGGATCGTGAGGTCGAGCGGCACGGCGGGGCCGAAGGTCCCGTCGCCGCGGCCGTAGGCGACGTCGAGCTGCATCGCCGTGCCGCTGACCACGGCGACGTCGAGGAACGAGTCGCCGTCGAGGTCGGCGATCTCGGTCGCCTCGTACCGCATCGGGCGCACCGGCACGAACACCGGCGGCGCGAACGCCGGCGCGCCGACGCCGGACGGGCGCGCGAGGCGGACCTGCGGCTGCAGGCCCGCCGGGGCGTTCGGGCCGGGCACCAGCAGCACGTCGGGCAGACCGTCGTGGTCGAAGTCCGCGATGCGGCAGCGCGCCGTGCCGGGATCGCCGGCGATGCGGTGCGCGGCGCCGAGCGGGGTCTCTGGCTTCGCCTGGCCGAGCACCAGGTGGTGCACCGCGGTCGCCGCCCCCTCGTTGGCGATGAACATGTCCGGCACGCCGTCGCCGTCGAAGTCCCCGGCGCACAGATCGCGCGGAATACGCTCCGCGGCCGCCCCCGGGTCGCCGATCCGGCGCCGCGAGCCGAACCGCTGGAACATGCCGTTCTCCTGCGCGAGCAGCAGCTGCAGGCAGCCGACGCCGCCCTCCTCGGTCAGCACGGCGAAGTCCGGCGCTTCGTCGCCAGCCGGGGCCGCGTCGAGCGCGATCGGCGCCACCGCGACCGGCGACTGCGGCACGACGGCGCCGCGCGGGCCGAAGAACGGATCGGGGTTGGCGTAGAGGAACAGGCCGCTCTCGACGACCTCGGCGACGACGCCCTCGAGCTGCACGCGCAGCACGACGTCGCCCTGGCCCGGGCGGCCGTCCGGCGACGCAGGCATCGCGAACACGAGCCGGTCGCGCCCCGAGTCGGCCGTGCGGAAGTCCTCGCGCGGCAGCGCCGTGACGCGGCCGCCCTTGCGGAACGACAGCGTCACGGCGGCGAACGACAGCGGTGCCGGACCCGGCACGACCGTGAAGTCGTGCGGCACGAGCGCGGTGCCGATCAGCGTCACGAGGTTGCCGCCGGTCGTCGCGCCCTGGCTCGGCAGGGCCAGCGCGACGTCGGGCCGGTAGTAGACGTCGGTCACCGAGGTCGACTGTCCCGACACGGCGTCGCGCACGAACAGCTCCATGCGGTCGGGGAACTGGCTGCCGGGCACCGCGGCCGAGACGATCGCCTCGCCGGCGGCCGCGGTCGGCAGCAGCACGAGGCCGGTGCAGACGCGCACGATCGGCGGCGCCGCGGTGCCGGGCTCGACGAGCTGCGTCGGATCGCGCGTGGCGACGAGCATCTGCAGGTTGTCCGCGTCGCCGTGGCGCAGCCCGCGCACGCGCACCTCCGCGCGCTCGCCGAACGGGGACAGGAACCGCTCCGTGGCGCCGCCGCCGAGCACCAGCGTCGCCTCGAGCTGCCGCGCGAGCACCACGGCGGCGGCGGGTGCGACGTCGCGGTCGTCGACGAGCACGCGCAGCCGGCCGGCGACGTCCGCCGCCTTCGGGTCGCCGGCTGCGGCGACGATCGGCGCGGTGGCGAGCGTGAACGTGATCGACGTCGAGCCGCCCTGCCCCGCGACCGCCACCGTGGGCTGCGCGACCGCGACACCGGCGGCCTCGAGCCGCACCTCGAGGCGCGAGCCGGTCGGCACCAGCAGGTTGGCGACCACGACCGTGCGCACGGAGTTCTCCACCGGCATCAGCGGCAGCACGGGCGACAGGCTGAGTTCGGGCGGTCGCACCTCGGCGGCCCCGCCGCCGCCCTGGCTGCCCGCGACGCCGGCGATCAAGCCAGCGCCGCAGCCCGCCCCGAGCAAGGCCAGCACGGCGGCGGCGACGCTGCGCACGAGTGCACGGGCGGTCGGCATGTCCTGGTCCGAAGTCTACCCCACGCGGCGGCGCCCGGCCGGCCCGAGGCAAGCGCCCGGATTCCCGGTCGCACCGGCGGTCACCACAGCCGCGCGGTGCCGAGCAACCGCGCGGGGTCGCAGCACCAGGAGAGCGCGCGGCAGAGGTCCTTCACGACCGGATCGGTGTAGAGGTCGTAGCTGCGCTGGTTGTGCGGGCCGACGCCGTGTTCGGCCGAGAAGCTGCCGCCGAAGCCGCGCACGGCGAGCTCGTAGACGCGCTCCTGCAGCGCCGCCGCGGTCCCGGCCGCGGCGCCTTCGGGCCCGCCGGGTCCGCCCAGCACGAGCACGAGGTGCGTGCCGCCGTCGCCCCAGTGGCCGTAGTCGCACAGCCGCACGCCGGGGAACGACGCCCGCAGCAGCTCCGCCACCGCGGCGGTGAACGCCGGCAGCGCAGCGCGCGGCAGGCCGACGTCGAACGCGAGCGATTCGCCCTCGGCCCGCAGGCTCTCGCTGACGCGGTGCCGGATCGCCCAGAACTCCGCGCCGTCGCCGAACACCGCGTCGGGCACCGCCGGCCCGGCCGCCTCGAGGTGTGCCTGCAGCCGCGCCTGCAGCACGGCGTCGAGGTCGAGCAGCCCGGCCGGCAGCGCGGTCGCGAGCCCGACCAGCACCGCGTAGGGCGGCAGTTCGCGGAACGGCGCGCGCAGCTCCGGGTGGTGCACGAACACCGGACGCAGCGCGCTCTCGCCGATCACCTCGAACGCCTCGAGCAGTTCGCCGAGCCCGTCCTCCAGCGCCTGCAGCAGCCCGAGCACGGCGGCGCCGTCGCGGCACGCGACCAGCGCCGCGGCGCGCTGCTGCGGCAGCGGGGCCACCTGCAACACGGCGCGCGAGACCACGCCGAACAGACCGGCGGTGCCCGTGAACAGCTGCCTCGCGTCGAGGCCCGTGTTGTTCTTGCGCAGCGCGTGCAGCAGGGACAGCACGCGGCCGTCGCCGAGCACGACTTCGAGCCCGAGCAGGTTCTTCCGCACGTCGCCGTAGCGCAAGAGGCGCGTGCCGCCGGTGTTGGTCGCCACCATGCCGCCGATCTGCGGGTCGGCGCCGAGGTCGACCGGGAACCACAGGCCGTGCGGCGCCAGCGCCGCGTTGAGCTGGCTCAGCCGCACGCCGCCGTCGGCGAGCACGGACCGGCCGGCGCGGTCGACCTCGATCGTGCGGTCGTGCCGGTCGAGGCTCAGCACGACCATCGTGCCGCTCGGATCGGGCGTCGACGCCGCGACGAGCCCGGTGTTCGCGCCCTGCGCGATCACGCGCGCGCCGTGCTCGCGGCAGAGCCGCAGCGCCGCGGCGATCTCGGCGGTCGACCTCGGCCGCACGACGCAGCGCGCCACGCCCTTCCCGTAGCGCCAGCCCTGCTCGTAGCGCGCGCGGTCCGCCGGGTCGGTCAACACGGCGCCGGGACCGAGAGCGGCCGCGAGGGCCTCGGCGAGGGCATCGGTCATCGCCTGAACGTAGCGAGCGCGCCGCCCCGGCACACGGCGCGGCCCGTGGGCCAGGCTCCGGAAGGCCACCCCGACAAGTTCGGCGTCGCCTCGGGCGGCGTTCCCCGCCAGAATGCCCGGATCCTCCGTCCCCCGACCCAGAGACCGCCATGAACGACTCCCGCTCCGTGCCCTCCCCGGCGCCGTCGCGCCGCGACTTCCTGGTCCGATCGGCCCTCGCCGCGGGTGCCGCGCCGGTGCTGGCGGGTTGTGCGAGCACGTCCAGGGCCGCGCCGATCCCGAAGGCCGCCCCCGGCGCGCCGCTGCGGCAGGACGCGCCCGTGAAGATCGGCGTGATCGGCACCGGCGGCATGGGCACCGCGCACTGCAACGCGTTCGCGCGCCTCGCCAAGGCCGGCCGCTTCGACTGCCGGATCGTGGCGCTGGCCGACGTCTGCGACGAGCGCCTCGCGCACTGCCAGAAGCAGCTGCAGGACGAATGGCAGAAGGACGTGAAGGTCGACACCTACAAGGACTACACGCAGCTGCTCGCGCGCAAGGACCTGCACGGCGTGCTGATCGCCTCGCCGGAGCACTGGCACAGCAAGCAGGCCGAGGACACGATCGCGTCGGGCAAGGACGTCTACTGCGAGAAGCCGATGACCCTGCACGTCGAGGACGCGTTCCGCCTCTGCGACGTGATGCAGCACAACCCCGAGCGGCTGCTGCAGGTCGGCACGCAGTACATCACCGAGCAGCGTTACCTGGAGACCGGCAAGCTGATCAAGTCGGGCGCGGTCGGCCTGCCGACGTGGTCGCAGACCTCCTACTGCCGCAACAGCAAGGACGGCGAGTGGAACTACTACGAGATCAACCCGGAGTGGCAGCCGGGCGTGAACCTCGACTGGGAGGGCTGGTGCGGCCCGTCCGGCAAGGCGCCGTGGGATCCGAAGGTCTACGCGCGCTGGCGCCGCTACAAGCGCTACTCGACGGGCATCATCGGCGACCTGCTCGTGCACCAGATCACGCCGCTGATCCGCGCGCTCGACCAGGGCTGGCCCGTGCGCGTCGTCGCGAGCGGCGCGCACATCGTCGACAAGGCGATGGAGAACCACGACCAGGTCAACCTCAACGTCGAGTTCGAGACCGGCCACGTCCTGACGGTCGCCGGTTCGACCTGCAACGAGGAGGGCGTGCCGCCGATGGTCCGCTGCAACAAGGCGACGATCTTCCTCGGCAACATGTCCGAGGTCGTGGTGCGCCCACAGCGTATCTGGGCCGAGGAGGTCGAGGAGCAGAAGATCCCGTGCAAGGTCGCCAGGGACCAGCAGGACGAGCTGCGCGTCGACTGGATCGAGTCGATCCGCACGCGCCGGCCGAACCTGAGCCAGGTCGAACTCGGCACCAAGGTCATGGTGATCGTCGATCTCGCGAGCCGCTCGCTGTGGACCGGCAAGGCGTTCGGATTCGACCCGAAGACGCGCGCGGTGAGCGCCTGCTGATGCCGGGGCCGCCGGTGCGCCTCGCCCTGCCGGCGATGGCGACGCGCTTCGAGCTCGCGCTCGCCGGCGGCGACCCCGTGCGCCTGCGCGGTGCTGGCGAACAGGCCCTCGCGGCGATCGCCGAGTGCGAGGCCACGATCAGCCCGTTCGTGCGCGGCAGCGCGATCGCGCGCGTCAACGCGGCGGCCGGCGGACGGCCCGTGCGCGTCGATCCGTTGACGTTCGAGCTGCTGCTCTGCTGCCGCGAACTGCACCGGACGAC
>Ga0194127_10003006_pt1 | contig 22113 bp, 17 predicted proteins | sample TA2KigC100mmetaG_FD_148624 | JGI IMG/M metagenome (GOLD analysis project Ga0194127, IMG submission 148624) | Freshwater microbial communities from Lake Tanganyika, Tanzania - TA2015036 Kigoma Deep Cast 100m | ecosystem: Environmental > Aquatic > Freshwater > Lake | place: Tanzania: Lake...
CACGCCCGTACCTATCTTGACAACGACCTTTTTTACCTTTGATAGAATCTGACTTCTTAAATCATCCCTTAATTTCATATTATTCACTCATCAAATAAGATTCTTCGCTTCTCTCAGAATGACAAACGGCGTCATTCTGAGGAGTAAAACAACGAAGAATCTAAAGTTTATATTTTTGATGCTAAACCAAACAGAGCACAGATTTTCACGGATATATCCTGTAGGGATTTAAAATCTTAAACCCCTACCTTTTAAATAATCTGTATTTATCTGTGCTTATCCGTATCCTAACAAAATCCATCACAAGAATAAGCCCGCTTCCCAGTCGTCATTTCCCCTTGATTTAAGCAGCGAAACCACTAGAATACATTAATAATAAATCCTGTAAAAGTCAAAAATATTGTGATATACATAAATTTTTTTTTATTTTATAATTATTTATAAATTATTCTGTGTATATGTTGGTAGTTATCCCTTCGATATGATCCTTCGAATAGAATGGATGACTGATAAATGATCGTACCACCAAAGATAAAAGCTAGCCATGTAGCAGCACTTTTGTATAAGGTTGGGATCACTGATAAACATGGCAAAAAACAACGGGTTCAGCTCAAGTTCAATGACAATAGAATTTGTTGGAATAGCTTTTTCATTAATTCAACCGAAAGGAGTATCGCTCTTCAGTTTGGACAAGACCAAGATTTTTCTCTCAAACTTGAAGGCGATGCATCGTTGCACATGCATGTCTATTCAAAAAAGGGTTATATGTTATGCCACATCGATAATTACGACCAAACAGTAATCCTATCGGACATCTGCTAGGGGACACAAATGCAAGGAATGGTATAATTCCCGGTGTGGCATTTGGATTATTGTATGCTTCTTCCGGCTGGGGAGTTATCTCTTGGATCGCGGGTACGATTGGTGCAGCAACTCTAGACACAAATTTCTCTAAGAATATCTTTGCCTTTGGTCAGTTTAATCAGTCTGCCCGCGGTTGGGAAATAATCCAACTTTCTGGTAACAGACGAAAAAGATAAAGAAGGTAATCCATGAGCGCTGAAGAAAAGGACAGGTGATAATGGGTGACCATTAACCTTCTCTTAACCTTCTATTAGAGGTCCAAGTCGATGATCTGTTGAAATAAAACTTATGAGAACTAAACAAAACATTATCAATGCAATACGCCAAACCGCAAAAGAGAACGACGGCAAGCCTTTGGGTATAGCTAGATTTGAAAAAGAGACCGGTATAAAGGTTTATGAATGGAAGAAATATTGGACTAGGTTTGGAGATGCACAAAAGGAAGCGGGGTTTATGCCAAACAAACTTCAAGGTGCTTACTCTGATGAATTTATTATTGGAAAAGTAATTGGTGTTATGCGTAAGCTAAATAAATTTCCAACCTGCGATGAACTTAATATAGAAAAACGTAGTGATATTGAATTTCCAACCAGAAATGTTTTTACTAAATTTGGACATAAGCAAGAACTTGCCAGGAAAATATTTGAATATTGTACGAATAGAAACGGCTATAATGATGTTGTTGAACTTTGCAGACCAATTCTTGAAAATACCAACGTAGAGGGCGATGTTGATGATTCCAATGCTAATCAGGAATTGGGTGAGGTATATCTTTTTAAGTCAGGCCGCTATTACAAAATTGGAAAAACCAACAATACTGTGAGGCGCGGGAATGAAATCAGGATTCAATTACCCGAAAAAACGGATTTAATCCACTCAATCAAAACCGATGACCCAAGTGGTATTGAAGCATACTGGCATAGGCGCTTTGAAGCAAAAAGAATGCAAGGAGAGTGGTTTGATTTAAGTACCGCTGACGTAAAAGCATTTAAGCGTTGGAAGCGTATAGTCTAAAAAATATGACAACTATTCATAAAAAAGTTTGGGTATCCAGGATCGCATCTTAATTATTAAATAATGGTGGATATAAAATTAAACCAGATAATAACCTAACCCGAACAAGTCGGAAGAAAGGAGAAAGACGATGGCAACGATTAACAAAGAGATTGAGGCGAAAATACAGTCTTTGTCGGATACCGAGAAGCTTAAACTTGTTGATTCAATCCTAATGCAACTCGACAAGCCAGACCCGGAAATCGATCGTATCTGGGCTGAAGAAGCAAGGAATCGCTGGCAGGCATACAAGGCAGGCAAATTAGAGACAGTTTCTTATGAAAAGGATAGTTAGTTATCCGTTGTCATGTCCGGAAATCGAGCCTAATCTCAGGCGCTGCCTGCTTTCAAGATTTCCATACGGACTTATTTATGGTGTTGATACCGATACAATTATAGTTGTGGCAGTTTCACATCTCCATCGTGAGCCGAGATATTGGATTAATAGAATACTTAATGAAGGCAAATAAGTTATGTTTCAGCATGCCAACATAGAGCGATCAATCCTGCATAATACCTAAGGTCGAATCTTAATTATTAAATAATGGCTATTTCACCAGAACCTGAAGATAACCAAATGCTCGATTATCCACTCATCCTGAACGGCTTGAAAGAGGGTGTAAAGGATTTGTCTCCGGCCTATTTTGCAATGGTTATGGCCACGGGTATTATCTCCATTGCAGCCCATTTGCTGGGGATGCCGCTTGTCGCTGTTGCCCTGTTCTGGCTGAATATCGTTACTTACCTTGTCTTATGGTTCCTGAATGTGCTGAGAGTCATTTGGTTCACGAGCCAGTTCTTCAGCGACATGGTCGACCATAAGCGCGGCCCGGGTTTCTTCACGTCCATTGCCGGATCATGCGTTCTCGGCAGCCAGTTCGTGCTGATTTCAGGGAACTATCTGGCAGCAACATTTTTATGGGTATTGGGAATCATTCTTTGGGTAGGTTTAACCTACACCATTTTCACCGCCTTTACCATTAAGGAGAATAAGCCCACTCTGGACGAGGGCATCACCGGTGCATGGCTGCTTGCTGTTGTCTCCACCCAGGCAATAACTGTCCTGAGCGCCCTCATCGCCTCACACTGGACACAGCCTTACAAGCTTGAGCTAAACTTCTTCGCCCTGTCTATGTGGCTGTGGGGCGGTATGCTTTACATCTGGATGATTTCCCTTATTTTCTACCGTTACACCTTCTTCAGGTTTTCCCCTGGCGACCTGGCGCCGCCCTACTGGATCAACATGGGGGCAATGGCCATCTCTACGCTTGCCGGTTCTCTGCTGATTGCCAACGCGCCAGACGCCCCCTTCCTTCGGTCGCTGCTTCCCTTCATGAAAGGTTTTACGGTGTTTTTTTGGGCGACCGGGACGTGGTGGATCCCCATGCTCTTCATTCTGGCCGCGTGGAGGTATGTCTACAAGCGATTTCCCCTGAGGTACGACCCCTTATATTGGGGAGCGATCTTCCCCCTGGGCATGTATACTGCTTGCACATTCCAGATGGCACGGGCGATGGAGCTGGAGTTTCTGCAGGTGATTCCGCGCTATTTTGTCTACATAGCGCTGTTGGCCTGGCTGGCCGCCTTCTCCGGGCTGGTTTACAAGCTTGTGCGTCGCCTGCTCGTTTTCTTAAACAAGAGAGGCCTCTCGAAACATTAAGTTCGATCCCGAAACGATTTGTTTTTGTAACAATTTGGTTTTTATTATTACTTCTTTGGAGTTGCGCGGGATTTCTTATGTATGCGGAAAAGAGAATTTTGGTATGAAGCCATTGGCATGAAAATTATGCTGATGGTAAGACCTTTGAGGTTATACCTTCCTGACTTCAAAAACCTCCCAAAGAGTTTTACACTTGTTTCTTCAGGCAATTTACATTGACTTTGTTTCTCATTTCTGTTAATTTCAGCATACAGCGTAAAGCTTATTTTATCACCAGGAATATGCCTGTTTTTGATAACCGAACACATCAAACCATCTTTACATTATTACCATGACCAAAACACTTGAAAATGTAAAATTTACCTATCAGGATTATCTCCATATGTCAGAAGATAAGCGATATGAGCTTATCGAAGGAGAGTTTTTTATGGTGCCTTCACCTAACGAACATCATCAACGCATATCAAGAGAACTCGAATATGCACTGCTGAGTTATGTGAAAAAGAATAAGTCCGGTTTTGTGTATGACGCCCCGTTTGATGTTGTTTTTTCCGATGAAGATGTCGTGCAGCCGGATATTATCTATGTGTCAAAGGAACGGAAAAACATTATAACAAAAGACAATATCCAGGGAGCGCCAGATTTAATCGTGGAGATTCTCTCCTCTAAGATAGGGTATCGTGACAGAGAAATTAAACGCAAGCTTTATTTTAAATACGGTGTTAAAGAGTATTGGATCGTTGATCCTTCAAAACAGACGATAGAGGTATTAACGCACACCAAAACCGGCTACAAGACAGAAAATGTATATCCTGCGGATGCTATCCTGCATTCACCACTTTTAAAAGGCCTGGAAATAGATTTGAACCTCGTATTTTAACAAAATAATGTTATGAGATACTTCCTTGTCACCTCTCCAAGAGAAATTTGGATAAAGTGGTCTTTGTCTTTCCTTACGGTTGTAAAAGGAAGACGTTATGCAATGTAGCAAGACCACTAAGAATAGCATTTAAATGGGCTATTGATATGTTACCACTGTAACCCCACTGTCCAGAGAAAACTCAAAAGAAAATAAAAAAGGTAAAGACACAAGGATCAAATATTCCTTGTTCTCCAGAGCTTGTTAATTGAAATATGAAGGTTTGACCCCGATCTTTTCACAAATGAACAACGACTTCTTATAATAGCCCAATGCATTGACCAATCCTATAATATCTTTCTTTCGCTCTAATTTGTTTACATCTGGTGTTGAACTAAAAAAACCCATTTTATAACTTCCTAACCCGAACGAGTCGTAAGAGTTTTTTTCTCTCAAAAAAATACAAGGATAAGTAAACTATCCCATTAAAACCGGGTATCTGAAGACACCTTTCCACGTTGGATGACGTGGTGTGGCACTTCTGGGTCTACCATACGAGCTAACATGTCTATTACAGGATACCAACCGTTTTTTAACACTGAGTCAAAAAAGTCGCAGGGTCACCCATTATTCACCCATTATTCAATAATCCAACGCTTTTTGGACAGCCCCATGACGGAATTGAGCGCCATTCTCATGACTTGTCAGGTATTTTCTTTTTTTGCCATTTTTCCTGCCTTTTCAAATACAAACAAAAAAACGCCTTTCCCGGCGCTCTGTCCAGAAAAGGCGTTTTATAAACTATCAAGATTGTAAGACTAAAAATATAGTTAGATGTGGCTTGCAAGAGATATACCATCCGCTTACTCCTACAATTTATTTGAAATATCCATACTTTTTACCACAGAAGCAAAAAGGACTTCGGAGTTTATAGGTTTCTTGAGGTATAGAGTTTGTTGTGTCAACCCGATAAACCCAACGAACACAAAGAACTCAAGAAACCTGCATTCAACCGTTCCCTCCTTGCCTTATTTCCCCTGCGTTTTCAGCGTCCTCAGTAGTAAAACATTTCGCAGTCATTCATCAAAACCAAATACATTTGTCAAGGTTTTTTCATAATATTTTCTATTTTCTTTGGGTCCTTACGACAATCTAATATCCTCCACACTGTTACAACCTTTTCATTCATATTTCTTTCTGAGATTCTTTTTTGCAATATCCCACTCCACCACTTCTTCGATACCGCTATTCAGCCTGTTTTCAGTTTCCTTAAGGACATCTTCATGCCATGCAGGGGAATCATACTTTTCTTCATCACCGCTTAAATCCTTCCAAAGAGCTTCCATTGCTTTTAATTTATCAGTACGAGATAACTGCTTAATTTCTTGTAATATTTCCATTATTTTCTTCCTCCACTTAAATAATGATCGGGTGATTCCTCACACTTTTTTCACCTCAAAAATCTCCCAAAGGTTTATTTCAATTCCTTCCAGTGATTTAAACGGCAAGATTTCCTGAGGACCAAATACTTCGCCTTTATTATAAGTCCCATCCACATCCAACAAAAATCTTTCTGCATATTCTTCAATAGGATCGATAACAATGTATTCTGTTACGCCAGATTTTTCATAAAGATGCTTCTTTTCCCTCAAATCCTTTGTGGCAGTGGCAGGCGAGAGTATTTCAACAACTAAGTCAGGTGATCCTTTTATATTCGCCTCGGTAATTTTATTTGTATCACAAACTACGAATACATCAGGCTGGACAATGTCATATTCGGAAAAGATTACATCAACAGGGGCTATAAATGGTTTGCATGTTTTATTGGCAAGCTTTTGCTTCAATTGGCTGAATAAATTACCAGCAACAGTCTGATGCCTAACTGACGGTGCTGGTGTCATATTATATGCTACACCGTCAATAATCTCCCAGCGCTCGTCATCTGGCCATGACAAATAGTTATCCCATGTATGTTTCTGCGTAGCCTTTTTTACTGAAGGATGTCCCATTTGCTTTTTCCTCTAATATACGGCGTTAACTTTAAAGGAATCTTATCCAAACGGAATTATACCAAAATTAATTCTTCATACACCAACTTTTTTTATTAGCATCTCATTCACCATCTTGGGATTCGCCTTGCCTTTGGTTTCCTTCATTACCTGTCCTACCAGAAAGGCAAGGGCGTTCTTTTTCCCCTTCTTATAATCTTCTATTACACTGGGATTGCCTGCTATCACTTTATCAATTACCGATTCAATCAACCCCTCATCGCTGATCTGGGCTAATCCCTTTCCCTCAATAATCTTTTGAGGTTCATTTCCTGTTTGAACCATCTCTGAAAACACTTCCTTTGCAATGGTGCTACTGATCGTACCCTTTTCAATAATTTCAACCAGAGATGCAAGCTGTTTTGGTTTTATTAGTAAACTATTAATATCTAGCTTTCTGTCCTTCACCTCTCTCAATAAATCATTGGTAATCCAATTACAGAAAGCCTTTGGACGATCCAGTATCTTCACACATTCATCAAAAAAATCTGCAAGTACTTTTTCTTCTATAAGTACTCCCGCATCATAATCGGAAAGATTAAATGTTTTTACGAACCTCTGTTTTCTATCCAAAGGAAGCTCGGGTATAGAATTTTTTATCTCAGATAACCACTTTTCATCAATCATAACAGGTAAAAGATCCGGTTCAGGGAAATACCGATAATCCTGAGACTCTTCCTTTGAACGCATCCGCTGGCTTTTCTCGCCAACCTCATCCCACAACCGGGTTTCCCTGTCGATGGTTTCTCCCCTGTCCAGCAATTCAGACTGTCTGATTGCCTCATATTCAATAGCCTTTATAACAGACTTCATCGAGTTAAGATTTTTTATTTCGACCCTGTTGCCGAGTTTCTCAGACCCTTTTTTTCTCAGTGAAATACTCGCCTCGAACCTGAGAGAACCTTCCTGCATCTTACAATCGGAAATTTCCGTGTATAAAAGTATTTTCCTCAAGGTTTGCATATAACTTTCTACTTCGTCCACAGTTCTCATATCCGGATACGAAACAATCTCAAGCAAGGGGACACCAGCCCTGTTGAAGTCTACCAGGCTATAGTCTGCACCCGTTTCTTCCGGATGAATGAGCTTCCCTGCCTCTTCTTCCAAATGAACATTATGGATACGAACCTTCTTTATTGATCCATTCACGCTCATATTCATGTACCCGTCTACACCCAGATTATAGTAATTCTGTGATATCTGGTAATTTTTAGGTAAATCGGGGTAGTAATAACTCTTCCTGTCGAAATTTGTAAACCGGTTAATCTCACAATTTAAAGCGACAGCCGCCTTCAACGCATATTCAAATGCCTTTTTACTCATAACCGGCAAAACACCCGGCATACCAAGGCAAATCGGACACACATGCGTATTAGGTTCGGCGCCAAATTTCGTACTGCATCCGCAAAACAGCTTGGTTATTGTGGCTAGTTCTGCATGGGTTTCCAAACCTATAACAACTTCATATTCCATATTAACAACCTTCAACAGCTTAATTGCCACAGAGGGAACCGAGAGCACAGAAATATTTTTCTCTGCGTGATCTGTGACTATTTTAGAATTTAATTATCTTTACCCTGTCAAACCCTTTAATGCAGGCTTCTTCAAATGAAAATCAGTTTCTCGTTCAAAAGCATATGCAATTTGTAAGATTTTTTTCTCTTCAAAATGTTTTGCAAGGATTTGCATTCCGATGGGCAACCCTGTTTTTGAAAATCCACAAGGAATGGAAATACCCGGAATGCCTGCAAGATTAGCCGGAATGGTATAGATATCGGAAAGATACATTTCCAGCGGATTATTAGCGCGCTCCCCGATTTTAAAGGCTGGCACAGGAGACGTCGGGCACATTATGCAATCCACCTTTTCAAATGCTGCGTCAAAATCGCTTTTTATTAAATTTCTTACCTTTGATGCCTTCAGATAGTATGCGTCATAATAGCCGGAACTCAGTGCGTAATTTCCCAGCATGATACGGCGTTTGACTTCGTTACCAAACCCCTCTGAACGAGTACGGCAGTACATATCAATTATTCCGCGCGATTCGCCAGTTCGATAACCATATTTCACGCCGTCATATCTGGCTAAATTCGAGCTTGCTTCTGCGTTTGCTACAATATAATAAACGGCAACGGCATACTCAGTATGCGGTAAAGATATGTCGACAACCGTTGCGCCAAGATTTTCATAGAGCTTCAAGGCATCCTTTACTGCCTTACTGACCTCTGCATTCAAGCCGCCTGCAAAGTATTCCTTCGGGATACCGATCCGTAAACCCTTAACGCCTGATTCAATTCCCTGTAAATAATCCGGAACGGGGACTTGCGCAGAAGTCGAGTCATACGAATCATACCCGGCGATTACCTGCAACAGGAGTGCTGCGTCTTTTACGTCCTTCGAAAAAGTGCCTATCTGGTCTAAGGAAGACCCGAAGGCGATCAGTCCATATCGGGACACCCTGCCGTACGTCGGTTTTATTCCGACAACACCGCAAAGGGCCGCGGGTTGTCTCACAGAACCACCGGTATCAGACCCAAGAGCCAGAAATGAGAAGTCTGCAGCTACAGCAGCGGCGGAACCACCGCTTGATCCACCGGGAACACATTCATGATTCCAGGGATTGCGTGTTATCTTGTAACCGGAATTCTCGGTAGACGATCCCATTGCAAATTCGTCCAAATTCGTTTTGCCTATAATTATGGCATCTTCTTCTTTCAGACGTTTGACAACAAAGGCATCATAAGGGGGGATGAAATTATGAAGGATTTTTGAGGCACAGGTAGTGGTTAAATTTTTTGTGCAGATGTTATCTTTAACGGCAATCGGAATGCCAGCAAGCAGACCTACTTTTTGACGATTTATGATCTTTTTATCAATTTCTACGGTTTTTTCTAAGGCTTCTTTTTCGCACGTTGTTATAAAGGCATGAATATTCGGTTCAATGTCTTTTATCCATTTAAATAGCTGTCCAACAAGGTCGGATGCTTGTATTTCTCTGGATAATAATTTTTCTCTTATTTGGAGTGCGGTGTATCCTGAAAGTCTCAAAGACGATTCTCTTATTCTATTCAATTACCTTTGGTACTTTAAAAAAAACACCCATTGTGGAAGGAGCATTGGTAAGGGCATCTTCTCTTGATATTGGAGGTTCCAATTTATCATCTCTTAATACATTGGTTGTATTTATGGAGTATGCCATCGGTTTAATATCCTGGGTATTTAACTGGTTGAGCTTATCAATATATGCGAGAATATCGCTGAGCTGATGAATAAAGGTTTCTTTTTCCTGATTGGAAAGTTCGATCCGGGAAAGATTCGCTATATATTCAATATCTTTTTTTTCAATCTTCATTAAACTGTTAGCTTGGCCTTAACGCTACGATGGTGCTTTCACAACTTTGCCCGCGCTAATACAGCGAGTACAAACCTTGATTCTCTTGACCGAACCGTCAATTTTTGCCTTTACCATCTGTAAATTCGGCTTAAACGTTCTTTTTGTCTTGCCGGTAATTTTCCTTCCGACACCACCCTTCCACTTGGCCAACCCTCTGCGTTCTATCTGATTTCCGACCTCGGTTTTTTTCCCACACAATTCACATACGCGCGACATAAATTATACCCCCGTCCAATAATATTTTATTCAACTGCGTTTTCGTTCTTTTCCCAGCAATCTTCACATAAACCTTGTATTTGTAAACGATGCGAATCTGCCTTAAATTTATTCTTTCTACAAACTTCGTCCTGAAGCTTTTCTATCCTGTGTTCTGTAAATTCTATTATTTTTCCGCAACCATTGCATACTAAATGGTCATGGTGTTCATGCCCGTATACATGTTCGTAGTGAGCATGTCTCTCACCAAAAATCACTTCCCTTAATAAACCACTTTTTACGAGCAAGGCTAACGTGCGGTAAATGGTAGCCTTTGAAATTTTCAAATCGTTAAGCCTGAGATCGACTAAGAGTTCGTCCGCCTCGAAATGCTTGTGGTTTTCAAACACACGATTGAGTATCGCCTGTCTTTCAGGGGTAAACTTTAATTTTTTCGATGTAAGATATTCTTTAAAAATATCATCCTTTGAAAGCATATCAGCATCTTAAAATTTAAGCATTTAAAAAATAACTTGATTAAACAAAAAACCCATCTCGAAATTTCGAGACGGGTTTTTTATGATTATTCCCGGCAGTAACCTACTCTCCCAGCTTTCACCAGTACCATCAGCGTAAGAACCTTAACTACCGTGTTCGGAATGGGAACGGGTGTTTCATTCTTACTATGCCCACCGGAAAAAAATAATGATCATGAATGACTTAACGGTAACAATTGACTCTTTGTAGGGATAAAAATAAAAAGTCAAGCTTTTCGACTAATTAGTACCAGTCAGCTTAGTATATTACTATACTTACACCTCTGGCCTATCAACCTCGTAATCTTCAAGGTGTCTCTCTTCCTATAAAGGAAAACGATATCTAGTTTTGGAGTAGGCTTCATGCTTATATGCCTTCAGCATTTATCCTTTCCGTACATAGCTACCCAGCGATGCCGTTAGCACGACAACTGGTTCACCAGAGGTACGTCCATCCCGGTCCTCTCGTACTAAGGACAGATCTCCTCAAATATCGTCCACCCACGGCAGATAGGGACCGACCTGTCTCACGACGGTCTAAACCCAGCTCGCGTACCGCTTTAATCTGTGAACTCCAGAACCCTTGGGACCTTCTCCAGCCCCAGGATGCGATGAGCCGACATCGAGGTGCCAAACCGCCCCGCCGCTATGGACGCTCGGGGGCGATCAGCCTGTTATCCCCGGAGTACCTTTTATCTGTTGAGCGATGGCGTTTCCACACACAACCACCGGATCACTAGGCCCTGCTTTCACATCTGCTCGACTTATAGGTCTCGCAGTCAAGCTTCCTTCTGCCCTTACACTCTACGTGCGGTTGCCAAGCGCACTGAGGAAGCCTTTGGACTCCTCCGTTACTCTTTGGGAGGAGACCGCCCCAGTCAAACTGCCCACCTATCACTGTCCCAAATCCGGATTCACGGAGTTTGGTTAGAATTTTAACATAGTAAGAGTGGTATTTCAACGTCGACTCTGCCCCAGCCAGAGCTGGGACTTCTTAGTCTCCCACCTATCCTACGCATACTGTGCCAAAACCCAATAATAGGCTACAGTAAAGGTTCACGGGGTCTTTCCGTCTTGCCGCGGGTACGTGGCATCTTCACCACGACTACAATTTCGCCGAGTCCCTCGTTGAGACAGTACCTAAGTCGTTACGCGATTCATGCACGTCAGTAATTATCTGACAAGGAACTTCGCTACCTTAGGACTCTCATAGTTAGAGCCGCCATTCACCAGCGCTTCGGTTCTGAGCTTCGCATCCTTTCGGACACTAACCCATCCCCTTAACGTTCTGGCATCGAGCACGCGTCAGTCTCTATACGTTGATTATAAATCTTAGCAGAGACTTGTGTTTTTAGTAAACAGTCGCCCAGGCCTTTTCACTGCGGCCCCGAATAAATTCGGGGCACTCCTTCTCCCGAAGTTACGGAGTGATTTTGCCGAGTTCCTTAACGAGGGTTCTCTCGAGCGCCTTAGGATCCTCTCCCCGCCTACCTGTGTCAGTTTTAGTACGGACACCATAATAGCTCGCAAACGAGGCTTTTCTTGAGAGACGCTCCGGTTACTTACAGGCATACGCCCACGTACTCACCTTCGATGCCATACGTCTCGGATTTACCTGAGACAACATCTCCGGCTTGAACAAGCCGTATCTATTAGACTTGCTAACCTTCACATCTCTGTCCCCCCATGCTCAACGCTATTACGGTGGCACAGGAATATTAACCTGTTGTCCATCGTCTACGCCTTTCAGCCTTGACTTAGGCTCCGGCTAACCCTGGGCGGATTTACCTTCCCCAGGAAACCTTAGGCTTGCGGCGAATAAGATTCTCACTTATATTATCGCTACTTATACCGGCATTATCACTTCTATATCGTCCAAGAGTCTTTTCAGTCTCTCTTCAACCTACCATAGAACGCTCCCCTACCACTCCTGAGATTACGCATAATCTCAGAAATCCGAAGCTTCGGTAATAGACTTGAGTCCCGTAATATTTTCGGCGCAAGAATGCTCGGTTAGTAAGCTATTACGCACTTTTTAAATGATTGCTGCTTCTAAGCCAACATCCTAACTGTCTTTGCACTCTCACTTCCTTTATCACTTAGTCTATTTTAGGGACCTTAGCTGTCGGTCTGGGTTGTTTCCCTTTTGACAAATGAAGTTTATCCCCCACTGTCTGACTCCTATGGTTAATACAGCGGTATTCGGAGTTTGATTGAATTTGGTAGCCTGGTGGGCCCCAACATTCATTCAGTATCTCTACCCCCGCTGCACAATAACATAGGGCTAGCCCTAAAGCTATTTCGAGGAGAACCAGCTATCACCAAGTTTGATTAGACTTTTACTCCTCCACTCAGTTCATCGCCTCGCTTTTCAACGCAAGTGCGTTCGGACCTCCACGAACTTTTACATTCGCTTCATCCTGACCAAGTGTAGATCACCTGGTTTCGGGTCTACTATGCACTACATAATCGCGCATTTCACACTCGCTTTCGCTACGGCTCCGTCCATTAAAGACTTAACCAAGCAATGCACAGTAAGTCGCCGGTTCATTATGCAAAAGGCACGCGGTTACACATTATTCCACCGAAATGGAATTATAGTGCTCCCACCGCTCGTAAGTACACGGTTTCAGGTTCTTTTCATTCCCCTAACAGGGGTTCTTTTCATCTTTCGCTCGCGCTACTTGTGCGCTATCGGTCGCTGAGTAGTATTTAGCCTTAGAGAGTGGACTCCCTAAATTCACACCCGCTTTCACGAGACGGGTGTTACTTGGGTAATTGTAAAGAAAGTGTAATTTATTTCGCCTACAGGACTATCACCTTCTATGGTTGGGCTTTCCTGCACCATTCATCTATAAATTACATTTGTAACTTTCCAGACAGTCCTTGTACTGCCTATTACAATCCCCACGACCCCGACTGTGCAACACACAAGGGTTTGACACACAATCGGTTTGGGCTTTTTCCGTTTCGCTCGCCGCTACTAAGGAAATCAAATTTCTTTCTTTTCCTGGAGTTACTGAGATGTTTCACTTCTCTCCGTTATCTTCGATATCCTATATATTCAGATACCGATACTGCGGCATAAACCCACAGTAGGTTTCCCCATTCGGAAATCTCCGGCTCAAAGCTTGTTTGACAGCTCCCCGAAGCTTATCGCAGTCTTCCACGTCCTTCTTCGTCTCTCAGCGCCTAGACATCCACCATGTACCCTTTGTAGCTTGACAATTTATGTAATCTTATACTTACAAAGAGGATCAAATTGCTACCCGTTAAGTATTCACTTTTCAAAGAACGAACTATCAAATCACACTTTAAACCTTTACCGCAATCTAAAGTGGTGGAGATGAGCGGGGTCGAACCGCCAACCTCTGCCTTGCAAGGGCAGCGCTCTCCCAGTTGAGCTACATCCCCTCTAAATCAAAAAACTTCTCATACAATTTTTACAATGGTGGGCCTAAGTGGATTCGAACCACTGACCTTTCCCTTATCAGGGGAATGCTCTAAACCAACTGAGCTATAGGCCCAAAATCATTCGCACACTAATTCTTTGGGCCTGTAATCTCACGGTATTGTTCTAGTTCACCCTATTACAAACCTTGCAGAGAAATTTCATGATAAATAAAAAAAATAGAAGTCTCCTGCGTGCGACGTAGGTTAATTGGAATTTTTAAACTCCTTAGAAAGGAGGTGATCCAGCCGCAGGTTCTCCTACGACTACCTTGTTACGACTTAGTCCTCCTCACAAAACACACCTTAAGCACTTCCCTCCCTTGCGGGTTTGGCCGGTGATTTTGGGTGCATCTTGCTTGGGTGGCTTGACGGGCGGTGTGTACAAGGCTCGGGAACATATTCACCGCGGCGTAGCTGATCCGCGATTACTAGCGATTCCTACTTCATGGAGACGGGTTTCAGCCTCCAATCTGAACTGGGATCGGTTTTTTGGGTTTCGCTCCATCTTGCGACTTAGCATCCCTTTGTACCAACCATTGTAGCACGTGTGCAGCCCGGGATATAAGGGCCATGATGACTTGACGTCATCCCCACCTTCCTCCGTCTTGACGACAGCAGTCTCTTTAGAGTGCCCAGCATGACCTGTTGGCAACTAAAGACAAGGGTTTCGCTCGTTAGGGGACTTAACCCAACGTCTCACGACACGAGCTGACGACAGCCATGCAACACCTGTGATAGTCACGGACTGGATACCGTTCGTTACCCTTTCAGGCTCCTACTTCTACCATGTCAAACCCCGGTAAGGTTCTTCGCGTTGCATCGAATTAAGCCACATGCTCCACCGCTTGTGCGAGCCCCCGTCAATTCTTTTGAGTTTTAGCCTTGCGGCCGTACTCCCCAGGCGGGGCACTTAATGCGTTAGCTCCGGCAGAGAGATAATCAAAACCCCTCTACTTAGTGCCCATCGTTTACGGCTAGGACTACCGGGGTATCTAATCCCGTTTGCTCCCCTAGCTTTCGCACACTCAGCGTCAGTTACGGACCAGAGAGTCGCCTTCGCCGCCGGTGTTCCTTCTGATATCTACGCATTTCACCGCTCCACCAGAAGTTCCACTCTCCCCTTCCGCACTCTAGCCTTGCAGTATCAGATGCTGTTCTTCCGTTAAGCAGAAGGCTTTCACAACTGACTTACAAGGCCGCCTACGTGCTCTTTACGCCCAATAATTCCGAACAACGCTTGCCGCCTCTGTATTACCGCGGCTGCTGGCACAGAGTTAGCCGTGGCTTCCTCCGGAGCCTTAGTCAAGTAAGGATGCTGTTAACACCCTTACATTTCTTAACTCCCGACAGTGGTTTACAACCCGAAGGCCTTCTTCCCACACGCGGCGTCGCTTCGTCACCCTTTCGGGCATTGCGAAAGATTCTCGACTGCAGCCTCCCGTAGGAGTCTGGGCAGTGTCTCAGTCCCAGTGTGGCCGACCACCCTCTCAGGCCGGCTACCCGTCTTCGCCTTGGTAGGCCATTACCCTACCAACCAGCTGATAGGACATTGACCCCTCTCTAAGCGCATGAAACCTTACGGCTCCATACCTTTGACTATCAATACCGAAGTATCAATAGTTTTATTGAGTATTAGCAACCCTTTCGGTAGTTCCGATTGCTCGAAACGTCGTTATCCCCATCTTAAAGGTAGGTTATCAATGCATTACTCACCCTTACGCCACTCGATTTGTACCCCTTTCGGAATACTCCCTCGTTCGACTTGCATGCCTAATCCACGCCGCCAGCGTTCGTTCTGAGCCAAGATCATACCCTTCATAAAATTATAAAGGCGCTAGGCAAATCCTAGCAATCTTAACTTTGTCCAACTCAAAAGCTGACATTTCAGCTTTACTACTCGCACGCATTTGACTTCTAATTTTTAAAGAGCAATTCTCTACCTCAAACAGCAGAGTTCATTATTGTATACAAAATTTTCAAAAAGTCAATAAGAAAAATAACTTTTTTCAATTTCCCAACAACAAGAAAAATTATACTTTCAAAAAAAGGTAAATGCAAGTACAAAAATCACCTTTTTCATCACCACTATTTAAAACATCTCTAATGCAGTTGCATTATAACACTTAACTAATTTCTACCCTTCGAAATATTTTCCTATATTTCTGTATTTATTATACCTATTCTCTAAGAGTTTATCAATTGGAGTGCTTTTGATTTCTTCTAAATAATTAAGAATATATGATTTAAGAGTATTAGCCATCGCTTTAGGAGATTTATGTGCCGCCCCAAGGGGTTCTGGGATAACTTCGTCTACCACGCCAAACTTTAACAAGTCCTTTGCTGTGAGTTGCAAAGATACTGATGCCTCTGGCGCATTTTCACTGTTTTTCCACAATATTGCTGCACAACCTTCGGGTGAAATTACCGAATAATACGCATACTCCAAAATTGCAAATTTATCACCAATGCCAATACCTAACGCACCACCACTACCGCCTTCCCCTATAACAATGTTTATGATCGGGGTTTTCAACCGGCACATTTCGTAAATATTCTCTGCTATTGCATGCGCCTGCCCTCTTTCCTCAGCGCCAATATCAGGATTAGCTCCGGGCGTGTCTATTAAAGTAACTATCGGCAGATGGAACTTTTCCGCAAGTTTCATTTTCTGTAACGCCTTTCTGTAGCCTTCGGGATTAGGCATTCCAAAATTACAAGCAATACGTTCCTTAGTGCTTTTGCCCTTTTGTTGTCCAACGATCAAAAGCCTTTCCTGCCCTATTCTTCCCAATCCACAGATAATTGCCTTATCATCCCCAAAACGCTTATCTCCATGAAGTTCAACAAAATCATCAATCGTCATGTTCACATAATCTGCCGTAAGCGGACGCAATGGATGACGCGCTATCTTAACGATATCGTACGGGGTTAATTTCGAGCACAGCCTCATTTGAAGCCCCTCTTGTTTCTCCTTCAGATATTTTATTTCCGCGCTTCTATCAAGGCTATCTTTTACGGAGGCCTTTTCCAAATCCTCTATACGATGCTCGATTTCCAAGATAGAATTTTCTAATTCTGTTACCGTTTTTTCTGACAAAGACATCTCCTAATTTACTTAAAATAAAAACCTATTTTGAACTATATTCCCAAAAACACTTAATAATAGATTCCGAAATTCTAATTATTTTTCAATTTATTGCAAGTAAATTACAATCCACGATACCTACTATATAAAAGTGTATCATTTAAAATTGTTACTTTAAATGGCTTAAAACCATTGACAAAAAGAAGCCAGATATGTAACATTTGATTTTCTTTACATAAAAATTTTATATTAATCATACTGTTTAAATGCAATTCGGAACTGTCTGTATAATTGGACCGGGACTCATTGGCGGCTCTATTGGCCTGGGATTGAAAAAGAGAAATTTGGCAAAAACCATCATCGGTGTTGGCCATAGGATTGCATCGTTAGAAAAAGCCACTAAAATGCATGCTATCGACATCGGCATCTTAAATATCGATGAAGCCGTTAAAGACGCCGATATCGTAATCCTCGCCACGTCAGTGAATAAAATTATTGACACTGCAAAAAAAATTATTCCCCTCATGAAAAGGAATGCTATTCTCACTGATGTAGGCAGCACAAAAAAATATATTGTTGAGCAAATTTCCCATAATATAAGAAAAGACATTACCTTTGTCGGGGCACACCCGATAGCAGGTTCAGAGCAAAGAGGTGTTGAGTTTGCTTCACCTGACCTTTTTGAAGGCTGCACATGTATCATAACACCCATAGGCAATCATACAAATGAGGTGGAAACAATATCTCATTTGTGGCAACTCCTGGGCGCTAAAATAAAATTTTTAACACCTGAACAACACGATGAAATACTGGCATTTGTGAGTCATCTTCCTCACCTGCTCGCATCAGGCCTGATAAATGCAATCAAGGAAGAATACCTCGTCTGCGGCGCTAGTGGACTAAGAGACACCACAAGAGTCGCATCGGGCGACCCTGAGTTATGGGTAGACATTTTTTGTCAAAACCGTGAAAATGTAATAAAATCAATAGGCCGATTTATTGCGGAACTTGACGGATTTAGAAACGATCTCTTAAACAAAAATGACGCCAAGATACTCGATCGGTTAAAAAATGCAAAGTTGTCGCGTGACAGCGTATTTCACAACAATTCAACAAACAAATAATTTATAAATGTACTCACGCATCGAGGTGTTTTTTAAAAATGAATTCCCTGATCCTTTAGGAAATAACCTACGATCAGAAATCGAAACATTTGGTTTCCCTGGAGTATCCGACATCAGGGTTCGCCAGGCTTACATCATTTTCGGAAATGTAACCAAAAACGATCTGGATACTATTGCCCAAAAGCTTTTAGTAGATACGATTACCCAAGATTATCTAATTTCTGATTCCGGGCTTCGGACTTCGGACTTCAGACATCATATCGTTGAAATCAGCCGCAAACCCGGCGTCATGGACCCTATTGAGCAATCCGTTTCAAAGGCGCTCAGCGATATAGGAATAAACATAGAAGGCGTTAAAACTGCCCAAAAGTATCTCATCAACGGAGATATCTCTCCTGAAACAATTCGCATCATAGCAACCAGGTTACTTGCAAACACAAAGATAGAAGATATTTTCATCTATCCGGAAACACCCAATTACGATCATGGCAATATCGGCTATTCCTTCAAAAAGAAGACCATCCCGTTATTAAATGCCGACAACAAACGATTAGAAGAAATAAGTACGAGTGGCCAGCTTTCCCTCAATTTACAAGAGATGCAGTCAATTCAAAAATATTATCAGTCCATCAAACGAGAACCGACCGACGTCGAGATTGAAACCATTGCACAGACATGGTCAGAACACTGTGTTCATAAAACATTCAAAGGCATTATTGATTTCAATGGAACTAAAATTGATAACCTATTAAAAAGCACCATTATGAAGGCAACCAGTGAACTCGACAAGACATGGTGCGTCTCTGTGTTTAAGGATAACGCCGGTATCATAAATTTCGACAGCCAGAATAACATTTGCTTTAAGGTAGAAACCCACAACCATCCGTCTGCTATCGAACCTTATGGTGGCGCAAATACCGGTATTGGCGGCGTAATCAGGGATGTTATGGGTACAGGATTAGGCGGAAAACCCATCCTTAATACAGATGTTTTCTGTTTTGGGCTGCCAGACACCCCTCAAGACAAAATTCCTAAAGGTGTGTTGCATCCAAAGAGAATTTTTAAGGGCGTTGTGGCAGGAGTACGGGATTATGGCAACCGTATGGGCATCCCCACTGCAAACGGCGCTATCTTTTTTGACGAGCGGTACATCGGTAATCCCATCGTCTTTTGCGGAACTGTGGGCATTATACCAAAAGATAAATGTCAAAAAACACCCCATCCTAACGACCTCATTGTCGTTGTTGGCGGCAGAACCGGCCGTGATGGTATTCATGGAGCCACCTTCTCCTCGGCAGAATTACATGAACAATCCGAACAGATATCCGGAGGCGCTGTACAAATAGGTAATGCCATAACAGAAAAAGCATTGCTGGATACCCTTTTACAGGCACGCGACAAAGGGCTGTACAATTGTATTACGGATTGCGGCGCTGGTGGTCTTTCATCTGCCATAGGAGAAATGGGTCGAGACCTCGGCGCTCTGGTAAATTTAGAAAAGGTGCCCCTTAAATACGAAGGACTTTCCTACACTGAAATCTGGATTTCAGAGGCACAAGAACGCATGGTAATCGCTGTTCCACCTGAAAAAGAACACGATATCCTTCATCTGTTTAAAGCGGAAAATGTGGAAGCCACGGTCATTGGAAGATTCACAAACGACAAAATATTGCGTTTGTCGTACAATTCCCAGATCGTTGGCGAAATGGATATGGACTTTCTACACGACGGCATTCCCAGACTGGAACGGAAAGCCTCGTGGCACAAACCCACCTTAGAAGAACCAAATTTATCAGAAAAAGAAGATTATGGAGCAGACTTAAAAAAGATACTTTCCGCCTGGAATGTTTGCAGCAAAGAATGGGTTATACGCCAGTATGACCACGAAGTACAGGGCGGAAGCGTCTTAAAACCCCTCCAGGGTATCCACAATGATGGGCCAGGCGATGCCTGCATTGTTACGCCGGTACTGGGATCTAAGAAGGGTATTATTGTATCAAATGGCATGAACCCACGATATGGTGACATAGACCCCTACCACATGGCAGCATCAGCCATTGACGAGGCGCTACGTCAAATCATAGCCGTTGGCGGAAGTTTAGAACAGGTGGCGCTCTTAGACAACTTTTGTTGGGGCAACACCAACAAACCCGATCGTCTGGGCAGTCTTGTAAGGTCGGCACAGGCCTGTTACGATATAGCCGTAGCTTATGGAACTCCCTTTATCTCCGGGAAAGACAGCCTGAACAATGAATTCGTCACTGATAAAGAAACAATTGTAATACCCCCAACCTTACTTATTTCAACAGTTGCGATCATGGAAGACATACGGAATGCCGTATCAATGGATATCAAAGAGCCCGGCAATCTGGTATATTTCGTTGGACTCACCCGTCCGGAATTGGGTGGTTCACATTACTATCATTTCCACGGATACAAGGGAAATAACGTCCCAAAGGTAGATGCCGTCTTAGGAAAAAAGATCATGAATACGATTTCTCAGGCAACAAGACAGAGAATCATCAGGTCTTGCCACGATTGCTCAGAAGGAGGTCTTGCCGTCGCCGCAGCAGAAATGGCCTTTGCCGGTGGATACGGTATGACACTTAACCTTTCTGCGGTGGTTACAGAAGGGCAAATTCACAGAAACGGCACCCTTCTCTTTTCTGAATCAAACAGCCGTTTTATCATTGAGGTGCGGCCTGAGCACCAGAAGCAATTTGAGACATTAGTAAAAGACATCCCATGGGGACTATTGGGAAAAGTCACATCGGAACCGATACTCAAAATCAACGGTCTAAACAAAAAACCCGTTATCAACGAGAATATTTACGACCTCAAGGAAGCCTGGCAGTTACCGCTGAGGTGGTAAAATATTTAATTTTTCATAATTACAGTTTTGTAGGGTGGACTTCGTCGTGAGCACTCAGTCGAACGATTAAGCGTAAGCAAATCCACCATGTTGCTATAATATCAAGCACCTGTCCCCTTCTCCCCCCATCGATCTCTCGATCTTGTCAGTAGGACTTGACGAAAGGCTTGGGAATGCGCCACGGCTTTCGAAGGAAATCGCCCGTGAAAGGGAGAACACTTCCCATATTTCCATTGAAATGTAAACCATAATAGGGATAATCTCATTGTATGATAAACGACAAGCTAAAAACCGCGTGGATCAGGCAATTGAATGAAGACTGGAAAACGGCAAATTTCCATTACTTTAAAGACTCTATGCGCCCCCCAAACTATGAACTATCGTATTCAGGAACAGCATTGGGCAAGTGGAAAGGCGGTTGTCACCGGCGTCTCTCCATCAGCATTCATCTGATCAAGACGTATGCCTGGGAATACGTACAGGAAGTCCTTTGCCATGAAATGGCGCACCAGTACGTGGAGGAAGTTTTAGGAATCTGCGAAGAACTTCCCCACGGAGAGGCATTCAAGAGAGTTTGCCAGGAAAAGGGAATTGATCCAACGGCTACGGGTGACATCCAAATCTGGATGGAAAAGCGCAAAAACAGATTCACCGTGAGTTAGGAAAACCACCAGATACTGGATAAGGTTTACAAGCTGCTGGCATTGGCCCAAAACCCCAATGAACACGAGGCCCAGACAGCCATGGCTAAGGCCCATGAGTTGTTATTAAGACATAACCTGTCGCTCCTGGATACTCAGGCGAAATGGAACTACATTCATAAGCAAATCGGTGAAATAGGGCGGAGAGACCCCACGAAGTCCATAATCAGTGCGATACTCTGCAAATATTTTTTCGTAGAGGCCATCTGGACGTTCGGGTACGACCAGCATAGAAACCGGCGCGGCCGGGTTTTGGAAATTTATGGGAC
>Ga0194127_10003009_pt1 | contig 22094 bp, 20 predicted proteins | sample TA2KigC100mmetaG_FD_148624 | JGI IMG/M metagenome (GOLD analysis project Ga0194127, IMG submission 148624) | Freshwater microbial communities from Lake Tanganyika, Tanzania - TA2015036 Kigoma Deep Cast 100m | ecosystem: Environmental > Aquatic > Freshwater > Lake | place: Tanzania: Lake...
AAAAGCCGGATCGAGACGTTCTACGATCAGAGCGGTCCCATCGGGGAGTGGATGTCCTCCCAGGCGGCGATGCAGAAGTTTCTCGAACTACCCAAGGATCTGCAGGATTTTGTTTGCCAGCCGGTCAACCGCCCATACCTGGAGTTGTCCATGAAGCTCAGCAGCATGTCCAAGGACAAACTGCGGTCGGTGGCGGAAGGTTTGCTGGATATCACTTTGTAACCGTCCTTCCTTTCGGGGTGTATCGATGACAACCGACCCTGCACAGCTCGCCGAACGAGGGAAACGCGCCTTTGAAGAGCAGGAATTTGAAAAAGCAGCGATGTTGTTCCAACAGGCTGCGGATGGATTCACTCTCGGACGCAACGGGCTCTTGGCGGCGGAGATGAGGAACAGCCTTAGCGTTGCCCTGCTCAAGATGAACCGACCGCAGGAAGCGCTTGATGCCGCGCTTGGAACCGACTCGATATTTGCTGGTGCTGCTGATCTGGGACGCCAGGCCATGGCCTTGGGGAATCAGGCTGCAGCGCTGGAGTCGCTGCATCGTTTGGATGAAGCCCTGGGAAAATATGAGCAGTCGGCGAAACTCTTCGGTCGGACCGGCGACGGCGAAATGCGATCCCTGGTGATGAAGTCCGCAGCGGCTATCCAACTGAAGACAGGCCGCGTTTCCGAGTCCGCCTTCAAGATGATGGGGGCGCTGGATGCCACGGACAAACCCACATGGTTGGAACGCATTTTAAAATTCCTCCTGCGCTTCATTAAATGAAATGATCAACATCAGCCTGATCGTTCGGCAAGCCTCAATCCAGGATCACCAGCAGATCGCCAGTCTGCTGTTCCACGAGGCCAATCTTCATCGTCATCTTGACTGGCGATCGCCGCTGGACTGGCTGGGGTCGGATCGTTACTGGGTGCTGAAGGATGGAAACCGAATCCTGGCTGTTATGGCCTGTCCGGAAGATCCGCAAGGTGTCTCCTGGATTAGGGTGTTTGGTTATCTGCCTCATCTGGCGGGAGCAGAAGCCTGGCGTATTCTGTGGGAAACCGCCAAAGGCGAAATGGAATTATCTCCAAACCTGCAGGTGGCTGCGATCGCCTTGAAACAATGGTTTCAGACGATACTGCTGGAGAGCGGGTTTGCTCCACGACAATCGATCCTATCACTCGAATTGCGCAGGGAGTACTTCGTCCAATCCTTCCCCCTGCCAGCGGGAATGCGCATCCGCCCCATGCTCGAGTCGGATCTCCCGCAAATTGCCCAACTGGACCTGGATGCGTTTGGATCGTTCTGGCATAACTCCCAGGATTCGCTTTCCCGGGCCCGATCACAATCGGTATACGCATCGGTGCTTGAGGATTTTTCGGGACTGGTGGGATACCAGATCAGCACGGGAAATCCTTTTGGCGCTCATTTGGCAAGGCTCGGGGTACGGAAGCAGGCTCAAAACCGCGGATTGGGCGCCGGGCTGGTGTGCGATCTCGTTCGCAAATTGACCCCGGCTCACTCATCGCTCCTGACCGTCAATACCCAAACCGATAATGCAGCCTCGCTGGCCTTGTATAAAAAACTGGGTTTTATCCAAACCGGCGATCATTTTCCGGTGCTGGTATACCCGTTGGGGCATTCCAGCGCGCTGCGTTAATATCGAAAGTGTGGTTAGGCTTTCCTGCCTTGTTTCGGCCTGATCGTGTTTAGAGACTTATAAGTCTGTATAGCAATGGGGAACATTCACGCTGAGGCCCAATCCTGACCCTGCCCCTGCTGCAATCCTATAAAAGCAGCGCCCAATACACTTCGCGAACAATCCCTGCAACAGAGCGATGAGAACTCATTAACCCCCAACTGGACAAATCAATATTCGCATGGGAAAATCAAGCGGTCACACCATTAATCGTTGATCAGGAGAAAGCATGAACCAACAAAGAGAAATGAGCAAACGGCAGGTGCGCCGGCAGGAAATTCGCCGCAAGGAGGCGCGCGGACGGTGGCTGGGTATCGGGATGATCACAGTCGGGGCGCTGTTTTTCGCTTTTGTGATCATCTGGCCTAACGTTCGTCCGGTTGCCGCCATCCAGACCGTTCCCGCCAATCCACGTCCTCAGGCGGATGCCAACCACATGGGGGATCCGGATGCGCCGGTAAGCATCGTCGAGTATTCTGATTATCAGTGTCCGTTCTGCGAGCGCTTCTCCACCCTCACCGAGCCTTCGATCGTGGAGCAATACGTGTCCACCGGTAAGGTGTATTTCACCTACCGCTCAGCCGGAAACTGGGTGAGCCGCAACATCGGGGGTGGAAAGACTGAATCAGAGGATTCGGCCATGGCTGCCTACTGCGCCGGGGAGCAGAACAAATATTGGGAAATGCATGACATGCTGTTTGCCAATGTAATCGGGGAGGATGTCGGATCGTTCACCGTCCGCCGCTTGAATTCCATCGCGGAGGCAACCGGCCTGGACATGACGCAATACGAGGAATGTTTCTCCAGCGAAAAATTCAGGGAACAGGTGGATCAGGACTTGGAGGATGCGGTCAGGGCCGGCGTGAATGGAACTCCATCCTTTGTCGTATCCTATGTGGATGCCTCCGGTCAGGAGGTATCGCAATTAATTGAAGGTGCCCAGCCGTTCGACGTCTTCCAGCAGGCGATCGAGACCGCCTGGCAGCTTCAGGAAAATGATCGGTACTTAAGAAAAAAAAGGACACGGGCGACCATCCCCGTGTCCTTTTTTGATGGTCCTTTTATTCGTGAACCGGCGTGTCCCGGTGCACGATCCCCTGCTGCCAGGCATAGACAGCCACCTGTGTGCGATCCGCCAGATGCAGCTTGTTCAAAATGTTGCTCACGTGTCCCTTTACCGTGTTCTCGCTGATGTAAAGCTTTTCGGCGATCTGACTGTTGGTCAGGCCGTTGGCGATCCGCTTTAAGACTTCCAGTTCTCGATCGGTCAGCTCGGTGAAGAGCGGTTGCTCCTCGCCATCCTCGCCGCGCAGGTTTTGCAGGACGCGCGCCGCCACGCGCGGGTGCAGGGTTACCTCGCCCTGTATGGCACGATGCAGCACATCCACCAGCTTTTCCATTTTCATGTCTTTCAAGATGTAGGAGATGGCTCCTGCTTTAAGGGCCGGGAAGATGTGAATATCTTCGTGATAGGAAGTCAGGACAACCACCTGGGTGCGCGGGCTGATCTGTCGCAGCCGCCGGGTGGTTTCGATGCCGTCCATGCCCGGCATGATCAAATCCAGCAGGACGATATCCGGGATCAATTCAGAAACCAGGCTCAAGGCCTCCTCGCCGGAGGCGGCCTCGCCGACCACTTGAAATTCAGGCGTGGTTTCCAGGAAGGATCGAATTCCGCTGCGCACCACTTCATGATCGTCCACGACAAGGATGGTTGTTCTGTTCGATTTCATGTCCTTTCAACTCCTGCAGGCACCTCAAGTGGTACCTGAACGATCACCCGCGTTCCCTGCCCGGGAGCGCTGTGAATTTGAATCGTACCATGGATGCTTGCGATCCGTTCGCGCATCGAGCGGATACCCATGCCTTTCGCCTTCTGGTCAAGGTCGAATCCGCCGCCGTTGTCGGTGATAAGGACCTGGAGCGATTCGGGAGCATAGACCAGGGAAACCTCCACGCGCGTGGCCTGGCTGTGGCGGGATACATTGGCGAGCGCCTCCTGAATGACGCGATAGATGGCTTGCTCCGTTTCCAGCGGAAGGGGCCGGTCGTCGCAGACCGAAAGGTCCACCACGGCGTCGTTGCGATTTTCCCATTCGTAGACGTACTCGCGCAAGGTGGTCAGCAATCCCTTGTCTTGAAGTGCGATCGGGTAGATCTCCTGGATCAGGAAGGTCAATTCCTGGATCACTTCATAGATCAGCGTCTCCGCCTCGCTCAGATGAGGTTGGATGGCATCGGACCTGGCCTTCCACATTCCGTTCGCCGTTCCAAGCTGCGCCAACGCGGCAAAGGCCTTCTGTTTGGCGCTGTCGTGCAGGTCGCGCGCCAGGCGGTTGCGTTCCTCCATGACCGCCAGATCCTTGGTTTGTTCGAACAACTGCATATTGGCAATGGACAGGGAGGCGCGCTGAACGAGTGCGGTGTACAGCCGGACGATATCCTCGGTCAGCGCGTTTGGGCGTGTGTACCCGACGTCGAAGATGGCGACCACTTGCCCGTCCACCTCGATCGGGAAGTGAGCCATGGACTGAATCCCCTCCTCGGTCAACATGGTTTGAATCGCAGGGTCAAGCCTGCTGATTTCACCATTTTGAAGGGTCACCGGTTTGCCGGACTTCAAGGACTGTTCGATCAGCTTCTTGTGGGCTTCATAGCCGAATGCGTTCAGGGTTTGCGGGAGGAAGCCGTGGCTGACGCGCGGCAGAATGCGCGTGTGCTGATCATTCCAGACAAAGACAGCGCTTCGGTCGGCCTTTAAGAGGGAAACGGATACATCCACGAGCGTCTGGCAGACCTGGTTCAAAGTGACATTGCGCAGGATCCTCTCATCGGCTTCGTAGAGAGCTTCGATCTCGCGTGAGCGTTTTTCCAAATCCGCCGTGCGCCTGCTCACCAGACGTTCGAGTTCGCGATTGCGGGCTTCGACGCTCTTGACCCGCCAGCGCAACCCTCCGGCGATCGAGGTAGCCAGGGCTGCCAAAGCGAGGACTTGAAACCACCAGGTTTCCCAGAAGGGTGGAACGACGGTCACTTTGATGGAAGTACCGCTCTCATTCCATGTTCCATCGCTGTTGGATCCGCGCAGGCGCAGGGTATAGGTGCCGCCCGGCAGGTTGGTATAGCGGCCGGTGCGCTTGTTCCCGTTGAAGACCCAGTTTGAGTCGAAATTCTCGAGGAAATAGGAATATTGATTCTTGTTCGGCTGTCCGAAGGCCAGCGCGGCAAATTCGAATTCGAACGAGTCCTGGGGCCAGACCAGCGTGACCTCCTGCACGGTCTCGACCGTACGATCAAGGCTCATCGCGCTGCCATCCTGTGATAGGGAGGTCAGGACGAGGGCGGGAGGCAGCGGGTCGTCGAGTACGTCCCGTGGAGCGAACACGTTCAACCCGTTGATGCCGCCGAAATACAGGTTTCCCTCCCTGTCGCTGGCAAAGGCATTCTGGTTGAATTCGTTGCTTTGCAGGCCGTCGCTGGCGGTGTAGTTGCGGAAGGTCTCCCGCAGCGGATCGAATCGCGACAACCCGAAGTTGGTGCTCAACCACAGATGGCCAAACTCGTCTTCGAGAATGCCGTAGATCACCTCGTTGGGCAGGCCGTTCTTTTCGGTGTAACGCTTGAACGAATCGGTCGGAGGAAGGTACAGGTTCAAACCGCCGCCGTTGGTTCCCACCCACAAGTTCCCATGGGAATCCCGAAACAGGCAGAGGATCGAATCGCTCCCCAGGCTGGTCGGATCAGCCAGGTCCTTGCGGTATTCCTCCACCAAGGTCGACGAGGTGGAGATGCGTTTCAATCCATCATCTGTCGTGCCAACCCAGAGGTTTCCCTGGCTGTCATCCAGGATGGCTGAGACGGAATTGAAGTTGACTGCGCTTTCATCACTCGAATCGAGCCTGTAGTTGATGAAGGATTGAGTGGTCGCGTCGAAAAGATACAGGCCGCGCCCGGTGCCGGTCCACAGGTTCCCCTGACGGTCCTCGTGAATGGCAATCAGCGGCGAACCACTGAGCAGGTTGGACACACCTGCATCCGGCTGGTAGCGCGTGAAATTTCCGGTTTTGGGATCATACTGGTTGAGCCCATGCTGGGTCCCGATCCAGATTCGGCCGGCGCTATCCGCCTCGAGCGCGATCAGGTCATCGCTATCCAGGCTGTTGGGATTGGAGGGATCGTGGCGGTATTGTGTGAACCAGCCGGATTTCGGATCGAATCGGTTCAATCCTCCGCCATTCACGCCGATCCACACAATTCCCTGCTTATCCACAAGGATCGGGAAGATCAGGTTGCCGCTCAGGCTGTTCGGGTCGTCGGGATTGTTGCGGTAGTACGTAAACTTATCCTGCTGGCGATTGTATTTGTTGATCCCACCGCCATAGGTGCCCACCCACAACACTCCGCTGCGGTCTTCGTAAATGTCATACACCGTGTTGTTGCTCAGGCTGTTGCCCACCGTCGGCTGATGGCGGTGATGGATGAAGGTGTTCGTTTGGAAATCATAGCGATCGAGACCGTGGTTGGTGCCGAGCCACAGCCCTCCGGAACGATCCTTGTAGACAGCATACACGAGATTTCCGCCAATACTGCCCTTTTCCCCCGGCGAATTTATGAACCTTCGAAACGAGGATTCAGAAGGTTCCAGGCGATTGAGACCGTTGCCGGTGCCCACCCAGATCCGGCCATTCGTATCCTCAGCAATACTGAGGACATGGTTGTGGCTCAACGAGGCGGGGTCGTTCTCATTGAATTTGAACGCTCGATAGGTGTTGGTGGATGGGTCGTATGAATTCAGGCCGGCGTTGTACATGCCGATCCATAGAGTCCCATGCGAATCCTTGAACAGGGCGGTGATCGAATTGCTGCTCAGGCTGTTTGGATCTTCGCTTTTGGAGCGGTGATGGGAAATGACCCCCGTGCCCAGGTCGAGTCGATCCAATCCGTTTTCGGTCCCGATCCACAGACTGGATCCGTCTACCAGCAACGCCGTGATCCTGCCGTTGATAAGGCCCTGGGGATTTGTCTCATCCGGCAGGATGCGGGTGAAATTGCCGGAGACCGGGTCGTAGCGGTTCACTCCGCCGAACCGTGTGCCGATCCATATCTGACTGTTTGAATCCTCGGCCAGGCTCGTGATCCAACGGTCGCTCAAACTGCCCGGATCGTCCTCATCGGGTTTAAAGATCTTGAAGGTGTATCCATCGTAACGATTCAGGCCGTCCTCCGTACCGATCCACAGGAATCCGGCCTGATCCTGAAGGATGGCTGTGACCACGCTTTGTGACAGGCCTTCCTCCAGGCTGAGCTGCTCAAAGCGGATGTTCTGGCTGTAGGTGGTGTTGGGCTGGAGAAGTCCGGATGAGCTTTCTGGAATTACCGAGTCGGAAGGCGAGCGCCCTGCCTCGGGGGTCGTGATTGCATTCTGGCAGGAGACACCCGCCAGAACGGTCAGGAGGGTCAATTTCTTGAGAAGAGTACCCATTGTCAAATCCAATTATATGCAGAATGGAGTGGATTTGGCCTAACTGCCACCCCTCCGTGGAGGGGTTTTCCGCTGACCGAACGTCATCGGCGGGTTGGCAGGCTTGTTCCAGGCGGGACTTTGTACCCAGGTACTTTTCGTGATCCCTGTAATCTACCTGTAATTTCGGAGCCTGTATAATTCAATGATAATCAGCGAGTATCCTACGGAAAATTTCATGGCCTCCTGGTACGTTATCCGCAGCAAACCGCGCAAAGAAAGCCTGCTTTTTCATCAATTGCGGGCGCATGGGATCGAAGTATTCTTCCCGGAGATCAAAGTCAAGCCGGTCAATCCCCGCGCCTCGAAAACCCAGGCGTATTTTCCCGGGTACATGTTCGTGCACGTGGACCTGCCGCGCGTGGGTTTTTCACTCCTGAACTGGATGCCGTATTCGCTTGGCCTGGTTTCCTTTGGCGGAGAGATTCCCCGCGTGTCGGATGAATTGATCCATCTCATCCGCAAGCAGGCTGATACCTGCGAGGTCAAATCTCCGACGGCAGTCCTGAAACACGGAGACCTGGTTGCGATCGAGCGCGGACCGTTTGCCGGGTACAAGGCCATCTTCGACACCACCCTGTGCGGGACTGAACGGGCGCGGGTGCTGCTGAAGTTGCTGCAGAACAAGCGGTTACCGATCGACCTGCCGGTGAACTACCTGGATCTGCGGCAGCGCTGACCGTTCGTAAGTACATGTCACCCTGAGCATTGTCCTGTGAATCGTGCAGGTACAAGCGATGGGTCTCCATAGATGAAATGCTCGGTCTGACATGATTAATGTCGGAAGGGCGGATGCTTGGAAGTCGCTGAAGAAAATTTATGGATATTTCAACCAACTTGCCGGCAAGCGAAGAGGACTGGGACCTGATCATCGAGCCCAGTAGAAGCCTGCTGGATTTGCGCCTGGGGGAATTGTGGCGGTACCGCGACCTGGTGATGCTCTTCGTACGACGCGATTTTGTAGCCGTCTACAAGCAGACCATCCTCGGGCCGCTGTGGTATCTGATCCAACCGCTATTGACGACGATCACGTTCACTTTCATCTTCGGAAATATCGCCCGGCTGCCCACGGACGGCCTGCCGCAATTCCTGTTCTATATGTCCGGCACGGTGGTCTGGTCTTACTTTGCCGCCTGCCTGACCAAGACCAGCGAGACCTTCGTGCAAAATGCGAACCTGTTTGGGAAAGTTTATTTCCCGCGCATGGCAGTGCCGGTTTCGATCCTGATCTCCAACCTGATCACCTTCGTTGTCCAGTTTGCATTGTTCCTTCTTTTCGTCGGATATTTCAGCCTGGGTGGTACAGCAATTCAGGTGAATTGGATTTGGATTGCACTTTCACCGCTCCTGATCCTGATGATGGCCGGTCTTGGGCTCGGCTTCGGAATCATCATCTCTTCCCTGACCACCAAGTACCGCGACCTGCGCTTTCTTGTTCAATTTGGCGTACAGCTGCTGATGTATGCCACACCGGTAATCTACCCGGTTTCCTCCATCCCCGAACGCTTTCAATGGATCATCCTTGCCAACCCGATGACTCCCATTGTGGAGGCCTTCCGCTATGCCTTCCTTGGAGCAGGGACGGTGAATACAAGTCTTTTGCTTTATAGTTTTGGTTTCATGCTGGTCGTGGTGATCTTGGGGAGCATCATCTTCAACCGCGTCGAGCGGACATTCATGGATACGGTGTAGAAGACCGGAGACGGGAAGCTCGGAGACGGACGATGGAGGAATATAAATTTCAGAAATTGCAGGTGTATCAACTGGCACTCAAGTATGTTCGTTCCGTCTATACATTGAGTGAAACCTTGCCGCAACGTGAGCGATTTAATTTATCCAGTCAGATCGAACGTGCAGCCACATCCATTGTGCTGAATATTGCCGAAGGGTCGACCGGCCAATCCAACCCGGAGCAAAACCGCTTTCTTGGATTGGCGTTGCGGTCATATTTAGAGACTGTTGCCTGTTTCGATATAATCGAACTTGGCGGTTACGTGCCCGCTGAGGGTCTTGCCTCCATTCGTGCAGAGGGTCACGAGCTTTTTATCAAGCTGTCCGCTTTACGAAAATCGCTTCGTTAGACCTGGACGGAGAACCAGGTTCTTTCTTATCGGTCATCGGTCCTCCGTCCTCTGATGGTGAGGTATTTGAGCGGTATCGAGTGCTAATGGACACGGTATAATTTATTTTGTAATGAAGAACATCCAACCTCGACGACCATCGGATCTATCCCCCTATACGCAAGCCTGCCTCGAAGCGCTCGTGAATGCACACCTTGCGGATTGCATTTCTCTTGGGGGTGCTTTGGGGCTGTTCCATTATTTCGACTATCGTCCAACCCATGATGCGGATGCATGGTGGTCTGAATCTGCCACACAGGAACAAAAACATGCTGTGGCCCGGTTGTTGGAAACCACCCTTTCTGCTTTTGGCTAGCCACCTGACAGTTTCAACGATAGGCACATAAGGAAGGTGAAACGGGTAGCGAATTCAACAATTTTCTTTCGAGCAAACGGAGCCCGATCTGGAACAAGCTCAGATCGCGACGATCTTTTCGGTCGACCAGATGGCGTAAACCTGCACGAATGAATTTGCCGCCATTGGAAAGGAGCCAAACATATAGGAAGGCTACAGCCAAGGTCAGTTTGGACAAGCGCGTGAAATGTCGCAGCATGGTGCTCTCCAAATCAAAGCCGTGTCCTTTCATATCGCCAAACATTTCTTCGATCCACATTCTGCGCTGGTAGTACCGCAGTGTCAAACTCCGATCCGGCAGGTTGGTCGCCAGGCACCAAGGTTCTTTTTCGCCCTTGGCCCAATGGATCAGGATGGAGACATGATAGATTTCATTCTTGGTCAAGTAGGTGTTTGACAACCAAACACTTTGTCCTGCTTTGTGAACATAGCTACCCAGCTTTCGCCAACTCATCTGAGTCTCATCCCAGACACCGGTACTGGTTTTCTGACGCAAGGCATAGAACCAATGCCACTGATCCAGGTGTCGCAAGACCAAAATCGAGCCAAATTCGCTGTCGCCAACCAGAAAAACGGCTGATTTCTTCGGCAACAAGCCCTTGACATACTTCAACAGTGCCAGTTGCTGCCTACCCGTGCTATGCCCCCGAACGTGTTTGACCCATGTCCAGACAATCGGAATCGCACGATGACGATACGCCAAACTGACCATCAGAAGTTGATGACCAAAACCAACTTTCGTGCCATCCACGATCAAGCGGATTTCACCCAGCCAGGCAAATTGTGCTTCCAGCCATTGTCGGGCAATTGGTTCGTACCAGTCCCGCACTTGAATGGCTGGATTGTCCAGAAATCGGCTCAGCCGCCTGACCGTGCTCAGGTTCTTGGCTTCCCCAAGTACCTTTCCAGCAATCTTGCTCAACTGTACTGAACGACTATGAAACATGCCAACCACCAGCCAGACAAAGTTTCTCACTTGGGTAATCCGCTGCTTCGGGCGCAGTTCACAAATTTGGCGAATCCAAGTACGATACATCTGGTTGATCGGCATGGGAAGCTCCGGGCAAAGTTTCTTGTGGTAAAGCAACTTTACCCGCTTTTCTCCGCCGATCAACTGCTCTTTTGCAAAGTGTCAGGTCGCTAGGATAATATCAACGCAATAATTCGTCCGGGCTACTCGTAAAACTAGTGCTTATTTATGTCCACATCTTTCGCATTTGGATAGATTTAAAAAGGAATTCACACATGGAGCAAGAGCATATTTACACATCCCATACTAGGAAACAAGGTCAACTCAAAATCAAAGATATTAAGAAAAACCGTAAACCATATAACAAACCTCGTTTGCGGATTATGGGAAGCATTCAGAGCCTAACCCTCGGTCCAACCCCCGGTCGTGGTGAAAGTGGTAATCCAGCAGTGTATCTCGGTCTTCCATAGCCTAATCTCTATGTTCTCAGGTAATATACAAACTCGGCGATTACGATTTGTTGGATCATTATTTGGACGAGTAAATTTTGACAGTGATATTAGACCCACCCGAAAATTTTACTTGGGCAAGTCTGTAAACGCTCGTTTTACTTCGGGTTATGTGTCGGAAGATAATCGTAAGGTGGAGGCTTGGTCGGGCGATCTAGGTACCATCTTGAAAGTGGAAGGAGGGAGTGATTTTTATATTAGCCCAGATGGGAAGCAAATTGAATGGCTAGGCGATGAATGCGATTCGATAAAAGAAATCGACAATGGGATCCTGTTTGGTCCAGCATTGGTTATCGCGCTTGCGATGCAAGATACATGGTCGATGCATACCAGCGCTGTGATGGCTGAGGGCAGAGTCATTGCCTTTCTTGGAGAATCCGGTCAAGGCAAATCCACCCTGGCCGCCTTCTTGTCTAGAAAGAGCGGGTGGCAATTGGTCGCCGATGATATCTTGCCGGTGACATATGAAGATCCCAAAGTGACCGCCTGGCCGCGTTTCCCGCAACTCAAACTGCCTGCGGATGCGCAACCGGGGCTTGCTTTGTCGGAAAAACTGTCTTTATCAAGGATATGTCTCCTCTCGCCAACCGACAGAGATCCGAAATTGCATCTGCTGTCAAGGGGCGAGACTGTCCAGGCTTTGCTCAGTCACACAGCAGGCACGCGCCTGTTCAGTCCAGAGCTGCTATCGAAGCACCTGGATTTCTGCGCGCATGCCGCCGGACACCTGGCGGCTTATCGGCTCGATTACCCTCATCGCAAGGATGCCCTTCCGGTTGTGCAGAAGTTGTTGGAGGACATCTGCTGACCCTGGACGCCCTGCTTCACATCCCTGCCAATGTTTCGTTTTCTGTGGTGGGCGAGGACGCCTTCCTGCTCAACACGCAAACCAACAAATACTTTTCCCTGGAGAAGGTCGGCACGCGTTTGTGGGAATTGTTGAGCCAGGGCAGATCTCTCAGGGAGGCATATCAAAGGCTGCTCAAGGAATATGAAGTCTCACCGGCCGAACTGGAGTCGGATTTGCTGGAGCTCGTAAACCATATGATGGAGAATGGCCTGGTTGAAATCGTTTCTGCATAGAGTTCATCTGGCGAGTGAGATATCTCTATCCAATTGGTGGATACTGTTCCGCGCCTGGTGGAGATTGCTGTACTTCCATCTGGTACTGAAATGGATCAGCTTGGAGGAACTTGGCGGGTCCGCGAAAATCGCCAAAGGTGATCTGCCATGTCCCGGCGAGAAATTGCGAATTGCCGAGCAGGTTCAGAGATTGGTCTATTGGGCTTCTCGATTGCACGTGATCCCGACGACCTGCCTGGACCGGTCGCTGACTCTTCAGTTTCTGTTATCTGAGAGGAATATACCCGCCGAGCTGAGAATCGGAGTGGAGAAATCGGCGAACCGAATCCATGCTCATGCCTGGGTGGAGGTCTCCGGGATTGGCCTCGGCGAGGTCGATGGTGTTGCCAAGCGGTTCGCAGTATTGGAATCAAGCGCGAAGATCGAAAACGATGTATTGAAAATAATTATGGAAGCTCCTAGAAGTCATGCCTGAAAAGAAGATTGCGACTCGTCAACCTCGCGAGAAATCACGTGAGCTGGTCAGGGAGAATCGCGGCGCCCGCAAACGAAGAATGCGCTGGTGGTATCTGGTTCCAGGGCTCATCTTTTTGTCCCTGCTCATCCTAGGCGGCATAAAGGCAAGCAGGATCTACGATCTTGCCCTGCGCCTGCGGCAGGATTTGACCAAAATCCAGGAACTGGCTGGGCGATCGGATTCCCGGGTCGAACGGCTTAAAGATGCTGGACCCTTGCTCAATTCATTGCGATCGGATTTTGTGTCGTTGAAACACGAGGTCGAGCCGTTTCTTGGGATGGGAGCCTGGTTGAAGTGGGTGCCTGTGCATGGCGGCGATCTCGCTGCGGCGAGGGACCTGTTTGAGCTGGCAGATTCTCTATTGGCAGCTGCAGACCAGACCTACAAAGCCTTGATCCCTTTTGTGGAAGGTGAGGGATTGTCTCGAATCGATACGTACCGTATTACGAATTTCCTGAAGCAGGCTCGCCCCGATTTGGAAGAGGCTCAAGCCGAATTGGAAAGGGCGGTTTCGGCGCGGGATAGGATAGAACCGGATCGGCTATCCCCGCAAGTCGGTGAAATTTTGATGGAGGATGTGGATCCGGTGCTCGAGACGTTTCAGGATGTCCTGACCGTCGCGGTTGAGTTTCCGGGTCTAATGGGGGCTACGAACGATGGATCTGTGAAATACCTGCTATTGGTGCAGAACGAGGATGAACTGCGACCCACCGGGGGTTTCATCACCGCGGCGGATACGCTGGTCATTCGCAATGGCCGCTTGAGCACAGTAACCTTTGTCAATTCCGGAAACCTGGATAATTGGGACCGCCCGTATCCGGTGGCTCCCTGGCAGCTCAAGCAGTACATGAACAGCCGGGTTTTGATCTTCCGCGATTCGAACTGGTTCACCGATTTTCGCACGGCCGCCATGTATGCCGAATACCTGTACTCCTATTCCGAGGACCAGTCGGTGGATGGGGTGATCGCCTTCGATCAGCACTTTTTGGTGGAGCTTCTCAAGGTGACCGGCCCGCCCGAGGTCGAGGATGCGCCGTATCCGATCGATGCGAATAACGTTGTGGAGTATATGCGTGCGGCAAAGGAGCCGACGCCGGAAAACCTCGCCACACCCGGCTGGAACAACAAGGTCTTCCTGAACAAGATCACCATTGCACTGATCCGGAAGGTATTCAGCGGCGATGTGGAATGGGAACCCTTGTTCACGATCCTGCTTCAGGAGTTGAACGGACATCATCTGTTGGTTCAGTTGGACAACCCGGCCATGACCTCCCTGCTTGAAAAGTATGCATGGGATGGAGCGGTGCGGCCGGGGGAGGGGGATTTCCTCATGGTGGTCGATTCCAATATCGGTTTCAACAAGACCAGCACCGTGATCGAAACCCGCCTGTCCTATGAGGTGGATCTGAGAAATCCCATCTCTCCAAGCGGATCACTAACGGTGGCCCATGTGAACCGGGCCGAGGGGGTGAAGGTGTGCAAGCACTGGAGCAAGATCAAGGCGGAGGGCGAGCAATACTACCCCGTTTCCGATTGTTACTGGAATTACCTGCGCGTCTATACCCCGGACGGAACGAAGCTTCTCGAAGCAGTTCCCCAGGATATTCCGGATAATTGGATGATCATCAAGAGGCAGAATCCGTCACAGGTGGATTTTCTGGAGGAGGACATCGAAGGCGTTCAAGCGTTTGGCACATTGCAGGTAGTTCAGGGAGGCGAGTCCCTCTCGATGAATTTTCGATACGCCCTGCCGGCTGATATGGTTGGATCAGATCCAGTGACGGGTTATCAAGTTTACCGCCTCAAGGTGCAAAAACAACCCGGCACGGTTGCAATCCCTCTCACCATCCAAATCCGGTTCCCAAAGAATTCCAAAATCGAGGCAAGTCCAGCCGGCGCGGAGGTGAAAGGCTATAATGTTCAATATCAGGCCAAGCTTTCGGAAGATTTAAATCTGGAATTCGTATTCGTTGTTCCGTGAAATTTGTCTCCGCTCAAGTGTCTCAGGTCAGGAATAATTTTAAAATGGATCTTTTTCGTCGAAGGTCGTGAGGAAATGGCATGAAAACATACATGAAGTACTTGCTCGTTTTCGTACTCGTAGGAACCATCGTGGGTGTCGCGAGGAGCGATCCTGCCTGGGCGGGGGCGCCGCCCAGGTCTTCCCAGCCTGCCGGCGCCTACCTGCCAAACTCGGAAATCATCATCACCGAAACCGGGGAATATACGGTCGGTGGTTTGTGCACACTGGAGGCCATCTACAAGCAGCAGGGATTGATGGACAAAGCCGCGGTGGATGTCCCCGCAGAGATTTCCGAGCAGGTTCCCTTTGCCTACGAAGGAGACCTGTACCTGGCCGGGTGTCATATCCGCCATTACAAGCAGGAGCAGCTGATCCGTGAGGCAAATACATCGGATGGAAGTTGGGAGGTCTGTTTTGGGGACCGGCCGGATGAGGAACTGACGATCTATTATTACCCGGATGAAATTTTCACCGATGAGCCGGTCTGGCAGCCATTACCCACGGTAGAGCAGGATGGGTTTGTGTGTGCCCCGGCCGTCTATTCCGGTGTGTATGCGCCGGCGGGCATCCTGCTGCGGCAGACGGAGACGGGTGGGGGCGGTGCCGCTCAGGTGATTGAGAATCGGGCGGGAACGGTCCAGCCGCCTTCATCTTCGAACACGATCACCCGCTCCGGAACATATGCCATTGGAGGCGTGTGTTCGATCATCGTCGAATATTTCGTTGACGGCCTGACGAATGTCGTCCATGTGGAGGAGAACATCGAAATCTCCTACAACGTGCCCTTTCCGGATAATGAGGGGCTGATCTACCTGCCTGGCTGCCATGTGTTTCACTATCGCACAGGCGAGCTGGTGGAGGAAGTTACCCAGCGCGAGGGGAAATGGATGATTTGTTTCGCTGCCGTTCCGAATCGTGAGACGACGATCTTCTTCTATTACGCGGATGACGATTTCAGCCCGGTGGACTCGGTCTGGGCGCCTCTCGAAACGACCGTCAAAAATGGCCTGGCGTGTGCCCCGTTGACCAACTTTACGGCTGTGTACGCGCCGGTGGGAAAATAGCCTAACCCAAAATTTGAAGGTGCCGAGGACAGGATGGAGGCGCAGGCCTGTATCCTGTCCTTCTTATTGGGATATGTTTCGCTCAATCCGCTTCATCCAAATCGTTCCATTTGCATTTCTGGTGATCCTCCTGGCGGTGGTGTATTTAAGGAGTCTCGCCCCCGGCCTGACGTGGGCAAATCATGGAGCGGATGGTGGGGATTTGATCGCGGCGGCGGCAACGGGTGGAGTCGCCCATCCCACCGGGTATCCGGTGTATCTGCTGGTTGCACGCGTATTTCAACTCATCCCTGTCGGGACGCTGGCTTTTCGTACAAATTTGTTATCCGCCTGCGCGACAATCCTTGCGGCTTCCCTCCTGTTTCAATCCGTGTTTCACCTTTGGCCGGATTCCAGCCAATTGTCCAAAAACCTTGCGGGATTAATCTCGGCTTTTGCCTTCGGATTGGCACCGATGATCTGGTCCCAGGCGGTGATCACGGAAGTTCATGCGTTGCATGGATTGTTCGTCGCCCTGCTGCTTCTGTTCTCAACAGATCGATATACTCAGGAGACCACGTCCGGACGTTTGGATTGCGCATTGGGGTTGACTTTCGGTCTGGCGTTGGGGAATCACGTTACCATCATCCTTTTGATTCCCATTTTGCTGACTTCGTTACCATCCGTTGAGTCATCCACCCTCCCAGGAACCGCCCGTTACCTGCGTTCCATTGGCCGACGATTTGCCTGGATGGGAATCGGATTGGCGGCTTATCTGCTCCTGCCCCTGCGGGCTGCATCTCACCCTCCGGTCAATTGGGGAAATCCAATACACCTGAACGGATTCATGTGGCTGGTAAGCGGCAATTTGTTTCAGGATCTGTTCTCGGCACTGCCGCTGCCTGTCGTGTGGGAACGATCCCAGGCTGCAGCTGTTCTATTGCTGGACCAGTTCGGTTTACCGGGCATGGTTTTGGGGCTTTCCGGCCTTGTTTTCTTTTTCAGACCTTCCCGCTGGAATTGGCTCTCGTTGTGGATCATGGGTGTGCATGGGATTTTCGCAGTGATCTACGGTGCGGATGATTCGTTCCTTTACCTGATCCCCGCCTTTCTGTGCTTTGCCGTGTGGATCGGATTGGGATTTATGGGGATGGCAAAATCCCTTTCTCGTCGGTTCAGAGGCGCAGGACCAATTCTCGGTTTATCGATCATCTTGTATCTTTTCGTTCTCGCCGGAACCCATTGGACGGAGGTGGATGCCTCTGGAGATTTGCGCGCGGAACAGTTCGGGAGACAAGTCCTTGACCAGGCACCCCAGCAAGCGCTGATATTCATGCGAGGTGACCGGGCGGTCTTCACGATGTGGTATTTTCATTATGCCTTGCGCGAACGGCCGGACCTTGTATTTATCGCAACGGACTTGCTGCCATTCGAATGGTATCAGGATACCCTCCGAAACACCTATCCCGAGCTGGTGTTGCCGATGCTTGCGCCCTTCCCGGAAGTGGTGATCGCATCCAATCCCGGGCGAGATGTATGCAATCTTGATGAAGCACAGACCCCCTCCTTGATTTGCCAACAGACTCCGGGCGGTCCTTGATTCAGTATGGAATGTCATCCATGTATATTGGAACCTTTTCATTTTGCACAATGACATCTTGTTCAGGCATGAACCCGCTCGCTGATTTCGTACACGAAGAGTAGCCGCACGCAGCGGTGATGAAGCGCGGTCTTCCTGCAATCTCTGCGTCTTGTCTGCGGTTATCGATGGACACGAACGCCTCCGCTCGACGCGATGTAATGTCAGGTTGAATGGATGATCTTCAATAGAAGTAGCGCAGGACTCGAAGGGGTGGTTCGGCAAATCTTTCGTCGGGATTGTTGTAACTCCAGTACAAAATCACGGACCCATTTTGAAATGGGATACACTTTTCCCGTATAATCTGTAGCATATGGAATTACGAGATTACCTGGCCATGGCGCGCCGCTGGGCGTGGCTTCTGGCGATCGGTCTGGTGTTGGGCGCGGTGGTGGGTGTATTGCTCAGCCTCTACCAATCTCCCGCGTACAGGGCTTCCACGCGCATCCTGGTGCTGCGCGCGCCGCAGGAGAAAACCACCGACTATACCTATTTGAGCGACCAGCAACTGGTACAAACATACATTCAACTGCTGACGACCCGGCCGGTGCTGGAGAATGCCTCGGCGCGGCTGGGGTATTGGGTTTCCTCCAATCAGGTGAGCGTCCAGCAGATTCGCGATACGCAGGCGATCCAACTCGCCGTGGAGGACGAGGATCCGCAGCGCGCCGCGAACATCGCCAATGTGCTGGTCGAGGTCCTGATCGATCAGAATGAGATCATCCAGGCTAGTCGCTACACGCTGACCGAACAGAGCATCCAGGCGCAGATCACCCAGATCGAGGCGCAGATCGCCCAGTTGGGTACCGAGATCGAAAATGTATCCGCAGAGACGGTGGTCGAACAGCAGAAGCAGGTGGAGGGACAGATTGCCTCTTTGCAGGCGGAGGTCAACCAGCTCCAGGCGGAGATCCAGGGATTATCCACCGCCACTTCCGTCGATCAGCAGATTTCGCTTGCTGAAAAACAGGCGCGCCTGGATCAGATCCTGCCGGTGCTGACTCTTTATCAACAAATCTATACGGACCTGGTCGTGCTGGGAAAACCGGTCAGCAATTCCGGCGATACCACTGACCGCCTCTCCCAATTGCAGACGACGCTGCAGTTGTATCAGGAAATCTTTTTCAACCTGCTGAACAATCTTGAAGCGATCCGCCTGGCGCGCCTGCAGAACACCCCTAATGTGGTTCAGATCGAATCGGCGACCGTACCATCCAACCCGATTCGTCCCCGCCCGTTGATGAACATCGGCCTGGGCGCGGCGCTGGGATTGATGCTAGCCGGCGGAATCGCCTTTCTGATCGAATACATTGACGATACCATCCGCACACCCGAGGACATCGACCGCATTCTCAAACTCCCGGTCATTGGCTACATCGGGGACATGTCTGACGGACAGGGTGGGATCGACGAGTTGCATGTGATCCATCGCCCGCGATCGCCCATCTCGGAAGCCTTTCGTTCGATGCGCACCAACCTGGAGTTTACCAATGTGGATCGGAATCTCAAGAAGATCCTGGTCACCAGTTCCGGCCCCGGCGAAGGGAAGACCACCATATCCATTAACCTGGCCGCCATCATCGCCCAGGGGGGCAGGCGGGTGCTGTTGATGGACGCGGACATGAGGCGCCCGCGCATCCATACGATTTTTGGCCTGACCAATCGGGTGGGATTAAGTGTGTTGTTTCGCGGGAATTCAACCCTGCGCTCCGTCATGCGGCCGGTGGAAGGGGTGGAGGGAGTATTTGTGATCACCAGTGGGAACATCCCTCCGAATCCGACAGAATTGCTCGCCTCCGGGAGAATGGACCAGATCCTGCATGAAGCTTCGCGTGAGGTCGATCTGGTTATTATCGACAGCCCGCCCTCGCTGGTGGCCCCTTTTCAGGTGCTGGCAGCCAAGGCGGATGGGGTGCTGCTTGTGATTCAACCCGGCCACACCCGGGCAGACTCGGCGGTTGCCACCCTGGAACAATTGCAGCGCGTCAACGCCCGCACGCTGGGTGTTGTGCTCAATAAAATTCCCCGCAGCAGTTATTACTATGGCGGGTACCATCAATATTACAATCCCTACCAGCGGGGAGCCTATTATTATCAGCATGAGGAATCACAACCGCAGTTGGAAGGTCAGCCCATGCGCATGCTGCCTCCCGCGCGGCAAACCCATGTGTACTATCCTCCCCAAAGTGAATTCGAAGAGCAGTATTATGTGAAGGACGCCTCCACAAATCCGGCAGTTCAACTTGAGCATGCGGAAGATCAAAATGAAATCACCCAGCCTCGACCTGCGGTAAATCCCGGGGCGGGAAAGGTGGATACACAGGAACATCCGCCGGAGATCGAAATCCTCCCGCCTCTGACCTTTACCCCCTATGAGGGGATTGAAGACGAGTAAGCTTCCAGCCGCCGAATACGCCGATCCATGATTACCATCTTGTTTGTGTGCACAGGGAATCAATTCCGTTCGCCCATCGCGGCAGCAGCCTTCCGTGAGCAGCTCACGCGCGACGGACGGGAGAAACTGTGGCAGGCGAGCAGTGCCGGCACTTGGACCCGTAATGGAATGCCGGCCCCGCGCGAGGCGGTGGATTTGGCTCATTCGGTGGGGTTGAACATCGAGGGGCATTCCACCCAAACCCTCGATCGAAGCCTGGTTGACCAGGCGAATCTGATCCTGGTGATGGAGGCCGGTCACAAGGAATCGATCCTCGTGGAGTTTCCGTCTGCGAGAGGGAAAACGCATCTGCTGGCGGAAGTCATCGAAGGAAATGTCTTCGACATCCCGGATCCGGCCTCGACCATGGGGGAGGCCCCCGGGATCATCCGCGAACTCGTGGACATGGTTCGAAATGGAACCGGGCGAATCTATCAATTGCTTTTAGGGTAGTGCTGAAAGTAAGGATGCAAACACAAACTCGAGGCGCCGAATTCGGCGCCTCGAGTTTTTCAGGCTGGGTGAGTGGACGCGTCCACGGCCCTGAAGCGGTGGAGGAAGAATATGGCCAGACCGAATAGCACCAGGGCGTTCCCTTGGTGCAGCAACGCCATCACGATATTCACATACGACAGCACGGTGAGCACACCCAGAGTGATTTGAAGCACCACCGCGGCAGTCAGCCAGATCAATCCCCGCTGCAATTCCTGCGGATATCCGCGATTCTTTGCTAGGAAATACGCGTAGGGAACGAACAGGATCCCAAGCCAGGCAAACCAACGGTGTACGAAAACGATCGTCTGCGGTGTTTCGAATAGATTGATCCAGGAGGTGAACAGGTTCGCCGGAATCCACTGCCCGAACATCAATGGCCAGGTGTTCGATACATGACCGGCTTTCAACCCGGCGGTCATGCCGCCATACGCAATTTGAATGATAAGAATGAGCGTGGCGACCAGGGAGAGCCGCGAAATAGCGGACCGTTTATGCTGGCTGCGGGGATTGGGAAAACCATATCGGTGTCCAAAAGCCGTCCAAAGTGCCAAACCCATCAAAGTCAGGGCAAAAAGCAGGTGGATGGTAAGGCGAAAATGACTGACCGCCGGCCGGTCCACCAGTCCGCTTGCGACCATGAACCAGCCCATGAACGCCTGGCCGATGAACAGCAAGCCCATGAGGAAATACACGCCGAATTCCTTGAACGGGATGCTCCTCTTGATAAGAAAGTAAAGAACCGGGATGGCGTAGAAAAGCCCTGCCAGGCGGGCGAGGATGCGGTGAACCCATTCCATGTAGAAGATGAAACGGTATTCATCCAGGCTCATTCCGGCGTTGATCTTCCGATATTCCGGGGTCAATTGATACTTGGCAAATTCCTCCTCCCAGGCTTGCTGGCCGATGGGGGGAAGGATGCCGCTGATGGGATTCCACTCGACGATGGACAATCCCGAACGGGTTAACCGGACCAGCCCCCCGAACAGAACGAGAAAAGCCACGACGAAGGCGAAGGCCTGCAGCCATTTCATCACGGCAGGGTTTTGTGTGGATGGCATTATTGTCTCCGTATTTACAGTGTTCTGCATTGATATCTGAACGGAAGGTACGATATCCAACCTCGATTCGGCCCTATCCCGTTTAGGGATTTATGCAAGAACCAGTCAGCTGGAGAAATTATAGCATGCTGGATCGGCGAAGTATTCTGCTGGTTGGATACGAGACCTGCAGCGCGGGATTTTAAAGGTAAAATCCCCCTACCCTTTCTGCATTTGTACAAGCAGCTTCTTATAATCCCCCACATTGGGAGGATTCATCAGGATGATCTGGTTGATCACTTCCATGGCTCCTTGCAGATTACCCGGGGCCATCAACCCTTCGCCCAGCGTGTCCAGCAGGTTGACCGCCTCCTGGCTGCGACCGGCGGCATGCAGTTGGGCGGCCAGCGCACGTTTGAGAATGGGTTGGTCGTCGTGTTCCTTGATCAGGTCCTCGAGGAATTCCACTCCGAGTTCGGGTTTCCGCTGGTTTTCCAGGTAGGTCAGATAATTTTCCAGTTCGCTCATGGCCTTGTCGAATTGACCCATGGTCATGTGAAGTTCGACCAGCTGCTTGCGCGTGGCACTGTCCTCCGGTGTCAGCGTACGGATCTGTTCGTATACGCGCAGGGCTTGTTTCCAATCCAGTCGCTGCATGTCCCC
>Ga0194127_10003010_pt1 | contig 22086 bp, 19 predicted proteins | sample TA2KigC100mmetaG_FD_148624 | JGI IMG/M metagenome (GOLD analysis project Ga0194127, IMG submission 148624) | Freshwater microbial communities from Lake Tanganyika, Tanzania - TA2015036 Kigoma Deep Cast 100m | ecosystem: Environmental > Aquatic > Freshwater > Lake | place: Tanzania: Lake...
GATCCTGCGGGTCCCGGCGGGCATTGCTATGCAGGCTGCGTGGCCACAGCCATGGGACAGGTTATGTACTACTACCGTTGGCCTGTCACCGGTACTGGCTCCTACACCTACAATTGTCCCGGATATGGAACATTGTCAGCAGATTTTGGGACAACCGCCTACCTCTGGAACAACATGTCCGATGAGATCACAAGCAGCAATGCGGGTGTTGCTGAATTGCTCAATCATCTTGGGGTATCTGTGGATATGCAGTATGGTCCGAACGGGTCAGGGATGTACAATCACAAGGCTGCCTATTCCCTCCGAACCTATTTCAAGTATTCTCCGCAAACCCTATATGTATACCGTGACAGTACCACCATGGACTGGGACAGCCTGTTGATTGCCCATTTAGACCGGAAAATGCCCATGTATTATGCCGGATGGTCAGTACCCAACATCAATGGACATGCTTTTGTTTGCGACGGGTATCAGGGAACCGATTACTTCCATTTTAACTGGGGATGGAGCGGTTCTTTCAATGGATATTTTTACACCAACAACCTTAACCCCGGCGGAAATAATTTCAACCTTGCCCAGGAGGTCATCATCAATTGCTTCCCGGATACGGTAGCATACACCTATCCGTTATATTGCACAGGGACCAAAACGCTCACCTATAGGGCAGGAAGCATTGAGGATGGCAGTGGCCCGGTGGATGATTACCTGCCAGGGACCAACTGTAGCTGGCTGATCGATCCGCAGAATATCCAGGATTCAATCACTGACATTACCCTCGATTTCGTCAAGTTCAACACCAATCCATCTGACCTTGTCAATGTTTATAACGGGGATTCTTCTTCGTCACCCTTACTGGGCAGCTTTTCAGGATCAGCCATTCCTCCTTCTGTAGCAAGCACAGGAAACAAGATGTACATCACATTCACCTCGGCCTCTGGTTCATCCAATGAAGGATGGTATGCAACTTACACTACCACTTCCCCTGAATGGTGCAGTGGAACCACAACGATCTCCAACGAAGGAGACACGATCAGCGATGGTAGCTATTCATTCAACTATCATAATAGTACAAACTGCAGATGGAAAATTCACCCACCATCAGAAGCTCCGATCACCCTGTATTTCTTAACATTCAATACCGAGGAAGAAAATGATGTGTTAAAAATACTTGATCAGCAGTCGGGGACTTTGCTTGCTGAATATTCAGGCGCCTTCATACCACCCAATGTTCCTCCCCCTGTAATATGTAACAGTGGAAAGATGTTCCTGGTCTTCTCCTCCAACCAAACCATCACCGCCCAGGGCTGGGAAGCCTATTTTGTAACACCATTTACAGGGATTAATGATGAACCCGGAATGAAAGAAATTCGCATATTCCCTAACCCAGCAATTGATCTTATCACAATTGAAATGAATAATTGTCCGCCCGGAACAATTGAAATTGATCTGTATAATGTCCAGGGGATAAAATGCTCATCTCATACTTTCAATCACAGTTCGATTAAATTTGAAGGATCAATTGGTCTTTGTGAGTTACCCAGTGGATTGTATTTTATCACAGTGAGAACTGCATCACAGACTTATTGGAATAAACTTTTTAAAATATAACTTGCCTATTCTGTTTATTTGTCTTTCATAAGATCATATGGTTCCTGATTTACATGATACCTCTCCTATTGAAATTGCTAGGAAAATCCGGAATGCAGCAACTGAAGCCTTGAATTTTCAAGGGAAACCCGAAGCCAGGCTAAGGGAACTTGTGGCTCCCCTTTGGGATACTTATATTCGTTCAAAAAGGATCAATTTGAATTTTTATCCAAGAGATGAAAGGCAATTAGCCAATGGTCGCCCTGACACGGTTTTCAATCAGCTCATCCTTGAATATAAGAAACCAGGAACGATCCATCCCAAAAATGAGAAAAACAGGAAGCTCATTTCTCAGGTGCAGGGATATATTGAAGACCTTGCAAAAGAGGAACGCTGGAAAGATGAGCGTTTGCTTGGGGTAGCATTTGACGGCAACTATTTCCTTTTTATCTATAAAGTCAAAAAATGGATTGAAGAAGAACCCATTGCGGTATCTGAAAAAAGCGTTGAACGGTTCCTCGAGATGCTGGAGAAACTCACTTCAAAAGCAGCGCTGGTCCCTGAAAATCTTATTCGTGATTTTGCCGTTGGTTCAGGTTCGAGAAATTTCATTGCGTCCAATGCGATCAGGGCCTTTTATTTTGCATTAACCTCAAACACCCATCCACGGGTTAAAGTTTTTTTTGAACAATGGGCGTTGCAATTTGCCGAGGTACATGGAGCCTTGGAGAATAAAAAGTTTGACGCTCAGACCCTTTTTAAATCCTATGGTTTCAGGAAGGAGGAACAAAGAGATTTCAACTTTTTGGCATTCTTCTTTGCATTGGATACATATTACGGCTTGCTGATGAAACTGCTTGCCTACCAGGTGGTTGGATTTTACACACTAAAAGATATTGCCGGATTGCCGCTATCTGAATGGGATAAATTGTCATCTGACCAATTACTCGATAAACTACAAGTCCTGGAAGAAGGTGGAATATTCCGTGCAGAACCTCTGAATATCCGCAATTTTTTGGAAGGTGATCTGCTCTCCTGGTATCCGGATGTCTGGAATGATGGCATTGAGAAATCAATCCGCGATATTATTGACCGGTTGAACCAGTACGATCCGGAAACCATGGAAATATTACCGGATCAAACCAGGGATATCCTGAAAAAACTTTACCAGTTCCTGGTTCCAAAACAGATACGCCATGATCTTGGGGAATATTACACACCAGACTGGCTTGCAGAGAGATGTCTTAACCAGGTTGGATACGGTACAAAAGATCCGGATCTTTTCAAGAAAAGGGTGCTTGATCCCGGATGCGGTTCCGGAACCTTTTTGATTCTTGCAATCAAGCGGCTGAAAGAACATGCCAGGCTAAAAAAAATTGATCCTTCTGAAACGCTGCTGCAGATAACAAAAAATATAGTTGGCTTTGACCTCAATCCACTGGCAGTTATCTCTGCCCGCACGAATTACTTGCTTGCCGTAGCTGATTTGCTGAAACATAAAAAGGGGGAACTGACCATCCCGGTGTATCTGTGTGACAGCATCAACCCGCCCAGCGCCAAACACCAGGATGAACTCTTCGACCAGCAGGCAGGCCATTACCAGATATCCACCAGCGTAGGAACTTTCCGTTTTCCTGAAGCCCTTGTTCAACGCGCAACAGTGCAACAGGTTACCTTACTGCTGGAAGATTGTGCAAAGAAAAAATTAGCCACCACTCAGTTTCTTGATCGCGTTCACCGGGAACTGAAGACAACCGAAGACCGCAAAAACATCGATCTGGTCCTTGGTGAAACCTATGAAAAACTACTTGAACTCGAACGAAAAGGCATCAACGGCATCTGGGCCAGGATCATTAAAAATGCCTTTGCCCCCCTCTTTTCAGGAATCTTTGATTTTATTGTGGGAAATCCGCCATGGGTGAATTGGGAAGCGCTACCAAATGAGTATAGAAATAATATAAAATTCCTTTGGCTCTATTATGGGCTTTTCACTTTAACTGGTGGTGAAGGTAGATTAGGTGGAGGAAAGAAAGATATTTCGATGCTTATGCTGTACGTGAGTATTGACAAGTATTTAAGAGATAGCGGAAAACTTTGTTTTATAATAACTCAAACTATTTTCAAAACTCAAGGAGCTGGAGATGGTTTCCGAAGATTTAGAATCGGAGAATCAAGTAAATTCTTTAAAATTAATGGCGTTGAAGATCTTGTCGATATTCAACCTTTCGAAGGTGCTACAAATCAAACAGCAATTATATTACTTCAAAAAGGCCAAAAAACTGAGTATCCTGTTAATTATACTCTATGGATTCACAAACCGAGAACATCAGTTTTATCTGACGATGCACTTGAAGATATCTTCCCAAAAACAATACGAATAAACCATAAAGCACGGCCGATCTCGGGTACTACTAACCAATGGATTAATGCAAGGCCATTGGCATTAAATTCATTATATAAAATACTAGGGGTTTGCGAGTTTAAATCAAAGTGTGGCATCGTCACTGGAGCTAATGGAGCTTTCTGGATCAAGGTTCTTCAGAAAGAAGGGAATTATCTTGTGCAGAATGTTCCAGAAATAGTCAAATTCAAGAAAGTATATGATATTCCTGAAGTTCATTACTGGGTCGAACCTGATCTTGTTTTTTACTTATTAAGAGGCTGTGACGTTCGTCGATGGCATTCTTCTCCCTCTATTAATATTATTATTCCACAAGATCCTATAAATAGAATTCCAATAAATTTGGATCTAATGCAAAGAAAATATCCAAATACATTAGAATATTTACGAAATTTTGAAAGTATTCTAAGGAAAAGACCAAGTCATGTATTCAAACAATCAGAGGGTTATCCTTTCTATGCAATGTTCGGAATTAGTGAGGATACATTTCTGCCAAATAAGGTTGTATTTCGCAAAATTGGTGAAGATATGATTTCTTGTGCGGTTCATCCAGAGAATGAAGCTATGAGTATCGTAGCAGATCAATCATTAAATATTATACCAACTGATTCAATTACAGAATCGTATTATTTATCTGGCGTTCTCAATTCGCTCCCAATTCGGTGGTACATTAAATCGACTGCAACTAGAAATGTCCCTTCTCAAATAATTTCTGATATTCGTATTCAAAGATATAATACGAAAGATATTCTTAATAATGAAATGTCTCGAGTTTCAAAATTATGCCACGAAAAGGTCGCAGCAGGAATTTCGGTGACCGATCTGGAGGAGCAGATTGATGAGTTGGCTGCAGAACTGTGGGGGTTAACGAAAGAAGAGATGAGGGATATCAAGGAGAGTTTGGAGGAGATGAGATAATTTCAATAATAGCAGGATTATCATGAGAGAAAGCATAGAAATATTACTGCAATCGGGAGAGGGCCAATATATTGAGTATAAGGGTTGCTTTGATAAAAAGGACAGATCGGCACCAAAACCAAGGTCATTTAAAGAAATCGCAAAGGATATTGCCATTTCCCTTGCCGAATTTGCTAATGCTGATGGCGGAGTTCTTTTATTGGGAGTTGAAAATGATGGAACCATAACGGGATCACCTTATCGTGTCGATGATATTGAGCGTATCAAACATATTGCTGCTGATTCATGGAAAAAGAAAGTACCTTATCAAGTGGTTAAAACAATTCCCTCTTTATGATTTGAATGCATACCAGCGTAGAATCCTGGCCTATTGCAAACAATCCGGGAAAGACTCCTTTGCCTTAAGAGATTACATCCGTGAAAATAAGGTAGAAAAAGAAGTTGCGAAAAAGGAAATTCAAAACATGTTGACTCTGGGGATTATACAAGCTGCTGGAAAGCGAAAGGGAACACATTATTATCCCATGGCAAGAGGCAGCAGTATTGAAGACAAACTAAGGGTCTACTTCACACATAAACAATCTTTAAAGAATGCTGATTTCCGGAATCTGATGGGCGATATTGACCGGTTAGCTGCTATGCGAAAGTTAAATACTCTTGTTGAAAGGGGAATTCTAAGAAAAGAAGGGAAGGGTAAGGGAACCCGATACTTCCCCTCACTCAACTTTATCTAGATTATAAAGTGACATAAATGATCATATATATGAATCAAAAAAACAAAAAATAGCACTTATTTGATTGACAAACAATACAATATGTCGTTTTCATAACCATGTAACTAAATCCATACCCAAAAGGACTCATAAGGAAAAAACCCACGATAAAAATGAAATGGAAATGAAAAAGGATAATAAAGAGTAACCAAGATGGTAACCAAGTCGAGAGTGTTTATTGACATGCCGTTCCTTGAGAATTATTATTCTATATATTTGATTAAGAATGCTTTATTTGTGATTCAATAGGTTTTGATCTATACCCGTTACCTTCTTGGGTAACTAAGTCAGTAACTAAGTCCGAAAATGAGTTTGAGTTAAAACTTTCATAAACTAACATAAAAACACATAAATATGCATCAAGATACATAAAAAAACATTTAGAAAAATTGATATTCAATAACATAACTATATTTCATAAATGAAATAAAAGGTAAAACCCGAAAGCATACAATTCAATGAAAGAGTTTACAATAGCCCTTAAAAATATCATGTTGGTTGTTTCAGAACAGCTTGAACTATTACCAGCCAGCGAAGGGGCTGTTGAAGAGATGACCTATGTGGGTGAAGAAGAACGGGATGACACCCGGCTTTCTGGCGACCGGCCTTGAAAATGAACGTGCAACACCTATTTTTCTGGCGCAAATTGCTGTAGTGATTATTCACCGGAATCACGAAGGAAAACTGAACGTAGTGCCCGAGTTCAAAAGGCATCAGTGGTTTCTGTTGCTTGCTAAATCAAGAGTTTCGGATGCCGCTTGGAATCAGATTCAGGAATCGACGCGGGAAGCTAAAGTTAACATTATCATCCGCGATCTGGTTGAAATGGATGCCTTCAGTGGAGACTTTAGTGAAGCACAAGATTTACGTGAACGTGGACGAAGTAAAACCAGGCACATGATGAGCACCATGGAATTTGGAATTGCAAAAGGATTCAGAGATGTGATTTCAGACGACTGGATGATCAAAGATGGACTTGTTTCCTTCGGCAAATATGGAAGTGGCATGCAAAGCCCAAAGATTATCGGGGTGGCCAAGAATTTTACCAGTGTCCAGAAATTTTACTCACATACAGGAAAGACCAAAGAAAGGGAAAGTGTGGTGTCGTTACTCGGAGAACTGCCACCCCATCATCGTACAACTGCATACCAGGGCTATGGAGGAAGTACTGCGTTCTGGTATCTGCGTTTGAGAAAATCACAACAACTTTTATATCCTCTTTTTGGTGTTTTAAAAGTTGAAATTCCTGTTTTACCTGAACAACCGATAGTTACCGGGCTTCTTGATGAAATTTCAGGTGCATTGCTTGCTGAGCAGTTTGTGACACCATATGGCTCCGACGATCGCTGGCATTCTCACTTATACCCTTTGTATCAGGCTGAACATGCTGCCAAGCAAAGTTTCTATTCCACTGAAATAATTCAAGGTTGTATCAACAACGCCATAAAAATACATAGAAAATGAAAAAAGAAAATGAGAATCCCATCATTGGACGTACTTCTGCAACGGATCGTGATCCAAATACTGCTGATAAATTCAATTTCTGGATAACGTCGGATGTGATTGTAAACCCTTTTGATATTGTGGAATCAGAACATTTTAAAGGCAGTAAAACCTTTGGACTTGTCACTAATTTGGAGCACCGCACTGACGCTGCAAGCCACCTTGCAAACTTTGTATCTAATAATTTTGGCTCTGTATCGGAAGAACCAAATACTCCCAGAATTGGTGCGACATTTAGCCAAAGTCAATGTGATGATGAATGATGGTGGAGGAAAGAATCCTGAAGGAAACTATAAAGATGGCATTTATATGCCAATCGAGAACGAGAAAGAGGTTCGGTTTGCTGAAGAAACGGGAATCCATGCAGCATTAGGTATTGATACGATGAAAGAAGATGACCGAATTCCTGCAGGACTGATTAAAATGAGTAATGAAGTAGAGGCAGTCGTTTATCTGGATAAATCATATGTAATTGGACCTGAATCTGCCCATGTCAATATATCCGGAATAAGTGGACTTGCGACAAAGACGAGTTATGCAATGTTTCTCCTTCAATCAATCTTGCAAAAAATTGATCCGAGCCAGGTTGCCATAGTTATTTTGAATGTTAAACACGGAGATTTATTGAAAATAGATGAACCGCCTACAAAACTAGTGTTATGTTAAGAATGAAGTGACGGATATAATCGGTTAAGTTTTATTCTCGCATCTTTTGTTGTAAACTGTCAATTGATTTTGCATTTTTTATTATTTCGAGACTCCTCCCAAGCAGTTACTTCCTCCTCTATTTCCTGCATCGTCGCAATATATTCAAAAAGAAAAATATTTTCAGGCAATTTTGTACTTTTGCCAGCAAATTGATTAAACCCTTCCAGAAAATATGAAAAAAGTTTCCCTGTTCTTTGCAATCATTCTATTATTCCTCATTATTCCTTTTGCACAAGGAAAATCGGTTGATGTTCCGACTGCCCGACAGGTCGCCAGAAATTTCATTTTTGAAAAGTGCGGCAAAGCTTACGACCGGATCCAGATCGAGGAGACGTTGATCCGGAAGAGCGGTGATGTACCCGTCTATTACACCTTCAACCTCGCCAACGGAGGCTATGTGATCGTTGCAGCTGATGATCACGTGGTTCCTGTCCTGGCCTATTCATTCGACGGAAAGGTTGGGAACACGGAACAACCTCCCCAATTCATTGCATGGATGGAAGGTTATGAAAAACAGATCCTCGACGGGATGGAGAAAAACTACGCTGCTGATGAAGCAGTAGTCCAACTTTGGAAACATCTATCCGTATCAGATCCATCATTGCTTGATACCGATAAAAGTACATTGGATGTGGCACCTCTTTTTACAACAACATGGGATCAGGGTTCCTATTACAATGCTCTTTGTCCGGAAGATGCAGCTGGCCCCGGAGGACATGTTTGGGCGGGATGTGTGGCAACTGCCATGAGTCAGGTGATGTATTACTATCGCTACCCGCAAACCGGCGAAGGGTCTCATTGCTACACCCCACCCAATGCATGGTATGGGGAACAATGTGCCGATTTCGGGGCTACAACGTACGAGTGGAATGGCATGCACAATCAACTCGAAAGGCACAGCAATCCCACCGCAACCCTTCTCTATCATGCAGGTGTTGCTGTTGACATGATGTACTCTCCATCGGGATCTGGCGCTTACAGTGAAGACGCGGCGGCGGCTCTGCGTAACAATTTCCTGTATTGCCCGGGAACCCAACTATATGAAAAGGATAACTATACAAACAGCCAATGGGAACAAATGCTGCGCGATAATCTCGATGCCGGAAAACCGATGTACTATCATGGATTCGGCAGCGGCGGTCATGCCTTCAATGTTGATGGATACCAGGGCACAAGCTATTTCCATTTCAACTGGGGTTGGAGCGGATCTTTCAACGGGTATTACTACCTGAGCAATCTTAACCCTGGCGGTTACAACTTTACTTACGGGCAAGGAGCCATTCTGAATCAGCACCCTGATACAATCAATAATAATTACCCCTCCTATTGCAATGGATTAACGGAAATAAATCATTTGGATGGTTCTATCGAAGATGGCAGTGGACCGCTACGGAACTACCACAACAACATGGTTTGTAACTTTCTGATCAATCCAACCACTCCCGAAGATTCGATCGACTTCATCACCCTGACATTCCATCGATTTGATACAGAGCTAAACAATGATATCGTTACCATATACGAAGGAAATTCCACAGCCAACCCTATCCTGGGAACCTATTCAGGATCATCCTTACCACCGGTGATCACCTCTTATTCAAGTTCTATCCTAATTACCTTTTCATCCAATGGGAGCATCACAGGCAAAGGTTGGTATGCCACCTACCATTCCCATACGTTAACCTGGTGTAGCGGGACTACCCACGTGACCGAAGAAACAGATACTATTTCGGATGGAAGTTTTAATTACAACTATAAGAATGCTACAAACTGTAAATGGAGCATCCACCCTGAAGGGATGGGAGCTTTAACTCTTTTCTTCCTGGCGTTCGACACAGAAGCCGGAAATGATAAGGTTAAGATCTATGACACTCAGAGCGGAACATTGCTGGCCGAATACTCCGGCACCTTTACAACTGATAATATGCCTGCTCCGGTGACAGCCCCCAGCGGAAAGATGTTTGTCATGTTCACCACCAATCAATCTGTCACAGCCCAGGGCTGGAAAGCCTACTATGTTTGTGCACCAGTTACTGTTGAGGAACAATCCCCATTTACCCGGCTTCAGGTTTATCCAAACCCTGCCACTGATAAGATATTTGTCGATCTTACCACAGAAAAATCAGATCAGATCACATACACGCTTCTATCCCTGACAGGAGAGACGCTATTCTCAAAGAAAATGGATCATCAACAAGGAAAGATTCACGAATCGCTTGATGTTAGTGGAATTTCAAAGGGTATCTATTTCCTGAGAATCTCGGGAAGCCAAGGCAACATGAATCAGAAGGTGATCATTCAATAAGTAATTCGATCCTATTTACATATTGTTGCCCTTCTCCAGGCACTCCATGATCTTTTTTTTCAGCTTCCAGCAAGTCATTTGCCGGATCTCTTCTCGCCGTGATAACTCGTAGGAAGAAATCTGCGGAGAATGACAGATGGTAAAAGCCATCTCAAAAGCTTTGACCATGGGTACTTTGCAATGATGAAAAGGAGTATGTGCTGTAGCTGATTCCTCTTTCTTGCATCTTGTGCACCGGCGTGAATGGGGCGCCTTTCCCTTACAGAAGTTGGTATTTCCACACTTGCGACACACAAAACCATCCTTCCATTTCGTTTCTGCAAGATAGATATAGCAAGCTTCCTCAGTGATGAACCTTTGGTTGAATTCTTCGCTTGAAATTTCTTTAAAGATCCCTTCCATGTTAAACAGCTATTGTTTCTTCGTCGCAGTAACTACTGATCAAACTTCCTTTTGCCATTAAAACACCAAAACACAAAATTTCTAACCATTGCCCTCTGACTCTGACTTCTGACTCTGACTCTGACTCCGACTCTGACTCTGACTCTGACTCTGACTCTGACTCTGACTCTGACTCCGACTCTGACCTCTGACTCTGACTCTGACCTCTGACTCGACTCTGACTCCGACTCTGACCTCTGACTCTGACTCTGACCTCTGACTCTGACTCTGACTCTGACTCTGCCCTCTGACTCTGACTCTGACTCTGACTCAGCCCTCTGCCCACTTCTACGATGCAAAAGTAGAAAAAAAGTGATACTAATGCGATTTAATTAAAAAAACATTTATACCTTTGTCGAAAATTTTAAATACCAGCATATGAAAACCATTGCCTTTATCAGCCTAACCTCACTGCTCTTTTTCGCCAGCGCATGCAAGAACAGTTCCAATGGGAGCCAACCGAAAGAAGATACGTTGCAAACGGTTGTCCAGGTGAACGAAACGGCCATCACAGAAGATAACTCAGGCGGGACCACCAGTGAAGAGACCAAAGACCATGTAACAAGTTCGAAAAACGGGGGAACACCTGTTCACCTGACCAAAGAGATGTTTCTCAAACAGGTTTGGGATTATGAAAAGAATCCTGATACCTGGGTTTACAATGGAGACCTGCCATGCATCATTGATTTCTACGCCGACTGGTGTCGTCCTTGCCGGATTGTGGCGCCCATTCTGGATGAGTTGGCCAAGGAATACAAGGGAAAGATCAACATCTACAAGATCAACACGGAGAAGGAACGTGAACTTGCGGCTGCATTCAATATCCAGAGCATCCCGGCCGTTTTGTTCTGTCCGAAAAAGGACAAGCCTCAGATGTCTGTAGGCGCGCTGCCGAAAACGACTTTTGTACAGGCGATCAATGATGTGTTGCTGAAGAAGTAGCGAATAGCGAGTAGCGAATAGCGATTAGGGAAAATTATCACTTGTCCTTGAACTTGAACTTAACACCCAATAACAAATAAATCAAACCATGTCACTCGAACATTTATCCAAACAGACTTTCCAGGAGAAGGTCTTTAATTATGAACAAAACCGGCAATGGAAATTTGAAGGGGAACTTCCCTGCCTCATTGATTTTTATGCCGACTGGTGCGGGCCATGTAAGATGATCGCTCCGGTGCTTGAGGAATTATCGAAAGAGTATGAAGGGAAGATCAATATTTACAAGATTGATACGGAAGCTGAGCAGGAACTTGCAGGTGCCTTCGGTATCCGCAGCATCCCTTCGCTTCTTTTCTGTCCGAAAGCTGGTCAGCCACAGATGGCCATGGGAGCCTTGCCGAAGGATTCTTTGAAGCAGGCCATTGACGAGATCTTGCTGGGTCAGAAGAATTGATTTTGGGATTTTCTGAGCTACAAATATATATTTTTGAGCCACTGAAACCAATTTTTTCTTCTTTTTTTATGCTCAAGGTATTCCTGTCAACAACCTATTTTCCACCGATATCCTATTTCTTTCACTATCTGCTTGCAGAAGAGGTTTTGATCGAACAGCATGAAACCTATCCCAAGCAAACCTACCGGAACCGCTGCAGGATCATGACAGCCGGCGGAGTACAGACATTATCCGTACCTATCATAAAACCGTCCGGGAACCATTCGTCCATCCGGGAAGTATATCCTTCACAAACCCAACCCTGGGCATCTCTGCATTGGAAGACAATTGTCTCTGCCTATCGTAATTCGCCGTTTTTCCAATATTACCAGGACGATTTGAAACCTTTTTTTCACGACCATACAGGATCTCTGTTAGACCTCAATATGAGATTCTTCAACATAGTCCTGAACCTGATGAAGATAAAACCTATACATACTTTTACAGATCGTTTCGTTCGAAATCCTTTGGAAGGGACAGACCTCAGAAATTCGATCCATCCGAAACACCCGGACAATACGTTGATCTTTCCATCTTATGTGCAGGTTTTTTCCGATCGTTTCCCATTTACACCTGATCTCAGTATTCTGGATCTGATCTTCAATTTGGGGCCGGATTCTTTGGAGTACATCAAACAGATCAACACGAAATGAGGAATCTCATGGCTTTTTCTAACAATAGTGAAAAAACTTTGTAATTTCACGCCTGAATTCAAATCAAGGTGAATCCTATGCTGTTTGGGTTTGTGCCAATTACGATGATCCCGCTGCGAAAAGAACCATCTCACCGGAGTGAAATGGTTTCCCAGTGCCTTTTTGGAGATATATTTGCAGTGAAAGATGTGAAGGGAGACTGGCTTCAGGTATGTTTACATTATGATGGATATGAAGGATGGCTCGACCAAAAGCAGATTAGGATCATCGCTGAGCAGGAATACTTGAGGTTGTCAGATTTTCCAATAACTTCCGCAGGGGAAGTTGTCGACGCCGTTTCCGTGTCAGGAAGTAACACCATGATCCCTGTTGTCCTTGGCAGCTCCCTGCCTGGCATAACCGATGGGCATTTCAGGGTGGAAGATGAGGTATTTCATTATGAAGGCCAGGTATTATCTACGCTCATTGAGCTTCACAACACCTTGCAAACCAGGGAGCATATTGTGACCCACGCCTGGTTATTTCTTCACGCACCCTACCTTTGGGGAGGTCGTTCACCCTTTGGTATCGATTGCTCCGGGTTGACCCAAATGGTTTACAAACTCTCGGGAATACCCTTGCTCCGCGATGCATCACAGCAAGCGACCCAGGGTGAGCCGGTCGGGTTTTTATCGGAAGCAGAAAAAGGTGATCTTGTCTTTTTTGATGATCCGGAAGGAAATATCACCCATACCGGCATCCTGATTTCTCCACAGCATATCATCCATGCCTCCGGCAAGGTAAAGATTGACCTGATCGATCATCATGGTATTTATGATGAAACACGCAAGGCATATTCTCACCGGCTGAGGCTGATCAGGAAAATGATTTAAACCTTTTTAACTATTTCTTCTGCTTTCTGACCCGCTCAGGTACCGGTTCATTGATAATATACTGAACCCGGATAGAAATGGCATTGTTGTATTGCTTGCGGGTGAATGGCTCGCCCGGATCCGGGTCAAAGACGCGGGTTCGGATTTTCATCAGCGAATAGCTATAACGAAGATCCAGCCAAAACCGCTTGTAAATTCTGAAACGTACTTCTCCAATCCAACTCAAATCATTCTTCGCATAAGGCCCTCCCGACAAAGAGGTTTCTGTCCTTCTGTCATGCTCCCATTCTTTGACCCCGACCAGTTGTCCATAGGAAATGCCGGTCCCTGCAGCGATAACCTTTCGGTCGGATATATTGATCATCACGGGCACCTCGACATAATTGAGGCTCAGCTTATACATCCCGTTCTGGCTGGAATCAGCATACTGTGCTTTCTGATAGCTCCCTTTCTGGCTGAACAGGATTTCCAGGCCGGCGCTCCAGCGTCCGGACTTTCCAAAAGGAACAATGGCTTGTGCGCCACCATTGAAGCCATATTTCCGAAATCCATACACCTCGTCTCCATCAACCTGCGTCATATTCATACCCGCCACAACAGCTCCCAGAATACGTTGGGGATATACATCATTCACCGAAAGCAGAAGTCCGGATAAGGCAAGAAGCAAGTATGAAAAATATCTCATCGGCATGTGTTCCAAAGAATCAACGACAAAATTATCTTTTTTGTTTTACAGATTTCATGGATAATTGAATTCTTCTTCGCCGAAGATCCACTTCCAGCACTTCCACCATCACTTTCTGGTTCAGTTTGACGATGGTGTTAGGATCCCGGACATAGGTATCTGACAGCTGACTGATATGAACCAGTCCGTCCTGGTGGGCACCGACATCGACAAAAGCCCCAAAAGCTGTGATATTCGATATGATGCCGGGCAGGATCATCCCGGGTTTAAGGTCTTCGATGCCATGGATATCCTTAGAGAATTCAAACACTTCGAACTGCTGGCGGGGATCTCTTCCCGGCTTTGAAAGTTCTTCCATGATGTCATGCAGTGTAGGCAAGCCCACCTCTTTGCTGAGGTACTTTTCAAAATTGATCTTGCGCAGTAAGACAGGTTCTTCGATGAGTTCTTTCACGGAACAACCGGTATCTGAAGCAATTTTATTAACAAGGTCATACCGTTCCGGGTGAACGGCGGTGTTATCCAGCGGATTGATCCCATTCCGGATCCGGATAAACCCGGCCGCCTGTTCAAAGGCCTTTTCTCCAAAACGGGTTACTTGTAGAAGTTCACTCCGGGAAGAGAAGCTTCCTTTCTTTTCACGGCAGGAAATGATGTTTTTAGCCAGCACCGGGCCGATACCTGAGACGTATTGCAGCAGTTGCTGGCTGGCTGTGTTGACCTCCACACCCACCGCATTGACACAACTGAGTACCACGTCATCCAGGCTCTCTTTCAGCTTACCTTGATCCACATCGTGCTGATACTGACCAACACCTATGGATTTAGGATCGATTTTCACCAATTCAGCAAGGGGATCCATGAGCCTTCGTCCGATGGAGACAGCGCCCCTGACGGTCACATCATAATCGGGGAATTCCTGGCGGGCAATGGGAGATGCGGAATAGACCGAAGCGCCGCTTTCATTGACCATCATGGCAAGGATATCCCGGTCGAAGGGAATCCGGCGGATGAACATTTCAGTCTCCCTGCTTGCCGTGCCATTTCCAATGGCGATGGCTTCGATCTGATAGGCGCTGACCAGGTTCAGTATCTTATTCACAGCCTCCCTGACTTCGCTTTGGGGAGGATGGGGATAAATGGTTTCATTGTGGAGCAATTTTCCGCTACGGTCCAGGCATACAACCTTACAACCCGTCCTGAATCCGGGATCGATGGCCAGCACAATTTTCTCACCCAATGGTGGCGCCATTAAAAGTTGCCGGAGATTGTCAGCAAATACCCGGATAGCCTCCTTGTCGGCTTTTTCCCTGGCGCTGTTTCGCAGTTCGGTCTCAATGGAAGGGGCCAACAGCCTTTTATACCCGTCGGCTATTGCTTTTTGAATATAGAGAGCACATGGATTTGCACCATGGATGAAACGATCGGCAAGGATCGACAAGGCCTTTTCGCCTTCTACCTGCACAGAGACGCTCAGAAAACCTTCGGATTCCCCCCTGAAAATAGCCAGGATCCGATGGGAAGGAGCCCTTTTCAAGGGTTCATTCCAATCAAAATACTGCTCATATTTCATGGCTTCGCTTTCCTTGCCCTTTGAAACCTTTGAACGGAGGATCCCTTCATGGTGGAACAAACGCCTGATCCTGTCCCGGCAAAACCGGTCCTCGCTGATCCATTCCGCTATGATATCACACGCCCCGGCAATGGCTTCCGCTTCACTGTTCACACCCATTTCCGGATTGATGAATTCGGCAGCTTTGGTTTCCACATCGGTTAACCGTTGCGACATGATCATTTTGGCCAATGGTTCAAGTCCTTTCGCCCTGGCCACCGTCGCACGGGTCTTTTTCTTTGGTCTGTAAGGAAGGTAGATATCCTCCAACTCCGACATGGAAGCAGCTTGCTGTATTTGTTCTTCTAATTCCGGGATGAGTTTTTCCTGTTCCCGGATAGAATTAAGTATTACCTCTTTCCTGGCATCCAGGTCTTTGAGTTGCTTGTACCTGTCGCGTATATCCGTGATGGCGACTTCATCAAGGCTTCCTGTGAGTTCTTTTCGGTAACGGGCAATGAACGGCACACTTGCGCCATGTTCCAGCAGAAATAAGGTATTCTGAACCTGATCAGGTTTCAAGTTCATCTCCGCTGCAATGGCAACAGCATAATTAGATTGTTCCATGTTTATTCGTTTCGGGCTTAGATCCGCCAGTCCATCCATCTCTTTTCAACGGTGAATACTTCCACGTGATCAAAAATACGCTTAATTCTGTTTCTCAAGGTATAAACTCAACAACGTTGTCGGAATCGGAATATGGCGTTGATGCCGGATGTTCATCCCCAGTAAATTGCCGGACGATGGGAATTCCTTCCATCACCGCAGGAGTGTAACAGTCCCTTTAAAAACCACATCCTCCTTTTGGATGATTGATTCGTTAAAAAAACCGATTACAACCTTCCAGGAATATACATCCGATGGACAAGGTTTTCCTGCTTTGGTGCCATCCCAGCCCTTCATGATATCTGTGGATTCAAAGATCAGCTCGCCCCAACGATTATAAATGACCATTGAAAATCTGATTCCTTCGGTAAGCTGGCCGATTACTTTAAAGGTATCGTTAAGTCCATCGTTGTTTGGAGTAAATGCATTGGGGATGTAGTACTCATAGATCGTAACAGTGATGGTATCGGAGTTATAACAGCATTTGTTGTCCTTCACCCTAACCCAGTAATCTCCCCTGGCATCAACTGTAATGATCGAATCAGTAGCGCCGGTTGACCACAGGTACTCATCATATCCTCCTCCAGCGTGGAGGGAGACGGAAGTTCCAACATAAATTTGGACATCCGGTCCAAGGTCAACATTGGGTAGCTCATGAATTGTAACAGTCTCTGAACTGGTGTAGGAAGTATCATGGTACGTTTCTGTCAGGATCACCTGATAATCTCCCGGGGCTGTAAAGACATGATATGGGTTGAAATCGTCGGATGTGTTGGCTCCCCCTGAAGAGGGATCGTCAAAATTCCAGAGCACTTCATCAATATTGGTTCGATTCACGATAGAGAACATCGTCGCCTCACCAGAGCAGGCGCTGTCATACTTAAAGGAAGGAATATCGAGGTAACTCTGGACGAAATTCGGAAGTCCGAATTCACTTGAGCGGTCACCCAGATAGAATCCCTGATCAGGAATATCATTCACCATGTTATAGTTGCATGCATGTCCAGGCCTGTCGGGGTTATGAATAACCGCCAAACTGTCTTTTGCAAAAAACTGATTGATACTTCGGGCGACATAGATTTTTCTGTCCGGGCCCAATTGCAATTCACCCAGGCGGATCGTGGAATCGATGGCCACCTGAATAGCTGAATTCAATATATCCTGCGGGGTACCGGCATGGAGGTCGAACTGGAAAATCCTGGACGGGAATGAGGGTAAAAGGTTCACAATGTCCATCGTACTTACATAAAGTTTGCTGACATCCTGTGAGAACTCGACTCCATAGGCGCTTACATAGGTGGCAGGTGAGGTGATCACATTCGACAGTTCACCGGTAGCGTTATTAAAATCAAAAATTTCAAACAAATTGGATCCGGAGATGGCCAGCGCAAGTTTGGAGCCATCGGGAGATAGCTTCATGAAGCCAATGGAGTTGTTGTCTTGAATATTTCCTCCCTGGTATGTGCCGATGGCCGAGACAACCGGCTGCTCAACCCCTGATGGGGTGACAGGATAAACGTAGAACTCATCGGAATTCCATTTATGGGTCACCACCCAGAAATCTCTTCCATTGCTGTGTTTCACAGCTGTAATCTTTTCGCTAACCTCAGGAAGAAGCGGTTGATTGATGATATCCGTAACGTCTCCCAATCCACTTCTCAGGTTCATATCCACGATCGAATAACGCAAACCGTTTGTGCCAAAGGGCGGAGGCAATACAAGGTCGATTGTAAAGACATAATATTTGGTAGGTACTGATGGGTGGGGTACAATGATGCAAGGTTGGGTTGAACCAGGATCACCGTAGAGGCCTGTCCCGTTGGGCATCTTTTGGAAAGTCCGGTCCCAAACCGAAACGCCATCGGTGAAAAATTGCAGGTTGCCAAGACTGTCGGAGATAACGGCACAACTTTTCAGGACCTTGAGAACGTTATTATCAGTCAATGATACCGGTGGGTCGAGGTTGAAATTAATTCCGGCATAGTTTCCAAAATACCAGATATAAGCCTGCTTCATGGAGGCAGGACAGTCGGTTCTAAGTTGATCTGTCGATTTGAGAAACTGGCCATAGGCACATGAATTGAACGCCACCATCCATGCCATCAGTAACAACAAGATATGCGGGAAAAGCTTAGCAACGGGTTTCTTCATCATTTCTTTTCTCTGGCATTATGATTGGACAACGCATAATGTCCGGTTCTGTTTTGAATTAATTTGACAATAGGTTTAAATAAAAGTAATGATAAACTACCTGATGAGCACCTTGCAAACCCTGTTTATGAGTGATCCATTGATATGAATAAAATACAGGCCGGCCGGCAGTTCAGATACATCAAATCCGACTTCGGGTGCTTGGCGTTGCATATTGCTGAGCGATTTCACATCCATGACCTTGCCGTGCGTATTCATGAGCGTAATAGTAGCTGAGTATTCCTTTAGCAACTTAACGAAGAGCATGTCAGAGGCGGGATTCGGAAATACTTTAATGCCGTCGACATCTTGTTCGTCGATGCCGACGCAGGCGCTATAATCAAAGATGATATTGATGGATGCAGAAGATTTACAACCATATTCACTGGTTACTTCCACAGTAAGGGTTTGTGTATTGAATCCAATGCCAGAAGTTCCAACCTGGATTGTTCTTGTATCCCGTCCGTTTGACCATAAGTAGGTAGACCCGGGGTTACCGGCATCGAGGGTCAGGGTATCGTAGATACATACGATGGTGTCAGCCGGTCCCAGATAGATGAGCGGGTCAGGTCGAATTCCGACAGCGACATCTCCTTCCACAAGATTGAACATATCATCCACTTTGACATGATAGGTAGTTGGCACTGTTGGGGAAACAAGCGGGTTTGCTTGTGTTGATGAAAATCCAGCCGGGACAGATGACCATTCATAGGAATAACTTCCGGCATTTCCGCCACCTGCAGAAGCATGAAGTTGGACGGTTTCCCCTATGCAAATCATGGGAGGGGTGGCCACCGGATTGACGTTGAGGGGACCGCCCGTGATTTCAACAGTAACATTGGCGAGGTTATTACTCACACAACCGGTTGTTACATCATCCACTGTCAATGAATAGACTGTTGTCTGTGTCAGGTAAACTGTTTGAGGATCCTTTACATTGGGGTTGACAACTTTATCGGCAGGAGTCCAATGGTAATGATAATTGCCGGAGCCCTGGGTGGCGTTGCCGTGTAAAAAGGTGTATGTCCCGTGTGGAATGCCGGTATTGGTACCCGCATCGGCCAGAGGCAAAGGATGAATTGTAACGGTCACAGAGGCGTTCGCAGTGGTAAAACCGTCAGTTACCGCAACATGATATTGCCCGGTCTGTGCAGGTTGAACCATAGGATCCTGCAGGGTGGAAGAAAAACCATCCGGACCGGTCCATTGGAATGTATAGTTTCCGGCACCACCTGACGGGAGTGCATGAAGCTGGGTTGTAGCGCCAGGGCATATCTCTGAAGGCTGCGCTGCAGCACTGGCCCCAAGAGGACCACCGGTGACATCAACCGTCATCACATCAGTATCCGTACAGGAAGCACTGTCATCAACAACGGTTAGCGTGAACATTTGAGTGGCAGTCAGGTTGACGGTAGTCGGTTTGGCAATGTTTGGGTTAACCAGCAGGTTGGCTGGTTCCCAGTGATAATCATAATGTGCGCTCCCTTGTGATGCAGATCCATTAAGGGTAGTATTTGCACCATATGGAATGGATTGATCAGAGCCGGCATTGGCAGTAGTATTGTAGACATGAACAAGGGTTGTTGTTGGATCAAGAACTTGTCCGTTGGCTGTTACGTAGAGACTGTATAACCCATTATGGGACATATTAACATTAAGGATGGTCGGATTTTGGACGTTGGATGTCCACCCGTTGGGGCCTTCCCAATGGTAGGTTGCTCCCCAAACCGAACTGGCGGTTAGCTGGAGTGTTTGGCCAACACAAAGCGGGCTGTTGCTACTGCATGGCGGGGGAAGGATCGAGCAGTCAGTAGTACCCGTCCCCGCAGTCTGGGAAAAGTTGATATTACAAGGCTGATTGGAATAATTGGTAATAAGTAAGATATAATATTGTCCCGTAAGCCCGTTGGGAATGTCAGCCCATTCCTGCGGATTGGGAGAGTAGCTGCAATCCACCACTTTGTTACAGGTAAGCTCATTGCAAGCATTCTGAGAAGTAAAAGGACCCCAGAGGCAGAAGTCAATATCCACCAGTGGCGTGCTGTACATATAGATTGTAATATTCCCGGGATTCCCAATCTTCATGAAATACCAGGCAGGATTTGGTCTCGTGGTAAGACAACTGTAACAAGGTCCAGGCTGGGCGGTTCCGGCATTGACACCGGCCGGAAATGTGTAATTCGTGCCGGTACAAAATGGCAAGGAATTCTCACATAGGCTATTTCCACCCACCTGTGCCCGAACAACGCTCAGAAGACCAAAAATAATAAAGATGAGTAAGGATATCTTTTTCATGGGATCACTTTGTTTTGTATTTATCATTCTTTTCCAGCCAGGCAGCTTTGGATGCAGCATCCATGCCGGATGATTCGCTGGCAACCTGCTGTCTGTATTTATCGAATAACTTAAGCATTTCATCCGTGTCATGCTTGATGGATGCCTGAAAGCCTATCAGGTCTTTACTCAGATCGCCATCAGTGTTAACAATCCGGTGATCCTGAAAGATCAACTGCAGAAAGTAGATCTTTTCAAACCTCTCAGCAAGAAGCGAAAAATCAACCTGGAAATAATTGTTAACATCATCCGATCGTTCAAGGATAACAAAAGGTTTAGCATCGGTTGCACTCATTTCTCCCTGGCCGGTATTCTGGGCAGGTGCCAGGAAGGGAAGAATCGATGCAATAAATAACAGGAAAATAAAACGTTTCATAGATGGTTGTTTTTATTCTTTGATAAATTGCAAAAATGTTCCGTGTGGTTCTTATTGGTTACCTGAAAGATATAGATACCTTTTGGCAACATTGAGATGATAATGGTTTCCTTTCTTTCCGAAAGAACACCTTCCGTGAGTTTGGAGCCCCATACATTGAAAATCCTAAAACCGACGGGTTTCGATTGTTCTTTGCGAAGCACCGTTAGGGAATGGCTGGCCGGGTTAGGAAAAATGACCGTGGATGGAAGGGTTTCCAATTCCTCTTCACCGACACAGGCCATATAGGAGAATATCACCGTGATAGCAGAGGAATCGATACATCCGGCCTGGCTCGTAACCCTAACAGAATAATTCGAAGCTTCAAATCCCAAACCAGATGTTCCGACTCGGATTTGCTGACTAACCGAACCATTTGACCAGAGGAAGGAGGCGCCGGGGTTACCGGCATCAAGCAGCAACGTATCGTAAATGCAAAGGGTTGTATCCGAAGCTCCCAGGTGAATCTGTGGTAATGGATTTGCCGTCACCGAAACATCACCGGTAACCTGATTGAACCCATCATTTACCGACACATGGTAAGTTGTATTCACCACAGGCACGGCGACAGGATTTGGTTGGATGGAAATGAATCCGGCAGGAGTTGGCGTCCATGAAAAAGAGTAGTTGCAGGAGTCACCGGTTGCT
>Ga0194127_10003012_pt1 | contig 22079 bp, 21 predicted proteins | sample TA2KigC100mmetaG_FD_148624 | JGI IMG/M metagenome (GOLD analysis project Ga0194127, IMG submission 148624) | Freshwater microbial communities from Lake Tanganyika, Tanzania - TA2015036 Kigoma Deep Cast 100m | ecosystem: Environmental > Aquatic > Freshwater > Lake | place: Tanzania: Lake...
TCGCGCGACCAGTCGTTGCCCGTCCCGCCGGCGGCCGCGGCGACCAGGCAGTCGCGTGGCGTCGCGCCCGAGCGGATCAGGCCGTTGACGAGTTCGTTGAACGTGCCGTCGCCTCCGAGCGAGAGCAGGCGCCGGCATCCGCCAGCGGCGGCCTGCGCAAAGCGTCGCTCCGCGTCGCCCGGCGCGGCACTCGGGGTCATCTCGAACCGGACGTGGGTGCGCGCGAGCGCGGCGGCCAGCCGGGGCGCGAAGCGGGCGGCGCGGCCGCCGCCGCTCGCGGGATTCACGACGATGTACCAGGCCGCCGGATCGATCACCGTCGCCATGATGAGCCATAATGTGCGCGCGTGCGCGACGCGATCGAAACCGTCAGTTACGGGCTCGCAAACTCGGATTCCGCGGAATTCGTGCGGCGCTTCGCGGGCAGCTTCGAGCGCTACGGGTTCGCCGTGGTCAGCGATCATGAACTGCCGCAGGCGCTGATCGACGGGTGCCTCGACCGTTTCAAGCGGTTCTTCGCGCAGGATGCGGCCGCCAAGCGCCGCTATCACGTGCCCGGGATCGGCGGGGCGCGCGGCTACACGCCGTTCGGCGTCGAGACGGCGAAAGGCGCTGTGCACCATGACCTCAAGGAGTTCTGGCAGGTCGGCCGCGAGCTGCCCGCCGGCCATCGCTACCGCGCGACGATGCCCGACAACGTCTGGATCGACGGCGACCCGGACTTCAGGCGCGCGACGCTCGAGCTGTGGGAAGCATTCGACCGCATGGGGCGCAAGCTGCTCGAATCCATCGCCGCGAGCCTGGCCCTCGACCGCGGCTGGTTCGACGACAAAGTCAGCGAGGGCAACAACGTCCTGCGCGTGATCCACTACCCGCCGCTCGCCCCGGGCGCGACCGGCGTGCGCGCGGGCGCGCACGAAGACATCAACGTCATCACGCTGCTGCTCGGCGCGGAGGAGGGCGGCCTCGAGCTGCTCGATCGCGGCGGCCGCTGGCTGCCGGTCAACCCGCCGCCCGGCACGCTGGTGTGCAACGTCGGCGACATGCTGCAGCGTCTCACCAATCACGTGCTGCCGTCGACGACGCATCGCGTGGTGAATCCGACCGGTGAGCGCGCGTGCCGGCCGCGCTACTCGATGCCGTTCTTCCTGCACTTCAACTCGGACTTCCCGATCGCGACGCTGCCCGGCTGCGTGACGCCCGAGCGCCCGAATCGCTATCCGGAGCCGATCCTGGCCGACGACTACCTGCGCCAGCGCCTGCACGAGATCAAGTTGCTGTACTAGGAAAGCCCTGCACAGGTGGCCAAGCTGTACTTCTACTACTCGACGATGAACGCGGGCAAGTCGACCGCGCTGCTGCAGTCGAGTCACAACTACCGCGAACGCGGCATGCGCACGCTGGTCTATACGGCCGCGCTGGACCGGCGGGGCGGCGGGAAAGTGCATTCCCGGATCGGGCTCGAGAGCGAGGCGCGGCACTTCGCCCCGGGCACGGACCTGTTCCAGGAGATTGACGCGGCGCACAGCCGCGAGCCCGTCAGTTGTGTCCTACTCGACGAGGCGCAGTTCCTGACCCGCCAACAGGTGGATGATCTGGCCATGGTGGTCGATCGCCTCTCCATTCCGGTGTTGTGCTATGGCCTGCGGACCGACTTCCGCGGCGAGCTGTTCGAGGGCAGCGCGCGCCTGCTCGCGCTTGCCGACGAGCTCGCGGAGCTCAAGACGATCTGCCACTGCGGCCGCAAGGCCACCATGGTGATCCGCGTTGGCGCGGAGGGGCGCGCGGAACAGGCCGGCGAGCAGGTCGAGATCGGCGGCAACGAGCGCTATGTCTCGCTGTGCCGCCGCCATTACTTCGAAGCGAGCGGGTGGGGCCGTCCGTCCTGACGATGTCGGCCGCGCGCGAGTCGCGACACTTGGTCCTGCTGCTTCTGTGCGCTCTGCCGCTCACGATGCATGCGCAGGAACTGCCGGCACCGGAACCGGAAATCAGGCCTGCCCCGGCGGACGGCTGCGAGGGCGAGGTACCGGCTGACCCGAAGGGCATCGATTCCCTGCGCGCGGGCCTGCATCGCGGCGTTTGCAGCACCGCACGCTACGTCGATCGCATGTTCGGGCGTGACAACCAGTTCTCGGAGTACCAGGACGCCTCCAACGGGCGCGCCGGCGTCACGCTGGGCTGGGACGAGCACGACAACTTCGAGGTCGACACCCGCCTGCGCGCCAGCGTCAGCCTGCCTCAGATCAACGAACGCTTCAGCGCGACGATCGGGCGCGCGAGTCAGGACGAGTTCCTCGCCGACGAGTCCGGCGCCTTCAACTCGGTGGTGGGTGCATTTACGGACGACGAGCCCGCAGAATGGTTCGCGGGCGTCGGCTACGGCGCCCACCGAGGCCGCGACAGCCGCTTTGACCTGGGTGCTGGGCTCAAGCTCGAGTCGCCGCTCAACCCGTACGGCAACGCGCGCTATCGCCACTACATCTATCGCCCGTCGGGTGTCCTGCTGACATTGCGCACCACGTTCTTCGTCGAGAACGACGAGGGTTTCGGCGTGACGCAAGCCTTCGACGTGGACAAGGTGCTGGGCGATGCCTACCTGTTTCGGCTCAGCAGCTCCGCGCGCCTGTCCGAGGATACCGATGGCGTGCGCTGGCGTATCCGTCCGGCCCTGTACCAGGCGTTCGACTACCGTCGGGCGATGCGCTACGAGGCATTCGTGCGCGGTGAGACCGACGGCACCCAGCCGGACCTGTATGGCGTCGCGCTGACTCACCGGCGCTCGGTACTGCGCGAATGGCTGTTCCTGGAATTCGGCGCGGAGCTCTTCTGGGCGGACGGACCGACACCGTCGGACCGGTGTGACTCCTGCGTCGGTGCGGCGATCGGATTCGAGATCGTTTTCGGCGAGGCCTATGATCGCCTCCTGCGCCGCGACGCCAGCCGGCTGCCCGTAGTGGAAAAACCGGCCGATGCCGATCGAATGTGAGCGTGCGCTTACCATAATCCCGGCAATTGTCATTGCGGCTCCGTCGCAGCCTTGCAATCGCCACAAGCGCTTCGCCAGACTTGTTGAAAGCGCATGCCGCCCACGCGGCAACAGCGCGCCATCGAGCATCCATGAGCGCCAGCGACCTGACACCCGAGTTTAGTCCCGGACGGGAGCAGAGTCTGCTTCACCAGGAGCAGGCGATGAAGGCGACGAGATATACGGAAGAGAAGACCATCGGGGTGTTGAGGGAGGCGGAGGCTGGAGCGAAGACCAAGGAGCTGTGCCGGCGGCACGGGATCTCCGAGGCGACGTTCTACAACTGGAAGGCGAAGTACTCCGGGACGACGGTCTCGGAGGCGCGCCGGTTGAAGGAACTGGAGGCCGAGAACACGAAGCTCAAGCGGCTGCTGGCTGATGCCGAGCTCGACAAGGCGGCGCTGAAGGATCTGCTGGGCCGAAAATGGCAGGCCCGCAAGTGAAGCGCGAAGCGGTGACCGCGCTGATGGCGGAACGGGGCTTCGGTGTGACGCGCGCTTGCGGGCTGCTCAGGCTGTCCCGGTCCTTGTATCGCTACCGGAGCCGGCGTGTGCCATACGCCGGACTGATCGAGCGGATGCTGGCGATCGCGGCCGAGAAACGCCGCTACGGCTATCGGCGCATTTACCGACGGCTGCGGCGGGAGGGCTTCCTGGTCAACCGCAAGCGGGTGTATCGACTGTACCGCGAGGCGGGTCTTGCGGTGCGGCGCAGGAAACGCAAGCGTATCGGGCCGTTCGAGCGCAAGCCGTTGCCGAAACCCCTGGCTGCCAACCTGAGCTGGTCGATGGACTTCGTCTCGGACGGGCTGGCCGATGGTCGGCGGCTGCGCTGCCTGACGATCGTCGATGACTGTACCCGGGAGTGCCTGGCGATCGAGGTCGACACCTCGATCACGGGCACCCGCGTCAGGGCGGTGCTCGAGCGGCTGGCCGAGACGCGCGGGCTGCCGCGCTCGATCACCGTCGACCATGGCCCGGAGTTCGAGGGCCAGGTGCTCGGCGTCTGGGCGTACGAGAATATCGTGCAGCTGTCGTTCATCCGTCCGGGCAAGCCGAACGAGAACGCCCATATCGAGTCGTTCAACGGCAAGTTCCGCGACGAGTGTCTGAACGAGCACTGGTTCCTGACGCTGCAGCATGCCCGCGGGGTGATCGAGCCATGGCGGATCGAATACAACACGGAACGCGAGCACAGCTCGCTCGGCAAACGGACCCCGCAGGAGTACGCGCAGATGCTGATCCAGCGGAGCGAAAAAGCAGTATCTTTAACCGCGGACTCTAGATCCGGACGGGACTAAAAAGGGTGTCAGGTCGACCGTGCGAAAATGAATAGAGATTATTGACGTCTGGGAACGCGCAATGATTGTGGTAGTCCAAAAACCACACTTTCCTCCTGGCCAATCACCTCAATCACCTCTTCACCGCCCCACTCCCGCAGGCGCTCGACGACCTCCCTGACCAGCGACTCCGGCGCCGAGGCGCCGGCCGTCACGCCGACTGCCCGTTTGCCATCGAACCACTTGCGCTCGAGGTCCTCCGCGCCGTCCACCAGATAGCCGGGGATCCCGCGCGTGGTTGCGATCTCGCGCAGGCGGTTCGAGTTCGAGCTTGTCTGGCTGCCTACGACCACGATCACGTCGCACTGCGCGACGAGCTGCTTGACCGCGTCCTGGCGGTTCTGGGTCGCGTAGCAGATGTCCTCCTTGCGCGGCGCAGCGAGTGACGGGAAGCGCTCGCGCAGCGCCGCCATCACCTTCGCCGTGTCGTCCACCGACAGCGTCGTCTGGGTGACGACCGCGAGCCGCGCCGGGTCGCGCACCGCGAGCTCCTTAATGTCGTCCACGGTCTCGACCAGGTGGATTCGCCCGCCGAGGCTCGGGTCGAAGCGGCCCATCGTGCCCTCGACCTCCGGGTGACCCGCGTGGCCGATCAGGATCACGTCGAGGCCGTCGCGCGCGTACTTGCCGACCTCCATGTGCACCTTGGTGACCAGCGGGCAGGTCGCGTCGAACACGGCGAGCCCGCGCCGCTCGGCCTCGCGTTCCACGCGGCTCGGCACGCCGTGGGCGCTGAAGATGACGGTCGCGCCATCCGGAACGGCGTCCAGCTCGTCCACGAACACCGCGCCGAGCCCGCGCAGGCGATCCACGACGAACTTGTTGTGCACGACCTCGTGGCGCACGTACATCGGCGCGCCGAACAGCTCGATGGCGCGCTCCACGATGTCGATCGCGCGGTCGACGCCGGCGCAGAATCCCCGCGGGTTCGCGAGGAGGACCTTCATCCCGGGGCGACCTGGTCGCGGCGCCGCGAGATGAGCGCGTCGATGATCAGCATGATCGCCCCGCTTGTGATGGCGATGTCGGCCACGTTGAAGGCCGGGAAGTACGCCTCGTTCCAGTGGAAGTGCAGGTAATCCACGACGTAGCCGTCGAAGAACCGGTCCCAGGCGTTGCCGGCCGCGCCGCCGAGGACCAACGCGAGTCCGATCGCGAGCCAGTACTGGCCCTTCGCCGGCAGCGAGCGCAGCCAGAACACGATGGCGACGCCGATCGCGCCTGCGAGCGCGAGGAAGAACCAGCGCTGCCAGCCGCCGGCCTCGGCGAGCAGCCCGAAGGCAGCGCCTTCGTTGTGCAGCCGCGTGAGGTCGAGGAACGGGCCGACCGGCCGGATCTCGTACAGCTCGAAGTGCCCGACCACGTACCACTTGGTGAGCTGATCGAGCGCGATGACGATCAGCGACAGCCACGCCCAGATGAGCGCCGTCTTCTCGTGCACGAATTGCCGCGTCATGCGTAGCGCCTCGTCTCGCCCGGTCCTGCGATGTTCGTCACGCAGCGCCCGCAGATCTCCGGGTGCTTCGGGTCCGCCCCGACGTCCGCGCGGCGGTGCCAGCAGCGCGCGCACTTGGGCGCGGTCTGCACCGTGACCGAGATCCAGGCGCCTTCGGGCGCGACCGAGGTCGCGGCGACCGCGTCCGCCGGCCGCCCGGCCGCGGGCAGCAGCCTCGCCTGCGAGGTGATCAGCACGAAGCGCAGTTCATCGCCGAGCGCGGCCATGCGACGATGCTGCGCCTCGTCGAGATAGACGTCCACCGCCGCCTCGAGCGGCGCGCCGAGCGAGCCCGCGGCGCGCAGGCGCTCGAGCTCGCGCGCGACGTCGGCCTTGAGCGCGATCACGGCGTCCCAGTCCACGGAGCCCTGCTGCCCGGCCTGCGGCAGCGGCCACCAGGTGGAGAACAGCACCGACGCATCGCGCTCGCCCGGCAGGTACCTCCATATCTCCTCGGCCGTGAACGACAGGATGGGCGCGAGCCAGCGCACCATCGCCTCGGCGATGTGATACATCGCGGTCTGCGCCGAGCGGCGCGCCGCGCTCTGCGCGGGCGTCGTGTACAGCCGGTCCTTCAGGATGTCGAGCCAGAAGGCGCCGAGTTCCACCACGCAGAAGTTGTGCACCTTCTGGTAGATCAGGTGGAACTGGTAGCTGCGGTAGGCCGCGACGACTTCCTGCTGTAGGCTCGCCGCGCGCGCAAGCGCCCAGCGGTCCAGGTCCACGAGCTCGCCGGCCGGCAGCGCGTCGCGTGCCGGTTCGAAGCCCGCGAGGTTGCCGAGCAGGAAGCGCACAGTGTTGCGCATGCGCCGGTAGCTGTCCGACATGCGCTTCAGGATCTCGTCGGAGACGCTGATCTCGCCGCTGTAGTCGGTGGCCGCGACCCAGAGCCTGAGCACGTCCGCGCCGAGCGACTGCATGACCTTCTGCGGCGCGACGACGTTGCCGAGGGACTTCGACATCTTGCGTCCCTTCTCGTCGACCGTGAAGCCGTGCGTCAGCACCTGCCGGTACGGAGCGGCGCCCTTGCCGGCCACCGACGCGAGCAGCGACGAGTGGAACCAGCCGCGGTGCTGGTCCGAGCCCTCGAGGTAGATGTCCACCGGGAACGGGATCAGGCCCGGCCGCAGCGCCGGCAGGCAGTGGTGCACGGAGCCGGAGTCGAGCCAGACGTCCATCACGTCGTCGCACTTCTCGTAGATCAGCGCCTCGTCGCCCAGGAGGTGCCGCGGATTCAGCGCGAACCAGGCCTCGATGCCGCCCTCCGCCACCAGGTCCGCGACCTGCTCGAGCAGTTCCGGCGTCTGCGGGTGCGGGTCGCCGGTCTCCTTGTGCACGAACATCCCGAGCGGCACGCCCCAGGCGCGCTGCCGCGAAATGCACCAGTCGGGCCGCGTCTCCATCATGCTGGTGATGCGCTGCTCGCCCCAGCCGGGGATCCACTCGACAGTCCTGATCGCGGCGAGCGCATCGCGCCGCAGGCCCTGCTTCTCCATGCTGAGGAACCACTGCGGCGTCGCGCGGAAGATGACCGGCGACTTGTGGCGCCAGCAGTGCGGGTAGCTGTGGCGATAGGGCTCAAAGTGCACGAGCCGGCCCGCCTCCTTGAGCGTATCGACGATTCTCGCGTTCGCGTCGAACACGCCCATGCCCTCGACCAGCGGCGTGCCGGCGACGAACCGGCCATCGTTGCCGATCGGGTTGTCGATCGGGAGTCCATAGCGCCGACCCATCTCGTAGTCGTCGGCGCCGTGGCCAGGCGCCGTGTGCACGGCGCCGGTGCCGGCATCGAGCGTCACGTGCTCGCCGAGGATCACCGGCACCTCGCGCTCGTAGAACGGGTGCTCGAGGCGCAATCCCTCGAGCGCCTTGCCGTCGCGCCTGGCGAGGACGCGGTGCAAGGTCGCGCCGATCCGGCGCGCGAAGGACTCGAGCAGCGCCTCGGCAACGACCAGGCGCACAGAGCCGCCCTCGCGCTCGAACTCGGCCAGCACGTAGTCGTAGAGCGGATGCAGGCAGACCGCCTGGTTCGCGGGCAGCGTCCAGGGCGTCGTCGTCCAGATCGCGACCGCGGCGCTCAGGAGCTCGTCGCTCGGCAGGCCGAAACGGCGCGCTGCGTCGTGCGCGTCCGCGACCTCGAAACGCACGTCGACCGCGGGGGAGGTCTTGTCCTCGTACTCGACTTCGGCCTCGGCGAGCGAGGAGCGGCAGTCGAGGCACCAGTGCACCGGCTTGTAGCCGCGCACCAGGTGTCCGCGGCGGATGATCGCGGCGAACGCCCGCAGCTGTTCCGCCTCGTAGCGCGAGGCCATGGTGAGGTACGGGTCGTCCCAGTCGCCCAGCACGCCGAGGCGCTGGAAGTCGGTCTTCTGCAGCGCCACCTGGCTGGTCGCGAACTCGCGGCAGGCCTTGCGGAACGCGTCCGCATCGAGCTTCCGGCCGACCCGCCCGTGCTTCTTCTCGACCTGCTGCTCGATCGGCAGGCCGTGACAGTCCCAGCCCGGAACGTAGGGCGAGTCGTAGCCGTCGAGGCCGCGCGACTTGACGACGATGTCCTTCAGCACCTTGTTGACGGCGTGGCCGATGTGGATCACGCCGTTGGCGTAGGGCGGGCCGTCGAGCAGCACGAACTTCGGCCGGCCGGCGGCGCGGCGGCGCAGCTCCAGGTAGGTACCGTCGCCGAGCCAGCGAGCGACCTGTTCCGGCTCGCGGCGCGCGAGGTCCGCCTTCATCGGGAAGGCCGTGTCGGGCAGGTTGAGTGTGTCCTTGTAGTCCACGCGTATCCTCAGGCGTCGAGCAGCCGGCGTGCCTCGCGCGCGTCGTCCTGCATGCGGCGCGTCATGCTCTCGAGGTCCGGGAAGCGGATCTCGTCGCGCAGCCGGGCGATGAAGTCGACGTCGAGCCGCGCGCCGTACAGGTCGCCGGCGAAATCGAACAGGTGCGCCTCGAGCAGCCACTCGCCACCGCCGACCGTCGGCCGCGTGCCGACCGAGGCGACGCCGGGGTGACGCGCCAGCCCCGGGCCCGAGACGCGCACGGCGAAGATGCCGGCGACCGGCGACACGCGCCAGTGCAGGCGCAGGTTGGCGGTGGGAAAGCCGAGCGTGCGGCCGAGCTCGTCGCCCGCGACGACGCGCCCGCTGATGCGATAGTCACGGCCGAGCAGCGACTTCGCTTCCTCCAGCCGGCCGGCGGCGAGCACCTCGCGCACGCGCGTCGAGCTGACGGGGCGGCCACCCTCGAGCCGCGGCGCGACTTCGGTGACGGCGAAGCCGTGCGCGTCGCCGGCCTGGCGCAGCGCCTCGGCGTCGCCGCGCCGCTCGTGCCCGAACCGGAATCCCTCGCCGATCACGACCTGTCTCGCTCCCACCGCCTCAACCAGTACCCGTCCGATGAACTCTTCCGCCGCGAGGGCCGCGAGCCGTGCGTCGAAACGCAGCACCCGGAGCTCGTCCACGCCCGCCGCCGCGATCCGCTCGGCCTTGTCGCGCAGCCGCATTAGGCGCGGCGGCGCTTCGGCCCCGGCGAAGTACTCCTTCGGCTGGGGCTCGAAGCAGACCACGGCGGTCGGGATCCGCATCCCGCGGCCGCGCTCCGTGAGCACGGCCAGGATCTGCTGGTGCCCGAGATGCACGCCGTCGAAATTGCCGATCGCGACCGCCCGGTCGGCGCTCGCGCGGAGTCCGAATCCGCGTTGAATCCGCATGAATTATAGATGCTTCAGGTCGCGCGGGCGCGCGCCGGCGAGCGCCAGCACGCCGAAATAGACGATCGCGCCGCCCGCCACCGCAAGGCCGAGCCAGGCCACGCGACGACCGGCCGGCCAGTCGCTCCAGGCCGCCCAGTCCCCCGAAATCCACCACAGGAAGCCGGCCATCGCGAGGCTCGCGAGGCCGATCTGCGGCAGCAGCCGGCGCCAGGCCGGCGAAGGCCGGTACACGCCGGCACGGCGCAGGCCCCGGTAGAGCAGCGTCGCGTTGATCAGGGCCGAGAGGCCGGTCGAAACGGCCAGCAGCACGTGCGGCACCGGGAATCCACTCAGGAACGCGGGCACGACCACCGCCAGGTTGAAGCCCATGTTGATCGCGAGCGCGATGATGCCGATCTTCACCGGCGTCCTCGTGTCCTGGCGCGCGAAGAAGCCGGGCGCGAGCACTTTCACCATCGAGAAGCCGATGAGACCGAAGGAATAGGCCATCAGCGCGTAGCCGCACATCAGCACGTCGCGATCGGTGAAGGCGCCGTAGCCGAAGATCGTCGCGATCAGGGGCCCTGCGAGCATCAGCAGGCCGACCGACGCCGGCACGACGATCGTGAGCGTGAGGCGCAGCGCCCAGTCGAGCGTCGCCTCGAACTTCTCCGGCGAATTCCCCGAGTGGTGCGAGGAGAGCCCCGGCAGGATCACGGTCGCAAGCGCGATCGAGAAAACGCCGAGCGGGAACTCGACCAGGCGGTCGGCGCTGTAGAGCCAGGTGACGCTGCCGACCATCAGGAAGGACGCGATGATGGTGTCGAGCAGGAGCGAGACCTGCGCCACCGAGGAGCCGAAGATGCCGGGCAGCATCAGCCGCCCGATGCGGCGCACGCCCTCGTGGGCGCGGTCGAAGCGCGGTCGCGGCAGCATGCCGAGCTGCTGCAATGCCGGGATCTGCGCGACCAGCTGCACGACACCCGCGACGAACACGCCGATCGCGAGCACCAGACCCGGGTTCTGGAAATACGGCGCGACGACGCCCGCCGCCACGATCATGACGATGTTGAGCAGCGTCTGGTTGAAAGCGGGCACGGCGAAGCGCCCGTAGCTGTTCAGCACGCCGCTGCCGAGCGCGACCAGCGAGATGAAGAAGAGGTACGGGAACGTAAAGCGCAGCATCTCGACCGTGAGGTCGAACTGGCTGCCCTTGGCGTGGAAGCCCGGCGCGAACAGGTAAGCGAGCACGGGCGCGGCGATCACGCCGACCAGCGTGATGATGAACAGCAGCAGGCCGAACACGCCCGCGACCCCGGCGACTAGCTCCCGGACCTCGCCGGGTCCCTTCTGCACCTTGTATTCCGAGATCACCGGCACGAAGGCCTGGGAGAAGGCGCCCTCAGCGGTGAGCCGGCGCATGAAGTTCGGGATTTTGAACGCCACCAGGAAGGCGTCCATCAGGGGTCCCGCGCCGAAGGAGATCAGGTAGACCATGTCCCGGATCACGCCCGTGACCCGGGAAAGCAGCGTCAGGAGGCCGACGATCGTGGTATTGCGCAGGAATCCGTGCGGCATGCGGCCGGCACTATAGCGCGTTGACAATGGCGGGCCGCATCCGGACAATGCGCGCCCTTATGGCCAACACCAAGTCAGCCGAAAAACGGGCCCGCGAGGCCCTCGCGCGCCGCGCGCGCAATGTCGCGCAGCGCTCGAAGGTGCGCAGCGCCGTCCGCAAGGTCGTCGAGGCGATTCGCGCCGGCAACAAGGCCGAGGCCGCGGCCGCGCTCAAGGCGGCGTCGCCCGTCATCGACGCGATGGCGCGCAAGGGCATCATCCACCGCAACAAGGCCGCCCGGCACAAGAGCCGGCTCGCCGCCCAGGTCAAGGCGCTGTCCTAAGCCTTAGCCTCCCAGCTCCCGCATCACCGCCCGGCACAGTTCCTTCGTGCCCTCGCCGGTCGCGCCGGAGATCTGGAACACCGGTCCCCTGAAGCGCAGCCGCCGCACGATCTCGGCGCAGCGCCGCTTCCGTTCCGCCGGCTCGACCAGGTCGATCTTGTTGAGCACGAGCCAGCGCGGCTTTTTCGCGTGCTCCGGGCTGAACTTCTTCAGTTCCTTCACGATCGCCCGCGCGCCTGCGACCGGGTCCTGGTCCGGGTCCGGCGGCGCGATGTCGACCAGGTGCAGCAGGAGGCGCGTGCGCTGCAGGTGCTTGAGGAAGCGGATGCCGAGTCCCGCACCCTCGGCCGCGCCCTCGATCAGCCCCGGGATGTCCGCCATCACGAAGCTCTTGAGATGGCCCACCGACACGACGCCGAGTTGCGGGTGCAGCGTCGTGAACGGATAGTCCGCGACTTTCGGGCGCGCGGCCGACACGGCGCGGATCAACGTGGACTTGCCCGCGTTCGGAAGGCCGAGCAGCCCGACGTCCGCGAGCAGGCGCAATTCGACGCGCAGGCTCCGCGTCTCGCCCGGCAGTCCCGGCCCGCACTGCCGCGGCGTGCGGTTGGTCGAGCTCTTGAAGCGCTGGTTGCCCCAGCCGCCCTTGCCGCCCTTCGCGACCAGCAGCGTCTGCCCGGCCGCCGTGAGGTCGCCGAGCACCTCGTTCGTGTCGTCGTTGATCACGACGGTACCGACCGGCATCGGCACGTAGAGATCCTCGCCGCCGCGGCCGGTGCAGTCCTGGCCGCCGCCGGGCTGCCCGTTCTGCGCGCGGAACGTGCGCTCGACGCGGTAATCGACCAGCGTGTTGATGCCCTGCTGGGCGCGCAGCCAGACGCTGCCGCCGTCGCCGCCATCGCCGCCGTCGGGCCCGCCGAACGGGACGAACTTCTCGCGGCGAAAGCCGACGGCGCCGCGCCCGCCGTGGCCGGCACGCACTTTCACGATCGCTTCGTCGACGAACTTCATGGTTACCCGCCCCAGTAACGAAAAACCCCGGCCGGGCCGGGGTTCGTCGGGGAACTCGCGCGGCCCTGGCTTACTCCGGGAGCACGCTGACGAAGGTGCGCTGGTCGGCGCCCTTCTTCTTGAATGCGACGCGGCCGGTCTTGAGCGCGAACAGCGTGTGGTCCGTGCCGACGCCGACATTGTCGCCCGCCCGGTACGGCGTGCCGCGCTGGCGCACCAGGATGTTGCCGGCGAGCACCCGCTCGCCGCCGAATTTCTTCACGCCGAGCCGCTTGGACTGCGACTCGCGCCCGTTCTTGGTACTGCCGCCGGCTTTCTTGTGTGCCATGTTCGACTCCTCAGGCCGCCGTGATGCCGGTCACCTTCACTTCGGTGTACGGCTGGCGGTGACCCTTCCGGCGCAGGTAATGCTTGCGGCGCCGGAATTTGGTGATCTGGACCTTGTCCGACTTGCCGTGCGCCTGGACCGTCGCCGTGACGCGCGCACCCGTGACGTACGGCGCGCCGATCGCGACGTCCGCGCCCTCGCCGATCAGCAGGACCCGGTTGAACTCCACGGTCGCGCCCGCATCGGCGTCGAGCTTCTCGACCCGCACGACGGTGCCCTCGCTCACCCGGTACTGCTTGCCCCCGGTGGCAATGACGGCGTACATGATTGACTGGACTCCAAAAAGAGCCGGCAATTGTAGTGACGGGACCCCTTGGGGTCAATTAGGATGCCCCTGCCCCGCGGGGATGCCGGGAATCCATGCAACTCAAGGACATACGGGCCCTCGTCGCCAGCGACCTCGCTGCGGTCGACGCTGAGATCCGCCGCCAGCTGGCGAGCGACGTCGCGCTCGTGAACCAGGTCGGGGACTACATTGTCGGCGGCGGCGGCAAGCGCCTGCGGCCGCTGCTCGTCTTGCTCGCCGCCCGGGCGGCCGGAGCCACCGATTCGGCGCACGTGCCGGCCGCCGCGCTGATCGAGTTCATCCATACGGCGACGCTCCTGCACGACGACGTCGTGGACGATTCCGCGCGCCGCCGGGGCCGCGAGACGGCGAACGAGGCCTTCGGCAACCCGGCCTCCGTACTGGTCGGCGACTTCCTCTACTCCCGCGCCTTCCAGATGATGGCGACGCTCGACTCCGCGGCGGTGATCCGCGTGATGGCGGACGCGACCAACACCATCGCCGCCGGCGAGGTCATGCAGCTCATGAACTCGGGCGACCCGGACACGACCGAGATCCGCTACATGGACGTGATCTACCGCAAGACCGCGCGGCTGTTCGAGGCCGGCGCGCGGATCGCGGCCATCGTCGCGAAGGCGCCGGCGCCCGTCGAGGCGGCGCTCGCGCGCTTTGGCCGGCACCTCGGCATCGCCTTCCAGCTTGTCGACGACGCGCTCGATTACCAGGGCGACTCCGGCGAGCTCGGCAAGAACGTGGGCGATGACCTCGCCGAGGGCAAGCCGACGCTGCCCTTGATCCACGCCCTCGCCCACGCCGACGTGGACGCCGCGGCGCTGATCCGCTCCGCCATCGAGCAGGGCGGCACCGAGCTGCAGGCGCCGATCATTGCAGCGGTCGAGAACTCGGGCGGGCTCGAGTACACGGCGCAGCTGGCCGAACGCGAAGCAAAGAAGGCAGAGTCCGTGCTCGCCCAATTGCCGGCCTCCCCGTATCGCGATGCGCTCGCGGGCCTCGCCCGCTTCGCGGTCAACCGGACCAGCTAGAGCCCGAGCCCTTCGATCAGGATCCTGCCGTCGCTCACCACGAGCCGCGGTTCGAACAGCGTGCGCCCGTCCACGAGCGGGTCGCCGTCGCAGGCGACGAGGTCCGCCTCGAGGCCGACGCGAATCGTCCCCGTGCGCGACTCGATGCCGGCCACGCGCGCGCCATTCAGCGTCGCGGCCGTGATCGACTCGAGCGGCGATAGGCCGCCGAATTCCCGCAGCAGCGCGATGTCGTGCGCGACCCGCAGACCGCCGATGTCGTCATCGGCGTAGCTGCCGTCCGTGGAGGCCGCGATCGGAATGCCCATCGCGTGCGCGCTGGCGACCGCCGCGCGCAGCGGCCCCATCATCGCCTGCGTGCGCAGGCGCAGCGCCACCTCGTCCGCGGCATTGCCCTTCGGGTCGGCGAGCGGGCTCATCGCCGCGAGCGTGGGCACGAAGTAGGTGCCGCGCCGCTTCATCTCGGCGAGTGTGTCGTCATCGCACCAGGTGCCGTGCTCGATGCTGCGCACGCCGGCACGCACCGCGGCCGCGCAGCCCTCGCGCGCATGCGCGTGCGCGGCGACGTGAAGGCCGTTGTTCGCGGCCTCCGTGACCGCCGCGCGGATCTCGTCCTCGGTCAGCTCGGGTTTGCGCGGGTCGGTGTGCGCGAGGCCCGCGCGCTCGCTGGCGCCGACCTTGACGACGTCCGCGCCTTTCGCGATCAGCGCGCGCGTCGCGGCGGCGATCCGGTCGGGACCGCGCAGCTCGCCGTCGATCGCGTCCGCGAACTCGGGATAGACCATGAAGAAGGCCGTGCCGGGCTTCGGCCGGATGTGTCCCGGCGAGACCAGCAGCTCGGGCCCGGGCACGCGGCCCCGCTTCACGAGGTCGCGCGTGTAGACCGCCTGCAGGAAGTTGTCGCCGAGCACGCGCGCGGTGGTCACGCCCGACTGCAGCGCACGCAGCGCCGCCGCCGGCGACTCGATGTGCGCGTGCGAGTCGATGAGTCCCGGGAGCAGGAAGCGTTCTTTCAGGTTGATTTGCCGGATGTCAGCGGCGGCCGCCGGCCCGTCGCCGCTGATCGCCGCGATCCTGCCGTCGCGCACGCTGACGGTGACGCCCGCTCGCGGCCCTGCGCCGGTGCCGTCCACCAGGGTCACGTTGACGAGGTCGAAGTCCTCGGCCGAGGCGGTCAGCACGGCAGCCGCGAGGGCGAGCGCGGCGATGTGACGGAAGATCATGCAGGGGCTCCGGGGGGTGGTTTTCCCGCGAAGAATACGCGGTCTCATTGAAAGCGTGGGGGGCCTTTATTACACTGCCCGGCCTTCATTCGGGGTGTAGCTCAGCCTGGTAGAGCACTACGTTCGGGACGTAGGAGTCGCAGGTTCAAATCCTGTCACCCCGACCACTGATTTCCCCGAAGTTTTTCTTCCGAAGATTGCCGAAGAGCCTGCTGCGGTGTCAGTTGGAAGTCGCTCACGGTGTCAGTTGCGGTGACAGTTTCACATCACCACTCCTTACTCCGCTCTGACGTCTCCGGACTCGCTTTTTTGCTCACGCAGCAGTTTGTCAACCACGGCCCTCGCCAGGGGTTCCATGAGCCGGTTCTGGTGCACTGGCGGAAGGAGAAAGCAGGCAATCGCAAGCTCTGCTCTCGCCATTAGGCTGAAACGAGCGCCCGGTCCCAAAGCTGCTTGAGTGGCTGCCTTCGCCACTGATGACCTGAACCGCACCGGGATCTCCGGAGCATGTTACGTGTGACTCAGGCCGCGATGGCATGAGGCGCCCGTTGCCGATGGTTGTCACGAGCAATCGGCTGGGTCATCACAGGCTCCCGCCGGCCACGTTGATGCTACCTTCCTGCCGCCAATGCACCAGAACCGTCCTTGGAGGCTATCGATGCTGGAATCGAGACCGCCGTGCCGGCGCCATGGCGAGCCACGATGCCCCCAGCGACTTCGCTGCAGGCGGTCTCCTTGCGCGAGGAGATCACGACCCGCGCGCCGTGCTCGGCGAGCCGCTCGGCGATCGCGCGGCCGATGCCGCGGGTCGAGCCGGTGACGATGGCTACCCGGCCGGACAGATCGAACAACTTCATGGGTGACGCGGCCCGCCGGCAGCTGGCGGGACCAGATAGGCCGCCAGCGCCGCACCGCGGTCGCGGCTAGCTTTGAGCTCGAGTCGCGCAATCGAGCGCCGGTGCACCTCGTCGGGGCCGTCGGCGATGCGCAACGCGCGGCCGTCGGTCCAGAATTCGGCGAGCGGCGTGTCGGGGCCCGTGCCCATCGCGCCGAACACCTGGATCGCGCGGTCCGCGACGCGGGTCAGCATCGATGGCACGACGGCCTTGATCATCGCGACGTGCTGGCGCGTCGCTTCGATACCGGCCGTATCGATCAGCCAGGCGGTCTTCAGCACGAGCAACCGCGCCTGCTCGATCTCCAGCCGCGAAATCGCAATCCAGTCCGCGATGACGCCATGGTCGCACAGCGACTGGCCAAAGGCCCGACGCTCGCGCGAGCGTTGCACCATCAGTTGTAGCGCGAGCTCGGCCTCGCCGATGGAGCGCATGCAGTGGTGGACACGACCGGGGCCGAGGCGTGCCTGCGCCATATCGAAGCCTTGGCCCTCGGCGCCGAGCAGGTTCGCCGTGGGCACGCGCACGCCGCGGAACAGAAGCTCGCAGTGCCCGTGCGGCGAGTGGTGGTGCATCACCGTGACATTGCGCAGCACCTCCACGCCCGGCGTCGCCTTCGGCACCAGCACCATGCTCTGCTGGCGGTACGCCGGCGCCGACGGATCGGTCTTGCCCATTACAATCAGGATGCGGCAACGCGGGTCGGCAGCGTTGGTGATGTACCACTTGCGCCCGTCGATCACATAGTCGTCGCCGTCGCGCGCGATGGTGGTCTGGATGTTCGTGGCGTCCGACGACGCCACGTCTGGCTCGGTCATCGCGAAGGCAGAGCGGATCTGGCCATCGAGCAGCGGCTCGAGCCACTCGCGTCGTTGCGCCGCCGTGCCGAACATATGCAACAGTTCCATGTTGCCGGTATCGGGCGCGTTGCAGTTGAATACCTCGGATGCCCAAGGAATGCGCCCCATGATTTCTGCGAGCGGCGCGTACTCGAGATTGGTCAGGCGGGTGCCTGGCTCGTCATCGCGCAGTGACGGCAGGAACAGATTCCACAGGCCCAGCCGGCGCGCGAGTGCCTTGAGGTCCTCGACAAACGGCACAGGGTACTCGCCGCGCTCGGCGGCCGCGCGCCATTCCGCACGGCGCGGCACGACGTGGTCCTCCATGAACGCCTCGAGCCGCGCGCGCAGCGCCTCGACCTTGCCGGAATGTGAGAAGTCCACGTGAGTTCCTCTGTAACGGGGCGCCGAGTCAGTCGCGGACGCTGGCGATGATCTCGACAGCGTGTGCCGCGATGATATCGGTCTTGCGGCCGAAGCCGGTCGCCTCCGCGCTCGAAGCATTGCCATCGAGCCCGCGCCGGTATACCCCCTGGTAGATTGCCGCGAGCCGGAACAGGCTGACCGCCAGGTAGGTGTTCCAGTGCTCAATCCGGGCCAACCCGAGGCTTTTGCAGTACGCGGCCACGTACTCGTCCTCGCCCGGCAGACCCAGCGCCTCGCGCTTGACGCCTTTGAGCCCGTGCATTTCGCCGGCCGGCAGGCGCCACTGCGCGCACTGGTAGGCGAGATCGGCGTACGGATGACCCAACGTGCTGAGTTCCCAGTCCAGTACGGCAAGCACCTCGCCATGCTCGCCGACGACGAGGTTGTCCAGCCGGAAGTCGCCATGCACGATGCGCGCGACACCCGTGTCCGGCGGAAGGTGCAATGGCAGCCATGCAATCAGCTCTTCCATGTCGGGACGGCATTCCGTCTCGGTCGCACGGTACTGCTTGGTCCAGCGCCTGACCTGGCGCTCGAAATAGCCGCCGGGCCGGCCGTAGTCGCCGAGCCCCACTGCCACCGGATCGATGCGGCCGAGCGCAGCCAACACGCTGGCGGCGCCCGCGTAGACCGCGCGTCGCAGCGTGACGTCGGCCCCGGGCATGGTGGGGTCGAGGTACACCTGCCCCGGGACGTATTCCATCACATAGAACACGCTGCCGAGGATGGTATCGTCAGTGCACAAGTGTATAGGGCGCGGCACCGGCACCGGCGAACCATGCAGGGCACCCAGCACCCGGAACTCGCGCTCGACCGCGTGCGCCGATGGCAGCAGCCGCCCGACGGGCTTTGCGCGCAGCACGTAACGACCGGTGTCGGTCGTCAGCAGGTAGGTCGGATTGGACTGGCCGACGGCGAACTTGCGCGTGTCGCGGAGCGGACCGAGCGCCGGCAGTTGACTGCGAAAATAGGAGTCCGCGGCCTCCACCGGGAACCCGGTCGCGCCGCTCGTCGCTACCGCTCCAGCCGTCGCCGTCACCCGAATATTTGTACCACAAGATTTCGGCCTGAAAAAGTTCGCATCCCTTTCAAAGCGACTCTGTCGAACTCGCGCTCAGATCGCCAGGTACGTTCGGACGTGGGAGTCACAGGCTTTCGTTTACGCAGATCGAGTCGGCGAATCCATAGCTTTCGACCAGCACTCTGAAACGCGCCGGGATCTCCTGAGCATGGTGCGTGTGACTCAGGCCGCGATGGCATGAGGCGCCCGTTGCCGATGGTTGCAACTGTTCCTTGGAAACGTATCTGTACTCCCCAGCGCACAGTTAGGGGGTATTCATAATCGACGGTTTTCGTTCGGCCCGGGTGTCATCTTCCGCCGTAACGGAGCCAGGCTCGCCAGTGACGGAACCAATTACGCAGGTGGCTTTGGGGCCGGGCGCTCGTCTCAACCTGCTGGCGAGAGCAGAGCCGGCGAATCGCCTGGTCTCTCGTGCCGCCAGTGCACCAGAACCCAACCCTCGATCTCGATGCCGAACACGCGGTTCAGTCTCCGCGCCCAACTCAGCGCCACGTGCCGGGGTGTCGGCGGCTTGGCCGACTCTCCCGCTGTGGCAGGCGGCTTCGATCCACCCGTGCCCCGGTGCGCGGGCGTCACCGCCGCGCGCAGCGTGCTGTGCGGGGCGAACACGCCGTGGTAGCGCGTCAGGTGCATCCGCGGCGGCGGTACCAGCGCCGCCAGCCGCGCCACGAAATCCAGCGGCTCCATGACGATGTGCGTCGTGCCGTCGCGGTACGGGGTCTTGAGTTGATAGCGCACCTGCCCGCACGAGGTGAGCGCCATGCGCTCGGTGGCCACCGGCGGGCGGCTCATGTAGCGGCACAGGCGCTCGAGCTTCGGGCGCTGGTGCGGCGCGATGTCGATGCCGGCGTGCAAGGAGAACCCGCCAGCCCGTGCCGCGCCGTCGGGATCGTCCAGCCACTCCGGCGATCGGGCCGGCACCGTCTGTAGCGTCAACAGCTTCTGACCGGCCCTGGGGCCCACGGCAATGCGGTAGGTGATGGAGTGGCCGATCAGGTCGTCCAGCGGGCCGGCTTGACGGAAATCTGAAAGCCAGGCGTTCTCGGCGTCGCGCTCGACCAGACCGCGCCGCTCCAGCACACGACCGACGCGGGAGGCGACCTGTTCTACCAAGGTTTGCAGTTCGCCCTGGTCAGGACCTGCCACATGCCGGAACACCGGAGCGCCAGTGCCATCGGCCTGGTCATGGGGCAGAAACACCCCATCGCAGCCGCGGCACACCGCAGACGGTCCACGACGCCGCGCACCTCCGCATCGGGCGCGATCGCCCGTGCCCTGGCCGTGTCGTCACCGCGGCCCGGCTGCTGGCGGCGCGTCCAGCGCCTCCCCGAGAATGAGTCGATCGCGTTCCTGTTTGGAGAGCCGACCGAGAGCGGCCGCGCGCGAGGCGGAGAACGTGGCGCCGAGGGCCACCCAGCAGAAGAGCGCCACCCACGACGGCCACGCCATGAAGCCCGGCATGCCCGGCACGCACAACAGGACGAGAAAGCCCACCGAGACGAGGGCGCCGGTGACGGCCAGGCACTGGCGCGCCACGGACGCCCGCTGACGCCGCAGCAGGAGGGCCGCTGCAGCGCATGTGTAGAAGAAGCCGATGGCCGTGCCGACCGCCGCCATGTCGACCACCCAGGTGATCACTTGTCGGCCGAACCAGGGCGCGATGAGCGACACACCGCCCACGAAGAGAATCGCGTTCGACGGCGTCCCGTACCGCGGATGGAGCCGTCCCATCCATTCGGGCAGGATGCGGGCACGGCTCATGCTGAAGAGGAGCCGGCTCGATGCCATGAAGAAGCCGTTGATGCCCGTGAAGATCCCCATGCACACGGCGGCCGTGAGCGCCATCAGTCCCGCCGCCCCCAGCGACTGTTGGGTGACGAATCCGGTCGGCCACACGTGCTTCGCGGCCACGAGTTCCTGCCAGGGCATGGTGAAGGCGGTTGACAGCAGCACGACGACGTAGAGCGCCCCGCCCGCCAGGATGGCGCCGACCATCAAGATGAAGCTCTTCTCCGGCGGGAAGTTGAACTCCTCGGCGGCCTGCGGCAGCGTGTCGAAGCCGACATAGAGCCATGGCGCGATGGCGAGCATCGCCAGCACGCCGGCCAGCGGCGTGCGCTCCGGGCTGAACGCGGGCTCGAGGTGCGAGAGCGATCCGGTTGATGACAGCGCGCTGCCGGCGCCCACCAGCACCACGGCGCCGACCAGGATGGCGGCCATCGCCAGCTGGGTCGCCCCCACCACCTGGGCACCCCGATAGTTGAACACCCCGAACAGCACCACGGCCCCCGACGCCAGCAGCACTTCGCCGGCGCCGACGTCGAAGCCGGCCACACGGTACAGGAGGCCCTGCGTGAAGATGTCCGGCACCAGGAACTTGCCGAGCACCGCCAGCGCAGTCGCGTTGAGCGGCACGATCGACAGGTAGCCGAGTGCCAGGAACCAGCCGCACACGTACGCGTGGTGCCGTCCGGCCGCGTAGTAGGCAAAGCAGAACTCGCCGCCCGCGACGGGAAAGCGGCGGACCATCACGCCGTAGCTCCACGCGATGGCCACCATCAGTGCCGCGCCCAGCATGATCCCGATCGACGCGCCCACGGGTCCGGCCTCGAGCAGGAACTCCGCCGGCAGGACGAAGCAGCCGAACCCGATGATGCAGCCGAGGGCGAGGGCCCCGATGTGCCACGGGTTGAGATGCCGCTGCAGTTGTGCCCGCTCGCTCATGCCGACGCTCCTGCGTGCCGCCGCGGGGCGGCCGCTTCACGGCCGACCCCTCCGGTCAGCCTCAGACCTGCGCGAACTCCGGGGCGTTCAGGCTCGCGTACTTGGACAGGAGCCGGCGCGGCTTCTTCAGCGCGTCGCGCCGGAACGGGTCGCCCAGCTCGCGTGTGCACATCATCTCGACGATGGTCGTGTTGCCCTGCCGCTGCGCGTCGCACGCCGCGCGGAACGCCTCGCCGACGTGCGAGACCGCGTCGACGACGACGCCCTCGGCGCCCATCGCCTTGGCAACGGCGGCGAAGCTGGGGTTCTCCAGCTCGACGCCGAGGAACCGATTGGCGTAGAAGTCGACGTGGTTCTTCTTCTCCGCGCCCCACTGCTGGTTGTTGAACACTACCGCCGTGACCGGCAGCTGCTCTCGCACGCACGTGAGGATCTCGCCGAAACTCATCGCCCAGGCCCCGTCGCCGACGTAGGCGACAGCCGTGCGTCCAGGGGCGCCAGCCTTGCACCCGATCATGGTCGGGAACGCATAGCCGCAATTGCCGAACATCATCGCGCCGAACATGCTCCTGGGCCGGGTGAACCTCAGGTAGCTGTTGGCCACCTGGCAGATGTTGCCGATGTCGGTCGACACCATCACGTCGTCCGGCATGGCCTTGGCCAGCTCGCGCAGCATCTGTCGCGGATGCATGTAGGTGGACCCCTTCGCGA
>Ga0194127_10003013_pt1 | contig 22079 bp, 17 predicted proteins | sample TA2KigC100mmetaG_FD_148624 | JGI IMG/M metagenome (GOLD analysis project Ga0194127, IMG submission 148624) | Freshwater microbial communities from Lake Tanganyika, Tanzania - TA2015036 Kigoma Deep Cast 100m | ecosystem: Environmental > Aquatic > Freshwater > Lake | place: Tanzania: Lake...
GCCTTGCATCCAGCCGTCGAGGTTGTAGCATGGGCGTCCGGATGCGAGCGAGAGATAGGTCGGGTCCAGGTAATCAGGCCCCACCTTAAAGGTCTGGACACGCAGACCTCTAGCCGCGAGCGCCCTTACAAGCCCCAGGGTCAGCGAAGTCTTTCCCACCCCGCTGTTGGCGCCGGCGATGACAATTCTGGGGCATGACGAGATCACTGAGAAATCTCCAGTCTATCAGCGCGCGTTCACATTGCACGGCGGGGCAATTCGGCCGCGTCAATCAGCCGTATGTGACCACGGCAACGCGGACGGCCCCGAAGAGTATCAGCGCAAGAACCGCAGCGGTCAACATCAGCCGGTTTGCCTCCCCGATGCGGCGCGCGTCAAGCGGCGCGACAGGATCTCCAAGGGTGGGTTTGTGTGAGGCAACCCCCTGGTAATAGTTGAGCCCGCCCAGCCTGACTCCGAGCGCGCCGGCAAAGGCCGCCTCGGTCTGGCCCGCGTTGGGACTCGGATGCTTTCTCCTGTCCCGAAGGAAAATCTCCAGCGATCTCAGCGGGCTGAGACGAACCAGCGCGGCCGCCACGGGGACCAACACAGCCGTCAACCGGCTCGGGATAAATGCGGCCACATCGTCCAACCGGGCGGATACCCAGCCAAACTCCCGATAGCGTTCGTCCTTGTATCCAAATGTCGAATCAAGGGTGCTCACCGCCTTGTACGCCATGATCCCGACCGGTCCCGCCAGGAACGCGAAAAAGAGCGGAGCGGTTACACCATCGACCAAATTTTCAGCCACGCTCTCCACAGTCGCTCGGGCAACGCCTTCTTCGTCAAGATTCTCTGTGTCTCTGCCGCACATGAGGCCCGCCGCGCGCCTCGCTTCGACGAGATCGCCTGATTCCAGACTTCGCAAGACCGACGCGCTGTGAGCAAGCAGATCTCTGGTTGCGATTCCGGCGTAGATCAGAAAGATGGCCACAACCTCACCCGCCCACGGATGGAGTGTTTCCGACATCATCACCAGCGCGTAAGTCGTCATGGCGGTCGCCCCAACGACCGTGAGCGCGGTGAAGGCTCCGGCTCGTCGCTTACTCACCGGGAGATATCGGGCGCGCGATTCGAGGAACAGGGCGAGTCGCCCAATGATTCTAACCGGATGCGGGAACCACCTCGGATCACCCAGCGCCAGGTCCAGCAAGAAGGCGAGGAGGATCTGGTATTCCGTGGGCATCAGAGTCTCAACAGCTTGTAGATGAAGCCCATGTCCAAGCTGTGACGGACGACTTCGGCAAGCCTCTCAAAGGACGGCTCAAGATCGTAGCGCGCGACGACTTTGCCCACAGCCGGAAGACCGCGCCTCACTCTAAGTCGGTCGATGAACCATCTCCGGAATCCGTCCGCGTCGAAAACGCCGTGCAGGTACGTGCCCCAAAGCCGACCATCGGAGGATCGAGCGCCGGCCAACGCCCCGTCCTCGCGCCTGATGCAGGGTTGCGCGGCCGCGGTCTCCGTCTGGCCGTGATGAATCTCGTATCCCGCTATCGATTCACCTGATTCCAGGTGAGTCGCAGTCACACGCGTCAGGGTTTTCTCCGGAGCCAACACGGTTTCAATTTCGAGCAGTCCCAATCCCGGAACCGTCTTCCGGTCGGATTCAAGCCCATGAGGATCGGCTATGGACGCGCCCAGCATCTGGAATCCGCCGCACACGCCCACCAATTCGCACTCATAGCGATCCGAAAGATCAAGAATTTTCCGATCAAAACCCTTCTCTCGCAAAAAGGTCAGGTCTCCCGGGACGTTCTTGCTTCCCGGTAGGATGACCGCGTCGGGCCGGTTCAAGTCTTGAGGCGTCCTCACGATTCTGAGTCGCACATCCGGCTCCCGACGGAACGCATCGAAGTCCGTGAAGTTGGAGATATGCGGCAAGTCGATCACCGCTATCTCCACGTGCTGGTCCGTGGGTATGCGATCGTCGAAAAAACCGTTCTTGAATGTGACCGAATCTTCCTCAGGCAGTCCCAGGTCGGAAATAAAGGGAACGACACCGATCACAGGTCTGCCGGTGTGACGCCGGGTATATTCCAGGGCCGAAGTCAATATCCTGGGATCACCTCGGAAACGGTTCGCCACGAACCCCCGGATCAGGTTTCGCTCCCACTCCGCAAGCACCTCCATTGTTCCTACGAACGATGCAAAGACCCCGCCTCGGTCGATATCCCCGGCGAGAAGGACCGGCGCTTCTGCGTACCGGGCCATTCTCATGTTTGCGATATCATGATCCTTCAGGTTTACTTCGCCCGGGCTGCCCGCGCCCTCCATGACTATGACCTCAAATTCGCTGGCCAATGAGTCAAAAGCTTCGGAAACCGCCGCAAACGCCGTGGGTTTGTAATCAACGTATTCCTGCACGTCCATGTTGCCCACGGGTTTCCCCAGGACAATAACCTGGCTTCCTGTGTCGCTGTTAGGTTTGAGAAGAATCGGGTTCATCCGCACGTCAGGTTCCAGCCGACTCGCTTGGGCCTGAACCACCTGAGCGCGACCCATCTCGCCACCGCCCCGGGCGACGAACGAATTCAAGGACATGTTTTGGGATTTGAACGGCGCAACCCTATGGCCGTCCTGGAGAAGGATCCGGCACAGAGCCGCCGTGAGCACGCTCTTTCCCGCATTCGAGGAGGTTCCCTGGAACATGATGCAGCGCGGGCCGGACCTCTTGCTTGTTCGCGGACGTTTACCCAGCGCCCGCTTGAGCGAATCCACCAGGCGAAGGTTCTCCTCCGCGGTTCTCACCGCCACGCGAACGTAGCGATCGTCCAACCCTTCAAAATTGCCGCAGCATCGAATGGCGACCCCGTCTCTCATCATTCGTTCAGCAACACCGGTCCCGCTGGTTCCCGGTCGTTCAAACCTGAGAAGTAAGAAATTCGCCGCGCCGGGATAGACTTTCAGATCCCTTATGTTCTCAAGGAGCGCTTGGAGGCCGACCTTTTGTTCGCTCACGAATCTTCGGCTCTGTTCCGCGTATGCGCGATCTCTCAAGGCAGCGCAACCTACAGCCTGAGCAATGGTATTCACCGACCAAGAGGGCTGCATAGCCTCGACGGACCGGACCAGCGTGGGGTCTGCCACCGCGCATCCCAACCTCAAACCGGGGATGGCGTAGGTTTTGGTGAGAGAAAGGAGCACGACCATGTTCGGGGGGCGTGTGTCCACAAAGCTTTGGACGTTATCTGCGAGGTCGGCAAAGGCTTCATCGATCACGAAGAGAGCGCGGGGATGACGCGCGGTAAGATCTAAAATCGCGTCACGGTCCAGCGGCAGTCCGGTGGGATTGTTGGGATGACCCAAGAAGACGAGGTCTTCCGCGGAGAGGCGACGATCCAGGTCTTCGTAATCAAGGCGAAAATCGGCTTCTTGGCGAAGCAGCGGCCGCTCTGTACGCAGCCCGGCCAGGTCCGCGGAAGCGGCGTAGTCACTGTACGAGGGAACGGGAATAACCGCCCTTTTCTTCCCAGCCGCTCTCGTCAGCAAGAAGATAAGCTCCGTCGAACCGCTACCGGCTAGCACTTCCCCGGCGGAAACCCCGAAACGCTGCCCAGCAGCGACCTTGAACTCCATACACTCCGGGTCGGGATAGTGGACCGCCATTTCGAGAGCGGAGCTCACCACCAGCCTCAGCCACTCAGGGGGACCTAATGGGTTGATATTGGCTGAAAAATCGAGCACCTCCGCTTCAGGGAGGCCCGAGGCGGCGGCGATTCTCCTTATGTTGCCGCCATGTTTAAATTGGTTCATCAATCCGAGCCATAAAGTGAAGTTGCCGGCGCGAGCAAGCGATTAGCTCCCCTCTGCGGTGGAAACTGCGGCCTCCTCGAACGTGGCCACTTCTGTGAGTATCCGATACGCGGCTTCCACCAGAGTCATAGCCAGCGCGGCGCCGGTTCCCTCTCCTAGACGAAGGTCCAGTTGCATCAAGGGCTTCTTCCCCAGGTAGTCCAGCGCAATTCGGTGGCCGCGCTCAACGCTCAGGTGCGCCGCGATCATATAATCCGCGGCCATGGGATGCAAACCATGAGCGATGAGAGCCCCCGCGGTCGAAATGAATCCGTCGATGACCACGGGTCTCCGAGCGGACGCGGCCCCCAGGATGAGCCCTGCGATTCCGCCGATCTCAAATCCGCCCACCTTGGCCAGCACATCCAAGGGGTCTCTCGGATCGGGTTTGTTTACGTGGAGTGAGCGTTCAATGACTTCTATTTTGTGCGTCAGTTGCTCATCGTCAATTCCCGTGCCCCGACCCGTGACTTCCTTTGGGTCGCTTCCCGTAATTGAAGCCACGATCGCGCTGCTCGGGGTCGTGTTTCCTATGCCCATATCACCTGTCCCAAAGATCTGGGTGGTATCCGCAAGCTCCAGAGCCAACTCGATCCCTGCCTCTACCGACTGCGCCGCTTCCTCGCGTGTCATTGCCGGGCCCACGGACATGTCGAATGTGCCTGGACGAGCCTTCCTGGAAATCAGCAGGCCCTGCTCCACAAGGTGATCGAGATCACTTGCAACGCCCATATCCACCACAACGACTTCCGCGTCCGCTACCCGCGCCATCGCACTGATACCCGCTCCGCCATTGATGAAATTGCGAACCATTTGCGCAGTGACTTCTCCCCGGTACTTGCTCACACCTTGGTCGACAACTCCATGATCGCCCGCCATGATCACCACGGTTCTGTTTTCAACTTCCGGCCTGACTGACCTGGTCATGCCGGCCAGCTCCAGCGCGAGATCCATGAGTCTACCAAGGGCCCAGTAGGGCATGGTGAGCTGCTCGAGGCGCTCTCGAGCTTTGGCCATGGCTTCTTCGTCAAGCGGCTCGATTCTCTTGATCGTTTTGGCGAGCAATGTCATGAATGACTCCTCTTCTTGATTGTCAGCGGTTGGCCACTGACAACCAGGGTCACTTCATCCGCGGCGTCCGCGATCTTCTTGTTACAGCAGCCCACCAGGTCCCGATAGAGGCGGGACATCGCATCTGCGGGAACGATGCCCATTCCTACTTCATTGCTTACCAGGATGACGGTTCCGTCGAATCGAGAGATCTCTTCAATTAGCTCCTCGCATAGCGCGGCCACCGAGTCTTCGCTCAGAGGCTGGCTCTTTTGGGAAGCTTCAAAAAGAAGATTGTTAATCCAGAGCGTGAGGCAATCGATCACCAGGGCCTTGAAGCGTCCTGCTCCTCGCACCGCCTCCGCGAGGAGGATTGGCGCCTCAATCGTCACCCAATTCCCTCTTTCGCGGGCCTGCCGGTGTCTCCGAATGCGTTCTTTCATCTCCTCGTCACTGGGCGAGCAGGTGGCCACAAATGCGCGAGGGCCTTCAACAGCTTCGGCGTACCGAAGGGCATAAGCGCTCTTTCCACTTCTGCAACCGCCTGTAACGAGCACAACATAAACCATAGATAGTCCCTTCCGATGCGATCACCCGCCGCAAGACAGGCGAGTCACTAAGCAGACGCGCTCTCTGTCCTCAACTTCCCGTCGCATGCGCGTCTTCACAAGCCCCACTGCCAAGATCATCTCGAGCCACGATCGTGAGCTCGGCCCAAGAAAGCGGCGCGGTTCCCGCGCTCGGCGCTGAGCATAGAGCAACATGAGATCGTTGCGCAAGCGTAAGGGAATTTCGGCGCGGTGGGGCGACGGAAATGGGATCTTCCCGGTTTCGAGCGTGAATCGTTCGTGAAGCCATTGCATCTAAATCACCAGACAAAGAGACAGATGGAGGAACAAATATGAGCCTGAAGAGTGAGTTTGAACAAAATCTGATCAGCACGCGGGATCAAAGGATCGCCGAACAGGATACTCGGCCGGTCATGGAGTTTCTCCCGGACGACTTCGATCTCTGGGTAGCCTCCCATGACGATAGGGTGCGAGCGGTGGTGTGTTCGACGCCGGAGTTCGAAAGCAGCCCGTTTTGCGGTTCAGGGATTCATTGATGCACGAGAAGCTTGTTCCGGTCTAATTGCTCCAACAAGAAATTACTGGGATAAAGCCCTCACCGACAATGGGCTCGCGACAAATTGGTCACCGGCTTGTCGTTTGCTAAGAGGTTCCTGTAAATGACAAAAAAGAATTGGTCTTGAATGCGACAAGCCTTCCCCTAATTGTCGTTACGTCGTCTGAAGCCGCTCGTCGGTGGGCCCGACCTACTGAGGCGCGTTCTTGTGTGCGACGGAAGGAGGGGGCGCCTTTTTTGCGATTTTCCCCGGGTCCGAAATAATGCTTTGACCGTTCCTATGAGCGCGACTATAATCGCGCTCCCGGCGAAAGCGCTCTCTTACACAAAATATCGTGGGGATCTCTGCAGGAGAATGGGACGCGTAGCATACGCCACCCGCGAAGATCCGGGGGGCCGTGCCCAGGCGGAGGCGCAAACAGGCCCCAGACCGACCAGCGCTTCACCGGCGCGGACTACCGCCTTGGCAGCTAGGGGCAGACCATGATGTGGGGCACGCTGTCGGAGATGCTCAGGATCGTGGCATTTGCCGCGCTCACCGCGTATCTCACGCACCGTGTAGCTCGGCTGGGCTTGGCCCACACCCCAAGCTGGTCGTACATGGTTGCCGGCTTCTCGCTTATCCTGGTCGGGCTCGGCTTGAGCCTTTCCGACGACTTCCCCTCTTTGAGCAAATACTTAGTTCTCGGCCCCACTCCTTATCAATTTTTGCTGAAAAATGCCGTGGTTTACCCGCTGAGCTTCCTTTTCATCATGAAGGGAGTGGGCGAGTGGGCGGGCAGCGCGGCTCAGCTCATAGAGAGCGAACGGGCCTTGCAGAAGATTCGTGACGAGTTGGAGCTGCGGGTGGAGGAACGCACCCGCCAATTGAAGGAATCGCAGCTCAGGCTCCAGAGTGTGCTCGACTCGTTAGACGATGCCGTGGTGGTAGTGGACTCAAAGGCAATCATAAGAGACATCAATGCCGCCGGGGAAGAGATGTTGGGTTACACCGAACGGGAGGTGGTGGGACGATCTGTTGAGCTGTTTGACGTCGATGATGAGAGTCACGCGCAGATTGGTCAGAAGATCGAGGAAGGATTGATTCAGGGCGATTCAGTAAGGTTCCGGTCCCAAGCCAAACGAAAAGACGGGACGATTTTTCCTGTGGAGCATTCAATGTCTGTGCTCCGGGACGCCACAGGGACGCGCGTAGGTCTGGTAATTGCAGTGCGGGATATTACCCAGATCCAGCGATCCGAGGAGATCCTTCGACAAGCGGAACGGCACAAAGCGGTCGCGGATCTGGCGGGAGGCGTGGCTCACAATTTCAACAACTACCTCCAGATCGTCATCGGCCACTTGGAGCTGATGAAGATCGACCTGGCCGAGGGAAGGCCCCACGTCGTGCGAGATGACCTGCAAATCCTCCTGAATGCGTCTCTTTCCGCTTGTGAAACGGTCCGGTGCCTCCAGACCTTTGCGGGATTGAGGGACGGCGACGCGCCCACGACGTGGAGTGTCTTTGACTTAAGGCCTGTCCTTCAACAGGCAGTGGACGCGACTACATCATGGTGGAAGATCGCGCCTGAAGTCGAAGGCGTCACCGTGACATTGAAATCACATTTTGAGCGGGGGTGCATTGTCAGAGGCCAGCGCCACGCCCTCTTGGAAGTGATTGTTAATCTGATCAGAAATGCCGCGGAAGCTGTAACGAACGCAGGAGGCGGAGAGATCAATGTGACGTGCGCCGTTCAAGAAGGCGAGGCGGTGGTTAGTGTCGGGGATACCGGCCCGGGGATTCCGGAAAAAGACCTTGCCCGAATATTCAACCCGTTCTTCACGACAAAAGCCGCTCTGGGATCAGGTCTCAGTTTGGCCGCGAGCCGAAGGATCGTGGACAATCACAAGGGTCGGCTTACAGTGAAAAGCCGGCCGGGCGTCGGCGCCACGTTTACGGTCTTTCTGCCCGCCGCGGAGCAAGCCCCTGATGTTGTCACCGAACTTCATCCGTTACCTCTCGATGAGCAGATCACAGTCCTGGCCATAGATGATGATGAACGCGTCTTGGAAGTGCTTCAGCGCACAGGTGATCTGTGCGGATACGCGACGCTCGCTTCCCCAGACGGAAAAAGGGGGATTGACCTATTCCTCGACCATCAGGTGGACGTGGTGATCTGCGACCTGGGAATGCCGGGCATGAACGGGTGGGAGGTAGGAAAAAGGATCAAGGAAATCTGCGAGGCCCGGAACACTCCTAAGACACCTTTTGTGCTGTTTACGGGTTGGGGCGGGCAGACAACCGAATCCGTCAAAATGAGGGAAAGCGGTGTCGATATCCTGCTGGAAAAGCCTTTGGATGTCGAGAAAGTGGCTGAAACGATCCGACGAATGGCCTTCGATTACAAGAACCGCGCCTCAAGAGGCGCTCCATCGAGCGTGCGAGAGACGCTGAGTACCCCACCTAACGGAAATTAGACGCCACAACTCCATTCGTGACCACCCAAACCCGCATCAGACCCGGAATCGCGAAGTTAGCCGCCGGGCTGAGGAATCTCACGAGCCACTTCCAATTGATGAATCCCTCTTGGAAATCATGTTGGTCTTGACGCATAATGGAATGCGAATCAATTACGCGGCTGGACCCTGACCCGCCGGCGATGCTCTATTCCGGAGAAGCGACGCCGGCCTTCGACTAACCGACACAGAGAGATGAGAAGGAGACCGAATGCAGAGATTCCGTGTTGCGCTGACACAGTACGAAAGGCCCCTGGAATCGGTTCGCAAGACCGTAGACCTTTCTCAAGGCCTGGATCACCTCCCCCCCTCGGCCAAGGTCTTTATTAAACCTAACATCGTCTTCTGGACGCGCAAGGCGCAGTTTCCCAAATGGGGGGTTGTCACCACGTCTCGCGTCATTGAGGACATGGTGGTCCTGCTCAAGGAACGAGGGGTAAGCCGGATAACCATCGGTGAAGGCACCGTGGTCTTTGACCCGAAAGATAAGGCAACCGCAGCCCACGCGTTCGAGTACCTCGGATACAACGTGCTAAGAGACCGCTATGGCGTGAAAAACGTCAACGTGTTTGAGCGGCCCTTCCAGAAGCTCGATCTCGGTGACGGGATAGTCTTGAAGTTCAGCACGGAAATCCTCGAGAGTGACTTCGTGGTGAACATACCGGTATTGAAGACTCACGCTCAGGCTGTAGTCAGCCTCGGCATCAAGAACATCAAAGGGATGCTGGACGTCAACTCGCGCAAGAAATGCCACTCGGCGGATGCGGTCAAAGACCTGGATTTTTGGATCGCGAGGCTTGCCGATAAAATCCCACCTTCATTCACCATCCTTGACGGCATATATACCATCGAACGTGGGCCGGGACCCGACGGCAAGGCGCGCCGGAGCAACATACTTATCGGCTCGGCGGACGTCCTGTCCGCAGACATGGTCGGCGCCAAGGTCCTCGGGTACGAACCGAATCAGGTTCCCCACTTGGTCCACGCAGCCAAGAACCGAAACCGGCCGATGGATCTCTCGGACGTGGAGGCGCTGGGCGCAAAGATCGAGGATTTGGCATCCTTGCACGCGTACACGTTCCCTTACAACGAATCCGCCACACTTCCGGTTCCCATGGAAAAGATGGGAATCAAAGGACTCTCGTACCCGAAGTACGATAACAGCTTGTGCACATACTGTTCTGGGCTCACAGGCGCGATCCTCACCTCCATCGCGTTTGCGTGGAAAGGTGAGCCGTGGAGTGACGTTGAAATCCTCACCGGCAAGAGGATGAAACCCACTCCGGGGAAGAGGTCCGTCCTCGTCGGGAAATGTCTGTACCAGGTCCACAAGAAGCACCCTGACATCGCGGAGATGAAAGTGATCAAGACCTGCCCTCCCGCGCCCGAAGCAATCATTACAGCGCTCCACGATCTGGGCGTCGATATAAGCCCTCAGATTCTCCTGAATCTGGAAACCGCGCCCGGCTTCTTCATGAGAAAGTACGAGGGAAAGCCCGAATTCGACGAATCGTTCTTTAGGATCGAAGCTCATTGAGCGCTGAGAGCGCGCGAATCCGTTAGCCTGCCGGGCTTTTCCGATGCGTGAAAGGAATCATGCCCGCATGAACATAATTGACGTTTGGATGCAGCACCCCACCGGCGTCTTTCTCCGGCAGCCGATGTTTGATTCTCTGCGACGCTGGGCGGGACAGGACTTCATTCCTGACATCCCGTTGGCCGCAACGATCGGCGCGATGGATCAGGCCGGTGTCCGGATTGGGCTGGTGGCCGCGTGGTGGGGGCCTCAGGGTGCCTTGATTCACAACGATGAAGTAGCTTCCTTCGTTCGTGAGCATCCTCAGCGGCTGTGTGGAATCGCATCGGTTAATCTCGCGAGGCCGATGGAGGCTGTCCGGGAGCTTCGGCGCTGCGTGAAACAGCTCGGGTTTCGCGGCCTTCGCATTGTTCCTTGGCTCTGGGGTTTGCCCCCTGACGATCGGCGCTATTATCCTTTATACGCGGAATGCATCGAGCTCGACATCCCGTTCTGCCTGCAAGTGGGGCATACAGGGCCTCTTATGACCTCTGAGCCTGGCCGCCCTATCCCGTACCTTGAGCATGTTGCGTTGGAATTCCCCGAGCTTCGCGTGGTCGCGGGTCACATAGGCGCGCCCTGGATACAGGAGATGATTCTCCTGGCGAGGAAATTCCCCAATATCTACATAGACACATCAGCGTACAAGGCCACCCGGTTTCCGGGCGAATTCGTCGAGTTCATGCGCGGGCGAGGCATCAAAAAGGTGATGTTCGGCACCAACTACCCCATGCTCACGCCGGCCGCGTGCCTCGAAGGACTGGACGAGCTTGGTCTGAACGATGAAGCCAAGGCATTGTTCCTTTGCACGAACGCGGCCGAGGTCTTTAGACTCGAATTGGAATCCTAAAGTGGGATAGAGTCCGCAGACTCGCGTCCTCAGTCGATCATAACTATAGAAGGCTGCGTTGAGGTCTGCGCCTTTGGCTAAGGCTGGAATCCCCCTCTCCCTTCCCTCTCCCGCCAGGGGAGAGGGTTTTATGACCCCTCCCTTGATGGGAGGGGGAAGGGGGAGGGTGACCTTTCGCGTAAATCTCAATGCCGTTCACTATAGTATCCACCTGCCATACGATTGGAGCGTGGCATCTGAAAGGACCGGACGATGCACCATCATCTTCACCACGTGCACATCTTCGCTTCTGACGTTCAAGAAACCATCCGCTTCTATCAAGAGATCTTCGACGGCAAAGTCGTCTTGGACACGGAAATGGCCGGCGCAAGGAACGTGTTCATTCGCATCGGCAGCGGCCGACTTCACCTTTACGATCAGCCGCCGAAAAACCCGGGACGCGGAAGCATCCATCACTTTGGGATTCAGACGGACGACATAGCCGGAGTTGTGGAGCGTCTCAAACTCAAGGGAGTTCCGTTGAGGAAAGAGGTCGCCGATCTTGGCGTATGGGAGTACGTGATGGCGCCTGCGCCTGATGACGTGCTCATCGAGCTCTTTGAGGTGCGGAAGGATAAACTCCCGGTCGAGTACCAAAGCTACTTTGATTGAGACCGAATCTCCACTAGAATGTTCGTGGAGCTCGCCTCGCTAAATGGTTCACAGAGCCCGGCCGGGACGAAGGCCAATGGTCCTGGATGCTTGGCGCAAGGACGGAGGGACGAGGGTAAGTGATTTATGAGTCCCACGGTCTTCCGTGAACGCGGCTAGCGTTTTCTTTTCTTCTCTCGCGAAGAGCCGCGTATACATATTTATGTGCAGTGCGCCCACGGTGAGGCCAAGTTTTGGATTGAACCATCTATTACCCTTGCAAGGAATCAAGGATTATCGGCCGCCGATCTGCGGGTAGTTCAAAGAATCATAAGGGAACGAGAACATGAAATCAGAACCGCTTGGCAAAGGCACTTCGGAGGTTGAGGTCACCAATATCTCGCGGCATGGTCTCTGGATATTGTTTGGCGAGGAAGAGCTATTTCTTTCGTTCGACGAGTTTCCTTGGTTCAAGAACGCGCCCTTACAAGCCATACTGAGTGTGCAACTACAAGGCCGCGAACAGCTTCACTGGCCGGATCTAGACGTTGATCTGACTCTGGATTCGATTAGGCATCCGGATAGCTATCCACTCATATACAAGGCGCATTCGTCCGAACCGGTCGGAGAGGACCGACCTTGAAACGCGAAATGCTGCAAACGAAAATCTCACAAGTTACGTAAAACATGGCTCATGCAAATCAGAGGGGGTCAACATGGCTAGGATGTCTCAGTCACGATGGCTGTCACAAGTCGGCGTCATGATTGCGGTGTTTGTTTGCGCGATTTTGTCGACCGCGCAGATGGCGGCCGCGGTGGAGATTTCTTTTCGCAGCTTCAGCGGTTCCGCGGCAATCGGCCCGCCTGCGGACGACTATGCCGCGAAGCTCGCGAACATTTCCGCAACTGTCCTGGGTAAAGAGAACGAGGTGAAGTTCACCAAGATCAAGCCGACCCCGGCGATTCCCAAGGACTTCAAGAACATCGCGGCTGCGGTGGCCGCGGGCGGCCCGCTGACAGGCGGGGCCGGTTTTGACGCGGCGTACATATCCGGGTCCGACCTCAACTCGGCATGGGGATTTATCTACAATTCAGGAGTTCCCTTCGGGCCTAACTTCGATGAATTTATTGGATTTCTGTACGGAAAGTCCATCGACGAGGGCAAAACAACCGGCCTTGATCTTCTCGAAAAAATACTCGACGGGGGAAACAAGAACATCGTTGCCGTACCCATTGTGGGAAGCAGTCAGCAAGGCTCCGGGTACTTCATGCACCCGGTCGGCAAGGTTGGATCAAAAGAGGGCATCGGACTGGCCGGATTGTGCCAACAGACCTGGACGTTCCGGTACTTGCCGCCGGCCCAGTTCGTTCTTGAACGAGCCTGTGACAACCTGGTAGCGGCCCACGCGATCCCCAAGAAGAACATCAAGTTCGTAGCCGCAATCGCCGGGGGAGGATCGCTGGTCCAAGCTGTAAAGGACGGCCACATACAGGCGTTCGAATTCGCCACTCCGCTCGACGATGTGTCCCAGCTCTTCGGCCTTCCCGAGGGCAATCCCGGCGCCGTGGGAACTCGGTACGTGCACTTCCCTGGCTGGCACCAGCAATTCCTGATCACGTATATGATCATCAACAAGAACGTGTGGAACAAGTTGACCCCGGCTCAGCAGACGCTTGTTCTGAGCGTGGGCCGCGATCACGTGATATCGTCGTACGGCGAAAACCTGAGGCAGCAGGGCGCGAAGCTCAAACAGATCCTCACGGCCAACGACGCGGATGCGAATGTCGAAAACGACCTGGTGCTGGTGCAGTGGCCTGAGAAAGACCTAGGGCTACTCAGGGACGCCACCATTCAGTTTTTGAACGCTCAGGTTTCGGATCCAAAACTCAGCGAACAAGACCGGAAGGACTACACCACCATCCTGGAATCGTTAAGGAAGTACGTCAGCGCAAACAGCGCTTACTGGAAGGCTCGTGAAGTCCCCAACGCGCTTCGTTTCCAGGGTTGGAGCGACCCGGACGGCAAGAATAGCTGGGAGCAGAAGTTGAAATAGACGCTGTTCGCGGCGGGCCGGTGTCCGGGCCTCGCTTATTGACGATAGGATTTTGTCACCTCGGCACGAGAATCAGGTGAGGTGTTCTCGGGATGCCCTAGTTGCAGCGCCTTCTCCAGGGAGCCGGTTAGGTGGGGGATGACGCTTTCGACCACGATGGAGATGGCGCGGCCGTCTTTGCCGGCCCGGTAGAGCTTGCCTTCGACGGTCTGGATTTCGCTGGTTAGGAGAACTTTGGCGTATTTCACTTGGGCCTTGGGGAAAACCACCAGGTCGATCAGGCCGGTTTCGTCTTCAAGAGTTATGAAGATAACTCGTTTGCCGGACTTGGTCGGCGGCATGTGAATAATCACCAGAACTCCGGTGATGCGGACTCTCTTGCCTGAGGGGAGGCGTCGAAGCTCTTTGGCGGTCACAATTCCTTCCGCGGCTAGTCGAGGACGCAAAGCTTCCAGAGGATGAGCCCGACAGAAGACGGTCATGGACCGGGCTTCGTTTTGGGTGGTGGTTGCGATGGTGGTTGTATCAGGATTTTTCATACGAACTCGTCTTCTCGTTTTCAGATGGAAGGGGCTGGGAGCATAGACGCTAACTTACAAGATCGTCCCAAGTGATTTCAGTTAGTTGCGTCAAGCAGTGTCCCGTCACCCCGGCGAACCCCGGATCGTTGTCCGGAGCAGGCCCCGGGGCCCAGATCAAATTAAAAAGACTGGATTCCGGCTTCCGCCGGAATGACGGACGAAGGAACGACGTAGCCTTGAGTTAACGCCTATGGGGGTTAGGAGATCCAAGGACCTCCTCCGCCACTCTTCCCAGGCTCTCAAGCTTGTGAAGCGCTTCTCCAGACTTCCGGCGCCAAATGCCATTCCGTATCTTCGAGCGCTTCGAGCGCGCCGGCCAGGGTGAGCGCCTCCACGATACTGTCGGGCAGAGGGAGGCGTGTCAGAAAGTCGGTCTCGTCACGAAACGCGCCTCTCCTTTTTCGTTCAGCCAGGATTCGCCGCGCGACCGCTGGCCCTACCCCATTCACCACTACGAGCGGCGCTCGGATACCCGACCCTTCCGCCTCGTATTCCAGGCTTGACGCATTCACGTGAGGAGGAAAGATCGGGATGCCGCGTCGCCGGGCTTCGTTCAGGATGGTCGAGGGTGGGTACGAGCCCACATGGCCCGCATTCAAGAGCCCCAGATAAAAAGCCTGGGGGTGGTGGGCCTTGAGGAAAGCGCTCTGATACGTGATATGCGCAAAAGAAGCTGCATGAGCCTTACAGAAACCGTATGCGGCAAACGCGGCCACCTTTTCGAAGACGTCTTCGATCATGGAGAGGCTGTGGCCACGTGCCAGGGCGCCTTCCACGAATCGGCTCCTGAGGCGAACCATCTTCTTTGACCTGCGATCTTTGGTCATGGCTCGACGGAACGCATCAGCTTCCGCGTACGAGAGCCCCGCGAACACATGAGCAATGCGCAAGACCTGCTCCTGGAAAACAATCACTCCGTATGTCTCCTCAAGGATGGGGAGCAGATCGGGATGAGGTATCTGCGCCGGTTCTTCTTTGTTGCGTCTCCGCACATATACCTGGACCATGTCGCCTTCCACCGGCCCAGGCCGAAAGAGGGAGATCTGAGCGATCAGGTCGCTGAAACGCCTCGGCAGAAGATGGCCCAGGAGGCCTCGTTGTCCAGGGGACTCCAATTGGAAAACCCCTAGGCTCTCCGTGCTTTGGAGGAGCGCATAGGTCCTGCGATCGTCGAGAGGGAGTCGTTCCAACTCAAGGGCTATCCCCTTCTCCTCGAGTACTTCCAATGACTTGCGAATAGCGGTGTGCATCCGCAGCCCCAGGAGATCCAGCTTGAGCAGTCCGAGCGCTTCCGCATCGTCCTTATCCAGTTGCCCTACCGGCAACCCCTTCGGTGAAATACCCACCGGCGTCCAGTCCTTGACTTCACCGGGAGTGATGAGCACCCCGCCCAGATGAACCGATGCCTGGGATGGGAGCCCGGTCAAATTCGCCGCAACCTCGATGAGACGTGTTTCTTTGCTAATCGGGGCATCCTGAAGCTCAGGAAGGTTCTCCAGCGCTTCGAGGAGATCTCGGCCTCGCAACGACCAGGGGAGGCAGGTGGAGAGCCGTTTGATCTCATGCAAAGGATAACCCAAAGCACGGGCTGCAAGACGCACCGCGCTGCGGACTCGGAAGCTGTGAATAGTGGCAACCATAGTGGTCTGTCGAGGGAGGAGATCCATGAGATAATGAATCACCTCATCACGGCGCTCAGAGTCGAAATCCACGTCTATGTCGGGCAGATCGCCCCGCCCCTCGTTGATGAAACGCTCAAAGAGCAGGCCATGAGCCAGGGGGTCCACACCTCCCAGCAGGAGATAAACCGCCAGACTCCCCGCGGCCGATCCTCGCACGCTGTGACGTATGCCTCCGGAGCGGGCGAAGTTGACCACCCGACGCACCAGAAGGAAAAAATCCGCCAGATTGATTCGATTGATGCTCGCCAGTTCCTGGTCGAGCTGCTTCAAATAGACCGCAGGAACAGATCGATGCAGTTTACCAAGTTCCTTGAAGCAGACCACAGCCAGCTTTTTTGATGCTTCACGAGATTCCTGCAAAGTGGGCGGATGCAGGCGCCCAACCGGCAGAGAAAAAGATGGGCACAGATCGGCTATAAATGCTGTATTTGCAAGGGCCTGAGCATAAGGGATGCGCCGCGCCATCTCTTTACCGGAAGCGAGAAAGAAGCGGTCGTTCGGAAGCGGATGAATATCCCTGTGGTGATGTCCCCGCTGAATACCCACCAAGGTCTGGTGAATCAGGTAATCCTCGGGCTTGAGGAACGTAACCAGGTTCGTTGCCACTATAGGAAGCCCTAACTCAGCGGCAATGCTGACGTTTTCCTCGAAAACGGCTCTATCTTCGCCGCCTTCTGCAGCCTCATGGTTGTGTAGCGTCACGAAGAGCCATTCCGGATGGTGGAGAACTTCCTTCAATTCCTTCAGGTTGAACCTGACAGCGTCCCTGTTCTTCCGTGTTCTCCGGCGGCCGGTTCGGAATTCTCGTTCGGCTGCCAAGCAGACCAGTCCTTTTGACCAATGCTTCAGGTCTTGTTTGGTGAGTGAAACCCGAGGAGCCATGCTATCGCCGAGCGCGATGGAGATGAGGCGGCACAGGTTGCCATACGCGTCGAAGCTTGTGGCGAGCAGAGTTATGAGCGAACCGTCCCAGATGCTGAGCCGTGCGCCCACGATGGGCTGAATGCCTGCGCTTTCCGCAGCTTTGTAAAACCTGGGCGCCCCGTGAAGACCGTAATCCGTCAACGCGACGGCCCTCTGCCCCAGAGAACGCACACTCTCAACCAGATCCTCCGGGGTAAACGTCCCCCACAGGAAAGAAAAGGCGCTATGAACTTCCAGATGTACAAACCTGTCCATCCGCTTCTCACCACTTCCAGAGACCCTCTTATTTGCAACGTAACTTCTTAAATTTACTTATCCCTCTCTATTGATGGGAGAGGAAATGAGCGGGTGGCAGACGAGTCAAACACAATACGCCTTGCCTCGCGCAAGCAAGCGCTGGAAGCGCTCGCAAGAACCTGGGAGTTCTTGAAGGGGGTACCGGGGCATAAGCGCTAACTTTGGCTCGGGTCTTTGGTCCCTGACGACCCCCTCCCCCTTCCCTCTCCCACCAGGGGAGAGGGTTTTCAGAACCCCCTCCCTCGATGGGAGGGGGAAGGGGGAGGGTGATAACAGACCGAAATCACTAACTGCGAAGGTCATAAGCTAGCGCCAATAGGGCGCCGGGGGAAACTTCTTGCAAGAAGTTTCCCCGGCAAATCTTCAAGGACTTCTCTGGTCTTGCGGCGGCTTCTCAGGGCGGACGCGGATGACGCCGATGAGTTTTCCCAGGATCCTTATTCGTGACAGCTCCTTTCCGGTAAATATCAACGGCTCGTAATTCCGATTTGCCGCGTGTAATTCCACGGTCCCGTTGTGGCGTCGAAAGATCTTGAGCGTCGCTTCAGGCTCCAATCCTTGTACCAGGACTGCGACGATCTGGCCGTTTTCCGCTTCACGCTGCGGCTGGATGATCGCCAGATCTCCGTGGAGGATTTTCGCTTCTTCCATCGAGTCTCCCTGCACGCGCAGGGCGAACGCGTCCGAAGATCCAAAGAGCGCGGGGTCAATGGGAAGCTCGTTTTCTCTGTTCTCTTCCGCCAGAATCGGCGTGCCTGCGGCAATTTGCCCGATCAACGGGATAGACGGCGCTCCTTGGCCTCCGATGAGGTTCCAGCCTTCCCGGGTGAGCTTCCAGGCCCGCTTCTTGCCGGGAGCGCCTTCCAGGAAGCCTTCCTTTTCCAGGGCTCGTAAATGCTTGTGCAGACTCCCGGGCGAGACCAGCCCCAAGCCTCGACAGACTTCCCGCACCGAAGGGGGGAACCCCTGGCTGCTCTGGAAGGTCCCGATGAACTCCACAATTTCTTTTTGTCTGTCCGTGATTCCCATATCCCTAATATATAGAACATATGTTCTCCTGGCAAGAAAAAAATCATCGCACCTGTTCTGTTAACCTATAGTCTTGCCCTTTTGGAAGATTCAGGCCGGCGCGTGAAGCGGGGGGGCATGATTTTGGGACCGCTGTGGTGTTTCCCGGGATCGCGCGAAATTCCCGGACCTGAAACGTCATACCACACACGGGAACGGCGCGCCTCAAATCGCCGGAAAAACGGATTATTCATCGGGTCCAGTTGGGGCGAGTGGAGATCCACCGATCCACGGTTTCCCGCAGCCAATCCCCGAGTCCGCGCGCCATGTAAAAACGGGGGAAAAGAAGATCGTCCTCCGGACTAACCATCCCTTGATCAACCGCGGTTCTTGCCAGCGCGGTGAAAGGGTAGATCCTGATACCGACCGTCACTTTCACGCATTCCAGATTCAGCGAATCCGCGAATTCGAGGCTTTCCAGCGCGGACTCTTTGGTTTCATCAGGGCCCCCGAGCATCAAGAAACCCATCCTGGATATGCCGCACATCCCCAGGGTTTCGCACACGTTGCGAACGTCTTCGGCGCGGAATCGTTTGTTCATCCCTGACAACACCTGAGCGGACCCGCTTTCGAATCCAACGGAGACCTCTGCGCATCCCGCCTCGGCCATGAGTCGAGCCAGCTCCTCATCAACACGAAACGGATACACGATGCAGCGCCATTTTCCGTTCAGCCGGGCTTGAACAAGTTGCCGACACAGCTCCTTTGAGTAAGAAGGCGGGATGTTGAACGTGTTGTCAACAAAGTGGTAACGATGCGCTCCCCGGTCCGCCCACTGACCAAGCCACCGAACAAGTTTCTCAGGTGTTCGTTTGCGAAAGAGGCAGCCTTCTATGGTGGCGGTCGAGCAATAGCTGCACCTGAATGGGCATCCTCGACGAGTTTGAACCGGAAGCCAGAATTCCTCATTGTCTTGGAAATAGCTGTCGGGTAGAAACCGCGCGCCGGGCAGAGGCAGAGAGTCGAGATCCTTATCGAATAGCCTTTCACCTTGAAGCCCCGCGCCGGGCAAGTAGAGCCCCGGAAGCCCCACTAATCGGTCCCCCCTTTCCAGCCTGTCGAGAAGCTCGACAAACGCGGTTTCCCCCTCGCCTTGAATCCCCATGTCCGCGTCCAGGTATTTCAACATGGCTGACGGGAATATGCTGTACCCCGCGCCTCCCAGCACGATGGGAGCTTTTGTGAGCCGTCCAAGAAGTGAGGTCAGGTCTTTCACTTCGCCCAGGAAGAATTTCGTGTCCGCCATGCTCTGGTCGTCCACATTTCTTATTGAGAGGCCGATAACCTGCGGATCAAACTCCCTTATTATTCTCGACACCTCTGCATGGGGGTTTTGAACCTCCATCAAGTCGAGAAAGAAAATATCATGACCCGATTGTTCCGCGGCCGCCGCCACACATGCCGCGCCCAAGGGCCAAGTCCGCATATTGATCTCTTCTCGGTTGACCGAGATAATGAGCGCTCTCATGGCTACACCTTCAAATACACTCAATATCTAAGAATAACTTACCCGTGGGTCCGCCCTCAAACCGTCCTTCGAGGGTGACCTGACATGCGCGGGACTGTTGCGCTTGCAATTGACGTTTCGAATGGTCGAGAGGTACTCTCAGGATTGAAGGCGATCCGGATGTGCGGCGCCGCATCTCGTTGACAGAGGGTCCAATCATGGTTCACCGTAAGATCAGTGCGCACGAGCTTGCGTGCGATATCCAAGCCGGCATGGGCCACGCCGGGCTCATGGAGAAATATGGGCTTCCTTCCCAAACATTGCAACGGTTCTATCGAGAACTGACCGCAGCCGGTCTCGTTAACGCAGATCAGGCGCATGCCCTTGCAAGCTCCTCGGAGGGCGAGGCGGACTCTGCGTTTGTATGTCCGGCTTGCGGATATTCGCAGCCCGACCGGTTTCAAGAATGCCCCGTTTGCGGGATCGTGCCGACGAAATATGAAAAGGCCGCGCGCCGTCACAAGCGCAAAGATGACGTGGACCGGACCCTCCACCCCGCGATAACCTACGTCGAGCACGACGCCGATGATTCGGATGAAGCGGACGACGAAGCCTCTGAGGAGGCTGAAGCGGATTCGGGCGGCTTTGTCACCCACGTCCTGGAGTGGGTATCGGAAACCGCGCATGAAATATCCGAATCGGTTTCAGAGGCCGTTTCCGGAATTTCAGAGAGCGTGTCGGAGTGGGCTTCGAGCGCTGGGGAGAGCTGCAGCGATGCGAGCACAGGCGGGACAGACTTGGGTGGTGACTCCGGTTCTGACGGTGGAGGAGACAGCGGTGGTAACGGCGGAGGGAACGGCGGTGGGGGCGGGAACGGCGGTGGAGATTAGAGTCACATGATCGTTCTATACGACCACGACGACAAGGGGGTCTCACGATGTCTTCGCAGAAAGCGGTTTGCAAAATCACGGTTCTGAAGAGAACCGTCAATCAAGACTTGGTTGACGAGTATCTTGAGAATCCGGGAGCCCATCCGGGGCCGTGTGAGTTTCTTCAGGAAGGCCAGGAGTTTGTTGTTGATAATATCTGGGGCGCCCCGCAGGGTTTTTGCCCTTGGGCCTGGGCAGATATGCGCAAGGACATCTTGATGGCTGCCGGAGGCTGCCGACACCCGGGCATGAGAGAGCCTGGCGTGGTCATCACCGGCTGTTCAGACTGGTTCAGACCTGTGCTCTTCAAGGTTGAGAAGCTGGGCTAGCCGCTGAGTTGTGTTCAGTTGCGGGCTGTCGCGCCGGGACTGTTCGGGTTGCACGAGGGGTCCTGTGGTGTATTATTGCGGGGCCCGGCTGTACGCGGGGGCCTCATATTAGAGCCTTCTTCAAAGGAAATACTGAGACTTCCGTTCAATAGCTGAAGAGGCTCGATCTCCAACTAAGAGTCTGACTGTATGTCCCAGAGCGCCGAAGATGGGATGATCGGAACGTTAATGAGATTCTCGGCTAACGCGGCCATGCGCTTGGGGCACGGCCAATGACGGCTTTTGTTGACCCCGCGCCGGGGAGCTATCGGCGATGGTTCATTCTTGTTCTCGGCAGCCTGAATTTCGTGCTGTCCATGTTCTATCGGGTGTCCACCGCGGTGATCAGCCCCGCGCTCGTGCGAGATATGAACCTGACCGGCGGGCAGTTGGGAGATCTGTCCGCCGCGTTCTACTATGCTTTCGCGTTCAGTCAGGCGCCGCTCGGCGTTGCCATCGATAGGTGGGGTCCGAGAGTGACCATCGCTTGCTCCGCGGTTCCGGCGGTGGCCGGCGCTGTGGTCTTTGCTCTGGGCGAGACGTCCGACCAGTTGATTGTAGGCCGCGCTTTGCTCGGTATCGGGATGAGCGGGAACATGGTGGTGATTTTGACCCTCCTTGCGGCCTGGTTCCCGGTCAATCGATTTGCGTTTCTGAGCGGCGCAGCGGTCTCGGTCGGAGTGCTGGGTAACCTCCTGGCCGCGACGCCTCTCGCGTTGTTGACTGTGTGGATAGGGTGGCGAGGGAGTTTTCTCCTGTTTGCGGCAATCAATGCGGTCGTCATTACGGCCTTCGTGTTCGTGGTGCGTGACCACCCCGAAGGCACCGCGCCGACCCGCGCCAGGTTAGGTTCTGTACTCTCCGGACTGGGCACGCTCGTGGGAATGTATAGCTATTGGGCGATCAGCCTGAGCAATTTCATTCGGTACGGCTATTTTGCCGCATTGCAAAGCCTATGGATCGGCCCGTTTCTCATTTTCGGCGTCGGGCTAGGAGAAGTGGAGGCCGGCAACGCGCTCCTCGCTCTCGGAGTGGGGTACATGGCGGGGCTTCCGCTCTGGGGCACGCTGAGCGATCGTGTATTGCGGTCCCGCAAGAGCGTCGCGTTGCCCACGATGGTGGCTTTCTGTCTTGTCATCTTCTCCATCCTCTGGTGGGGACTTACCGT
>Ga0194127_10003018_pt1 | contig 22060 bp, 20 predicted proteins | sample TA2KigC100mmetaG_FD_148624 | JGI IMG/M metagenome (GOLD analysis project Ga0194127, IMG submission 148624) | Freshwater microbial communities from Lake Tanganyika, Tanzania - TA2015036 Kigoma Deep Cast 100m | ecosystem: Environmental > Aquatic > Freshwater > Lake | place: Tanzania: Lake...
CGAGCAGCTCGAGGGCGCTCGTCTGCTGCGCGGCGCGGCTCGCGTGGGAGCGCAGGTAGGCGACATCGTCGCCGGCGGCCACGCGGGCGCCGGGGCGGATCGCTCCCTCCCGCTCGAAGCGGACGACGTCTCCGCGCTCGAAGCGGAAGATGTCGAGGGTCTGGCGCTCACCCGCCGTGCGCGTGATCAGCCTCGCCTCGAAGGTGTCGGGGCCGGTGCGCATCAGGATCCACTCGGCCTGCGGCAGCAGCCGGCAGGGGCGGGTGAACTCGAGGGGCAGGCGGATCCACAGGCCGAGCAGCACCGTCAAAACGAGCGCGGCGATCGATCCCGCGACTGTCAGCAGGCGCTCGTGGGACATGCGTTGCCTCACAGCGGCCGGTCTCCCTCCCGGCCGACACCGAGCCGCCGGCCTCGGCCGGACTGGCCGGCGGAGACCGTCCTCTACCGTGCGCCGCGCAAGGCCGCCCGCCGGCGACCCGGCTCGGCCCGGCGCCATCGTCGCAGCCCGGCACCGTCGCCCCGGCCCGCGGCGCGCGACCCCGGCCCGTAGACCGGCAGGGGCCGGCGTGCGTTAGGGGAATCCATGGCGCGGCGTGCAGTCGATCTCCGCATCCAGGATGCCCATTGTACCATATCGGCACACGGGCCGGCATCTGCCGGGGAAACCCTCCTCGACCAGGCCGGCGGATGCCGGCGCCGGTGCCGAGCCGCCGGCGCCGGCGCCGCGGCGCCTCCGCCGCCGGGGCCGAAGGGGCACGCCGCCGCCGCTGCGCGGCGTCGTCGGGGCCGAAGGGGCGCGGGGTCGCCGCCGCCGCTGCGTCCGAGGCGTTGACCTTCGCTCGGCCGCCGACCTAGCATGGGCCGATGGGCGTCGCGCCGGAGCCGAGGAGGACTGCAATGTCGACCAGCCGGGACTGGCGGATTCGAGCCACCGACCGGCCCGGGCTTCGCCGCCCCCTTCTCCTCTTTCTCTGGCTGTTCCTCTTGGCCTCCGCGGCCCTGGTCGCGGTACCGGCCGCGGCCGACGCCCCGCGACTGAGCGCCGCGCTGGGTTACGGCGTGGCGGGTCTCTTCCATGACGAGTATGTCGCCCACGTGCGCCACTCCTCCGCCGCAGGCGAGTTCTCCGCGGGGGTCTGGTCCGTCGACGCGGGCTACCTCTTCGGACCGTCGCTGATGGTCGGCGCCCGCGTGCACGGGCTGTGCGTCGAGGTCGGCGACGGCGCCCCGGTCGGAAAGCTCGACATCCTGCCCGCCACCGCGTTCCTGGCCTACCGCCGCCCCGCGCTCGCCGGGCGGCTGGGGGGCTTCTTCGGCGCCGGGGTGGGCCGCGCCTCGGTGCGCTTCGTGCCGGCCGACACGATCGCCGCCTGGCTGCCCTGGCAGGGGGGCGAGATCGGGGTCTCCTCGACGAGTCCCTTCGCCGCGGAGCTCTTCGCCGGAGCGGAGGCGCGCTTGAGCGAGAACTGGGCCCTCGAGCTTCGCGCCGCGACGACCTGGGTGGACTGCGAGGTCGCCTACCGCCCGCGGCCGATCGACGGGGAGGGGGGATTCGCCCCGGCGCACGCCTACCGCGTCCAGGCCCGCCACCTGTCGCTGGCCGTGGCCCTGCGCTGGTGGGTGGAATGGTGGTGACGGGCGGCGCGTCCGCCCGCGCCGGCGATCTCCTGCTCGGCGCGCACCTGTCCACGGCCGGCGGGGTCTCCACCGCCCTCGAGCGCGCCCGGGAGTTGCGCTGCACGGCCGTTCAGATCCTCACCCACAATCGCGCGCAGTGGCGGATCGCGCATCCGCCGGACGAGCAGGTGGCGCGCTTCCGCGATCTCCAGGCCCGCCACGGTCCGTTCCGCCTCGCCGCCCACGCCAGCTACCTGGTCAATCCGGCCTCTGCCGATCGCGCGCTGCGCGAGCGTTCCGTGCGCACACTGATTGCGGAGGCGCGCCACTGCGGGGCGCTGGGCATCCCCAGGCTCGTGCTGCACCCCGGGTCCCACCTGGGCGCGGGGGAGGGCGCCGGCCTGCGGCGCGTCGTCGCCGCGCTCGATCGCGTGCACGCGGCGACGGCCGGGATGGCCGTCCAGACGCTGCTCGAGACGACCGCCGGCCAGGGCACGGGCCTGGGGCATCGATTCGAGCAGCTGGCCGAGATCCTCGCCGGGCTGGCGCAGCCGGACCGCGCGGGCGTCTGCTTCGACACTGCCCACGCCTTCGCTGCCGGCTACGACTTCCGCCGGCCCGAGCTGTATGCCGCGATGTGGACGGCGTTCGACCGCAGCATCGGGCTCGGGCGGCTGGCGCTCTTCCACCTCAACGACTCCCGGACGCCCGCAGGATCCCGCGTCGACCGCCACACGCACATCGGCCGCGGGGCCATCGGCGGCGCTCCCTTCGGCTGGATCCTCGCCGACGCGCGCTTCCGGCTCGTCCCCAAGGTGATCGAGACGCCGAAAGACGGCGACATGGATCGGCGCAATCTCACGCTCCTGCGCCGTCTGGCGCGGCGGACCCCCGCGCACGAGGGCCTGCCGCGAGCGCCCCGGCGGGGCGGGGCATGAGCGATCGCGAGCGACAGCTCGCGCTGGAGGACCTGGTCGCGCGACTGGCCGATGCGTTGCGCCGGCCCCTGCCCGGCGCCGCCGCGCAGGCGTGGATGGCCCCGCAGCCGCGGTCCGGCTGGAACCCGCGGGCTCGTGCGCCCGGCGGGCGGGCGGCGGCGGTTCTCGTCCTCGTCTACCCGGGCGCGGGCGATCAGGGGGATCCCGGGGACGATCGCCTTCCGAGCCCGCCGACGATCCTGCTCACCGAACGGACCGGTCTCGTCGAGCGCCACAAGCGGCAGGTCTCCTTCCCCGGCGGCGCGATCGAGAGGGGCGAGTCCCCCGAGCAGGCGGCCCTGCGCGAGGCTGCCGAGGAGACGGCCGTTCCCGTCGGGCTGCCCCGGATCCTCGGCCGCCTCACCCCCTTGTGGGTGCCGGCCAGCGGTTTCACGATCCATCCGATCGCCGCCTGGGCCGACGAGCGCCCGTCCCTCTCCCGGCAGCGACGCGAGGTCGCGCGCATCATCGAGGCGCGCGTGGCGCGTCTGCTCGACCCGCGCGCGGCGCACGCCGGAGAAGGGATCGCCGCCGCGCAGCTCCCGCATCCCGATGCCGGTCGCCCGAGCGCCGCGCGTCCGTGGGCGGATCGGGGCGGCCGTGAAGAGGGCGGGCCCTGGGCGAGGGCGCCCTACTTCGACCTGGACGGGGCGGCGCTCTGGGGCGCCTCGGCCATGATCATGGCCGAGTGGCTGGCGCTCATCGGCTGGCCGGGTCCCCCGGCGGCGGCGCGGTGAGCGATCGGGCGCGCAGCTCGTCGCGCGCGGCGAGCCAGTCGGCCGGCGTGGCGAGCAGCAGCCGTGGCGACAGGCGCCGGCGATTGCAGCGCGCCACGAGCCGGCCGAGCGCGGCCAGGTCGCGCGCCTCGGCGAGCCGCTCGATCCAGAGGCCGAGCAGGGGCGAGCGGACCGCGGGGTCCGGCGAAGATGTTCGGCGGACCGCCTCATCCGGATGTCCGGATCCCTCGGCGCCGGCCAGGCAGGCATCGAGGTGGGCGACGAGACGGGCGCCGAGGGGATCGCCCCAGGCCTCCCGCCCGAGCGGGGGCGGAAGGTGGACGGGGATCGCCGGGGTCGGCCGATCGTCCGCCGGCGCCGCGTCGAAGCCGCGCGGATCGATCCAGGCGAGGCGCCCCTGCGCCGCGAGCGCGTTCGCCCGCTCGGCCAGCGGCGCCGGGACCGGCGGGGGCAGGCACGCGCGCGCGATCGCCAGGCGCAGGCCTTTGTTCCGGCGCATCGCCGCCAGCGCCGGCGCCGCGGGCGGGGCGATCAGGCAGGGCAGCACGTAGACGCGCGCGTCGGCGTGGAGCGGGCGCCCGGCGACGCTGGCCGGCAGCAGCTCCGCTCTTCCCGAAGGCGCCGCCGGACGCTCGATCTCGAACAGCAGGTCGGCGCGCGCCACGCCCTCGGGCGGCGGCGCCGACAGCGGGACCTCGAAGACGAGCGGCTCGCGAGCCTCCGCCGACCAGGCCCCCGCGTACTCCGTGCGCTTCCGGTCGCCGATCACGCCCAGGCGCAGGCGCCCGGCGAAGCCCGCCGGCGGGTCGAGCAGGAAGAGCTGCGTCTGGCTCCGGCCCCGCCGGCGCCAGAGGCGCGTCTCGCGGACCCGCCAGGAAAGAGGCGCGCTCATGGGCCGCAGGAGGGGCGGCCCGCGGACGCCCCGTGCGCGCCGGGCCCTTCGGGGCGGAGCAGTTCGAGCAGGCGGCGCCAGACGACGGCCGGCCGCTCGCAGGCGATGGCGCTCATGTGCGCGCAGGCCTCGAAGCCCCAGACGGCGGCCGTGTCGGGCCCGTGCGCGAGGAGGCGGCGGGAGCCGGCGAAGAGGTCCTCTTCGCCCTCCGCCGTCACGCGGAAGGCCTGCAGCCAGAGCATGCAGGCCACGCCGGCCGAGCGGCAGGCCTCCAGCGCGGCGGAGGCCTGGGCGTCGATGAAGCGGTCGCGCGCCGCCGGGTCGCTGATGCCGAAGGCCTGCCAGTAGGGGTCGGTGCCGAACTCGACGACGCCCGGCAGGCGGGCGATCTCGTTCCAGTCGAGCGCCGGCTGCTCGGCGACGCCGTCGGGCAGGACGCAGATCGAGGAGCGCATCCCGAGCTCCAGCGCCCCGGCGGCCAGCGCTGCCAGCAGGCGCGCGACCGCCTCGGCGCGCATGCTCGCGATCGCCTCGGGCGGGACATCCGGCAGACCGGGCAGCCGCGCGCGGCAGTACTCGCAGACGCAGATCTCGCCCTCGGGATTGCCGGGGCCCCGGTGGCTCCAGTGCGGCTCGTCCCAGAAGAGCGTGCGCGCGCCGGCCTCCGCAGCCGCCTCGGTCCACTGGCGAAGCAGCGGGAGCAGGCGCGGGTGGTTGAGGCAGGCTCCCGCCAGACGCCGGCGGCTCGGGCCGCGCTGCGCCAGCTCCTCGTCCTCGACGAGCCACTGGGAGAAGGCCTCGCCGCCGAAGACGCCCGCCACGCCCCAGGGGTCGAGCAGCACCTCCAGCCCGCAGTCCTCGCTGATGCGGACGATCTCGCCCATCGTGCGCCGGTAGTAGCGCAGGTCGTTTTCGCAGAAGGTGTGCACGACCCGATCGAAGCCGAGCGCGCGGAGCCTCTCCATGTCGCTGCCCACGTGGCGCGGGATGCGGTTGCCGAAGTAGCTGCAGGCGATCTGCATGGTGCTCGACTCCACGGCCGGAGGGCCGATTCGCGGCGCCTCAGCCCTCCGCGGACGCGGCCCCGCGGAGCCGGCTCGGGGATCCGGCGCCGGCTCCGAGACTCGGGGCGCCCGGCTCCGGCGCGCCCTCCGGGCGGGCGAGGATCGTCCAGCGGCGCATCTGACGGAAGCCGCAGCGGGCGAAGAGCTCCCCGGCCCGCAGGTCGTCGAGGGAGCCGGAGACGGTGACGAAGCGGGCGTGCTCCAGGCGCCGCAGCGCCTCGGAGAGCATCGCCGTGCCCAGGCCGCGGCCGCGGTGCGCCGGCAGGACCTGGATCCAATCGACGAAGCCCTCGCCGAACTCCGGGCAGCAGCCGTTGATCGCCAGGCCCACCCGGCGCCCCAGCGCCCGGTCGCGGAGGAAGAACCAGCCGTCGGCGAAGTAGTAGTCCGATCGCGTGATCCGCCCGAGCTGCCCGGGGCCCATGTGCGCGGCGAGCCGCGGTTCGCAGGCGCCGAGCAGTTCGGCCGCGGCGCCCAAGTCGCTCTCGGGATCGAAGGGGGCGAATTCGAATCCGGCGGGAAGCGCGCGCCGGCCCCTCCGTCCCTCGCCCAGCACGCCGCGGAAGAACCGCCCCCGGGACTGCAGACCCGGGGGCGCGGTCCAGTCTCCCGCCTCGGTCTCGACCACCGGCAGGAAGGCGAGCGCCGGAAGGCGATGTTCGACCTGGGCGATCAGATTGCTCAGCGTCTCCGCTCGTCCCGGCCGGCACCAGGTGAACTCGATGGCGCTGCGGGTGTGGGCGACGACGGCGCTCAGGCGATTGCCGTCGGTGGAGGCGAGGTAGTGGCACCGGGCGAGGTCCTGCTTGAGCTTGCAGAAGGGCAGACAGAGCGTGGCGTGGGGGGCGCCGGGGTAGAGCGCGCGCACGAGCTCGAGCGTGGCCGACCGCTTCGGAGGGCCGTCGCTCGGCGCGCGCAGAGAGCCCGGCGAGTGTAGCGCGGTTAGGATCACGATGGCGGCACGATAGGCCCGGGCGAGAGGACGGTCAAGGCGAATGGAGGAGGGGCGAGCGCCGGCGGCGCGCAACGCCCCGCGGACGCGGTGAGCCTCGCGGATGCCCGCGCGCCGGCGGGCAGGAAGGGCGCCTAAGGGCTCGAGGCCTCCGCGGCCGAGTCCACGACGCGCAGCGTCCTCGCCGGAGCGCCTGCCTCGTCGAGCAGCTCCAGGCAGTCGCCCGGGGCCAGTTCGCGGCCGCGGCGCGTCTCCACGGCGCCGTTGACGCGCACGCGGCCTGACTGGACGCGCAGCTTGGCTTCCCCGCCGGTGGAAGCGAGGCCGGCGAACTTGAGCAGCGCGTCGACGCGGATGGTCGCTGTGCGGATGGGGATGCGTTCCTCGTCCATGGCGTTTCCTCTCCGGCCGGCGCGAACCGCCGACAACCTCCGTCCGGACGACGCCGGCGGGCTGGAGTCAGTCTACGCGCTGCCGGGGTCATGGAACAGGGGCGCCGCGGGGCGCCGCAACCGGCGGCGACACGGCCGGCGCGCCGGCTTGTCGACCGGTCGCGCCGGCCGTAGAATCACGCCTCGCCCGGTCGCCGCCGTTGCGGCGCGGCGCCGGCGGGGAGGGAACGGCCCGTGGCGAAGACACTGCCGACTCGGGATCGCGGACACCTGCTGGTCGCCGCCGTGCTCGTCCTCAGGCATCGGACGGGCCACCCGCCGCGCCCGCAGGAGCTGGCCGAGCTCCTCGGCTGGGGGGACGAGCAGACGCACCTCGTCGCCCGCGGCCTCGTCGACTTCGGCGTGCTGCGCATGCACGAGACCCCCTTCGACGCGCGCCTGGAGGTGGTCGATCACCGCCGGCTCGACGAGCTGCCGGAGGAGGAGGGGGAGGCGCTGCAGAGCGAGGTAGACCGCTTCCGCCGGACCGATCGCGAACGGAAGGAGAAGCTCGAGCAGATGTTCAGCAGCGGCGAGATCGACGAGCGCCGCAAGCGCGAGACGGAAGCCCTCGAGAAGCAGTTCGCCGAGTTCCGGAAGAAGAAGTCGCCGCCCCCCGTGTGAGCCATCGCGCAGGACCGCGCGGGCGCGCAAGTTCGTTGCCTCGCGGGAGCCCGAACGCAACACCTCTTCACCAGGACTCCTGTCGGCGACTCTATCTCGTTGAAGTGCAATCGATTCTCCGGATCTGAGTTTGCCTCCCGGCCCGCCGGTGCGCTATAATGGAGGTCGTTCCGTTTGGATCGAACGCGACGCGCGGGCCCCGCGCGCCGTGCCGACTTGGGCCGACTTGCGAGGAGGGTTCGGATGAAGACATCCAAGGGCGCCTGGTCCGTCTGGGGGGCGATCCTGCTGGGCCTGTTCGCCGCGGCGACGGCCTCGGGATCGATCAGCAGGGTCGTTCTGCTCGAAGACTTCGACAGCACCGCCTGAAGCTTCTGCGTACCCGCCAGGTGTGGCGTGGAAGTGGTTCTCGGCGAGTTCGGCAATCAGTTGGTCGCCCTGGCCCCGCACATCGGTGGCCAGTTCCTCCATTCCTTCTCCAGCCAGCGCGCCTCGTTCTACGGCGTTACCGGCACTCCGACCATCCATGTCGACGGCTCGCGGCGGCAGTTCGGCACGACGGGCACGTGTTCCGGCGATGCGGCGAACTTCCGCACGCTGATCAACCAGCGCCTCGCGGAGACCGGCGGCCAGAGCCCGGTCTCCATCACCGGCGTCTACTCGTTCGACGCGACGACAGTCAGCGTGTCGGCCACCTTCGAGCTGCTCGACCCGGTCACGCTGGTCAGCCCGACGGCCTACCTGGTGATCTATGAAGACGGGATCTCCTACGGCGGCAACGCCTACCACCATGTCGTGCGCAACGGCCACAGCCAGGCGGTCACGCTGGCCCAGGTCGGCGACATGGCTACGGTCACCCAGGTCTTCCCGCGGGGCAACTGGAACATCAACAACGTCGGGGCGGTCGCCTTCCTGCAGCGGGGCACGGGCACCTGGAACCAGAAGGAGGTCTACCAGACGGCCAAGCTGCCGATGGTGGCCGACTTCCGCTTCGTCTACGAGTGCCTGATCGGCTCGGCACCCCACGGCAACGGCACCGTCGAGTTCGCGGCCGTGCTGACGAACATCAGCGACGAGACCGACGAGCTGACGGTCAGTCTCAACAACACCTTCGGCTGGCCCGCCGAGTTCATGCTCGCGGGCGAGTCGGGCTTCCACACGACCCCCTCGGTCGTCGCCCTGGGGCCGGACGAGGAGATCGGCGTCACGCTGCGCGTCTCGACCGACGCGGAACTGCGCACCGGCAGCGGCGCGATCGTCGTCACCTCGACCGCCTCGTCGCGCACGCAGTTCAACCCGGCCACGGTCTTCAACGGCAGCCCGGCGGTCCTCGTCGTCGGCGACGACTCCTACAAGTTCGAGGAGGAGATCATCACCAACGCCCTGACCGCCAAGGGCTACCTCTACGCCCACTGGGACTGCTACTACGACCACAACAACGCCGGCCCGGCCTACGACGACATGAAGTGCTACGACGTCGTCATCTGGCACCACGGCTACGAGATCTCGAACCTCCTCTCGACCGCCGAGATCCAGGCGATCATGGACTTCATGGACGCCGGCAAGGGGTTCATCCTCTCCAGTCAGGACATCCTCAGCCAGACGAGCCCGGCGCTGCCGGCCGCCTTCAGGAGCGACTACCTGGGGCTGGGCGGCTTCACCGTCAACGTCGACGCCGACTACGCCCAGGGCTTCGCCGGCGACCCGATCACCGACGGCATGAGCTTCGACCTGACCTATCCATACAGCCACTGGGATCGCGCCGACGACCTGGTGCCCAACGCGTACAGCACGGTGATCTTCCACTCGGAGGACCAGGACCGCATCGCGCTGCGGACCGACAACGGCACGGCGCGCTCGGTCTTCTTCGCCTACTGCCTGAACGCGATGAGCGAGTCGGCTCCGGCTCCGAACAACCCGGCGACGTTGCTCGACCGGGCGATCCAGTGGGTGCTGCCGCAGCCCAGCCAGTCGGTGCCCGAGCAGGTCCCGGCGGGTCTGGCCTCGGCCATCCGCTCGGTCACGCCGAGTCCCTTCGCCTGGGACGCCTGGGGTGCGAGCGCGATCCGGATGCGGATCAGCGAGCGGGCCGCCGGTGGGCCGTCGCGCCTGGACGTCGTCGATCTGAACGGACGCCTGGTGCGCAACTTGGTGGACGGTCCGCTGCCGCAGGGCGTGGCCTCGGCCAGCTGGGACGGGCGCGATGCCTCGGGCCAGCCGGTGAGCGCGGGCGTCTACTACCTGCGCCTGCAGACGGCGGACGGGACCCATAGCGCCCGGACCGCGGTGCTGCGTTAGGGACCAGCGAGGCCGGGCCGGCCCGAGCGTCGGCCCGCGCCCGATCCATGCGGGCGGCCGGGGGGAGCCCCTCCGGCCGCCCGCGCGTTACGGCCGCGGGGGGACCCGGAACGGGGGTCCCTGCTCCCAGGCCCATCCGCCCCGCGCACAGCCGCCCTCCAGCCACTTCCCCCTCCCGATTCGATGGGAACCTACCGATAGTTACCGGGTGTGGCCCGTGATCGGATCCGGCCCCCCACACGCGGCATGGGAGGTGGCGACATGAAGACGCAAGCCTGGTTCCCAGCATCCCTCTTGCTGTTGGCCGTGTCCCTGCCCGCCTGGGCGGGCGCCCCGGCGACGCCGCCCGAGGAGTGCGTGCTCTTCGGCCAGAGCACGGCCATCCCCAACCCGGACGATCCGAGCCTGGGCGCCTGGAAGTACTGCTTCACGATCCAGTGGTTCACCTCCACGCTGCAGCCCCCCGATCACCTGAACGTGGTCCTCAACCTCGGCGATTGCCCCTGTGTCTGCGAGCTCTTTCCCTTTGCCGCCACCGATCCGGCCGGCAGTTCCTCGGGTGTGGATCAGAACGGGCTACCCTGCACCGCCCTCTACCACGCAGGCTTCGAGTGCGCGGGGGATCCTTCGATGGGGATCGACGAGCCGCTCGTGCAGTTCGTGCCCTACGGCGGTGGCTGCGTGCCCCGGCCCACGGGTCCGGGAACGTTCTGCTTCTACAGCGACTGGCCGCCGATGCCGGTGCCGGTCGACAATCTCCTGATCTCGATCAAGGCGGGCGACGAGGAGTGCTACGGCGAGTTGCTCGGCGTGCTACCCGAGTGCACCTGTCCCCCCTCGCCGGTCGAGATCCGCACCTGGGGTGGCATCAAGCGCTTCTTTGGCGAGTAGCGTCCCAGAGCGCGATCCCGTCCGGCGCCGCCGCGGGTTCGGAGAGCCATTCTTCCGCCCGGGTCCGGACTCCGGACCGCTCCGACGCCTCTTCTTGACCGGCGCCTCCCGCTTAGCCACCATCGCCGCGCACTCGCGTGCGGGTGCGCCCATCGGGTTACAGAAAGGAGAGCGATCATGCTTAGATTCCGCAGTCTCGCCTGGGTCCTCCTGTTCCTCGTTCCCATGGTCTGCCTCGTCTCCTGTGGAGGCGACAAGAAGGGCACGACCCAGCCCCCCCCGGGAGACGAGGTGCCCGCCATCCCCGCGGCCGAGGTGACGACCGATGTCGAGTTCGGCAGCAATGACCCAGTCGCCCAACAGGCCGAGTCGATGGTCGAAGGCCAGCTCGCCCTGGCCGGGGCCATGGCCAGCATGGGGCAGGCTTACATGGCCCCCCTCGGCGGCGCCGATTGGCAGAGCGCCGGCTCGCAGTGCTGGACCTACAGCTACGGCCATGCGGGCTGCAGCTGGGTCTACCAGGTCTGCCGTCTCGCGCTCCTCTACGAGTGGACGCTCACGCTCAACGGGACCTGCGGCGGCACCGCGCCCTACTCGAACTGGGTCGCCATGCGCGGAACGACCACGGCGGACGGGCACGAGGGGACGATGCGCGTCTACGAGGAGAACAGCACGGCCGTCCACTCCGCCTGGGCCTGGCTGATCGCCGCCGACAACAAGTCGGCCACCTGGTCCTTCTACGACGGGGACGTCCATCAGGACAACCTGACCGCGTTGCTGGAGTGGGTGGAGAACCCCGACGGCTCGGAGGACGTCGTCTGGACCTGGTACGAGTCGGTGCGGTTCGAGACGCACGTCAGCGCCTCGGGCAACGCGGGCTGGATGGAGCTCTACAACTGGGACGCGGCGGAGAGCGAGTGGGTCCTCGCCTGGAAGATCGTCTGGAACGCCGACGGCTCGGGGTACTGGGCCTGGTACGACGACACCGGCGAGGAGATCAGCCGCCAGACCTGGTCCTCGTAGGACGCTGCCGCAGCCAGGCGCGCCACTGCGCCTCGCAGGCGGCGATCTGCTGCGGCGTGAGCTGGGGCTCGCGGCGGAAGACCTGCATCCGCCGCGGGCCGGCCAGGAAGACGTTGGGCTGGAAGCACTCCACGTAGCCTTCCGGCGGTTCCCGGTCGTGCGCCATCTGGCGCTTCGGCGCGGTGATGCGGTCGCTGCGCGCGATCACGTGATCGTTGAGCCCCCACAGGTCGATGATGTGCACGCGCGGCAGAACCCAGGCTGGCACGCCCACCGCCAGTTCGGCGAGCACGGGCTGTCCATCGGGGCCGATGCGCGAACCCTCGGCCCGGGTGGGATAGGTCTCGACCTCGAACCTGTGCAGCACGCGGTGCTCCTGGTGGCGCACGCAGACGAAGCGATTGATCAGCCAGTCCTGGAGGGCGTCGAAGGTCCGCGCGTACCAGCGCGCCGCCGCTGGCCAATGCGGCGCGACGGGCGCGCGCATCAGGAAGGTCTCCTCCCGCGTCTCCAGGCGGCGCGTCTGCGCCCAGTGGGTCCAGGGTACAGGCAGCGCGAGCAGCACCGCCGCCGCCATCAGCGCCAGGCTCGCCCGCGGCCGGATGCGGGCCAGGTTTAGCATCCAGACGAAGGCGACGAGCGACAGTGGGACGATGTGGCTGTAGACGCGATACTCAAAGTGGTCGCCGCCGATGACGAGCGTGTAGTAGAGCAGGTGCGCGAGCAGCGCGAGGGCGACGAGCGTCCACGCCAGGGCCGGACCGCCGGAAGCGGGCGTCGCCGCGGCGCCTCGGCCTGGCGCCGTGGCGGACGCTGCCGGCTTCGCCGCGGCGCGCACCGAGCCGGCATCCCGGCCGCCGCCGCCGCGCAGCTCGGCACGCAGGCGTTCGCGCAGCATCGGCCAGCGGGGCAGGAGCACGGCCAGCGCGAGCGCTAGCCAGACCCACAGGGCGTACTCCAGCACGAACGAGGCCGCGTAGCGCCAGCCGCTCTCGGGCCAGGGGCCGGTGTACTTGGCGTAGTAGGTGTTGGGCAGCCAGGCGCCGTAGAAGGCGCGGCGCCAGAGGAGGTGGGTCGGGACGACGGCGAGCGGCGCCAGCGCCCACAGCCCCCGGGCGCGCTCGCGGACGCTCGAGCCCGGCAGGGCGAGCCAGACGATGGGCAGCGTGGCCAGCGCGAAGAGCAGCCCATCGGGCCGCGTGAGGCAGAGCGCCGCGGCGGCGCCGGCGATCGCCAGGGGGCGGCGGCGGGAACCCGCGGGCAGGAAACCCGCGGCGTAGACCCAGGCGGCGACGAGCGCGTTGAACATGGCCGTCTCGAGGCCGGAGCTGCTCCAGGTGATGAACGTGCGGTGGCTGACCAGGCCGGCCAGCGTGAGCGCCAGCAGCGGCAGCCGCAGGCGCTCCCGCTCCTGCGTCCAGGTCAGCCGCCAGACCATGCGCGCGGTCAGCGCGAGCGTCGCCAGCGCGAAGAGCAGCGCCAGCGTGTTCGCCGCGGCCGGCGGCTCGACGCCCAGGACGCGCCAGACGAGATCGAGCAGCACGACCCAGAGAAAGCTCGTGTAGCCCTCGACCGGAGAGAAGGGAGGCGCGTTCCAGACATAGCCGTAGCCCAGTCGGGCGTTGCTGATGTAGCGGAAGGCGATGTAGGCGTCGTCGGTCAGGAACCAGAGGAGCTTCCAGCCGGCGAAGAGCGCGGCGGCCGCGGCCGCGAGGAGCAGCGCCAGGCGAAGCCGCGAGGCGTCGGCGCGGATCATCGGCCCCCCTCCCCTCGCAGGCGCCGCCACCGGGCGCGGGCCTCGGCCTGTTCCGGGTCGAGGCGCAGCGTCTCGCCGTAGTGCGCCAGGGCCGCGGACAGGTCGCCGCGCTGTTCGGCGATCAGGCCGAGACCGAGCGTGCCCATGGCGAACTCGCGCGGATGGCGCGCCTCGCACTGCAGGCCCGCCGCGAACTCGCGCTCCGCCCCGGCGAGGTCGCCGCGCGCCAGGAGGGCGTGCCCGAGGCGGATGTGCAGCCCCGCCGCGAAGCGCGGCCCGGCGCGCAGGCCGGCGCGGAAGTGCTCGATGCCGGCCGCCGCGTCGCCCCGCTCCATCTCGCGCATGCCGAGGATCTCGTAGGCGTGGGCCTCCTGCGGATCGACGCCCGCGGGCCGGCTGTGCGTCCACGCGGCGAGGGCCGCGAGCGCGAGCGCGGCGGCGAGCAGGGGCCCCCGGCGCCGCGCCCGGAGCGCGCCCGCGCCCCACTCGACGGCTCCGGCGGCGAGGAGGATGAGCCCCGGCACGGCGGGCATCTTGAAGCGCGTGGTGACGAAGAAGGCGATCACGGCCGCGGCGGAGGCGGCAGTGTAGCCCCACAGCGGGAAGAAGCGGCGCGGGTCGCGGAGGGCGAGCAGCAGCCCCAGCGCGCCGAGCGGCGCGAGCAGACCGAAGCCCACCGGCAGCCAGCGCGCGATCGGAGCGTAGCGCTCGGCGAAGAAGCGGATCGGCTGGTTGTCGGCCAGCTCGGCGCGATTCCAGAAGAGGCGGAACTTGCGGCCCATGAGCGCCAGCCACTCGCCGGGGCTGCCGGCGGCGAAGCGCAGCGACTCGCGGGTGAAGTGGGCGGACACCTCCGAGGGACGCAGCTTGCGGCCGAGCGCCTGCTCGGCCATGGCGATCGACTCGAAGTAGCTCCCCCGCCAGTCGGCCATGCCCCCGGGGAGCTCGGCGGTCGTGCCGTCGGCGCCCGGGTGATTGCCGATGTAGAGGTTGAGCCCCCCCTGCGAGGCGATCGGCACGAAGTCGCCCCCCACCAAGGCATTGCGGATCGTGATCGGCAGGATCGGCACGAGACACGCGGCGACGAGGATCCCCGCGCGGCGCAGCGCGGCTCGCGGTTCGCGCCTGTTCGCCAGCCAGAGCGCGGCGGCGGCCAGGGCGGCGAAGAGCAGGACGGTCGGCCGGGCGATCGCCGCCAGGCCCAGGGCGAGGCCGGCAGCGGCGTGGAAGCGCAGCGCCCCCCCCTGCCAGGCGCGGGTGAAGAGGTAGAGGCCCAGGAGGTTGAGGAACAGGCCCAGCGGGACATCGAGCAGCTCGGCGTCGAAGTGGATCATCAGCCAGCAACCCGCCGCGGCAAGGCCCGCGCCGGCGGACGCCCAACGACCATGGAAGCACCTGGCGATCAGGAAGACCAGTCCGCAGCTCAGCGCCCCCAGCAGCGCCTGGGCGAGGCGCGGCGCGAGATAGCCGTCTCCGAAGAGGCGGTAGCAGGCGGCCAGGAACCAGGGGTAGAGCGGGGCGCGGAAGTAGGGGTGGCCGGGAAGGAAAGGCTCGCCGGAAAGATAGCTGCGCGCCCACAAGTCGTGGTTCCGCGAGTCCATGATCGGATGGTCGAAGAAGGGATTGGCCTGGTACTGGAAGACGTAGATCAGCCGCAGCAGGAGCGCCAGACCGACGATGGCGAGCAGCCAGAGGCCGTCGGGTCGCGCCCAGGCGGGGGGCGGCGCCTCGGGCGGCGGGCCCGGGCGGGTCTTGCGCGGCTTCACCTGGATCCATCCCTCGCTGGGGCCCGACGGGCCGGGGTCTCCGGCCAGCAAGGGGGAGAATAGGAAGCGGATCCCCGCGCGGCAAGGGCGGGAGATCCGCCAACCGGACCGGCGAAGCGGCCTAGGTGCCCGCGGCGTGCTCCAGCAACGCCCCCACCGCGGCCATCGGCACCTGCACCCGGACCGCCTCGTCCGGCGTGTCGGCCACGACGATCAGGTGGCGGCCCCTCTTCTCGATGCGCACCTTGTCGTCCGACGACTCGACCTCGACGAGCACGCCGTCGGGACAGCGATCCAGGGCCCGGCGGATCCCGCGCAGGGCGTCGCGGCGCAGCGCCGTCGAGGCGAACTCCTGGTACGCTGCGGGGATCCGGGATCGCGGCATGCAGCGCAGCACTCCGTGCACGAGGCAACCGGGTAAGCGCAGGCCGCGGATCTCGCACCCTTCCGGGCTCGTCGCCCGGACGTCGATCTCGATCATCCCCGCCCGTTGGACGGCGACACCGAGCACGACCCCGCCGCAGACGAGCAGCGCGGCGGCCGCGCCGAAGAGGATCAGGAACTTGCGTGGAGAAGTGGTCATGGCCGAACGCCTCCCTGACGCTGCGTCGCGGCCCGTTCACGGCGGGCCGGACCCTCATGCCGCGTCGCGGCCCGTTCACGCCGGGCCGGACCCTCATGCCGCGTCGCGGCCCGTTCACGCCGGGCCGGCCCCTCATGCCGGGCCGGCCTGCTTCCCGGCGGCGGGTCTCACTCGCAGCGGCTGTGCCGGTCCACCCAGATGCGCACGCGCTCATCGTCGCCATCGACCGTGATGACGCTGCCGTCGTCGGCGGCCAGCGCGCGGATCGCCGCCGCGACGTCGAGCTCGCGGCCCTCCCCGGAGGAAACGAGCGCGTCGAGCACGGCCAGCGGAACTCGCACCAGGACCTGCTCCTCGGGCTCCTCGACGCGGATGGTCAGGCGGCCCTCCTCCTTGGCCACGCGGACGAAGTCGTCGCCGTCCTGAATGGCGATGTACTCGCCGTCGCGCGCTTCGCGCAGCGCCGCCAACAGGGCGAACACATCAAGGTCGTGCCGTCCGCCATGGCGGTCGAGAACGAGGCGGCCGGCGCGGAAGTCATCTCCGTCGACCATGAGGATCATCGACTCGACCAGCTCGATGGGCAGGTTCACCCGCACGCGCTCGTCGGAGCGCTCGGCATCGACGCTGATGTGCAGCCAGTGTTCGCTCGCGCCGACCCCGGGAGCGAGAAGGAGGGATGCCAGGAAGAGCCGAGCGAGGAGCCTCGTGCGGGTTGTCATGATCCGACCTCCGCGTTGGGGCGGCCGGGCGGCCGCCGGACCGGCTGACCTTGCGCGCACAGGGACAGACGAACCCCGCCCGCCCGATGTTGCCTGCCCGGCTGCCCCGGAGCGGGCCGCCCGGATCCCTCCCCGGAGAGCGCAACTGTTTGTCTAGAAGCTGATTGGAACGCTCTGTGGCCGGCCCGCCGGAGTCCAAGCGGCGCGAAATGGGGTGACGCCGCCCCCCCGAAGCCGACTATCATGGGGTCCTTCGGCGATGTGGCCCAAACATGGAGGTGCAACGATGAAGCGCATGCATGGCGCGGCCCGCCCGAGCGTCGGGGCGCTCGGTCTGGTCGCTCTGCTGATCGTGGGGATGGCGGCCGGCTGCGGCAAGGACGACGAGTCGACGACCCCGCAGCCGCCCGGAACGCTCACCTTCGTCAACGGCGACGGACAGGTCACGCTCTCCTGGGGCGGGTCGAGCTCCGCCGGCGACGCGGTCTTCGCCGGCTACGACGTCTTCCGCGACACCTCGTCGATGATCGGGCTCGATCTCGCCTCGCTGACCGAGAAGAAGCTCAACGCCTCCCCCCTCACGGTGCGCAGCTACATCGACGCCACGGCCGTGAATGGGACGATGTACTAACCCGCGGTGCGCTCGGCGAAGACGGGCGGGGGCTGGAGCACGCCGACGAACGAGATCGATACCTCCCCGGTGACCAGGAGCAATCTGGTGCTGCTGGCCGAGTTCGCCGACCCCGTGCGCCCCAGCGGTCTGGACGTCTCCGCGGGCGCGGCGGTCTCCGTCCGGCAGGAGAACCTCATGCAGGTCGACATCTACCTCGGCACGGCGGGGGACAACGACGAGTCGACCCAGCAACTGGCCCTGAAGAGCCCGAACCTGGTCAACGCCGGAGACCCGGCCTGGAGCGCGCGGGTGGCGCAGTTTAAGCTGCTGCCCAACGAGGACTCATCGACGACGGAGATCTCCGGCTGGCAGGACAGGATCCTCCTGGGGACGAACGCCCAGCAGATCACGAGCAAGGTCATCGCCGTGCGCACGCCGCCGGACGGGGCTGGCCAGGTGCACTACGGCAAGATCATCGTCTACTCCACCGCGGGACCGCAGGGGCAGAGGCAGATCGAGGTCTTCAGCACGTTCCAGCAGATCCCCAACTACATCCGCTTCTAGCCGCGCGGGCGCGAGGCGGCGCGCCGGCGTCCGGACCGGCGCGCCGCCCCCGCCCAGCCGCCCCGACCTGCGCCCCGCGCCCCCGCCCGGCCGCGCGGGGTCCGGCCCCTCGCTCGGGGTCGCGTAGCGTCCGGATGGCGCCGCGTCCGGATGGCGCCGCGCCCGGATCGCGCCGCATCCGGATGGCGCCGCGCCCGGATCGCGCCGCATCCGGAGCGGGTCGCGTTCCGCCCGCACGGGGCGTTCTGCTATACTTGGGAGCGACTCGGGGAATCTCGACTCGAGGAGGGACGCCATGTTCCCGACGGGCTCGACGCGCCGGCCGGCCCGCCCAGGCATCCTGGCCGCCTGCCTGGCTCTGGCCGCCCTGGCCTCGCCCGCCCTGGCGGGGATGCCGCTGGAGGCGACCCCCTTCTGGCAGTCGGCGCCCAACGGCCACCGCGCCACCGGCGGCGCCTGGGCCGACGTCGACGGCGACGGCTGGATCGACATGATCGTGGCCAACGGCAACGACATGGCCCGCCAGAACCTGGTCGTCTACCACAACAACGGCGACGGCACGTTCCCGCTCGATCCGACCTGGGTCTCGGCGGACGCCGACTACCACGGGCACCTCGATGTCGGCGACATCAACGGTGACGGCCTCGTGGACGTGGCCGTGGCGGTCTACCTCGGACCCAACCGCTTCGGCGATCCGGGCTGCGTGAAGGTCTATCTCAACAACGGCGAGGGGGGATTCCACCCCCTGCCGAGCTGGATCAGCGCTGACCGCTTCTTCTGCTTCTCGGTCGCGCTGGGCGACGCCGACGGCGACGGCGACCTGGACCTGGCCTGCGCCTGCGGCGAGGACTACTACGACGATCCGGAGCGCCAGCGGATCTACTTCAACGACGGCGGCGTCCTGGAGGCGACCCCGTCCTGGCTGTCGACCGAGATCGGCTACGCCCTCGATGTGTTCTGGAGCGACGTCGACGGCGACGGCGACCTCGACCTGGCCTTCTGCGGCACCTCCACGCCGCTGCGCATTTACCTCAACGCCCAGACGGCGGGGGGCGGCATCGCCACCACCGCCTCCTGGGAGAACGCCGACCTGCCCCAGTACGGCAACACCTGCGCGCTCGCCGACTGGAACGGGGACGGCTTCCCGGAACTGGCCGTGGCCGACAACAGCCAGCTCGGCGGCCTGGGACGCTTCAAGGTCTACGCCAACACGGGCGGGACGCTGGAAGCGACGCCCGCCTGGACTTCGAACGACGGCGGCTACGGGTCCCACGTCTCCTGGATCGATCCCGACCTGGACGGCGACCTGGACCTGGCGACCGGCCGCTGGTGGGGCGCGGCGCGCATCTACGAGAACACCGGCGGGACGCTGACGGGCAACCCGGTCTGGTCGAGCAGCGTCGCCCCGGTGATCGAGAACATGTTCTGGGGCGACGTCGACAACGACGGGCTGCTGCCCACCGGCCTGACGATCGCCAGCGGGGACGGCGCGCGCACGCACTTCACGCTCGGCCGCGCGCCGGCCCGGTCGGTGGACGAGGTCCGCGTCGACGGGGCCACGCTCCCGCCGACCGCCTACGCCGTGCACGAGGGCAACGGCTGGATCTCCCTCGCCGCGCCTCCTCCTCCGGGGCAGGGGAACGTGGAGATCCGCTACACCTGGTCGGCGGACGACGATCTGGGCATGACCACCTGGGACAGCACGCGCGGCAACTACATCTTCCTGCACCAGGGGGTCGCCGCCGCGCCTCCCGCGGCGCAGGCGGTGGCGGCCATGACGGTCGCCCCGAATCCGATGATCGGCATGACCGCCCTGCGCTATCGGGGCGCATGCGCGGACCGGGCGCGAGTCGCGGTGCACGACGTGGACGGGCGCCTCGTGCGTACCCTGCACGACGGCCCGCTGCCGGAGGGGCTGATCAGCTGGCAGTGGGACCGGCGCGACGAGGCCGGGAGAATCGTCGCCAGCGGCGTCTACTTCGCCCGCATGGAAGCCGCCGGCGAGACGGCTTCCCGCAGGCTGGTCGTGCTGAGGTAGCGGGCCCCGATCGGGGCCTGGCGCTGGCGGGCCCCGGTCGGGTGCCGACGGCCGACTCGACGGGAGGCGGCGGGCGGGTCCCCCATGCGCACGGATGCCTATGTGACGGCCGACACGCTCGCCCGGCGCACCCGGGTCTGGCTGGGCGAGATCCGCAGCGCGATCGCGCCCAGGCCTCGCCTGCAGCTCGTTCCCGGCCGCTGCGCCCTCCTGGTGATCGACATGCTTCGCTATTTCGCCGACCCCGGGGGGCGTTGCCGCCTGCCGGCGGCCGAGGCCGTCGCGCCGCGCATCGGCGCGCTGCTCGCCGCCTGGAGGGAGGAGGGGACCGGGCGCGGGCCGGTCGTCTTCACCCGGCACGCCCACCATGGCGAGCACGACCTCGGCATGCTCGGCCGCTTCTTCCAGGACCACATCCGCGCCGGGGAGCCGGAGTCCGAGATCATCCCCGCCCTCGCGCCGCGGCCGGGAGAGCCGGTCCTGCGCAAGACGACCTACGACGCTTTTCTCGGAACGCCGTTGCAGGCGCTCCTGGAGGCGGAGGGAGCGACGCAGGTGCTCATCGCCGGCGTTCTCACCCACATGTGCTGCGAGACGACCGCGCGGGCGGCCTTCTGCCGCGGCTTCGAGGTCTATGTGGCCGCCGACGCCACCGCTTCCCATTCGGAGGCGCGCCACCTGGGATCGCTGCTGGGCATGGCCGACGCCGTGGCAGTCGTGATGAGCGTCGAGGAGATCCTGGAGCGATGCCGCCGGGCGCGGTGATCGTCGTCGGCGCCGGGCCGGCGGGTTGCGCCGCGGCGGTGCAGTGCCGCCGCCTGGGGCTCGGCGTGCGGCTGATCGACCGCCGCGGCGAGCCCGGGGGGCTGGTCGCCAACGCCCATCGTATCGAAAACTACCCGGCCGCGGGGAAGCTGAGCGGTCCGCAGCTGGCCCGCAGGCTGGCGGAGCATCTGGCGGCCTTCGAGGTGCGGGTGGAGCGGGCGACAGCCTCATCCTTCACCCGGGGCCGGGCCGGGCGCTACGCGCTCGAGACCGACGCCGGCCACCTCGAGGGCGATTGCCTGATCGTCGCCACCGGCACGCGGCCGCTGTCTCTCGAGATCCCCGGGGCGGCCGAGCAGATGGGCGAGAGGCTGTTCCACGAGGTCCGCGATCTGCTCGCCCGCGTGCCGCGGCCGGGCGCCGTCTGGATCGTGGGCGGGGGCGAGGCGGCGTTCGACTACGCGCTGACACTGGAGGAGGCGGGGGCGCGAGTGGCCCTGCTCCTGCGCGGGCCCCGCCCGCGCGCCTGCGCCCGGCTGATCGCCCAGGTCGCCGGGCGCCCGCGGATCGAGGTGCGCGCGCGCGCGGTCCCGGCGGGGATCCGCCGCGTGGGGCCGCGTCTGGTATTGTCGCTCGGTGGACGGGGGGGGAGCGGGCATCCTCCACCCCGGGGCCGCGGCGAGGACGCAAGCGCTCCCCTCGGCGAGATCGCCGGCGACGCGGGCCTGGTGGCGATCGGGCGCCGCTCCGCCGCCGACGATCTCATCGGCCCTCGAGCCGCCGGCGGGGCGCGGGCGATGCGCCTGCGACCGGGCCTGTTCGTCGCCGGCGACGCGCGCTGGGGCGCGCTCGGGCAGGCGGGGATGGCCGTCGGCGACGGGATCGCCGCCGCGCTCCTGGCGGCCGAGGATGCGCTTTCGGGGAAGCGGACGGCGCGAGGGCGGTGACGAGCGGGGTCGCGGACGCGCCGGATGGGAGCGCCGCGGCCTGAGGTTCGCGCGGCGGAAAGGACGATCGCGGGCATGGCCGCAGGGATGAACGAGAGGACGGTCGAGGGGATGAACGCGGGGACGACCGGGGAGAGGGTCGCGAAGATGACCCGGGGGAAGATCGCGGAGATGACCGGGGGGGGGATGGTGCAAGTGACCGAAGGGCCGACCACCGCCGCGCGACTCCGCGTCGTCGGCACCTGCGGCGACGACGAGCTGGCGCGCGTCTTCGTGGCCGAGCTGGCCGACGGCGCGCGCATCGAGTTCGTCGAGTCGGTGCAGCCCCCAATACCGCGCGAGAGCAAGTGGGTGCTCATCGTCTCGACGCTGAAGGGCTGCCCGATCCGCTGCCCGTTCTGCGACGCGGGCGGCCGCTACCGGGGACAGCTGTCGGCGGAGGAGATTCTCGGCCAGATCGACTACCTCATCCGCCGCCGCCATCCCGACGGGCGCGTGCCGGCGCCCAAGTTCAAGATCCAGTTCGCGCGCATGGGCGAGCCGGCGCTGAACGACGCCGTGCTCGAGGTGCTGGAGACCCTGCCGGGGCGCTACGACGCGCCGGGCCTCATGCCCAGCCTCTCGACCGTCGCCCCGTCGGGCCGTGAGGCCTTCTTCGCGCGGCTGCTGGAGATCAAGCGGCGCCGTTACGGCGGCGGGCGCTTCCAGATGCAATTCTCGCTGCACAGCACCGACGAGCGGGCGCGCCGGCAGCTCGTTCCCGCCCCGACCTGGAGCTTCGCCGAGATCGCCGCCTA
>Ga0194127_10003020_pt1 | contig 22059 bp, 22 predicted proteins | sample TA2KigC100mmetaG_FD_148624 | JGI IMG/M metagenome (GOLD analysis project Ga0194127, IMG submission 148624) | Freshwater microbial communities from Lake Tanganyika, Tanzania - TA2015036 Kigoma Deep Cast 100m | ecosystem: Environmental > Aquatic > Freshwater > Lake | place: Tanzania: Lake...
TTTTATGAACTGAAGAAGAAACAGAAAGAGATCAAAGCCAAAAGCGCCAAGGTAGTGGTGAAAGAGATCCGGCTGGGGCCGAACACCGATGAACATGATTTCAACTTCAAGTTGAACCATGCCATCAAATTCCTCAAGGAAGGCGCCAAGGTGAAGGTAGATGTCTTTTTCAAAGGCCGGTCGATCATCTATAAAGAAAAGGGAGAATTGAAGTTGCTGGAATTTGCCCAGGAGTTGGCAGAATACGGAAAAGTCGAACAGTTGCCGAGGCTGGAAGGTAAGAGAATGATCATGATCATTGCACCAAAGAAATAAACAGTCGGGGCAATTCATGAATTGCCCCGACAAAGACAAATTTAGAAACTCTAATCTCAACATATGCCAAAAATGAAATCAAAATCCGGTGCAAAAAAGCGGTTTGAATTTACCGCCACCGGAAAGATCAAACGCAAACATGCTTACAAAAGTCACATCTTGACAAAGAAGTCGATCAAACGGAAGCGCAACCTTACCAAGACCACGCTCGTTGACAAGGCTGACTTTTCCAATGTGAAAGAGATGCTTGCTTGCTAGCGATCAATTTTTGTTAAACCTGCTCTCAGCCGGGAAGATCCCTGAAAGGGGACGCTGAAGCAAAAAAAAATCAAGAAAATGCCAAGATCAGTTAATGCTGTTGCCTCCAGGGCTCGCAGGAAAAAACTGCTGAAACTCACCAGGGGGCAGTTCGGACGGAGGAAAAATGTCCTCACCGTTGCCAAGAATTCATGGGAAAAAGGTCAAAATTACGCTTACCGCGACCGCCGTGCCAAGAAGAGATCCTTCCGGGGTCTCTGGATCACGCGCATCAACGCCGGCGCCCGCGAACTCGGCATATCTTACTCCGAGTTCATGGGTAAACTCCTCGAAAAGCAGATCATGCTCAACAGGAAATCACTTGCCGACCTCGCCATGCACCATCCAAACGCCTTCCGGGCTGTGATGGACGCCGTTAAGGAATAGTTGCTGTTTTACTTCGCGTACTTCGCACCAAACTTGGCCTCCTTTGCGGTTAATTGATTTTTTATAACCGCAAAGTCCACCAAGATTTTCTTGTAAAATCCTTATAGGTATTTGATAATTTTATATTTTTGTGTGAGTTTAAGAATCTTTCACTAAAAAAATCATGCATATGAAAACCATTGTAAAATTTGCTATTGCTTTGTTGCTCCTGGCTTCTGTCCAGGGGTTCTCGCAGAAAGGTTATTATTTCGGGGCAGGCGGAAACCTGACCACCACCTGGATCACAAAACAAAACAACTACGGCCTGCCGGAACTGGATTACAATATCAAGATGGGCTATGGCGGAGCGCTGAACCTGGGATAGGACTTCAATTCGTCTGTCGGATTGAGATTCGAGGTCGGTCTTATGCGGATGGGACAGAAGTACTATGGAAAGATGAAATGGTCAGGTTTTGATTACCGGGATGTGATCCGAGATATCAACCTCAATTATATTCAGGTGCCAATCCTTTTCAAGTACAGCCCAGAGGGAAAGGATGCCAGGTTTTATATAATGGCAGGACCTCAGGTGGGGATTCTGGCTTCTGCCAAACAAAAATTCACCAATGATGGAGTTTCCATTCCCAACAAGGTCACTGCCAACGATGGAACGGTGGAAGATGCAGCACTGGAAGACATCAAACACCGGTACCAGAAGGTTGATATGATGGCCCGGTTGGACATCGGCGTCGACATCTTTGCCACCCCATCTTTGATCATTAACCTGGGACTTACGACATCCTATGGTTTTATTGAACTCAATGATAAGAATTGGGAGGTTCAAAATTTCAAAGGAGAAATCCCCAAGTCGCACAACTTCTACGCCGGGTTGAATATCGGCATCTGCTATAAATTTTTCGACAAAGACGATGACGAGGAATCGAGATAACTAGATCCCATTCGCCGATATTTCTGGCAGGGAGAAGTGGAACCGGCTCCCGACGCCAACCTGAGATTCAACGAACAGTTGACTTCCATTCAGACGAAGGAATTCACCGCATAAGATCAAACCCAACCCGATTGGTAAACTTGATCGCATTGGAGATCAGGTTCCGGATGACGAAATCGAGCTTGTATGCCATATTTCCGCTGATGATAATGGAGGAGATGATATCCACCTTTTCGGTGTCAGATAATTCGCTGTAAAACTCCTTCAGTTGTTGTGAGAGGTCGATGATGGCATGGAATGGATTCCGAGGCAATACAGCCAGTGCGAGCAGTACAAGGATCGAGACGATGAAAGCACGTTACAGAAAAATTGTTTTGCTCTATATTTCATTCTGCATCTTGAGCTTCTGATTTTCAGCCTCTTTTCCGGAGAGACCAAAGCGGGCATCCATTTCCATCAGGACATTTTCCCTTGCGTGCATGTAGGCGGAATCCCTCACTGCCAAATGAGCTTCCGGCAATTCGACTGCCTGCACGAAATTGCCGGATCCTTTGGCAAGTTCAAATTCAAGGTATAAGTATTCTGAACGAAGGTCCTTATTTCCGAGTTTGGAAACATGAGGCTTTGCCAATGCCAGCATCTCCCTGGCTTTTCCGTATGGTTCGACTGCAAGGAATGTCTTCTACAGGGAAAGAAGACAGGGATATCGATTCGAATGCCCCTGTTCAATTAAACATCTTCCGAAGTTAATCCGATTTTCCGGTTTTCTTTTCCCTGTTCCGGATATACCGGATGGTCTGTTCCAGGCTCAGGTGCTTCGTAAGGATTTGCTTTTTCTCATCCAACAGAAAAACTACCGGCGTTGTTGCGATATTCCAGAGTTGATGATAATCTCCGGAGTAGGACATCATGCCGTAAACATTGATCCAGGGAAGGTTTTTTTTTTGGATATACTCCCGGCACTTATTCAGGGTGGTATCGGCACAGATGGCGAAAACTTCCACATCAAAAGCGCTTTTTAACGAGTCATATCGTGTATGTAGAACAGGGATCTCTTCTTTGCAATGCCCGCAGTCGGGGTCCCAGAAAAGCACAATTGTATACCTGGCTTTGACGCCCAGTACCGACATGGGCTTATTGGTCGTGTCAAGCATGATCAAGTTCGGTGGGACAGCGCCGATCAACACCGGTTTGATCTTCCTGGCTTTATTTTTCAGGTCGGTGAAGGTTTTGGGCTTGATCCAGTCGACTTTACCGGGATTGTAATACGTATCGATGATGTGGACGAAGACTTTATCCATCCCCATGATCTCTGATATCTCATAAGTATAGGTGGTGTACCACAGGATATACTTGAACATCTCTTTACTGGGGCGGGATTTGGTCAGCAGGATATCGACCCGTCGGATGATCGAATCGGGTTGCTGGTAGACTACCTGCTCGAAGAATGTCTTTAATTTGTTGTGGAAAACAGGGGTTCGGAGGATCCTGTCATCATCAAGGGAGATATCATCCCAATAGTGGTTTAGAAAATACCGATGGGCAAAGGAGCTATCCTTGCGGCCATTGGGTAACACTGGTGCCTCCGGGATCTCCGGATCCCTGATCGCCTTGAGGAACATCGTAACAAACGACTGGGGATGATCCTTCATCAACCCCAACTTAAAGCTGATCAACTCTTTATTGAGCGCATCGATGCGCTGTTTGTAAAAAGTGACACTGTCAATGTTTCCTTCTACCTTTTTGAGCATTTTTTGGACTTCGATCACCCGGTTATGATAGGTGGTATTTGTTTGATGATACTGATAAAACAATTCGTTTTCCGGTGAATCCTTCACCTTCATGTCGCCCATGGGATCCTTCAGGGTTGTGATCAATTGGAATTCAGGCTCCTGGCCGGCAATGAACTCGAGGATTTTCTTGCCGGGTAATACGAGCATGTAAATACCAGCCTGCAAGGCAGATGCCTCCCAAATAAGATTTCCGCTTTTATCGGCTTTCAGGGTGTCCTTGATGAAAGTTCCGTTACCGTAATAGTTAACAACCAAAACGCTGCTGTCGCTAAGCCCTCTCACCTGGAAACGAATGGTTGATGATCCTGTTTGTCCATTAGCCATGTAAAGAGAGAAGAAGAGCACGACCAAAGTCAGAAATATATTATTGCATCGATGGCGCATAATCTGTGTTTTCCGGGTTTACATGGATTGTTTAAAGATTACGTGCAAAGTTAGCGATTCCGTCGAGTTTGTCATTATATTTGCAATTCCAAGCGTGCTAAATCACTTCATATGATTGTCAGATATTTGTACCACCCCCGGTTTGTGTTGATCTTCCTCTTGCTGATCCCTGCCGGACTCCGATGCGTTGCACAGCCCGAAATATATGACCTCCGGGAAGATGCTTATTACCGGATGACTGTGCTGAAGGATTCTTTATCCCCCACATCCCTAACTCATTTGATGCAGCTCAACACATGGATGGATTCGTTGATCTTGCTCGACAGCATGGCTTTAGCTGCAAAGGAGTATGAACTCGCAGCGCTGGAGGCAGATAGGGCAGCTCAGATTTCCCAACTGGGAGACCGGATTCGAAAACTTTCAGATGAAAACAAAGCGCTGAAAAAAGAACTGGAAACACGAACCTACCTCCTGGCCGGGGGGGGCATGATTCTTTTACTGATTGTTGTTGTTGTTACGATCCTCCTTTTCAGGCTTAGGAAACAGAAGATCCGCAATGACTACATCATTCAGGAGATGAAACGTTCCTCCAAAGGATCAGGAACCCAGGACACTGGTGTCTTCAAAACAAGGATAGCTGAAATGGAGAAAGAACTGGACAGGAGAGATAAACTGATCAAGGATTTCGAAGAGACCATCCGCAAGGAAATTGAATTCCGCAAGAAAATGGAGTCGGACTACCGGATGATGATTGACCAACTCCGGAAGAAGAAGGGATAGAAAAAAAACACTACTTTTGCAGCCCATTTAAAAGATTCACAATCACTTTAATACCATCCATCATGAGCGAAGAAAACAAAGACCTTGACAAAGCGCGTGACCTCATTAAAACGGTACGGCATGAACTCGAAAAAGAGAATGAAAAGATCATCGAGTACCGGAATGAGATGTACCGGGAAAGAGACTTTAGCGTGGGTAAGTTTTACACCTACAACGGGCCGAATTATTACCTGAAAAGCCGGGCATTGGTGTTCAATGTCTTTATCGCGCCAACCGGAGATTCCGTAGAGTTTTTCAGGGAAAAGATCGCCCCCTTCTTTCCGAAGTTGAACGAAGTGGAAACCCCGTATGTGGTCGATCTTTTTGCCTGGACGCTACTCCAGGTGCTGCGGATGGACATCGACCTGTATCTGAACCACTACGCGGTCTCGAAGGATGAGGATGAGTTCGTCATCGCCATTGAATTTTTTGACAAGGAGGTGGCTATTGATGCCGTATACCTGGTGAGTGACTGGTTCAAAGCATTATCAGATGACAAAGATTTTGACTTTGCCAGGGAATTTGCAAAGATGCAGGCTGATTTTGACAAGACTCTGTTTGGCGGGCCGACGATTTACAGTCTGATCGAAGCAGGCCTCAAGAGAGGTATTCCTGTGTTTTATTTATTTGAGGAGAACCAGTTCCAGTGGGGTTACGGCAAGAAGCAGCTCCGGGGTCGGTCAACAACCTTCAACACAGATGGGATCAAGGACACGGAGTTTACGATGTACAAGGATATGGTCGGCGACTTTTTACAGATGTGCGGTTTCCCGACGCCGGTTGGGAAGAACTGCTTCAAGGAGGATGAATGTGTGGAAGAGGCGCTGAAGCTGGGATTCCCGGTGGTTGTGAAACCGGTTGCCGGTCACAAGGGTCAGGGGGTTACCACCAATATCCAGTCGGAAGAAGAGGTTCGGCATGCTTTTCAAAAGATCGTCAAGTCTGCAGAAGAGGAAGGCGCTGCCTTTGAAGGAGCGCTGGTGCAGCAACAGATCTATGGTACAGACCATCGGTTGCTGGCTGTCGGTGGAAAATTCGTTGCAGCCCTCGAACGGGTTCCGGCGTTTGTGGTCGGAAATGGCAAAGATCCAATCGACAAGCTGATCGCCGAAGAGAACGACAAGTTGATCCGGCTTGACAATGCACGCTCACCGCTTTGCAAGATCAAGGTCGACGATAACCTGAAAGAGTTTTTAAAACTCCAGAATCTGTCCCTTTCAACCGTGCCTCAGGAAGGTGAAAAGATCACCCTGCGCCGGGTGGCCAACATATCGGCAGGCGGTGTTTCCATCAATGTTACCGACAAGATCCACCGGGTGAACGTGAAGATGGTGGAGGATATCGCATCCTATTTCAATGTAAAATGCCTGGGTATCGATGTCCTTTCCGCCGACATCTCCAAACCCTGGACAGAAGGTAACTTTGGGATCATCGAGATCAACGCAGGCCCCGGTGTCTTTATGCACCTGGCCCCGGCTTACGGCGGTTCCATCGATGTACCCTGGGAAATCCTGAAGACCCATTTTGTAACACCGGAATATTCACGCATCCCGATCATTGCCGGAAATATGATTACCCAGGAATTTGCGGATATGTTGAACAGCCGGCTTCACGAGATCGATACCGATATTTTCTTCGCCAGCCTCACCAGGGAAGGCGTTTATTTTAATGGCGCCTATTTCTTTAATAACCCTGAGCATGATCAGAATGTCAAGATCGTCTTGCGCCAACCAAAGGCAGATATCGCACTGCTCAGTCATGACAAGGACGACATCTTTGACTATGGCATTCTTCACTGTGGCGCTGATATTGTGATCCTGGAAAACGCCGGTTATGCAGAAGAGAAGACGATGAAGGAGCAACTGCTCCCGGGAGGTTTGCTTGTTGAGATCACTGAACGTCACATGAAGATCACCCGCGGGGAAGAGTTGGTCACTGAACGGGTCATTACCGAAGATGAAGACATCGACACTGTGATCCTCTCCAATCTGGATGCTGAATTACCGGGACTGATCAGGAAGTACAGCTAGTCTTCAGGATACACACATTATCTACCCCTGCAGGTGTTCGGGCCGTAGCAGGTCGTTGATGGTTTTTACCGGATTGAAGGTGATGATGGGTACCTCCACAAAGAGGGTGATCCATCCGGCCATGGCGCCATTCCACAGACCGGGCAGCTCCAACGCCTTCAGTTCTTTTCCGTCTTTCGACTTGATGGAGATAAATCCGGTTAGGGGATCAATGTAATCATTCAGGTTGAAGCGCATGCCATTTTGATCCCTGGTGCAACAGATCAGGTCAACCGGGTTGAAATGGGTGGAAGATTGAAAGATCGTTTTTTGGCTGTCATTCTTCATATCTACCTGGGAAGATTCAACAATCTGAAGTGAGGTTTCACCCGACATATTTTTCACCCAGAAAGGTCCTCCACCCGGTTCGCCCTCATTCTTTACCATCCCACATACCCGAATGGGCCGGTTAAAGCGGTTTTTGAGAAAACGGAGTTTCTCATCCGTATCCATGGATTTATAAGATTCCGGCAATTCAAGGTGAAGCGTTGAGGAGACAAAAAACTCCATTTCGCCAAAGTCCTTGTCGGTTAAACCGCCGGCATCGATTTTCTGGAAATAGATACCAATTTGTTTATGGATCATCCAGAGGTACGAAGCCAGCGCCTTTTTGTAACGGATGGTTTCTTCCTTCAGCCGGTCCGGAACCACATTATCAATATTCTTGATGAAGATCACATCGGCGTCAATATCATGCAGGTTTTCGATCAACGCCCCATGCCCTCCCGGGCGGAAGACAAGATGGCCATCTTTATCCCCGAATGGATTATTCTCCGAATCTGCAGCAATGGTATCGGTTGATGGCTTCTGGATCGAGTAGCTGAGTTGGAAAGCTGTGTTGAACCTGGCGGAATAACTGGGCAAAACCCTGGATACGAGCTCGTTAAATGGGGTAATGTGTTCAGGACTCAGGGTAAAGTGAAGATGTACCTCATTTTCGTTATTCTTCGCATAATGAACCCCTTCAACCAGGTGTTCTTCCATGGCTGTCCGGATTTCATCCGGATACTTGTGAAAATGGAGCAAGGCTTTGGGGAGGCTGGCGTAATTCAGTCCTTCAGGATGCAACAGGAAGCGAATAACAGTATCAAATTCTGTCTTTTTGAACAACGAATCAAGCGAAATGCCGTTATGTTGTAGCGTCTCATTTAAAGGTTGATAACACGCCAATGAAGGGAATTGTTCGATGATTTGTGCAACAGCTTTATTTTGTTTGTCTTCCAGCAGTTGTCCAGACTTCGCAGGATCATTTCCGCAAGCCTCCAGGTATTCAAACAGCTGCTTGAACATCCGGCTGGCGGCGCCGGAAGCGGGTACAAATTTCACCGTGTGGAGACCCGGGAAGGTCTTATCAAAATACTTGACAAGGGATTCTGTCTCATCTGCTTTTAGCGTGGTGATGCCTTTGCCCGGGGTGGCCGGTGCAACCAGATTGGCAAAAGGAAACCCGCTCTTAATGAATTGCAATTGCTTTTCCGCCACGATGGGATCAACCCCGCGACGTTGCATCCATTCAAGGTCTGTTGAAGTAAACATGATGACTATGGTTGATTTTTCTATGCAAATATAAAAGGTTTCATTACTATATGATACACTCTCGTGAAACTATGAGATTCTGAGCGTAACGAAGCGAAGAATCTCGTAGATTATATTGCAAGTAGCGAAAAGGTTCGTAGCTTTACAAACCAGATATCCTGCATCATGAAAATATCTTTCAGCATTTTATTGGCAAGTCTCACTCTGGGGCTGTTCTCTCAGGTACCTGAGTCCTATTTTGTTGGCTTTACAACGAAAAATGGAACACCCTATTCCATTGATCAACCGGAGGCGTTTCTTTCCACAAGGGCGATCAGCCGGAGGATGGCACAACAAATTGCAATCTCAACCGAAGATCTTCCCGTTAATCCGGCGTTTATCGACTCGATCAGATCTACCGGTGTTGCAGTTCTGAATCCAACCAAATGGTTCAACGGGGTTACCGTTTATACATCCGATCCGTTTGCTATGGAAGCGATCCTGGCATTTTCTTTTGTAAATGAAGTTATTGCTACAGGGCCCTACGAGGTTCAGCCTGCAGATCAATCAGGTGTTAAAGAAACTGTTTCCGGTATGTCTGTTATGACGGCACAGGATGACCCTGTGTATGGCGCTTCTTATAACCAGATCCACATGCTTCATGGAGACTACCTGCATGGATTGGGGTACCGGGGAGAGGGGAAGGTCATCGCTGTGCTGGATGGCGGCTTTTCGCTTGCCGATGAATTGCCTGTCTTTGATTCACTTTGGATGCAAGACCGGATCTTGGGGACAAAGGATTTTGTGGTACCCGGCGGAAATGTTTTCACCCAGTCGGTGCATGGTATGCATGTGCTTTCGGTGATGGGCGGTCAGTTGCCCGGGTCGCTTACCGGAACAGCTCCCCGTGCGAAGTACCTGTTGCTTCGCTCTGAGAATGTAGCCAATGAATACATCCTGGAGGAGTACAACTGGGTTTCTGCGGCCGAGTATGCCGACAGCGCAGGTGCCGACCTCATCAACTCCTCACTGGGATACACCCGGTTTGATGACCCGTTGCAAAATCACAGTTGCAGTGACATGGATGGCCAAACCACACCGGTCACCCGCGGCGCCAACATGGCCGCCCGGCGGGGCATCCTGGTGGTGAACAGTGCCGGCAACAGCGGAGGCACCGACTGGGTATGTGTCAGTGCACCTTCTGACGGACTGGATGTGCTGGGTGTGGCAGCTGTTGATGAAAACCGGCTCCACGCCTCGTTCAGCTCTTCCGGCCGGGTCTCCGGAACCTTTGTGAAACCCAATGTCTCCGCACAGGGAAAGAACACCATCGTGGCTTCCACCGATGGAACGGTGAGAACAGGCAACGGTACCTCCTTTGCAGCGCCCGTCATCACCGGTCTGGCAGCATGCCTCTGGCAATCGCTGCCATCACTAAACCGCATTGACTTGAAAACGCTGATCGAACAGTACAGCAGCCAATATGCAGCCCCCGATTCCCTGCTCGGCTACGGACTTCCCGACTTCCAGGCGGCCTACCTGGCATCAGTCGGAATGGGATCCGAAGACCGGCTGATCGCGGTGTATCCGAATCCATTTGAGGATTACATCAAACTTGAATTCTATTCGGCCTCAGACCGGCAGGTGACGATTCAGGTGTTTGATTTCAATGGCCGCAAGGTATATGAGAAAGCTGGTTTGTCGGCGCAACCGGGAAAACAAGTATTCACCCTGAATGATCTGCAAACCAACAGCAAAGGGCTGTTCCTCTTCCGCGTCTCCTCCGGCATGAAAACCAAAGCCCAAAAAGCGTTCCGGTTGGCCGGACGATAGTGTTAGGCTTCGTTGCTCGTTGCTCGTTGTTCGTTGTTTGGTAAAATGGAAAATTGTCCCTTGTCAATCCAATTGTCCATTTTCAATTGTACTTTGTATATCCCTTTGATCTGATTTCAGACCTCCTTGATCAATGTTCGATATTTGGTTCCCATATTCCGACTTCCAGGAGCAGGAAGAAGAAAACGGCGAACGTATGAACCAAACAGCGGAATATCGATCAACGATCTTTGAAGCGCGATCTGGCTTGCTTATCGTCGCACTTTACGAGAACCAAACCCGATTTCACCGATCACCGATTCGATGAAATGCCGAAAATAATTGATGAAATCTTAAGGAAATAGTTCTGTAACTAAAAATATAGTTATACCTTTGTCGTTATCAATCTGAAAACAAATGGCACCAGAAAAAAATATGAAAAAGGACACCTCCGTACGTGAACTTACACGAGCGGAAGAGCAGATCATGCAAATCCTCTGGGAGATGAACAAAGCCCCGGTACACGACATCCTGTCCCGGCTTCAGGACCCAAAACCGGCCTACAATACCGTCTCTACCATTATCCGGATTCTGGAAAAAAAGGGATTCGTTGACCACAAAGCCTATGGCAAAACACACGAGTATTTCCCGCTGGTAAGTAAAAAGGAGTATACCAAGGCTTACTTCCGGAACTTCATCTCAGGCTATTTCAACAACTCCTTCAAATCCCTTGCTTCCTTCTTTACCCGGGAGGAACAATTGAGTATTGAAGAGCTGGAATCGATCCGTCAGCTTATTGATGAACAGATTGAAAGTAAAAAGATAAAGAAATGAAAGACTTCATTTTATACCTGTTCCAGTCATCCGTTTACATGGGTGTTTTATACGGAGGTTACTGGCTTTTCCTCAGGAAAGAAACCTGTTTTCATCTCAACCGGTATTATCTGTTGGTAACATTCTTGTTGCCCTTGATTCTTCCGATACTTCCTTTTTCTTTTATCCTGACAGATCCCCAAACGACACTTTCGGCATATCTGGCGCCCGTAACCATACTTCCTTCCCGAATCCAAGCCACCGTTCAGAACCATTTTGGAATGGTTGAAAGTATGCTCTTGGTATATCTGACAGGGGTAACAATCTTTTCGGTCAGACTGATATTTCGTCTGGCCCGCATATTTTCATTGGGTACTGGCAAACCATGGCTAAAGGTAAACGGGGTTCGTGTTGTGCTTACAGGCATTGACCATTCCCCTTTCTCTTTCATCAATAAGGTATATTTTCTTTCTGAAGCCCGGATCGATGATGATATCCTGTCACATGAGCGGGTACATATCAGGGAAGGTCATACCATCGATGTGCTGATTGCTGAATGCATCAAAATATTTCAATGGTACAATCCCTTTGTCTGGATGACGAGAAAGTCCCTCCAGCAGATGAACATCAAGTGTGGAACTGGCTATTGAGGCCGATGTTAATATTTCTGACAGTGCAAATTATGATTTTCGCATGGAGGCACAGGAGAATATCCTGGAGGTCATAGAAACAAAGCAAGACGGAGACCGGCTCATCATCAAATTGGAAAATGGGAAGATTCTTGGAAAGCACGAGCCAATCAGGATATGGATCAAGGCTCCGAATGTGGATAATCTGCACATCAGCGGAAGCGGAAACATCATTGGCGAGAGCAGTTGGTCGGCGGATGAATGTAAAATGTCCATCAGCGGATCAGGAAGTATCACCCGTTATTGAAAATTATCTATTTTCGCATCCTGAAAAAAAGAGATGGCACGTATGATCGAATACAGAACCAGACGATCTGAAGATTTTAAGCTTGATTTGAGATTTCGGGATTCCTGGAGGCTGATTGGAAACTCTCCGTTACTGGCGATTCATTTCAAATATAAGGGGGAGAAGAGAACCATTTACGCAAAGGCTGAACATTACAATATCACGGGTAGCATCAAGGACAGGATGGCATTGTATATCCTTGAAAAAGCGTATTCAAATGGTTCTATCAAACCTGGTGATACCATTGTTGAGGCTACGAGCGGAAATACCGGTATTGCTTTTTCCGCCATGGGAAGGGCCCTGGGGCATAGGGTCAGGATCATCATGCCCGACTGGATGAGCAGGGAAAGGGTCGATATCATCAAGAGCTTTGGGGCAGAAATCATCCCTGTGTCGAAGGAACAGGGAGGCTTTCTTGGCAGCATCAGGATCACCGAAGAGATCGCTGCCAGAGAACCAAATGTTTTCCTGCCACGGCAGTTCGCCAATGAAGCCAATGCAGAAGCCCATGAGAAGACAACAGGCCCGGAGATCTGGTACCAAATGGTAAACCATGGTGTGAAACCGGATGCTTTTATCGCGGGTGTCGGAACCGGTGGAACAGTGATGGGGGTTGGGAAATACTTTCGCTCTCATGATCCATCCATCAAAATTCACCCTCTTGAACCACTGGAATCTCCAACCTTATCAACAGGATACAAAGTGGGCGTTCACAGGATACAGGGAATCTCAGACGAATTCATCCCTGACCTTGTCAAACTGGATCAACTGGATCGGATTGTAACAGTTTCTGATGGTGATTCCATCCTGATGGCCCAGAAACTGGCCAAACAGTTGGGATTAGCAGTTGGTATCTCATCCGGTGCAAATTTCCTGGGTGCCTTGCAAATTCAAAACGAAATGGGTGGAAATGCCAATGTCGCTACCGTTTTTGCCGACTGTAACAAGAAATATATCAGCACGGATTTGATGCGCAATGAACCAGTCAAAGATTCTTATGATTCACAGCATATTGAACTGATTGGTTTTAAAGTATATAAAAGGGTTTGTGATACCTGTTGCGACATGTATGAATGTGACTTGAATGATAATTCTTCATCCCACCATTGAATTCCACAAGACCAACTGAAATCCTCCGGATCACACTTATCCAATCCGGTCTTTTCTGGGAAAACATTGACCAAAACCTTTCGGCTTTTGCAGATTTGATGGACGGCATTACACAGGAAACTGACCTTATCCTGCTTCCTGAAACCTTTAGTACAGGATTTACCAGTAATCCTGGGTTTGCTGAAACAATGAACGGGAAAGCAGTTCAGTTTCTGAGAAATGCAGCCGGTGCACATCAATGTCTGGTCTGCGGAAGCATTATTATCAGCCAGGATTTTAAGAACCATAACAGGTTGATTTGCATGTTCCCCGACGGTAATTACTTAACCTACGACAAACGGCATCTTTTCAGATTAAGCAAGGAAGTTGAAGTTTTCACCCCTGGTCAAAAGACAATCATTGTTCCCTGGAAAGGATGGAACATCATGCCCCTGGTCTGTTATGATCTCCGGTTCCCGGTATGGAGCAGAAATAGCTACCAGGATGGGGCTTACCGGTATGATTTGCTGCTCTATACAGCCAACTGGCCGGTCGGACGTGCAGAAGCCTGGAAAGCGCTGCTCGTTGCCAGAGCCATGGAAAACCAGGCTTTTGTTGCTGGTATCAACAGGGTGGGAGAGGATGGCAACGGATTGGTCTATGCAGGTGAGTCCATGGTTGTTGATCCTTCAGGGAGTATCACCGGTTTCGGTGAAAAAAATACCGAAATGGTCGTGCAGGCATCGGTTTCCATGACCGCGCTGAAAAACCACAGGGAAAGCTTCCCTTTCGGGCAGGACTGGGATCGGTTTCAATTGCTGCCCTAACCAGACTTTTTTTTCGCCACAAAGGCACAAAGACACGAAATAGCACAAAAAGTAATACCTTCGTTTGGTGTTTCAGTGTTTTTGTGGCAAATATCCTGGATTGAATGAAAAAACTCTCTGTCATCATCATCACCTATAACGAGGAACACAACATCGTCAGGTGCCTTGAATCGGTGAAACCGTTTGCCGATGAGGTCATCGTGGTTGACTCCTATTCCACAGATAAGACCGTTGAGATTTGTAAGTCTTTCGGATGCAAGGTACTCAAGCATGAATTTCTCGGCTACAGCAAACAAAAGCAATTGGCTGTAGATGCGGCGGAGAATGACTGGATCTTCTGGATCGATGCGGATGAACAGGTAAGTACAGATCTGGCAACTGAAATCCTGCATCTGAAAGAGGTACAACAGCAGGATATTGCCGGATATTCAATCCCCAGGACATTTGTCTACCTGGGTCGGGTCATGAAATACAGCAGTGGCTCAAAGGAAATGCTGCTGCGGATCTTTGACCGTAAAAAGAGTCATTTTACCGATGTCACCGTTCATGAAGAGGTTAAAGTGAAAGGGAAAACGCTCAACCTGAAAAACAAGCTATTCCATTATTCCTACCGTGATCTTTCGCATCACTTGCAGAAAATCGACAAATACACCACCCAGGCTGCTGAGGGCTACTTGAAGCAGGGAAAACGCTTTTCCAAATGCTGGGTTATCTTCAAATTTCCAATCAGTTTCTGCACTTTTTATTTTCTCAGGCTTGGATTTCTTGACGGTTATCCAGGCTTCGTTAATGCTTTCCTCGCTGCATTCTATGGGTCAATGAAGGTGGCAAAGACGATTGAGGGAAGATAAACACCGTCAGGTCTTGAAGACCTGACGGGTTTGAAATTAAGTTAAACTAAACACCGTCAGGTCTTGAAGACCTGACGGGTTTGAAAATGAGGATTCCAGTATACGAAGTACCTGAAAGTGTTTGAAACCCGAAAAATTATTATATCTTTACACTTTCATTTCTTTCATCCATATCTGTGTATTATGAAAACGACTCATCTGATTGCTTTGATCTTCTTGTTAACGTTGACTGCCGGGAAGGTGGTTTCACAAGATCAGCCTATCTACCCAACTACGATCAGGACAGGTCATTATTATGGGCTTTCGAAACCACTCAGGGATCTTCCGGTAATTACTGACGATGAACGAAAAGCTTTGGAGGAGCGGGAAGGCAAAGAAGATTTGAACAAGTGGCCGAACCCGACCTATCCTTATGCAGCGACTGCATTGCCTCAAGGTCCTGATCCTGTATGGCAGAATTTTCATGGAGAGGACAGGGGATTTGAGACGGATGCCATCGGCGTCAATTTTGACGGTCAGAGTGGACGGCTTGATCCAACCGGATGCATCGGCCCAAATCATTATATGCAGACCATCAATTTTATCTATGCCATTTATGACCGCGTTGGAACGTTACTGGCAGGTCCAACAGCCTTGAATCTGCTTTTTGGAGCAGTTCCGGGTTCCGGCTGCAATGATGGTGACCCCATTGTTCTTTACGATGAACAGGCGGACAGGTGGCTTGTCGCTGAGTTTTCTCTTTGCGGTGCCAATGATTATATGCTGATCGCGATATCCCAGACCAACGACCCAACAGGAGCGTGGCATCAGTATAGCTTTGATGTGGATGATGTGCCCGATTATATGAAGTTCGGTGTCTGGCGTGATGCATATTATATGGGAACCAATACCCATGCGGCTGGGAGCGATGACTGCTATGCTTTTGAACGCTCCAAGATGCTTACAGGAGATCCAACAGCCCAGATGATTGGTTTCGACAACCCCTGGAGACCCGGCAACTCAATGGGGGTTCAAGCTGCGATCCCTGCCGACAATGATTGGACATTTGCCCCCGTTGGGGAACCAGGAATATTTCTTATTCTGAATGAAGATGGTGCTGCAGGCGGATCAGATCAACTATGGATCATGGAATTGGCGGTGAACTGGACAACCCCCGCTTCGTCAACATTCACAAGGGTTCAACAGCTCAATGTAGCTGCCTTTACCGGTGATTTTGGAGCAGGCTGGGACAACATAGCCCAATCGGGTGTTGCCCAGGAACTTTGTGCCGTATCAGATATCGTGATGAATGCCCCGCAATATATCAATTTTGGCACCCATGAGACCATTGTATTGTGCCATACTGTTGATGTTGATAATACCGACCATGCCGGAATCCGCTGGTATGAGTTGCGAAGGACAACAGGGAACTGGACCATCCGTCAGCAGGGGAGCTATGCACCAGATGCTCATTCCCGGTTCATGGGAAGCATCCACATGAATCAATATCACGAAATTGGCCTTGGTTATTCCATTTCAAGTTCAACCCTTTTTCCAGGCATTCGTGTGTGTGGCCAAAATGCGCTTGAGAATGCCCTGGCAACAGGGATCATGAATGTGGCAGAAATGACTGTTGTAACAGGAACGGTATCACAGACAGGCAGCAATCGCTGGGGTGATTATACAGCCTGCTTTGTCGACCCTGTTGATGACCGAACTTTCTGGTACACGAATATGTATTTCCTTACAACTACCAATGCACGTCCACGGAAGATCTGTTCTTTCAATGTATATCCCGCAACCATATACGTTGATCAAAGTGTGGCAACCAGCGGAAATGGCACCAGCGCAGCGCCGGTAAAAACAGTCAAAGAGGCATTGAATGGTGCAGGCAACGGAACCGATCTGTATATCAAAGGTGGAACCTACGATGAAGTGAACCCCTTGTTTTTTCCTTATGAAGATATGATGCTGTATAAGTGGGGCACTTCGGGGAATCCGGTGATAAAATAGTATATCAAACACCGTCAGGTCTTTCAGACACTGACGGGTTTTAAAAACAGGTAACCTGTCAGGGTGCGAAGTACCTGACAGAGGTTGAATCAGTTAGACTTTACTTCCAGAGACCCGGAATGCAACCGTCGCAACGATTACACCCAGATATTGATTAAAGGACAAGCCATTGTTATTCGTTTTAGAATTCGCTTGCAAAGGTAATACTATTTAGAAATATTCCAAATAATAATTTTACTAAAAACACAAACCAGCTTCACTTCAAGGCAGGCTGCGATAAAAAAATGAAGCAATCATTGGGCTGGTAGAGCGAGAAAGAGGAAAAACATGATTAAGGATATTATGGCAAAGAAAACCCCGGCGGGTCTTTAATATCCCGCCGGGTTGGATAACCAGCCGGAGTCCCGCTTGCGGGACCCAAAGGGGTTTAAAGATACAACCCAACCTATCTTTGATTCGATATTTTTATTTTTTGTAATTTCTTTTGCCATGATATTTTCGTACTTATTATCTATCTTTCTGAATTATTTTTTGATCATTAGTTTGTGCGTATCCTCCAGATCGCTATTCTTCACGTGAAAGAAATAAAAGCCGTCTGACAATGTGGAGAGGTCTATTTCCTGGTTATTAGACAGGAATCCGGTTATCAGGCTACGTCCATCAATCGTAGTTACTGAATAATAAGACTTATCAGCATTTGTTGGAATGCTTACATGAATTTTACCGGATGTTGGATTTGGGTAGACAACGGATAACATCCTTTGGGTTTGTGAATCTCCAATTCCTGTCGGATCATGCCATCCGGCCAGGGTTACTGCCGAAGCCAGAGATGCCTGTGTGAACACTTTTGCCTGTTCCGGGTTGTTGTAGGATAGTCCGACCACGTCATCCAGTGAATGAATGTATGGGCTGTAGTAGTCCTCATCTTCAAAGGGGAAGATACCCATATATCCGTTGTTGTTGAAGGATGAATGGTCACTGTCGCCTCCGATATATTCACCATCGTTGATCTCAAAATCGGGCAGATAGATAGCGCATACATCCTTATAAAAACTTGCCAGTTGTTCAGCTGTGTTTGGGTAGAAAAGGGAGGTTTTGATCGTGGTATGCCCGGGCTCCAGATAACCGATCATGTCGAGGTTAAAATAACCTAAGATGTTCATCCCCAGGGCGGCAGCATTGGAGGCATAGGCTTCGGAGCCATGAAGTCCATATTCTTCTCCGCTCCAGGCACAGAAGACCAGGGTGCGTTCAAACTCATAATTACTCAGGATACGGGCGATCTCCATGACCCCGGAAGTTCCCGAGGCATTGTCATCAGCACCCGGGGCTTCAAGCGGAGTGGCAAATGAATCATAATGTCCGCCCACGATTACATATTCATCGGGATACAGGGATCCGGTTAATGTAGCAATCACATTGTCACTGCTTTCTTGACCCCATACAGTGAAATCCTGCAATTCGACATCCAAGCCGTAGCTTTCAAATTGGTCATAAATCCAGTTCTGGGCGTCAACAGCCTGAGGTGAGAAGCAATCACGGGTGACGAAGTCCTGAAGATGTTGAACATGCCGGTTGATGATGGCCGTGTCAACCTCTTCGATCAGATCGTAGATGGCGGGAATGGTATCGACAAAATATTTCTGGCCAAGCGCGGCAAAGGTAATAACATGGAAGGATAAACAAAGGAGGATAATTCTTGTTTTCATGATTGTGGGAGTTTTTGCGAAATTAATATTATTACTGACATCATTCATTTTCGCCACTAAACCACATAAACTCAAAGAAACACAAAATGCTGTTAATCAAACAAATAATATTTAAGCAATTTTGTGATTTAGTTAGTGGTATAAAAAGACTTTTCAGAGGGGACTCAAAAATTCATGATCATGGAAATAGGAAAAACAAGCGTCAGCAAATTATGGACAAACCATTTTCCGGGCTCTCACCATTGCGCTATCTGTATTTGGTACGCAAAAAGACGGGGAGAGTTCAGGGTAAGGAAAAATGTATTGTTCTGAATAACTGTAAGACCTTACAATCAGGTTAATCATGAAAAAAAGATTATCCGAAACAGGAAATCAATGCGATAAAGGTGTCTTGCTTGAAAATCAGGTTGAAAAGAACCCATTCACCCAGTTTGATAAGTGGCTGAGGGAGGCAGAAAAGTCAGGAATCATTGAACCCAATGCCATGAGTCTTTCCACCGTTTCTAAGGAAGGAAAGCCATCTTCACGGATGGTTTTCTTAAAGGGGATTGATAAAGGAGGATTACTCTTTTTTACCAATTATTCCAGCAGAAAAGGTTTGGAAATGATGTTTCAGCCTCATATAGCTTTGTTGTTCTTCCCGGTAATGTTCGAGTTCTGGCAGGGGAGAAAGAACAGGCTACACGACCGCATCCGGTACACCAAAACCGGCAATGGATGGAAGATCAATCGACTTGCTCCCTAGGCAGTTTCACGCAACGTTCGCAAAGTTTTTCGGAAAGCACGCAAAGATTAAATAGCAGAAAAATCATGCTTTTACGATCTTTGCGTTTCGCTTAGCGGTCTTTGCGTGAACCAATCAGGAGTTGATCAATCTGCAATTATCATAGAAAAGGTTGTACCTTTACTTTTCTAAAATAGTGTAAGCGGATGACTAAGAAGATCAACATCATCGGGGCAGGCATTTCAGGACTCACCGCCGGCTGTTACCTGCAGATGAATGGCTATGAGACCCAAATATTCGAGATGCACAATATTCCGGGTGGTCTTTGTACTTCCTGGGAAAGAAAAGGTTACACGGTCAATGGCTGCATCCACTGGCTGATGGGGGCGACTCCGGATGATCAATTTCATGCCCTCTGGAAGGAATTGATCGACATCGACAAGATTGATTTTGTCTTTCATGATGAATTTTTCAGGGTGGAGGATGGGAAAGGAGGTGTATTGCGTGTTTATACCAACCTGGAACGTCTTGAACAAGAGATGCTCGGGAAAGCACCTGAAGATGAGAAAATCATCCGTGAGATTCTCAAAACTGCCCGGCGCTTTGCCAAAGTCGACTACAACCTTGGGAAAGCCCCGGAACTATACAACCTGATGGACTACCTGAATGCCGTGAAGATATATCTTCCTCACATCAGGTTGCTGATGAAATGGTCTAAAAAATCAGGTCAGGACATTGCAGACGGGTGCAAAAATCCTTTGTTGAAAAAAGTCTTCGAGTTCATCTTCGTTCCGGAGATGACTGCCCTGTTCATCATGATGACCCTCTCATCGATGAATAAGCGAAGTGCAGGGTACCCCATTGGTGGATCACTGAAATTCGCTGAATTACTGGAGGAGAGATATTTATCATTGGGAGGAAAGATCCATTACCAGTCACCTGTCGCAGAGATTCTCGTGAGAGAGCATACTGCTATGGGGATTCTCCTGCAAAATGGAACAATCCATGATTCCGATATGGTTATCTCAGCGGCTGACGGGCATCATACGATCTATGAGCTCCTCCATGGTAAGTATATCAACGGGGAGGTGAGAAAGATTTATGGTCATTTTTTGCCATTTTCGAGTTATATAATGGTTTCACTTGGTGTCAATAGGACCTTTGATAAAGACTTTCATTCCGTTGCTTTTCCTGCCCAACAGACTATTTTTCTGGATGACAAAACCCAGACAAATGACATCAGTGTGCATCTCTACAACTATGATAAGACGCTTGCTCCGGAGGGGAGAACATTGGTAACCGTTGGTTTTGAAACGCGTAACGACCAATATTGGACGAGTCTCAGGAGAACCGATCCCGCCAAATACAAAGCAGAAAAGGAGCGCATTGCTGCAGTTGTGATTGATGAGCTTGAAACACGGTTCGGACAAATCAAGGATCATATTGAGATGATCGATGTCATGACCCCTGCTACGGTAATCCGCTATACCAATAACTGGAAGGGGAGCTTTGAAGGGTGGATTCTTACGCCAAAGGTGGGTTTGAAGAGGCTGAAGAAAACCCTCCCCGGATTGAAAGGATTCTACATGATCGGACACTGGGTGGAGCCGGGTGGCGGTCTACCTGCCTGCTTATTGTCTGGTAGAAATGTCTCAGAGATCATCACGCACAAAGACCGGAAAAAATTCATCTCGAAAAAGTAACATCCGAATTCGATTGACCACAATAATCAGAGATTACTATGCTTCCCGCATTTGAACTCACCTGGATCGATTACAGCATCATGCTGGTCTATACCTATCCGGGCGGTCTGAAATCAGCCATATACAACGAAGTCCTTCAGTTTTTTTTGATCGTCATCGGTTTTCTTCCACTGGTGTTCCTTGGCCTGCAAAACATCGGGGGGTGGTCGGAACTTAAGACGCAGTTATCAGATGTGGCCATCTGGAATGGTTTTACATCCGGAGCATGGACCGAGACCTGGCAACCATTGTCTTCAGCATCGCAGAACCCCATGGGAGTGGAATGGTTTGGGATGGCCATGGGGTTGGGCTTTGTCTTGTCGTTTGGCTATTGGTGTACCAACTTTCTGGTCGTCCAGCGGGTCATGGCGGCGGGGTCTATGTCGGCAGCACGGAAAACCCCACTGATAGGCGCCATCCCGAAGATGTTCATCCCTTTTCTGGTGATCCTTCCGGGTATGATCGCCATCGCCCTGACCAACGACCCGCAGAGTGGATTTTCCATACCGGCCAAAAACGGCTCCTATGACTTCGATAAAGTGATTCCCATGATGCTGGGACACTATTTCCCGACCGGTGTTCTCGGGCTTGGACTTACCGCGCTGATGGCTTCTTTCATGTCGGGCATGGCAGGCAATGTAACGGCTTTCAATACGGTTTGGACTTATGACATCTATCAAAGTTATATCCGACCTGGACAATCTGATAAGCATTACTTACGGGTGGGACATTTGGCCACGATCTTTGGGATTATTTTGAGCATTGGCGCAGCCTATGTGGCCAGGCTCTTTAACAATGTGATGGACTTTCTCCAACTGATCTTCGCTTTCATCAACGCCCCGTTGCTTGCAACCTTCCTGCTGGGGATGTTCTGGAAACGCACCACCGGACATGGCGCATTCTACGGGTTGCTATCCGGCACCATAGCTGCAGCCCTGCATCACGGGTTCACCTCATCGGTGGGAGCAACCTCCCTGATCAAGGGTGGATGGCTTGGCGACCTCGTCCACATCTATCC
>Ga0194127_10003022_pt1 | contig 22040 bp, 21 predicted proteins | sample TA2KigC100mmetaG_FD_148624 | JGI IMG/M metagenome (GOLD analysis project Ga0194127, IMG submission 148624) | Freshwater microbial communities from Lake Tanganyika, Tanzania - TA2015036 Kigoma Deep Cast 100m | ecosystem: Environmental > Aquatic > Freshwater > Lake | place: Tanzania: Lake...
GGCGCTCGCAAAGCGCATGGCGAACGCCGTCCCATCGAACGAGCATCTTGCTCAAACCGCGAAAGCCGCATAGCATTCAGGCCAGCAACGCCGATTTCCGCTTTTCAACATCAAGCGGGACATCCCCCAAGCCTGTTGACCATCGAGTGGGAGTAGGCTCTACATGAAATTTGCAGCCTCGGTTGGTTGCAAGTCGACTTTTTTGGAAAGCTTTCAATGACCGGTAGCATCGATGAAAAGCGATTTTCATCCCCTGCAGCAAATTCCTTGAAAGTGGAAGATCGAGTGGCTGCCTTGCTTAAGGAAAATAAGTGGGAGGCGGAGCGTGGCGTGTATTCCTATCCCCGAGACGAGAGATCACTCCGGCGTCATGCGAAGGTCTCACCTCCGCCCGCAGAGTTTCTATGCGTTCGCTGCTGATCCGCGTTTTCGCCGTGGCGCTGTCGATCGGCGTTTATCTTTCGCCCGAGGTCCGAGTTTCTCAGCCATGAAGTTTGCAATCGCCGAAACCGAACCGCTGTCGTCCATGAGTTTCCCAAACAGCGCGCCAAGAAAAAAGATGGGAAAAAATTGTGATATGAAATGCGTCGCGCCGCCCATGAAAGTTTGTGTCCAATGCGCCAGCAACGGTTCACCCGCGGACGCGGCGGCGATCAGCGCCGCTGCTGGCGCAAGCAATAATACGCTCCAGCCCCGATATGCGAACCAGATGAGACCGCAAAGCGCGGCGAGAATTCCAAGAAGCCCCATTGCGTCATATCCCCTCGAGCAAGGCGTCAAGGTCAAGAGTTGAATGGACGCCGACGTCCCGATCGTGAAGATCGAGGAAGGCTTGCGCGGACCGACGTCCCTCGTCGCGAAGCATGCAGAGAAAATCCCATTCCGCGATCAGTTTCGAAGATGCGCTCAGTTCCGTCATCATCTGTGTCGAGATGCGATGGATGCGCATTCCGGCCCAGCGCGACCCCTCTGTGTCGCCTGGATTGGCGGCGCGACGCAGCAAGGCGATCATGCGCAGCTCCTTGAGCAGAACCGCGTTGAACGACACTTCGTTGAGCCGATTCAATATCTCGGTCGCCGACCGGGGCGTGCCCTTGCGTTCGATGGGATTGATCTGGACGAGGATCGTGTCAGTCGACTCGCATTCGCGAACGAGCGGCGTGATCGTCGGATTGCCGGAATAGCCGCCGTCCCAGCAGGCTTCGCCGTCGATCTCGACGGCCTGGAACATGGTCGGCAGGCAGGCGGAAGCAAGAAGGGCGTCCGGCGTGACATCAGCGTTTCTAAAGACGCGGGCGCGGCCGGTCGAAACGCTTGTGGCGGTAACGAACAGCTTGATTGGCGCGCGCGCGAGCCGCCCGAAATCGACGGTTTCCGTCAGAATTTCCCGAAGCGGATTGACGCCCTTCGGATTGAGATCATAGGGCGAGAACAGACGCGACATGATGTCGGTCGCGACGAAGAAAGGCGATGCGTCCAGCGTCCAACGACCCATTAACACGTCCATGGGATTGCGCTGTAAAGGACTGAGCCGCGCCGCCAGTGAAACGCGCCGCCAGAACAATTCCAGCGTCGCGCGCGCGCCGTCGGCGCCATTATCGACATAGCCGCTGATCAGCGCCGCCGCGTTCATAGCGCCGGCCGACGTGCCCGAGATTCCCTCGATCTGGAGCCAGGATTCCTCCAGCAGGCGGTCGAGAACGCCCCACGTATAGGCGCCATGCGCGCCGCCCCCCTGTAAGGCGAGATCAATAAGAACGTTGTCGCGCGTCATATCCGCAAGGCTCCACTATTGTGTCAGTCTGAGCAGGCAAATTTAATTTTAGCGGAACTCGGACAAATCAATGCTGGGCGACGCCGATACGACAGCGTGCTCTCTCTCCCTCCCGCTCTGGATTCGACTGCGGAACATTGAATCACGCTCGATTTTTCAGCGGAGCTTGCGAGTGATCGTCGACTGAATTTGAGCGAACACCTCGTCAGTGCAGGTCGCCGCTTCGGGGAAAATGCATGTGTCACGATTCTTCGTCGCGAGGGAACGTCATTTCGACAAGACGAAAGGATCGCGCAAGCGAGCATGTAAAGCAAGATCGCGGATTGAATGTCGCATTGTTCCCGAAAGTTCGTCGCGCCAATCGCGAGGCGATGTCGGGATGTCGTGTCGCCGTCGCGAGGGCCAGCACGATTGCGAACCATCAACGGCGAAGGGGAATTTCCGGACGTCGTGGTCCAGACCATCCCTGTTTCAGAGCCAGACCGCCGGTATTTCAGAGACTACAGAAAACATATTCTGTCGATGATACAAGGTGTTATCATTCCTTTGAACAATAGAATTGGAATGACGGGGGAAGCAATAGGTGAATGATCCATTCGCGTCCTTTCGCTGGAATGCGGCGCGGCAAACGAATAATAAGACATCCAGTTTCGATCGTAACAAATCCGAAGCCAGGATACGGCGATGGCCCTTGAGACTCGCAGCGGATGGAGAGGCCTATTCGCGGCGGCTATCGCCGCCGCGATCATATTTGCCGCGATGGCGTTTCGTTTCACGGCGGAAAGCCAGCCGATCAAAGTCGGAATCCTGCATTCGCGCTCCGGGCCGATGGCGATCAGCGAGAATTCCATGGTCGATGCGGAACTGCTGGCGATTGAGGAGATCAATGCGAGAGGCGGCTTACTGGGACGCAAGATTCAGCCGATCATCGCCGACGGCAAATCGGATTGGCCGACCTTCGCCAAAGAGGCGGAGCGCCTGATCACACAGGAAAACATATCCGTGATCTTTGGATGCTGGACGTCGGCAAGCCGTAAGACGGTCGCGCCCATCATCGAGAAATACGGCCAGCTTTTGGTCTATCCCATGGCCTACGAGGGACTCGAACAATCTCCCAATATTATCTACACGGGCGCGGCGCCAAATCAGCAGGTCATTCCAGCGATCAAATGGAGCCTCGATCATCTCGGCAAGAGAATCTATTTGATCGGTTCAGATTATGTATGGCCGCACAGCATCAACGAAATTATGAAAGATACGATCCGTGCGCTTGGCGCGGAGCTCGTGGGCGAAGACTATATATTCTTTGGAAGCGCCAATGTTTCTCGGGCGATCGAAAAGATAAAGCAGGCGCAGCCGGACGTCATACTCAGTTCGGTCGTGGGCGATTCCAACAAGGCGTTCTACCAGGCGCTGACCGACGCAGGGCTTCCCGCTCAGAAGTTGCCGGTTGTCTCGGTGAGCATCGGCGAGGAAGAGCTCCGCAGCCTGCCCATAGACAGCCTCCAGGGCCACTACAGCGCCTGGAGCTATTTCGAAGCGATCAGGAAGCCGGAAAACGAGCGGTTCATTCGCGCCTTTCGCCAAAGATATGGCGCTAACCGTGTCACAAGCGACGTTATTGCGACCTCCTATTTCAGCGTCACCCTATGGGCGAAGGCGGTTGAGGAGGCGCAGTCCTTCGACGTTCAGAGGGTCAAACGCACCATGCTGACGGAGACCCTCGACGCGCCCGAAGGACTCGTGTCGGTCGATCCATACACGCAACACACCTGGCGGTCCTTCTCAGTAGGCAAGATTAGAAACGATGGCGGGATCGAGCTTGTCTGGACGATAGATCGCCCGATCCGCCCCGTGCCCTATCCGCCGACCCGCACGAAAGCAGAGTGGGAGGAATTTCTGAGCGCTTTATACGACAGATGGGGCGGCAGATGGGCGAATCCGGTAGAGGCGGACTGATTGATGACGCTTCCCAGGCTCGATTTTCTCCGGAGCTCCATCGGCGCCAAGATCATCTTCTGGTTCCTCGCGATCAATATCGTCTCTTGCGGCCTGCTTGCCTGGCGAACCTATGACATTTCGCGAGAGTCTCTCGAACAGGCGATTCAGACGTCGCTGCAGGTTGTCGCCAAGAAAAAAGTTGAGCAGCTGGAGACTATGACGCTTGAAAAAATTCGAAGCGTCGAGTCACTGATGCACAACGCCTCGATTGGCGAGGCCACCCGAGAATTTTCCGAAGCCATAAGATCGAGTGGCAGAGAGTCGGAATCCTATCGCCAGGCGATCGCAAAACACGGCCCAACTCTCAAGCGGCTCTCCGATACATTCAACTACGTCGGCTGCGCAATTGTCTCGCCCGAAGGCTTTACGCTTTTCGCGCAATCGGACATGGCGCCTTTCAACGCAGTTGCGCTTGGCGGAACGTTCAAGGAAACCGAGCTTTGGGACACGATCGATCGGGCGCGCACATTGCTGCAAGCCGAAATATCGGCGTTTCAGATCTACCCTGGGCAAAAAGAGCCTGCCGCCTATATCGCGGGCCCTGTCCTCGACAACGGCGTCGTGATCGCCGTCGTTGTTTTCCAGCTCGATAACCAGGAGATATACAGCCTCATCAATGACTACACCGGTCTCGGCGAGACGGGAGAGGTGCTGGTCGCGGCGCAACTCGATCAGGCCCAAATGGTCGTGGTCAACCCGCTGCGGCATGGCGCTTCCAAGGCGTTCAGCATTAGAGCGCCATTAGATGGCGGCGCTTTTCCTGTGCTCGCCAAGGCCCTGGCCGGCGTCCATGGTTCTGGTCTTTTCGATGATCTCGAGCACAGACCCGTGGTCGCCTCTTGGACCTATGTTCCCTCCTTTCGCTGGGGCATGGTCGTGCAGCAGAGCACGGCGGAGGCCTTCGCGCTGACCCGAGCGCAAAAGGAGGCGACGCTCTGGCTGCTGCTATTCATGATCCCGCCGATTATCGCTCTGGCTATGGGCGTCGCGCGTACGATCACCAAACCCATCAAGACCGCCGTCGGCGTCGCCGAGAAGGTCGCCGCGGGGGACCTCGACGCAAATTTCGAGATCGATAGCCACGACGAGACAGGACTGCTGCTGACGGCGATCCGCTCCATGACCGGAGAACTGCGCGAACTTTACGACTCCATGGAGGACAAGATACGGGCGCGCACGCGCGAACTTCAACTCGCAAACGAGGAATTGTCGATCGCGCGCATGGCGGCTGAGGAAGCCAGCAAGACAAAGAGCGCCTTTCTAGCAAATATGAGTCATGAGCTGCGCACGCCGCTCAACGCCATCATCGGTTATAGCGAAATGCTTCAAGAGAGCGCGCTCGACAAGGACGATCCAGAGCCGATCGAAGACCTGAAGCGGATCGAGAGCGCAGGCCGACACCTGCTTGGCCTGATCAACGACATTCTCGATCTTTCCAAAATCGAAGCCGGCAAGATGGAGGTCTTCATCGAGAGAGTGGAGATCAGACCGCTCGTGAACGAGGTCATTTCGATCGTTCAGCCTATGGCCGACAAGAACGGCAATTCGCTTGAACTCTGCTGCGCGGACGATGTGGGCGGATTTCTGTCAGACGAAACGAAGCTCAAGCAGTGCCTGCTCAATCTCATGAGCAATGCAAACAAATTCACGAGCCACGGAAAAGTCACCCTGACAGTTGAGCGGGACGCCGACGCTTCCGTGGTGTTCCGCGTGTCGGACTCGGGGCTCGGCATGACAGAGGAGCAGATTGCCCGTCTGTTCGAGGCCTTCTCCCAGGCCGACGCCTCGACCACGAAACGCTTCGGCGGGACGGGGCTTGGGCTCGCGATCACCAGGCATTTCTGCACGGCGCTCGGGGGCGATGTCTCGGTTAGCAGCGCGCCGGGCGTAGGTTCGACCTTTACGATCCGGCTTCCGGACTTGCAACAGCCCCTCGGGACGAAAGATCGGGCCGAGTCGACTGCGGGCCGGCCTCTCCCGACGATACTGGTCGTCGACGACGACGCTGTGGCGCGCGACCTGCTCACACGAACGTTGGAGAACAAGGGCTATCGCGTAATCGCCGCGCGACACGGGCTGGAGGCGATGGCCCTGGCGAGACAGCACAGGCCGCAGGCCATAACGCTCGATGTGATGATGCCGCAGCTCGATGGCTGGGGAGTGCTCAGGCAGCTCAAGGAGGACGAAGAGCTGCGAAACATTCCCGTCATCATGGTGACGATTCTCAACGAGCGCGCGCTGGCGATTCCGCTCGGGGCGGCGGAGCTTTTGACAAAACCCATCGACCGTCAGCGCCTGACGGCCCTGATAACGCACTATTGCGGGGCTTCGAGCGAAAATACGGTTCTCATCATTGAGGATGACTCCGCGACGCGCGAACTTCTTTGCCGCTGCGTTTCTGGCGCCGGCTACAAGGCCGAAGCCGCGATCAATGGCCGGGATGGCCTCGACTGGATCGCTGAAAATCCGGTTCCGGACCTTATCCTTCTCGATCTGATGATGCCAAATCTCGATGGGTTCGGTTTTTTGAGTGAATTGCGTAAGCGCCGCGCCTATGACCATTTGCCGGTCATCATCGTCACAGCGAAAGATCTCAGCGACGAGGATATTTGCAAGTTGAAAGAATTCAGGGCTGACATCATCACGAAGGACCACGACTATCTTGAAGAACTGGTGACGACTATGCGTCAATGCCTCAATCCCAGCGCGGCGGACGCTGTCCGAACGCATTGACATTGGAGAGAGGGCTGGTGGTGAAGATTCTGCTTGTCGAAGATAATGAGATGAACCGCGATATGCTGTCGCGGCGTCTCAGGCGCAATGGATATGAAGTCGTGATCGCCATAGACGGCCTGCAGGGCGTCGAAATGGCGGCCTCAGAGGCGCCCGATCTCATCCTGATGGACATGAGCCTGCCGGTCATCGATGGATGGGAGGCGGCTCGCAGGGTTAGGCAAAACGAAGCGACGCGCAAAATTCCGGTGATCGCCCTCACAGCCCATGCGATGGCAGGAGACCGGGAGAAGGCGATCGAAGCGGGCTGCGACGACTATGACACCAAACCTGTGGAGATCACGCGTCTTCTGGGCAAGATCACGGCCCTGATTGAATCTGGCGCTTAGCATCGTCTGATCGGGGCGCTCGTGCAGAGCGAACTCTGGCGGTCCCATCGGTTGTAAGAGATCATGAGAAACACGACTGACGCATCTTGGACGGCGGGCGACGGCGCGCTCCGGATTTCTGGAAACAATAAATGACATCGCATGGCTTTCAGCCGCCCGCGGATAGAAGCGATCGCGCGCTGCTCGCTTATCTGCAGCAAGAGCTGAGCGCGCCTGCCGAGGCGATCGCGGGCTATGCCGAAATTTTGCTGGACGAGGCCGAGCGGAACGGCCACGGGGAATTTCGCGACGACCTCGAAAAAATTCACGCCGCCAGCCGATCGCTGATTGATTACATCGCGTCCCTCGTCAATCGGTCCCGTGCCTCGCCGAGAGGGCCAAGCGAGGATTCCGAGGACTATCGTCGCCTCTTGCGGCACGATCTGCGCACGCCCATCAACGCCATCAAAGGATTTGGCGAGATGCTGCGCGAAGACGCAGCGGGCGTCGACGACGCGCGGGCGCTGGTCTCGGACCTCAATCGACTTCTAGAGGAGGCGTCCCGCTTCCTGGAGCGCATCGACGGCCTAGTGAGTTTTTCGTTCCCCGAAACCGAGGCGACGAACGCCGAGGTCAGCGCGGAACCCGTCTCCGCCATGGTCGCACATCGATTCGTCGCCTCCGTCCAGCCGATCTCAGAAGGCGAAGCCGACAGCGTCGCCGTACTGCCGAGCCGCATCCTCGTGGTCGACGACAACGCGTCTAATCGCGAACTCCTCAAGCGCCGTCTGGAAAGACAGGGCCACTCTGTCGCGCTGGCTGAGAGTGGCTCTCGCTCGCTGGAAATGGTGAGGGAGGCGCCCTTTGATCTCATTTTGCTCGATCTGCTGATGCCGGATGTCAGCGGCTTCGATGTTCTTTCCGTCCTTAAGTCTGATGACGCGTTGAGAGACGTTCCAGTCATCATGATATCAGCCTTGAACGAGATCGACTCCATCGTCAGATGCATCGAAGCGGGCGCCGAGGATTATCTCGCGAAACCCTTCGATCCGGTGCTACTTCGTGCGCGCATCGGATCGTCATTGGAGAAAAAGCGTCTGCGAGACCGGGAACGCGAGGCGCTCGAGGCGCTGCGCATCGAAAAAGCGCGCTCCGAGCAGCTTCTCCTGAATATTCTTCCGGCTCCGATTGTCGCGCGCCTGAAGAGCGGCGAAACGGTCATCGCGGATCATGTCAGCAACGTCTCCATTCTGTTTGCGGATTTCGTCGGCTTCACCGAGCTCTCTTCCAGACTGCCGGCTCCCGACCTTGTCGGCGTGTTGGGCCGCGTATTTTCGGCCTTCGACAGGCTCGCGCTCAAGTTTGGCGTTGAGAAGATCAAGACGATTGGCGACGCGTACATGGTCGCCTGTGGGCTCTTCGGCAGGCGGGACGATCACGCGCACGCCGTCGCGGACATGGCGCTGGCAATGGCCGAAACCCTGGAGATTCTCAACGATACATTGCCTTCGCCACTCGAAATCAGGATGGGCATAAACTCCGGCGACGTTGTCGCGGGCGTGATCGGCGCGCACAAGTTCGTTTACGATATCTGGGGCGATGCTGTGAATGTCGCGAGTCGACTCGAGTCGAACAGCCTGCCAGGCCGCATACAAGTTTCCCGGTCGACCTATGAGCATCTGGGCAAGGACTTCATATTGGCGCCGCGTGAGCGCCTCGAGATCAAGGGAAAGGGCGCGATAGAGGCCTTTTTTCTGACCGGGAGAAAACAGGGCGCAACTTGCCGGTCGCAGAAGTAAGTTCTGGCGGGCTGGGTTCTGCGGCAATTTATGTGGTTCATAACCACAGAATTCACGTCGCTCGCGGGGGCCGCGACTGACGAAAGGTCGCGCCGATGGAGGACGTTCTGTCTCGTTCACTGCTGATCCGCGCTTTCGCCGTGGCGCTGTCCGTCGGCCTTTATCTTGCGCTCGCGATCCTCGGCGGCGGCGGGATTGAGGCTTTCTTTTCCAATCCGGCGCGGGCGGCGCTGGTCGTCGTCACCCTCGCATTGGGGGTCGCCTCGCTTTTCGTCGGCGGCAATCTCAGCGCCGGCCTGCGCGAGGATCGCGGCAATCGATGGGTCATCTGGGCCTTTTTGATTATCGGGCTGCTCGGCGCCTATCTGCCGGCCTGGGCGGATCGGGAGAATGTTTGGACGCTGGACGGCGACGCCGTGCGATGGTTCGGAGTCGCGCTCCTTGCAGGCGGCGGGGCCTTGCGGCTATGGCCGGTCGCCGCGCTCGGACGCCGTTTCAGCGGCCTCGTCGCCATTCAGCCCGGCCATGAACTCGTGACTGTCGGACTCTACAGTCGCATCAGGCATCCGAGCTATCTCGGGCTTCTGATCTCGGCGCTCGGCTGGGGACTGGCGTTCAACACCGCGGTCGGCGTGCTTGTGGCATTGGCGAACATTCCGCCGCTCGTCGCGCGGATGAATGCCGAGGAGCGTTTGTTGACCTCCGAGTTCGGCGCTGCCTATGACGCCTATCGCGCCCATACCGCGCGGCTCATTCCCGGCCTGTATTGATCCGCGAGATTCGGAAGCAGACGACGCATCGTGAGGAACATGTGATGAAGGCCTTATCGTCGCGCCTGCTGGCGATCAGTTTTTTCATAGCGCTCCCTGCGCAAGCGGGCGACGTCATAACGCTCGCGCCGGGCCGCAGCGCCAACTTCTCGCTTCAAGAGAATTTAACGACCGGCTATTCGTGGCGCATCGATCAGAGCGCCAGTCGCAATCTCGGCATCCTGTCGATATCGGACGGCGGCCGCGGCGGCGGCCGACGACGCATGGTCGGCAGCCCCAGCGTTCGGCACTGGAAAATCCGCGCCCTCGCGCCCGGCCATGCCGAGATCGTCTTCGCCTACCAGCGACCTTGGGAGCCAGCGCCGGTTCAAACCCGCACCGTCGAGGTAGAGGTCGCGCCATAGAGCGCGCTGCGAAAAAATGGGAACCAACTTTCGCGCAGAGCGCGCTCGAAAATTTTGGAGTCGATCGCGCTGCATTTGGGCCAATCCGCCCAAATGCAGCGTGATCTAAGCGTCGCTCTTGCGCGATGACTTCATCGCGTCCTCAAGCCGCGTCGTCGCCGAGCCGCGTTGCGCCGGCTTCTGCTGGCTCTCATGCGGCGCCCAACCTGACGCCCAGATGATTTCGAAACTCGCGCGCACGCGTCCGTCGGCGTCCGAGAAGCGCTCGGCATAGATCCGTGCGGCGCGCGTCACAACATCGCGCCGCAACGGTTTGCGCGCGCGCTTTGCAAGAACGTTGGCGGCGCCCATAGCGCGCAGATCGTCCATCAGCGCGAACATCGAATCATAACGCAGCGTGAAACTGTCGACGTCGGCGACGGGCAGGGCGAAACCGGCGCGCTGCAGCAGCGCGCCCATGTCGCGCACGTCGACGAAGGGCGAAACGCGCGGACTCGCGCCGCCGGCGATTTCCTCCTCGGCCTGCGCCAATGCGAAACGAAGCTCGATAAGGCTGGCGCCGCCAACGAGGCAGGCGATGAACAGCCCGTCCGGCGCCAGCATGCGCCTTACCTGCGCCAGCGCGCCCGGCAGATCATTGACCCACTGCAGCGCCATGCCGGAGACGATCAGATCGAAGGCGTTCGGCGCGAAGGGCGGCGCTTCTTCGTCGATGATGACGTCGCCGCCGCAGCCGCTCGCGCGCAACGGCGGCGCTCTGCCGCTGGCCGCCACAGCCTGCGCAAAATGCGCGCTCGGCGAGCCGAGATCGAGGGAGCGAGGAAATTCGCGCTTCACGGTCAGCAGGCGATCGAGCAGATCGTCGGCGGCGCGCGCCATCAGAAAGTCGGGCGCGCCTCTCGTCATCGCTCGCGCGAGGCGCCCGCGAAGCAGCCCGCGATCAAAAATTTTCGGCGGTCCCACTGTCTCGCTCATGCCTTACGACCACGCCCGCGCCAGTTAGCTTTGCAAGTGCGCAACGCGCATGAAATGCGACCAAAGGATGGCGCAATCACGACGCAGTGGTCTGAAGCAACAGTCGCGCGTTCAAAAAATTCACGACGTATCTTAACGTTAAGCCCTAACCTGAAAGCGCGGAACGCTTCGACAAGATCATGGCGAAAGTTAGAATACAGCCATTCGATAAGTCGCCGCCAAGGCGTCAGTAAACAGGGTGTAAGCGTCATGCGTAACCTCATTGATCTTTCGCGTCGAGCCCGCAGCGCCAAGCCGGCGGGAGCGTTGAAGTTCCTCTTGCTCGCGGCGGTCGGCGGACTGGCGCTGACCGCGTCGCCGGAAAACGCGGCGGCCCGCAACATCGTCTCTATTTCGCCGAGCGTCGCTCCCGGAACCATCGTCATCAGCGCCGGTAAACGCCGCTTGTTCTATGTGGTCGACACCGGGGTCGCCATAAGCTATCCCGTGGCCGTTCCCAAGCGCGGCAAGGAATGGTCGGGCGAGACGTCGGTCGATGGAAAATATGTGAATCCGGACTGGGTTCCGCCAGCGGTGGTGAAGGCCGACCATCCCGAACTGCCGAACTTCATTCCTGGCGGCTCGCCCCGCAATCCGATGGGCGTGCGCGCGCTGACCCTTAGTCAAGGCGAAGTGGCGATTCACGGAACGACCCATAAGATGCGCGCCTCGATCGGCACCGCCGCGTCCTATGGCTGCATTCGCATGCTGAACGAGGACGTCTCCGACCTTTACGATCGCGTGAGCGTCGGGGCCCCGGTGATGATGACGCGCTAGCGTCCGCCGACGTTAACGCGCGAGGCGCGCCGCGTTTAGAATCACGCCTCGCCCGCTATGCGCGGACGAGGCTTTTGTTTGACCTCCGCCGCGCTATCGCGCCGGCGCTTTCCTTTATCCAAAGCTTTTTTTGATGCGAGTCGCTGTGGAAGACCGTCCGGCGCGGTGGACGCCGACATCCGAATCCCGCAAGTCTTCCAGATAACAGTCGGACCGCCGCTTTTTAGCGTCACGGTTCATGTGGAGTATAGTGACGGCATGAGTTGATTCGCTCTCGAATCAATTGTTTGAAAAGGAGGTGCCTCTCGGAAAGCTCCACGACGCATCGTCGCCCGTCTTAGTCGCCGCGTCATCCTGACATCGAAAAAAGGTTGGCACATGCTGATCGCAACAGAAAATGAAACGGAACGCGCTGAACATCCCGTGGATGTCGTGGAGCAACTGGCGGCCACCAACGACTGGTCTTTCGATCGAGATGACGAAGACGAGATTTCAATTTCCGTCGCCGGAGCCTGGACGGAATATCACGTCGCCTTCACTTGGCTTCCAAATCTCGAAACGCTGCATGTCAGTTGCGCTTTCGATCTCAAGGCCCCGGAACGCAGGCGCGCTGAACTGATGGCGCTCGTCAACGCAATCAACGAGCAGATGTGGATCGGGCATTTCGACTTCTGGCCGAAGGAGGGCGTGGCGATGCACCGCCACGGGCTCATCCTGACAGGCGGAGCGCAGCCTTCTGCGACGCAATGCGCGGCCTTGCTCGACAACGCGCTTCAGTCCTGCGAGCGGCACTATCAGGCCTTCCAATTCGTGCTATGGGCAGGAAAAAGCGCCAGGGAAGCGCTCGCCTCCGCCAATTTCGAGACGAAAGGCGAGGCGTGACTGACGCGGTCGGTCCGAGCGGGTCGGTCGCTTTGATCGGCGCGGGAAACATGGGTCTCGCGTTGCTCGAAGGTTGGGCGTCGCAGAATCTCATCGGGACCGTATCGGTCGTCGAGCCGCAGCCGTCCCAGCGGCTTCAAAATTTATGCGCCGAACGGGGCTACGAGCTTAATGGCGCAGCCGCGCCGCGCGACGCCGTTGTCCTCGCCGTGAAGCCCCAGGCGCTCGAATCAGGCGCCGGCGCAGCGGCGCCCTTCATCGGACCTGCGACCGTCGTGGTGTCGATTCTCGCCGGCAAGCGCATCGCCGACATCGCCGCGCAAATGCCGGCGCCGGCTATCGTGCGCGCGATGCCCAATACGCCAGCCGCGATCGGTCGCGGCGTCACCGGCGCCTTTTCGAGCCCGGCGACCAACGCCGCTCAGCGCGGGCTCGCCGATGCGCTGCTTCGCGCCGTCGGCGCCGTGGAATGGATCGATGACGAGTCGCTCATTGACGCGGTGACCGCAGTTTCGGGCTCGGGCCCCGCCTATGTTTTTTATTTCGCCGAATGCCTTGCCGCCGCCGGAGCTGAGGCCGGACTGCCCGCCGCGCTTGCGGCGCGACTCGCGCGCGCGACCGTGGAAGGCGCGGGCGAACTGATGCGCCGACAGCCGGAGACTAGTCCTGATGAATTGCGACGGCGCGTGACGTCGCCAGGCGGAACCACGGCGGCGGCGCTGAAGGTTCTCGACGCGCCGGATGGGCTTGCCGCGCTGATGCGCCGCGCCGTAGCTGCAGCGAAACGCCGGGCAGGGGAACTTTCCGGCTAAAAAGTCGCGCGCCTTGTCCCGGCGCCTGGCGACAATAGAATACTGGCTACGAATTATCTGCGGACCAGGAGACAGACATGACTGGCGGCGGCCCCCGCGATCGGGTGATTGATGCGACGCTTCGGCTTGCGGCGCGGCGCGAATTCAGCGACGTGACTCTGAGCGATATCGCCCTGGAGGCTGGCGTCTCGCTCGCCGATCTGCGCGAACTTTTCCCCTCGAAGGGCGCGATCATGGGCGCGTTCTCCCGGCGCATCGACCGGGAGGTTCTCGATGCGCAGCCGAAGGAACCGTCGCATGAGCCCGCACGCGAACGTCTTTACGACGTGTTGCGCCGTCGGCTCGACGCGCTCGAACCGCACCGCGAGGCGCTGGCGAGCGTGAGCCGCTGGGCGGCGAGCGACCCGCTTACTGCCGCCGCGCTCAATCGTGAAACCGTGAATTCGATGCGATACATGTTGGAGGCCGCCGACGTCGACAGCGAGGGCCCGGTCGGCTCGCTCAAATTGCAGGGGCTGGCGTTGGCCTGGAGCCGCGTGCTCGAAGATTGGTTCGCTGGCGACATTCATGACGCCTTATCGACGCTCGATCGCGAGCTCACGCGAGGCGAGCGCTATGTCGATCGCGCCGAGGATTTCGCAAGGCTGACACGGCCGTTTTATTCATTTGCGCAAAGCCTGTTTGGCTGGCGTCCTCGGCGCGGCCGCGACCACGACGACGACAGCGGCCATCCTCACGCGCGCGCATGAGGGCGCGGAGGCAGTTACAGCGGCAAACTCGCCGTCGCGCGCAACCCGCCGAGCGGGCTGCGGTCCAGCGTGATGTCTCCGCCATGCGCCCTCGCGATATCTCGCGCGATCGCGAGCCCTAGACCCGAATTTCCTTCGTCCTGATTGCGGGATTCGTCCAGTCGATAGAAGGGCCGGAACGCCTCTTCGCGTCGTTCGACAGGAATGCCCGGGCCGTCGTCGTCAACATTGACGTTCATCGTCGTCCCGTCATTGATCGCCGAGAGTTCGATGCGCTTGCCGTAGCGCTGCGCATTGCCGACAAGATTGGCGAGCAGCCGCTTAATCGCTGCGGGCCGTGCAACGATTATCGGATCGCCCTTGATCTTGACGGCGGCGGCGAGACCGCGCTTCTCCGTGTCCGCCTTCAACTCATTGAGGATCGCTCCGATGTCGGTCGGCGAGGAGCTTTCGTCGCCGTCGCCGCGCGCGAAGGCGAGATAGGCCTCGACCATGCGCTCCATCTCGTCGACGTCCTTGCGCATATCAGCGGCTTCATGCGAGTCGCCCATCAGAGCGAGGGAAAGTTTGAATCGCGTGATGATGGTCCGCAGATCATGCGAAACGCCGTTGAGCATGGTGGTGCGTTGCTCGATCGCGCGTTCGAAGCGGCGCTTCATATCGAGGAAGGCGGCGCCGGCCTGGCGCACCTCCCGCGCGCCGCGCGGGCTGAACGCGACATTGCGGCCTTTGCCGAACTCCTCGGCGGCGCGGGCCAGACGAAGTATCGGCCTGATCTGGTTGCGCAAGAACGATGTGGCGATGGCGATAATGATAATCGACGCGATCGCCATCCACATGAAGAAAATGTACGAATTGGAGGCATACGCGTGCGTGCGCGTGGCGAACATCCTCAGCGTGGCGTCGTCGAGAGCGACCTGGATTTCAATCAGGTTGCCGGGAAGCGCCGTGTTGATCCAGAACGGCTGCTTAAGTCTGCGGGAGAGCTCCTTGGCGAGCGCCTTGTCGAGCAGCGAGAACAAGGCGGTCTTCGGGGTCGGCGCCGGCAGGTCTTGTTTGGGAAGAATCGCGATCTCCATATTGAGATCGAAGGCGGCGATGCGGCGCAGCTGAGCATGGTCCGGGTCTTGAGGGAATGATTGATAGACGTCGACAAGCGCCGCGACTTGTCGCGCCATCCCGGAGGACAGTCGATAGGTCACTACCTCCCAGTAGCGCTCCATGAAGACATAGGCGACGGCGGACTGGAGCAGCACGACCGGCAGGATCACGATCAGCAGCGCGCGGGCATAGAGCCCTTTCGGCATGCGGTCGTGCAGCCAATTGGCGAAACGCCGCCACAGATTGCGCGGCGCGGCGAGAACTTCCGGTAAGACAACGGTCATCGTGACGACCCTATCATTTTATCGGTTGGCGCGCAGCGGCTCAAAGAGAAGGCGGTAGCCACGGCCGCGCACGGTCTGAAGATAGCGCGGAGCGTTCGGATCGGTTTCGATTTTGCGCCTCAATCGGACGATCTCGACATCGACGCTACGTTCGCTCGCGCTTCGTTCAGGATCGCGTTGCGCCAAGGTCTGGCGCGACACGAAGGCGCCGTCGCTCTCGGCCAAAGCCCGCAAAAGATCGCGCTCGCGCGTGGTGAGCCGAACCGGCGCGCCGCCGCGCAGCAATTCGCCGCGCGAAGGGTCGAAGACAAAGTCGCCGAACTGCTTGAGCCCCGAGGAGTCCGGCCGCCGCGCGCGGCGAAGGATGCTCGCGATGCGCAGCGACAATTCCCGAGGATCGAAGGGTTTAGCGAGGTAATCATCCACCCCGGCCTCAAGCCCTTTAACGCGGTCCACCGTCTCGGCCAGGGCGGTCAACATCAGAATGGGCGCAGAACGCAGGGGTTCCTCGCTTCTCCGCAGCCGCGCCGCGAAGTCGGCGCCGCGTTCGCCGGGCATCATCCCATCCAGAACGATAAGATCGAAGGCGAAATCGCGCATTCTGGCGGCCGCTTCTTGCGTGTCGGCCGCGGCGCTGACGAGATAGCCTTCATTGCGAAGATATCGCGACAGCAGGGTGCGAATGCGCCGATCGTCGTCGACGACCAGGATATGCGCCGCCTTGGCGCCCTGCGAAACGGCATGATGCGCAACGCTCGTCATGGCGCGCCGCCGGCCGATTTCGCGCATGCAAGATGCGCGCGGACGCGCTCGCGCTCGTCGGAGTCGATCATCGCGAACAGAAATTCGGAAGCTGCGCCGCGCGCCGCCGGCGGCAGCTCATCCATGACTTTCAGGAATCGCGCCGATTGCAGCGCTGCGAGATCGCGGGCCAGCTTCGCGCCCTGTGGCGTTAAATAAAGCAGGCGCTGGCGGCGATCGACGACGCCGGCCCGCGCTTCGACGAAACCCGCCTCGAGAAGCTGCTTCAGCACGCGGTTGAGGCTCTGCTTGGTGATCCTCAATATGTCGAGCAGTGCGGCGATGGTCAGGCCGGGGCGACGGTTAACGAAGTGAATAACGCGGTGATGCGCCCGTCCGAAGCCGTACTTTTCGAGCAGCCGATCGGCGTCGCCGACGAAATCACGATAGGCGAAGAAAAATAGCTCCACGAGTTCGATCGCGTCTCCGTCGCTCGTGGCCTCGACGGCCGCGCTCCGCCAAGCGGCGGCGGCGTCCGGCTCAATCATTTGCCGTGCTAGGAATTCGTTCACGCTTGTTCTTGCCTGACGTTTGGCGCGAGCTATTTACGTCAACTATATTGACATAAATCTGGCCGATGGCTAGTGCTGACCGCGCGTCACAGCGCCTTGATTGGCCTCTTCGATCGCGTTCCGGAGTTCGACATGTCGCTTCCGCCCTTCGATCAGCGCGACGGATTCATCTGGTATAACGGCGCGCTTGTTCCGTGGCGCGACGCAAAGCTTCACGTCCTCTCGCATGGCCTGCATTACGCCTCTTGCGTGTTCGAAGGCGAACGCGCCTATGGCGGCGCGATTTTCAAATCGCGCGAACATTCGGAGCGGTTTCAGAATTCCGCGCGCATTCTCGATTTCGAGATTCCCTACAGCGTGGAACAGCTCGACGCCGCAAAAGCTGAGACGGTGAAAGCCAACGGTTTTGCGAATTGCTACGTTCGCCCGGTGGCGTGGCGAGGCAGCGAAATGATGGCGGTCGCGGCCCAGAATTCGACGATCAACGTCGCGATCGCCGTCTGGGATTGGCCGAGCATGTTCGACGTCGAGACCAAGATGAAAGGCATCAAGCTCGACATCGCCGAATACCGGCGGCCCGATCCGCTGACAGCGCCGTCGAGAGCGAAGGCGGCCGGCCTCTATATGATCTGCACCATTTCGAAGCACCGCGCCGAGCGGCGCGGTTTCGCCGACGCGCTGATGTACGACTGGCTCGGCCGCATCGCCGAATGCACCGGCGCGAACGTCTTCTTCGCCCGTGACGGCGCGCTGCACACGCCGATCGCCGACTGTTTCCTTGACGGCATCACGAGGCGCACGGTGATCGACCTCGCGAGAAGGCGCGGCGTCGACGTCATCGAGCGTCGGATCATGCCCGAGGAGATGGCGACGTTTTCGGAGTGCTTCATTTGCGGCACTGGCGCCGAAGTGACGCCGGTGTCGGAGATCGGCGTCTATCGCTTTACGCCCGGCCAGCTTTCGCGCACGCTGATTGAAGACTATTCGCGTGAGGTGGAGCGGCATCTCTCGCCGGCCGCGTAAGCGCCCCCGCCACGATCTCTCGCGTTGACAATCGGGTCAGCCGCTCATACGCGCCTTGATCGCGTGTTCGGCGAGAGTTTTGCCGAGCGACCAGACCGCCGAAGGCGCCTTATGCGCGTCCGCGATGACGGCGTCGAAAGACTGCTCGATCCAATCGCAATCTTCGTCCGAAATCGTCAGCGGCGGCAGCAGCTTGATCGTGTGATTGCCATGTCCGGCGACCTGCGTCAGCACCTTGTGATCGCGAAACAGCGGGATGGAGATGAGCTGACAGAACAGGCCCGAATTGACGGTTTCCAGCAGATTCCAGGCGGCCTTCAGCTTGAGAGACTTCGGCGACCCGAATTCGACGCCGATCATGAGACCCTTGCCGCGCACGTCGGCGACAAGTTCGTAGCCTTCGGCCATTCTTTGAAAGGACGCGAGAAGGCGCTCGCCCTTCTTTGCCGCGTTCTCGATTACCCGCTCGTTCGCGAGCACGTCCAGCGTCGCGATTCCCGCCGCCATGGCGAGATCGTTCTTGCTGAAGGTCGAGCCATGCACGACGGCGCGATCCATGCGATCGAAGACCTTGTCGAAAATCCATTTACGGGTCAGGACCGCGCCAACGGGCACATGGCCCCCGGAAAGCGCCTTGGCGACGACGATCATATCCGGTTCGACGCCTGGAAAATGATCGACGGCGAAGAAGCGGCCGGTGCGACCCAACCCCGTCTGGATCTCGTCGGCGACGAACAGCGTTCCATATTTGCGGCAGAGCGCCTGCGCCCCGAGAAGATAGTCCTCCTGAGGAATGTTGACTCCCTTGCCCTGGATCGGCTCGACGAAGAAGGCGGCGATCTCGCGCCCGGCCAGTGCGCGTTCGAGCGCGCCGAGATCGTCGAATTCCACTTCATGGGCGTGCGGCAACAGCGGGCCAAAACCCTTCTTGAAAATATCGTCGCCGTTCATCGACAGCGAACCGTAAGTCAGGCCGTGAAAGGAGTGCGCACAGTGCAGGATCCCAGGACGGCCCGTCGCCGCGCGCGCGAATTTGATCGCCGCTTCGACCGATTCGGCGCCGGAATTGGCGAAAAACGCCTTATCCAGCCAGGGCGCGTAGGCGAGCAACTTCTCGGCGAGAACGCCGGCCAGAACCGAAACGTCAAATTGCACAAGATTGGCGAACTCGCCGTCGAGCACGCTCACGAGCGCGTCGCGCACGGCGGGATGGTTGCGTCCCAGCGCAAAGACTCCCCAGCCGCTGAGGAGATCGAGATAGCGGTCGCCCTTGCGATCCCAGAGATAGGGGCCGAGCCCTCGGGTGAAGCCGACGTCATAGCCGATCGTCTTGAGAACGCGGACCCACATTTCATTGAGACGCTTCGCATGCAGCGAAAAGCGCTCGCCTTCGCGGGCGGCCGCGAGGGCCGCGAGGTCGTAGCGCGGATCGATCTGGCCAGAAGCGCCGTCCGGAGCGTGAACAGTCTTTGACGCGCTCGCTGGCGCGGTCGATAAAGTCGTCATTGGCGGCGCTCCAACCGAGGAAAATGGGGCAGGCGACAGGGTGCGGACGCTCGCTCATTTCGATTGCGCGCCGTGGGCGCTTTTGTCAAATCGCTGATGTGGCCCGCGGGCCACAGGCGCAAAGATTTTGCGTCTCGCCGCCCACCTAATTCACGACCGAACCGTCCCTTATTGCGCAATATCGCTGCGCGCTTCGAGGCGAACGTACGCAAGTTTCAGCATCTGCGCCAAAGGCTTCGCCAGCCCGCGCGCCAACGCTGCGCCTATCCACAGAGTTTGCGGTTCCGGGAGAAAATTGCCGGTTGGAAGGCGCGCCACGGGTGATATCTTGCTAAAAGTGATTCATGGGCGACGCTGGGTGATTCGCGCTTTAGGAGAATTACCGACGCGCGCGTCAGTACAATGCTCTGGATCAGCATGGGGGTTGGTCAGTGGGCGCTAAAGTGACTTTTCAGGATGATTTGACGGCGAGCGCGACTGAACCGGATGAGTCCGGTCTTGAACTGGTCGAACTTGCTGGACGCATTAAATGGTTCGACGTCGCTAAGGGCTATGGCTTCGTGGTGCCGGACGATGGCTCCGCCGACATTCTCCTGCATGTCACCATTTTGCGCCGCAGTGGCCTTCAGACTGCCTTCGAAGGCGCACGCGTCGTGTGCGAGGCGCAGAAGCGCGCCAAAGGCATGCAGGTCTTTCGCGTCATCGCGATGGACGAGTCGACGGCGATCCATCCGTCACAGTCGTGCGCCGGGCGCACGCATGTCCAGGTCGCGCCGACGAGCGGTTATGAGATCGCCATCGTCAAATGGTTCAATCGCGTGAAGGGATTCGGATTTCTCACGCGCGGCGAAGGCACCGAGGACATTTTTCTGCACATGGAAACTGTTCGACGCTACGGCATGACGGAACTGAAACCCGGCGATAGCGTCCTCGTTCGTTATGGCGGCGGTCCGAAGGGGCTGATGGCCACCGAAGTGCGCCCGCTTGAAGCAAAGAGCGTCCCGTCGCACTGATGTTTTCCTCGCCGCGTAACGCCCTTTCGAGCGGCTCCGAATGAGAGCGGCGCCAACCTTCCGCTTACTGCTCCTTTCCGCATTGGCGCTGCTGGCGTCCGTAATTGCGCGCGCCGAACCGGCCGCCGACATCGCGCGCATCGTGACGTCCACGGGCGAACATGCCTTCAAAGTCGAAATCGCCGACACGTCCAAGGCCCGCGCGCGCGGCCTGATGTTTCGCAAGTCGATGCCCGCCGATCACGGGATGCTTTTCGACTTCAAGGCCGAGAGGCCGGTCTCGATGTGGATGAAAAACACTTACATTCCCCTCGATATGGTTTTCATCGGGCGTGACGGGAGGGTGGTGGGCGTCGCCGCCGATGCCGAGCCCCTGTCCGAGCAGATTATCGACTCCCCTGGCCCAGCCTATGCGGTGCTGGAGCTCAACGCCGGCGCGGCGCGGCGCATATCGCTGGCGCCCGGCGATCGGGTGCGGCACCGCATGTTTGAGCGCTAATTGCGTTCCCTTGTTAGGGGAGGGCGGGCGTGGTAGCGAAATTCGTGAAAGGGCGGGGCCGCTGAGGAGCGGCCTGTCCGGCGGGGTATGGCGCAGCCTGGTAGCGCGGAAGTTTTGGGTACTTCAGGTCGCAGGTTCGAATCCTGCTGCCCCGACCAGCGCGAACGCCGCCGCGCTCTGTCACACAGCGCCTTGGCGCGCAGCTCCAACGACGAGGCCGTATGACCGCACGCATCTATCTTCCGGCCCCAAGCGCCACTCAATCCGGTCCAGGGTCGGACTTGTGGCGGCTGGACTTCGAGCCTGAGACGCCGCGCAGCATCGAGCCGCTGATGGGCTGGACGAGCTCCGGCGACATGCGTCAGCAGGTCAGGCTCAAATTCACGACCAAGGAGGAGGCGATCGCCTATGCCGAGCGCAACGGCCTCGCCTATAAGGTCGAGGAGCCAAGGCCCAATCTCGCCGCCCGTCGCGGCGTATCCTATTCAGATAATTTCAAAACCAGCCGCATCGGACTCTGGACGCACTGAGTCTCTTTCGGCCCCGTAGCTCAGCCGGATAGAGCAACTGCCTTCTAAGCAGTAGGTCGCAGGTTCGAGTCCTGCCGGGGTCGCCATTATGATTTTCCAACTCCGAATTTGAGACCAATGTTGGCGAAGGCAATGTCGATTACGAAACCTTACAGACGGACGGTTCGCCCGTTTAAGGATGGATCATATGGGGAGAGGCGATACATCGAACACCCAAAATTCGCGAAAGAGCCCCAGCACTATATTAGGGCATTCGAGGTTATCCAAAAAGACCTGATAGAATTGTTCGATTATGTGGAGCCTTCCGACGCAAACAAACAGTGTTTTTCATATCGTATTCATCAGCTTTTTATGCGAACCTGTATCGAAGTTGAAGCTAATTTCAAGGCTATTTTGTGTGAGAACAGCTATGCTTGTAGTAGTAACCTAACGATGCGAGATTACAGGAAATGCGAGAAATCACATAAGCTTTCGGAATATCAGATTAAGCTCCCAGTTTGGCAGGGCGATCAGCTCATACGGACTCCGTTTAGCGCTTGGAAACAGCCCGAAGCTAAATTGGGGGATGTCCCGCTTGATGTTGAAAAGCGGAAATCGGCGTTGCTGGCCTGAATGCTATGCGGCTTTCGCGGTTTGAGCAAGATGCTCGTTCGATGGGACGGCGTTCGCCATGCGCTTTGCGAGCGCC
>Ga0194127_10003025_pt1 | contig 22035 bp, 22 predicted proteins | sample TA2KigC100mmetaG_FD_148624 | JGI IMG/M metagenome (GOLD analysis project Ga0194127, IMG submission 148624) | Freshwater microbial communities from Lake Tanganyika, Tanzania - TA2015036 Kigoma Deep Cast 100m | ecosystem: Environmental > Aquatic > Freshwater > Lake | place: Tanzania: Lake...
ACCCTTAGCCGCCAAACACCTCGTTATCGCACTGGTCAACGTCGTCTTCCCATGATCAATATGCCCTATCGTACCAACATTCACATGCGGCTTCGTCCGCTCAAACTTCCGCTTCGACATGTCTCCTCCTTTGCCTAAGGTTCTAGCAGATTTTTTTGTGGAGCCCACGACCGGGATTGAACCGGTGAACCTCATCCTTACCAAGGATGCGCTCTACCAACTGAGCTACGTGGGCCTGGAGCGGGAAACGGGATTCGAACCCGCGGCCCACAGCTTGGAAGGCTGTTGCTCTAGCCAGCTGAGCTACTCCCGCCCGGAAATTTTGAAAAAGCGTTTTAAAATTTACTTTTAGCTTGTAGCTAATAGCCAGTGGCTAAAAAATTCTCAATTAAGCTACAGGTCAATAGCTAATAGCCACAAGTAATTTTTGAAAACCGCAGGTTTCCAAAAATTCTGGTGGAGAGGGGAGGATTCGAACCTCCGAAGGCTTCGCCGACAGATTTACAGTCTGTTCCCTTTGGCCACTCGGGAACCTCTCCATATTTATTTTTCAACTTTCAGCTATCAGCTATCTAAAAAATTGATGGCTGACAGCTAAAAACCGAAAAAATATTGGAGCTGGCGATGGGACTCGAACCCGCAACCGGCTGATTACAAATCAGCTGCTCTACCGATTGAGCTACGCCAGCGAGAAGAAATATTTAACTATATTAAAATATTGTATATTACCTTTTATTTTTTTTTATGTCAATATTTTTTTAATATTTCCTCCAGCAATTTTTTTTATGCCCTTTAAGCACCAAACGGTAAGGGCGACCCGGCCATTTACCAGACAGCCGCGAATGCCCTGAATTCTTTTCACTGCGATTACGCTTTTCGCGCCAGCAAAGACCAGAATGACAGATTCCTTTTTGAAAGGAAATCGGGGTTGAAACAACCAGATTTTTCGGCACCCCTTCGATTAAGAACTTTTGGAAATTCTTGTAATTTCTAAGAAAAACCCCAAATTTCCCAACAAGCGCATCAGGGATATAGGGAGAAAAATTAATTTTAAAGTTGCCTTTTCAGGGAAAACGGGAAATTCCCTGCAAAAGCACCCCCTCCAGAAGTCCGGAGTCGACCACCAGCACCCTTTTTAGCTTAAAAACATCCAGGAGACCTAACACTATTGCTACCCCCGGGACAATCAAGTCTTCTCTCCCTTTTTCCAGGCCGGGAAAACTCAATCGCTCCCGCGCGGGAATGGTATTTAAGTTAAGGTAAATTTTTTTTAGGGATTGGCGGGAGATTTGATGGCCGTTGATTTTCAGGGGGTCGTAAAGTAAAAGTCTTTGATCGATTGCCGCCAGCGTGGTCATAGTCCCTGCTGTTCCCACGAGGTCCGGTTGGAGGTAGTCAAGTTTTAATCCTCCTCTTTCGAATTCTTGGCGAAGTTCTCCCAAGATTTTTCGGGTATGGGTTTTAAGCAGCTCCAATTCTTCTTCCTTTGGCGGATCGTTCTTAAGAAATCCTTCCCTCAGGGCTACAGCCCCCAAGGGCAAGCTTCTGGTAGCTCCTGGGTAATTTCTCTTCACCCAGATGATTTCCGTGGACCAGCCCCCCACATCGACAACCAACCAGGATGGGGCCATACCCTTCAAAGACCAAAGCACTCCCCGAAGCATCAGGCGGGCCTCCTCTTCTCCGGAAATGATATGTAAGGAGAGGCCAGTCAGTTTATGCACTTGCTTAATGAACTCTTCACCGTCCTTTGCCGCTCTCACCACTCCCGTGGCCACGGCGAAGACCGTCTCCACTCTTTCCTCCCGTAACACATCCGCAAAAAACTGGAGGGCTGCAATGGTCCGTAAGACGGCACCTGCATCCAGCTTGCCTTCCCCGGAAAAATTGCCACCCAAACGGGTAATTCGTCTCTCCACCCGCAAGGGATGGAAATCTCCCCCTGCGGTTTTCTCTGCCAGAAGAAGCCGCACGGTGTTCGAGCCAACATCTATGGAAGCATAACGGGAAAAAGCCATGAGGTGCTGGAAAAAATTCAGTGGTCAGCTGTTGGATAAATTAGATGGGGTAGATAAAATAAATGAAATTGGGTTGAATTTTCCCGAACGATCTGAAAAACTTTGTGAATTGATTCCTCCAGAAGAATATCCAGCAGAGAAAACTTTTTTTTCTCCGGATAAATCACTTCTGGCTCTCCTTTGATCCCGGCCATCTGGGCCGCCATGGTAATGGCATCCTCGAGGGTTCCCAGTTCATCTATTAAGCCCAGGACCTTGGCTTGGTCGCCGGAAAAAATCCTTCCATCAGCCAAACCCCGCACTTTCTCCAAAGGAAGTTGCCTCCCTTCGGCCACCGCCCGGATAAATTGCTCATGAACGCTGTCCAGCACTCCCTGGAGTAACTTTTTTTCTTCTTCGGTCATCTGGCGCATGGGAGAGCCGATATCTTTATGCTTGCCGCTTTTGATCACCGTGGAGCGCAAACCGATTTTGCGAAACAGTTCTTCGACGTTCAAACTCTCGACGACCACTCCGATGGAACCGGTGATCGATCCGGGATTGGCTATGATTTTATCCGCAGCGCTGGCAATGTAATAACCGCCGGAGGCGGCTGCAGAACCCACCGAGACCAAAACTTTTTTCTCTCGCTGGGTTTTTTTCACCTCGGCATGAATTTCTTGGGCCGGGCCTACAGCTCCACCTGGCGAATCGATTCGCAGCACGATGGCCTTAACTTTTTCATTTTTACGGAATTTTACCAGCTTTCCGACCACGGGTTGGGAGTCGATGATTACTCCTTTGATGTCGATTATAGCTACTTTCTCATTACCCCAAATACCTTCCTCCCGGCTGGAAAGATAAGAAAGGGCCCAGATGCTGATGACAAAAAGGCCAAGCAGCACGCCAAAGACCATCATTCCCAAAAGTACAGGGTGCCTTCTCATCTGGGGGTTACCGCTCCCGGAAGTTGCCGCCTTCCCGCGCCCTCCTCTCCAGCCCTTCCTTCAACATGCGGCCGAAGTCGGAAGTGTCATCGTCATAGACTGTTAACGGTTCTTTCCGGGAAGGATGCGATTGATAGCGGCCGATGTCCTTGATGCTCAGGCCGATTTTGTGTTTCTTGGGATCCACGTTGATGACCACGGCTTGAATCTCTTCTCCAACTTTGGCCACTTCTGTTGCTTTTTCCACTCTCTGGTTGCTTAGTTCGGAAATATGAACCAACCCTTCGATCCCCGGTTCGATTTCTACGAAAGCCCCAAATTTTGTGACGTTCGTAACCTTGCCCTTGATGAGCTGACCTACTTTGAAACGATGATGGACATCGTCCCATGGGTTTTTCTGAATCTGTTTGATGCCCAAAGAGAAGCGTTGATTTTCCTTATCGATATTCAAGACGATGGCCTGAACTTCCTGCCCCTTTTTAAAAACCTCCGAGGGATGTTTGAGACGTTGAATCCAGGAAACATCCGAGATATGCACCAGGCCGTCGATACCCTCGTCGATCCCGATGAAGATACCGAAATCGGTGATATTTTTGATTCGCCCCTGGATTTTCGTTCCCACTGGATAGCGTTCGGCAATAGTATCCCAGGGGTTCGGGCTGGTTTGCTTTAAACCGAGGGAAACCCTTTTCTGTCCAGGATCATTATCCAGCACCATGACTTCCACCTCATCCCCTAGGGAGAGAATCTTGGAAGGATGCTTGACTCGTTTGGTCCAGGACATTTCCGAAACGTGCACCAAACCTTCCACCCCTTCTTGCACCTGGACGAAAGCTCCGTAATCTGTAATGGAAGTTACCTTTCCTTTGACTCTCGTTCCCACGGGGTATTTTTCGGCCACTTTCTCCCAGGGATCGGGGAAGGTTTGTTTCAGCCCCAGGGATACACGCTGATGTTCCCGGTCGAATTGCAAAACTTTGACTTTGATTTTCATGCCGAGGGTCAGAACTTCTGAGGGGTGGTTGATCCGCCCCCAGGAAATATCCGTGATATGCATCAGCCCATCGATCCCTCCCAAATCAATGAAGGCGCCATAATCGGTAATATTTTTAACCACCCCTTCGGCAATCTGTCCTTCTGCCAAAGTCTCCAGGGTCTTCTGCCGGTGCGATTCCCGTTCTTTCTCCATAAGAATCCGGCGGGATAAAACCACGTTCCCGCGCCGCCGGTTGAGCTTGATGATCTTGAACTTGAACGTGCCGCCGATGAGTTTTTCCAAATTGCGGATGGGGCGGATGTCCACCTGGGACCCGGGCAGAAAAGCCATCACCCCGATATCTACGTTTAGGCCTCCCTTAATTCGGGAGACCACCTTCCCTTCGATCACCTGATCGTCGTTCCAAGCGCGACTGATTTCTTCCCAGAATTTATATTTATCCGCTTTCTCCTTAGATAAGTTCACCAGCCCCGTTTCAGATTCTTTCCTTTCCACAAAAACATCGACGGGGTCGTCAACCGACACAACCAGCGCCCCGTCCTTGGTGACGAATTCCCGCAAAGGAACCTGGCCTTCCGATTTGAATCCAATGTCTACGGTTACAAATTCAGGTCCTACATGGATTACCCGCCCCCGGACGACTTCTCCTTCTTGCACTTCGTGCAGGCTTTCTTCGTAAAGGTCTTGGAAACTTTCCCCTTCTTCGGGTTTGGTCTTGGTCTCATTTTGTTCTCCCATTGCCTCTATCGGAGGACCATCCCCCATTTTCTCAAAAAAAAGCTCTTCCTCTTTTACTGACATTTAAATAACCCCCTCAAACTTTTTCCTCCAAATTATTTTTCAAGTTATTAACACCCCCACCCTAACCCTCCCCCATCCAGGGGGAGGGAATTTTGGATCCCCCAGTATCTCCCCTCCCCTGGCGGGAGGGGAATGGGGGGAGGGGGATAAAAAAGCAAATTCCTATACAATAAAATTATAGCATATTTAAAAAAAACCACAACCACAATTAAACCCCCCTTTTTTGTGGTCACGAATGATTCGTTATACCTGGTGGCGGATTATCCTTCCCAGACCCGGGATTAAGGTCCCGCCCCGGCGGGATTGGCAGCATGAGGTGCTGGCCCTAATTTAATTGTGAACTGCGTAATGTAAAATAGTTGAAAAAATTTCAATAAATTCCAAAGTCCGCAATCTATATGCCGATGCCTCTCCGCCTAAGGCGGACTCATAGCCCTGAACCCAGGGCTACGATTAGGGATTCTACAAAGTGAAGAGGGGCGAGCAATTAGATATTTCCGGCTTAATTTTCTTTACCCTTTAAGACAACTTGAAGCATACGCGCGACGACCTCTTCCGGGGTTAATCCGGTGGAGTCGATTAAAAGGGCATCTGTAGCCCGGCGCAGCGGGGCCAATTCCCTCGAGGAATCCTGCTCATCTCTCCGGGCCATTTCCTTTTCTATCTCTTCAACTTTTAAGGAAAGGTCTGTACCAACAAGTTCTAGCTGGCGTCTTCTGGCCCGTTCCCCCGGTTCTGCACTCAAAAAAAATTTATATCCGGCATCGGGAAAAACAACCGTTCCTGTGTCCCGGCCTTCGGCCACGATTTTTCCCTTTTCTCCAATTTTGCGCTGAAGCCGCACCATGGCCTCCCGCACGGAACGTTTCATTGATACCCTGGAAGCCATCCACCCAATTGCCGGCTCACGAATCTTCCGGGTTACATCCTCCCCATCGAGGATTACCCGTTTTTCTTCGTCATCTCCCTTAAAAATAATTTTTATGTTTTGGCATAGACCTTCTAAGGCTGCTTCGTCTTCAGGGTTGACGCCCTCTTGCCTTACTTTAAGGGCTACTGCTCGGTACATGGCCCCTGTGTCCAGATAAAGATAGTGGAGATACCGGGCCAGAATCTTGCTCACCGTGCTCTTCCCGGCCCCCGCTGGACCATCGATGGTAATGATTTCTTTGCGGCATTTTTCCTTTTTCTGTTTAAACCCCTTGCCCGTCAAAGTTTTTCCTTCTTCCATGATTATTGCACCTCCTTCTTAGCCTATCGGGTCGAAAAAATCAATTTATTTTTTCAGCTCTTTCCCTTTTTTGCCTGAGGGTCGTACCCATAATATGGGGAACAAACAACTTCTTTTTAGGTTCCGCAAATTTTTTTTGACAAAAGAATGAATTGAAGTATAATTTGTTTTAATCTTCGAGCCTGCGCTCCTTAAATATTTAAGGGAAATATTGGGAAGCGGGGGGGGGCAGAGCTTAAAACACATCTGCCTCCCGGACTTGGAAAGGAGACGCCTACGAAACCCAGCATAAGCTTAGCCAATATTCTATGGAATATTAGCCTTTCTTTTTCATCCACCCTAATTGGGCCTTTGAGCCAATTGTTCCGGCGATGAGTACTTTAATCGACACGCATAACCGCAAGATCAATTATCTGCGCATTTCCATCACCGACCGATGCAACCTGCGCTGTCAATACTGTATGCCCAAGGAGGGAGTCTCCCAATTCGGCCACTCCGAAATTTTAAGGTATGAGGAAATTCTAAGGATTGCAGCGCTGGCGGTAAAGAAAGGCATCAATAAGATCCGTGTTACCGGAGGCGAGCCCTTAGTCCGCAAGGATGCCGTCCAGCTTATCAACCACCTCTCCCTCCTCAGGGGCGTTGAAGACTTATCCATGACCACCAACGGAATCCTTCTGGCGGATTGCGCCCCGGCCCTCTTTCAGGCTGGGATGAAGAGGGTGAATATCAGCATGGATTCCCTTGAACCGGAAAAATACCGGCGGATTACCCGCGGGGGCGACCTCTCCAGGGTATGGGCCGGGATCGAAGCCGCCCAATCCGCTGGAATTTTTCCCATCAAAATTAATGTCGTGGCCATCGCCGGGTTTAACGACACAGAGATTCTCCCTTTTGCCCGTTTGACCATGGAAAATCCCCTGCAAGTCCGTTTCATTGAATTCATGCCTGTCGGCTCCTTAAGTGAATGGCGCCCTGAACACTGCATATCTGCAGATGAGATCAAACGACGGATCGAAACTTTCCATCCCCTGGTTCCCGTAGATAACAGTAAAAACGGCCATGACGGACCAGCCCGGTTGTTCAAATTCCCCGGAGCTGCCGGGGAAATCGGGTTCATCAGTCCCATCAGCGACCACTTTTGCGACTCCTGTAATCGTTTGCGGCTGACAGCCGATGGCAAGTTAAAGACCTGCTTGTTCTCGGATGAAGAGGCCGACTTGAAATTCCTGCTGCGCTCCGGGAGGGATGACCAAGAATTGGATAGGAAACTTACCGGAGCCATCTCTCAAAAACCCCTCCGCCACGGCTTCCTGGGGGGAGTCATCAAAAGATGCCATCGTCCAATGGTGAAGATCGGGGGTTGATCTATCTCCTCAATAACGAAGCCTAAAGACATAAGCCTGGCCATTTTTTCCGGCTTCCTTCTCATACTGGCTTTCCCCAAATTCAACCTGGAAATTCTGGCCTGGGTTGCTTTAATTCCCTTATTGTGGGCCATCAGGAAAAAAACTCCTCCTCAGGCTGCTTTCCTGGGCTTTGTTACGGGCCTTGTTTTTTTTACAGGGATCCTTTACTGGATTTACAACGTTCTCACGGAATATGGCCATCTGCCGGGTTGGATAAGCATCTTTCTCCTGATTGTGCTTACAGCCTATCTGGCTCTTTATTTTTCTCTCTTCGCTTTTCTGCTGCGCTGGGTAGCCGGTAAAACCAGCCTGCCGGAAACTCTTTTCGCCCCTCCCCTCTTTGTTTCTTTGGAATACCTCCGGGGCCTCATTTTTACCGGATTCCCCTGGGAGCTTCTGGGTTATTCCCAATTCCTCAATCTTCCCATGGTGCAGATTTCTGACATGACCGGAGTGTACGGAGTCTCTTTTATCATTGTCCTGGCTAATGCGTCCCTTTATCGGTTGGCCATAACTTTACCCCATCGAGGCTGGATACCGGCGCTGAAAGAGGTTCTGGCATCAGGAATCATCATCGCTTTGTGCGGCGCCTATGGCGTGTGGAAACTCTCGGCCCTTGAAACCAAGGCCAGGATGAAAACTACTTTTCGGGTTGCCTTAATTCAGGGAAACATCCGCCAGGACATCAAATGGGAACCCCGTTACCAGGAAGAAACCTTGAAGATTTATTCGGATTTAACCCTAAGAGTGAAAGATCAGCGCCCTGATTTAATCATCTGGCCCGAGACAGCCACCCCCTTTTTCTTCCAGAGCGCCTACCCTTTTCAAACCCGCATCCTGGAACTTTCCCATCAGGTTAATGCGCCCCTCCTCTTCGGCGCGCCGGCTTTTGAGCGCCAGGGCCGGAAGGCCGATTATTTTAACAGCGCCTTCTTAATCTCTCCCCAGAAAAAAATCCTGGGCCGCTATGATAAAATTCATCTCGTTCCTTTCGGGGAATATGCTCCCCTTTCGGGCTTTCTCGAATTTACCAGGGACATTATCGGAGCCATCGGCGATTTCACCCCGGGTAAAGGAGTGGTTAATCTTTCTTTACCCTGGGGAAATTTTGGCGTTCTCATCTGTTACGAAGCCATCTTCCCCGATCTCACCCGCCAATTCGTTGAGCAGGGCGCCCAATTCTTGGTGAATATCACCAACGATGCCTGGTTCGGTAGAACCTCTGCTCCTTACCAGCACCTTTCTATGGTCACATTACGCGCTGTTGAAAATCGTGTTTCCATAGTTAGAGCAGCCAATACGGGGATTTCAGCCCTGATTGACCCAAGCGGCCGGATAGTTCAATCCACTGATCTCTTTACAAGGGAAACGCTTTCGGGTAAAATACATTTAAGTAAATCGTCAACCTTTTATACGAAGTGGGGAGACGTTTTTGCTTATTTGTGCCTGGGCGCTACTTTTTTATTTTTGATATCTCTGTTTTTTAGAAGGGGTTAACGTGTGGAACGAAGTGCTGGATAAGATTTCTTTACTGGAAGAAAAAATTCAGGCCCTCCGAGGTCATCTTTGACTTAGATTCGAAAATTGCCCACCTTAAGCAAATCGAACAAGAGACCCTCAAGCCCGACTTCTGGAACGATAACGAAAATGCCCAAAAAATCCTCAAGGAGAGGACGTCCTTCAAAACGACTGTTGATTTTTGGGAAAAGCTGAACTCGGAAATGGAAGAGGGCAAGGGTTACTTTGAATTAGCCCGGGAAGAAAAAGACGAAGAGACCCTGCGGGAAGTTTACGCCAGAATCACCCGGCTGGAAAAGGACATCCAGGCCGCAGAGTTCAAACATATGCTCGGGGGAGAAAACGACCCCAACAACGCCATTGTTTCCATCCACTCCGGCGCCGGGGGCACGGAAGCCCAGGACTGGTCGGAGATGCTTCTGCGCATGTACCTGCGCTGGGCCGAGCGTAAAGGGTTTCAGTGCGAAATTATCGACTACCTTCCGGGAGAAGAAGCCGGGGTGAAAAGCGTCACCCTCACGGTCAATGGCGAGTATGCCTACGGGTATCTTAAAGCCGAGTCGGGAATTCACCGTCTGGTGCGCATATCCCCCTTTGACGCGGGAAAACGCCGCCACACTTCATTCTCTTCGGTCTTTGTCTATCCGGAAATCAAAGAAGATATCGTCGTGGATATTAATGAAGATGACCTGCGCATAGACACTTACCGTTCCAGTGGAGCCGGCGGCCAGCATGTCAACAAGACCGATTCGGCAGTTCGCCTAACCCACCTGCCCACGGGTATCGTTGTTCAGTGCCAAAATGAGCGCTCCCAACATAAAAACAAGGCCATGGCCATGAAGGTGCTCAAAGCCCGCCTTTATGAGCTGAAAAGAAAAGAGCAGGAAGAAAAAATGGAGCATCTCCATAGCGTGAAAAAGGACATCGCCTGGGGAAGCCAGATCCGTTCTTATACCCTGCAACCGTACCGCTTGGCCAAGGATCACCGGACCAATTTGGAAGTGGGGAATGTGGACGCGGTATTGGACGGCGACCTGGACCAGTTTATTGAAGCCTATCTGCTGCAAAAGACGGCCTGAAAAAATTTTTTGGACGCAGATAAACACAGATTTTCAAGATTAAAAATAGGAAAACCAATAAAGCACAGGCGTAAAGCAAAAAATAGAGACAAGGTCATTTTTTTATTATATTTGATCTTTTCTGCGTGTATCTGCGAAAATCTGCGTCCCATTAAATTTAAAAATGGAACTATATATCCTCGGATCCGGAACCTGTATTCCCACGGTAGAACGCGGCCCTTCCGGCCTGGCCCTGGCCTTTGGTTCACACCTTATTCTTTTCGATGGCGGAGGCGGGTCTTTGCGCAATCTTCCCAGCCTTAGCCTTGATTTTCGCCGGGTGGATTGTCTTTGTATCACCCATTTTCATCCCGATCATGTTTCCGACTTCGTTCCTTTCCTTTTCGCCATGAATTACACGGTGGATTTCGTCCGCTCCCTGCCTTTGCACGTGATTGGCCCTAAGGGCTTGAGAAATTTCTACGATCAACTGCGGGGAATTTTCGGCCGCTGGATCGAAGCCCGGACTTATCCGATTTTATTCCATGAGACCGAAGAAAGCCTCCTTTCTTTTGCGGATTTTACAATTGAAACTCTCCCGATGGCCCATTCGGCTGCCAGCGTGGGCTTTCGAGCGATGTTCCAGGGCCGTTCCCTGGTTTATTCCGGGGATACGGATTACTGCCAAAATATCGTCAAGCTTGGCCGGGAAGCAGATGTTCTAATCTTAGAGTGTTCTTTTCCCGATGAACGGAAAACCGCAGGGCATCTCACCCCTTCTCTGGCGGGTAAGATTGCCCGGGAGGCCTCTTGCCGGAAACTTCTGCTCACCCACTTTTACCCCGTATTCGCCGGGCGCGACATTCTTAAGGAATGCCGGCAAGAATTTTCCGGGACAATCATCCTGGCCGAAGACGGCATGCAAATAACGATTTAATCTTTTCCGCCGGCTGGCCAGAGGAAGAAAAAAAATTAGCCACAGAGGGCACAGAGCTCACCGAGTTCTTAAAACCGAAAAAATAAAGGATAGTGTCAAGTGTCTAAAGCGATCCGCCTGAGGCAAACTAAAGTTGATGATCTCGTAAAAAGTCAGAAAGCCCCTTTTCCTGTCATTCCGGCGAAAGCCGGAATCCAGTTATTTCAAGGAGTTATCAAACCTCTGGACTCCGGTTTTCACCTGTCTGCCAGGCACAGGCAGGCCGGAGTGACGACTTTTTACAAGGCCATCAAAATTGATGGATTCGTAAAAAGTCCTGTTCCTGTCATTGCGAGGAGTTCCGCATTGGCAGGATGACGAAGCAATCTTGTCTTTTCGGGCACTTATAAAAACGAGATTGCTTCGTCACGCCCATGGCGTGACTCGCCATGACCCTTTCGCGCCTTTTTACAAGATCATCAACTTTAATCTCATGAAAAAAAACTTCCATATCCAGTGGCACATAACCAACCGCTGCAATATTCATTGCCGGCACTGCTACCAGGATGATTTTTCCGAAAGATACGATTTGGATGGGACAGGACTCATCAGGGTAGCGGACAACTTCCTTTCTACCATCGGAGAATGGAAGCAAATGGCTTGTATCCACCTTACCGGAGGCGAGCCCTTATTAAACCCGGAGATGTTCCCGCTTCTTTGTCATTTGGCTGAACAACCCGCGGTGGAAGAGTTAGGAATCATTACCAACGGCCTTCTCCTCGATCAGCAGCTAATAAGAAGGCTTGAGGCCATTCCCAAACTGAAAAAGATCAAGATCTCCCTGGATGGGCCCGACCCCGAAACCAACGATGCCATTCGCCCCATGGGCACTTTTCATAAGGTGATGCAAGCTCTTTCTTTATTTGACAGCGAGAGAGAATTTGAAGTTCTCCTGATGTTTACGGCAATGAAAAGAAATTATAAAAGCCTGCCGGCACTCATCCGCCTCTGTGAAGATTTAGGAATGGCCGGGTTAATCATTGAGCGTTTCATTCCCTGGGGCCAGGGAACAAGGATTCGGGAAGAAGCGTTAAGTAAAGATAACTGGAAAGAATTTGTGGAAAACCTGTGGGAATATTTTTCCGGGGAAATAAAGGAAGGTGAGATTTATCCCTACCAGGCCTTTCAGATCAACCTTAAGGGTAGAGAGCCGGAATTATTGGGCGCGTCCTGTGTTCTCGGAGTGGACGGCTTTTGTATTATGCCCGGGGGCGATGTTTTCCCGTGTCGGCGATTCCCCGTGGCCATAGGGAACCTCTTGCAGGATTCGTTGAACAAGATATGGGTCGACTCGGAAATACTTCGGCAATTGCGAGAAAAGAGAAATTTCAAGGGCAGGTGCGGAAGTTGTGCCGTGAAAAACTGCCGGGGGTGCCGCAGTCTGGCCTTCTCTTTAACCGGGGATTACCTTGAGGAAGATCCCCACTGCCTGGCCCAATCTATTGCTATTGGGTAGAAAGGAACGAAGGATGTCCGCTGAGAAGAGTTTTCACATGACCCCTGAAGAATTCCGCCGGTACGGACGGGCGGTGGTGGACTGGGTTGCCGATTATTATGAGAAGGTTGAGTCTTTTCCGGTTTTATCCCTGGTTCCGCCCGGAAAAATTCGCGCTGCCCTCCCCCCTGAACCACCTCTTCAGGGTGAAGCCTTCGAAATGATTCTTAAGGATTTAGACAGGCTGATTATTCCCGGAATCACCCATTGGCAGTCGCCCAATTTCTTTGCTTTCTTTCCGGCCAACACTTCCGGACCTTCCATTTTAGGGGAGCTGCTTTCAGCAGGCCTGGGGGTCCAGGGGATGTTGTGGGCCACGAGTCCGGCTTGCACCGAACTGGAAAGCCATGTCCTGGACTGGCTGGTGGACATGTTGGCCCTGCCGGAAAAATTCAAGTTTAGCGGAACAGGCGGCGGAGTTATTCAGGACTCAGCTTCCAGCGCTTCTCTCTGTGCTCTCCTATCGGCCCGCGAGCAGGCCACGAACTTTGAAAGCAACCGACGCGGCTGCGACGGGCGGCTTGTGGCCTATGCCTCTACTCAAACCCACTCCTCCATCGATAAGGCGGTCAACATCGCCGGAATAGGCCGCCAGAACCTCCGGCTAATCGAGGTGGATGGCGCTTTTACTATGCGCCCGGACAGGCTGAGAGAGCAGATTAAACAGGACCGTCAAGCCGGCCTGATTCCCTGTTTCGTATGCGCCACAGTTGGAACTACATCTTCCAATGCCATCGATCCCCTGCCGGAGATAGGCAATATCTGCCAGGAAGAAGGCCTCTGGCTTCACGTTGACGGAGCTATGGCCGGCACGGCGGCCATCTGTCCTGAGTACCGCCACATTCATTCCGGGTTGGAATTTGCCGACAGCTACTGCTTTAATCCCCACAAGTGGATGTTTACCAATTTTGATTGCAATTGTTTTTATGTGGCTGACCGGGCCGCTTTGATCAATACCTTAAGTGTTTTACCGGAATATCTGCGCAATCAAGCGACTGAGTCGGGGGCGGTCATAGACTACCGGGACTGGCAAATTCCCCTGGGCCGGCGCTTCCGTTCCCTGAAGCTTTGGTGGGTCATCCGCCACTACGGGGTGGAAGGTTTACGCTACCATATCCGGCGCCACATTGAACTGGCTCAAAATTTTGCGAAATGGGTTAAGGATGACGACCGCTTTGAACTTGCTGTGCCGCCGCCGTTAAATTTGGTTTGCTTCCGCCACGTAGGGGGGGAAGCCATCAACCAGAAATTGTTAGAGCGGCTAAATCAAAGCGGGCGCTTATATTTAACTCATACGAAGCTAAGCGATAAATACACCCTCCGCTTCTGCGTTGGCCAGACCAATACCGAAGCTCATCATGTGTATCAAGCCTGGCAGGAGATTAAAAAGGCCGCCGCTGAAATTACTCCCTCTTAGCAAAAAAGAAAAGTTTTTCCCATAAACAGTAAAATGTTTCCTTTCCTCCATAAATTTGCTTTTACCTTAACTTCCTTAAAATGAACTAAGGAACGGAAAAGAAACCTTTATTTCCCGTTTCGGAATAGACCGAAGAAAGGGTATGGGTTTTGCTCCAATATTTGATGATCTCGTAAAAAGTCGTCACTCCGGTGAAAACCGGAGTCCAGAGGTTTGATAAATCCTTAAAATAACTGGATTCCGGCTTCCGCCGGAATGACGGAAAAATTGGATTTGGGCTTTGTTTCGGATTTCGATATTCGGATTTGGGATTTTTTTAATTCCCCAAACCTCGTAAAGAGTTGGTTACCATTTATGAATTTATTCGGCAGCTGGAGTGAATTATGAAAACAGTGGATGAGCTTGTGGCGGAATGGACCGGAGAAGAACGGGAAAAATTAAAATATCTTATTAAAGAATGCCAAGAAAGGGAAAAGGAATTAATAGAGAACAGGAGAACCCGCAGAGAGAATCTAACCAAACTTAATGAATCCCTGATCTCCCTCTTCTCTGACCTTTCTCAGCTAAAAGAGCGGACGTCCAATTTGGCCGATGATTTATCAGGGATTTACTTAAAATACTATAACAAAAAAATCCCCTGGTCATAAACGGGTGCTTCTGGCATAGATTCAATCCGCAAGAATGCCAACTTACCCTTCATCAACCATCGGGTTCTGATGCAGCCCTTTACTCCCCTGCCGCTGCCTCCTGAGCAATCGGGGCGACAAATTATACGGAATGAAAATAACGGTCTGAACCCCCTTTCCTTCCCCATCTCCAATTGCACACTGAACAGACCAGCAGGGACCGGGGGTTGCACACTTAATCAGCCACGGGGTAAGAGGGGACGTTGGTTCAAAAGCAAATTATTATTGACAATGGACTTGGTTAAGTATAATTTGAGATCATGTCGAGACAGCCAAGACTGGATGCGCCCGGGACATTACATCACGTGATAGGGCGGGGAATTGAAGGAAGTAATATCTTCTGGAAGCAAGGAGATCGAGAGGATTTCTTGGATCGTATAGCGAAACTTTGCGAAGCGAAGGCATTAAGCGTTTATGCGTGGGCCTTGCCGGACACACATTTTTACTTATTGGTTAGGACTGAGAACAAATCTCTCTCATGGCATGCGGAAGCTGCTGACCGGGTATGTGGTGAATTTCAACCGTAGACACAGGCGTTATGGCCATCTCTTAAATATTACCGCCGATGAGGAAGTACTCTGCTTTGGACGTTGAGAAAGTGCCTATATTTGGACGGCCAGGAAATTACCCCCTTGGATGTTATTTCGGTCCTCCCATAGCTTTTTAACTATGCCTCATCCTTACCCTTGGTCACTTTCAAACCGGCTGTTTCTGGCCACTTCCTCACCGGCGGTAATACGTGCGTTTCCATGAGCACCCAGGCATAGAGGGAGGACTCGTTTCCAGGATGTTTTCGCCCAGGCGGGTAAGAAAACGAAACCGATCCTCATCGTCGTCAAATATTTGTGACCGGTTTATTCCCCGCACCATGATATGGTGAAGGGCGCCGAGATTATCTAACCGAGCTTGTCGTGGCATGGGCTGATTTTATAAAAAAGAGGGTGATCTTGTCAAGCCCAATGCACTGTAAGAATCAACGTCCCCCATTTTATCCGCATCACCTGTCTCGGCCACCTTCTTTTTCCGCATGAAATCTTCGTGTGTGCTCATTCGTAACTCACATGCTTATCCCGCACCGTCACAACCGAACTTGATTTGCGTATTTCTCTCGAAGAGATGGCGATTTGTTGAATGCCTCTTCCATAATGTCAGCAGCCTCAAACAAACGTCCTTCATCCTTGGCCTTTTTGATTGCTAAGCGCGCTAACCGTTGACCTTCTTCTTGGTTGACTGGCGAATGAGCACCAAGACTGGCCTTGGATTCCGACGATCCTGTCTTCTTTGGAACACTTTCCTTCGATGGGCTGGGTTTTTTCCACATTCCGAGCACATCGAGCAATTCCTTTGCATTCTGATACCGTTTAGCCGGATCCATTTCCAAACAGCGCAAGACGATCTTTTCGAGTCCAGCATCTACATCCATATTCAAAGAAGCTGGCAACACACACTCCTTTTCAAAGGCTTTCTTGTTGGACCAGCCAAGGGCCGGATCCACTTCATATGGAAGTCTATTGGTCAGCATTAAGTAAAGGGTAACGCCAAGAGCCCAAACATCGCCAGCGCATGAATCCGCCTTGGCTTTTGAAAAGGTCTCAGGCGGTTTGAATCCAAGTGTGCCGGCAGCGGTGGCAAGAAGTGTCATTGGATTAACTTTCTTGGCCAAGCCAAAGTCACTTACCCTTGCACGGAGTCCATCGGCCTCATATCCAATAAGAATGTTCTGTGGCTTTATATCGCGATGGATGATCGGCGGTTTTTCGTTATGGGCTACAGCAAGGCCACGGCAGATTTGGCGCATGATGTCCAAAGTTGTTTCGATGGGAATAAGGTTTGCGCCAAACGATCTCCAAAATTTGTCAAGACTCCCTCCGGAGACATTTTCCATCGTGAAATAACCACGAATACCGTTGGGCGTCTCGAAGATGTTTGCGTCAAAGACACGGACAATGTTGGGATGTCCGATTCGGGAGAGGAGTATTGCTTCGCCCAGCATTTCTTCTATTTCGTCTTGGGTCATCCCGACGCGTTTGAACAGCTTCATCGCTTGACGGCCAAGGAATCGGTGCCGGACTCGGTATACCTCGGCAAAGGCCCCCTCGCCGAGAAACCTTTCAACCTCGTAGGTGCCCTTGATTTTTTCGCCTTCCTGAAGAAGCGGCATATCGTCTCCATACAAGAAGCTAACGGATCTTAAACTGGGATAATCGAGAGTCCTCCGCCACCACAAACAACCTGCCAACATGTGAACTTTTTTAACTCACCGCTTAGAATTAAATTGCTGAGCGGAAATTGAATAAGCCTTTCAACTGTTCGACGGAGTTCTCTGGCCCCATACTCCGGACTATACCCCATTTGAGCCACAAATTGTTCAACCTCTTCCGGAACTTTAAGGGAAATATTGTATTTTGCTTGGACATTTTCACAAATCTCAGCCACCATCGGCCTTAGGATTTGTTTTATCTGCCCCTCATTCAGTGACCGAAAAATTATTATTTCATTGATACGATTCACAAATTCAGTACGAAACTGCTTCTTAACTTCCCCATAAATGGTTGCCTTTAGGTCCCCAGCATCCACGTTTCCAAACCCGATTTTCTCCCTATGTTTATCTAAAAAAATGTTCGAAGTCATAATTGAAGATAGCATTTCTTGCATCCGTGGTCCGCCCCTTTGCGTCAGTAATACGGCCCTCATCAAATAATTGGAGAAACAAATCGAAAACTCTTTGGTGAGCCTTTTCGATCTCATCAAAAAGGACAACTGAATATGGCTTCGTCCGTAAGCGCCCTGTCAATTGTCCTTCTTCTTCATGGCCGACATACCCAGGCGGTGCGCCAATTAATTTGGCAATACTATGTTCTTCAATGTATTCGCACATATCGAACCGTATAAGGTGCAAGTCACTTCCAAAAAGAAATTCGGCCAGAGATCTTGCCAATTCAGTTTTCCCAACTCCAGTAGGCCCAACAAAAAGAAAGACAGCAAGAGCCCCACGGTTTTTTACCAAACCTGTGTGGCTCATGAGAAGTCTTTGGCAGACAAGATTTATTGCTTCGTCCTGACCAATAATCCTCTTTTTTAGAAACGATTCCAACCCCAAGAGAAAAGATTGCTTCATTCCATCTATGTGGCCTGTGATGAGCTCCAGTGGCAGGGACATTTTTTCAGAAAGAACCTGTGCAATTGTAACCTCCGTTACCTCTCCTGGGCTTTCAATCCCTTTAGTGCCGGCCGATGCCTTAACCTTATCCCCCTCTTTCCATCCGCTCAACAAAGGTATACGGATCCGGGCTCCTGCTTTATCAACCAAGTCGATAGCTTTGTCAGGCAATCGGTGGGCAACATCAAATCGAATAGAAAGATCTACAGCAGCCTGCAGGGCCTTATTGGTAATTCTGACACCGTGATGTTTCTCCCATTTGGGTCGAATTCCTTCAAGCATTTTAAACGCTTCATCCGAACTGGGCTCATTAACAACTATTTTCTCAAAGCGACGTTCCAATGCAGGGTCCGTTTCAACATAGCGGCGGTAATCTTCAATCGTTGTCGCCCCTATGCATCTCAGATCTCCTCGGGCAAGAGCTGGCTTCATGAGATTGGCTGCGTCCATACTACCCTCAGCTCGACCAGCACCCGCAACATTATGCATCTCATCAATAAATACAATGACTTCTGGATGCCTGTGCGCCTCCTCAATAATTCGAGAAAGCCGTTCTTCAAACTCCCCTCGATATTTTGTCCCTCCCAACAAAGTGCTGATGTTTATCTCGATAATCCGCTTTCCAGCCAAAACTTGGGGATCCTTATCCTGGATAATCCTCATTGCCAGGGCCTCAACAATTGCTGTTTTCCCCACCCCTGCCTCACCCACAAGGACTGGATTATTTTTGGAACTACGAGCGAGGGTTTGAATTACTTGGAGAAGCTCTTTTCTCCTGCCAAGGAATGGGCCGAGTTTCCCTTCTCGCGCTTCAAGAGTAAGATCCCTCCCATATCTGAGAAGATAATGAATAGAGTCATTTGGGGCCATTTGTTCTTTGCCAGGATGAACTTTAACCGGGTCCGGGCCCCCTCTTTGCCAAATATCCATAAAGGCGAGAGTGACTTCTCTTAATGCCTCTGGTTCAATACCTGATGATTTTAGTACCTGGCTGATAATCTCTTGGGAGGCTTCCATTATAGAAAAAAGAAGATGAAGGCAGGTTATTTGCTTTGAAGATGTCGCGAGTTCTTCTGCGCGGCTAAACATCTTTTTACACGCATCACTCCGGTGGACTACTTTTTCTATCCGCTCAAATTTGCCATCACCAATTTTCCCCCGAATTTGTCGCCTGAATTGGGTAGGGTCAATTTTAACTTTATCAAGCAATTCTTCTATTTGGTAAGCTTCTATTTGCAATGCCTGGTGGTCTTGTAACTTTAGCCCGGTTTTCTCCGGGTCGAGCGTGACTATTTTTTTAAGGCTCAAGATGCCAATTAATACATGTTCCTCTTCTATATGCTCAAACTTTCCTGCTGCCGTCTCATTGGCTGCTATTTGCCAGGCAATATATGTGCCGATGGAAAGGTCTTTCATATCTGCCAATTCTCCAAACTACTGTTTGTTTGAGATAAATATGCCGTTTTCTGTATTCTAATTGGCAGGAGACTATACCCGATCATTACACCCCCTGCTTTTAGCTCTCGACTTCTGATATGAAAATATCCCCTTGACCATGGAATATTCTTTCCTCAAACTTCCTTCAAGAGTTATGTATGGTGTCCTCCGAAATTTACGGTTGAAGTATCTTTTCCACCGCGGAAATGATCTCCTGTGGCAAAAATGGTTTGGAAATGAAAGCCCCGGCTCCATAGTGAATGGCTTCTTTAGCGTCGGCAAGAGATCCGTAGGCGGTGATGATTATAACTTCCATATTCGGCCAATACCTTTTTATCTCTTTGAGGAATTCAATGCCCGAAAGCCCAGGCCTTTTTAGATCCGTAGTTACAAGGTCAATATCCTTTCCAGCGAGTAAACGTAATGCTTCTTCGCCGTCGGAGGCCGTGTGCACCTCATAAAAAGGTGCCAGGATCATCCGCAAGGTTTCTCTCGGACCAACCTCATCATCTACAACCAAAACTGTCTTCTTTTTTGGCATTTATATAAAACCAGACCTTATAAGGGTCTACCTTTCGGAGAGTTCTTTCTTTCCTGTGAAGGGGATGGTAAACCATTTCGACCCGGCGTCGTTCCATTGTTGCTTGATTCACCTGGTTCAGGATATTTCTGAATTGAGCATAATCCTTGTAGGGGTTAATCCCCACATGAAAAACCGACTGCATCTAATCCAAGTAGCGCAAAGCTTGGGGCGACAGGGGGGTTGGATCTTTTTGAAGACGGAATCAATAGAGTCGTGTAATGGCGTTCCTTTGAAGACCCGCACCAAGTCTTTGTAGAAATAAAAGGACATGAGCTCCGTCAGGGTGAAAGGAGGGGGGATTTTGAACTTGTAAGTGTCAACGAAGGCCCAACGGTTGGCCTTGTCAACCTTTTCAGTGTATAGAGGGAACCCGGCCGACTAGAGGGCTTCCAGGTCGCGGTAAATGGTTGTTATCCCGGTTTCTTCCCGGTTGTGGTTGGCGATCTCGGCTACGGTCAGGCCATTTGTGCTGGCTTCAATCGCCCGAATGACCCGCCACTGACGGGCTAACTGATCACCCCGCATTCTAATCCCCTTTTTGAACCGGCAACCTGGATTTCGATCCAGGGAAAAGGGTTGAGGGAAAACCCAAAATTTACCGCATCATAGCAAAATCTTTTTAATAGGTCAAAATATTAAAAATCCTGTGGCTAACCACTCTCCCATCAAGCACCAGGGAGGCCTCGGAGACAGAATTGTTTTCAAATCTAATGTTCTCTCCCAACCCCAGAGACGGATGGGATTTACCGGGGGCGCTCTGGACCCCTTCCAAGAGCGGAGTCGGGGCTATTTTGAATTAACCACCAGCTTTGTCCATAGGAAAAAAGCAAAGGGAAGCAGGAACCAGAATATTCACGCTGCCTTCTCCAACGTCCTCCAAATTGCTGTCTCCGGTCTCTCAGGTAACAAATTGATCTTGACCATCTTTTTCCCTCCCTTGGATTGGTATTCTCCGAGGGGCATAGCCCCCCCTTCTGCAGTCCATTCTAGTGCGCGAGATTGTCAGATCAGGACAAAATGAAGTAAAATTTATTTCTGGTACCTCCTGTGATTATGGTACCTAAAGTAATCTTGCAAAGGGAGGATATCATGTCCAATCCGGGTTCCCAGACGCCGAAAGTTTTCATATCTTACAGCTGGACTTCTGAATCCCATGAGGAGTGGGTCATAGGATTGGCTACTGACCTTCAAGAATCAGGAGTGGAAGTCGTTCTGGACAAATGGGACCTGCGAGAGGGGGCTGACAAATATAAGTTCATGGAAAGGATGGTGACCGATCCTTCGGTGAAGAAGGTCATCGTCGTCTGTGATCGCCTCTATGCTGAAAAAGCGGATGGGAGACAGGGAGGGGTCGGAACAGAAACCCAGATCATTTCCCCTGAGCTTTATGAGCAGGTGGACCCGGCAGACCGAAATCAAAAATTCATCCCGGTGGTCAAGGAGAAGGATGAGCAGGGTAGACCTTATGTTCCCACCTATATGAAGGGGCGAATCTACATCGATATGTCGGACCCTAAGGCTTATTCAGAGAAATTTGAGCAACTTCTTCGGTGGATTTTTGATAAGCCCCTTCATGAGAAGCCCCCATTGGGGAAGTCCCCTGTATTCATTATCGATCCCAATAAACCTTCCCTGAATACCACTGCAAAGCATCGATTTGCACTTGAAGCCCTTCGTCTGCGAAAAGGGGCCGATGCCGCTCTCAGGGATTATTTCGATACCTTCGAAAAGAATCTCAAAAATTTCAGAATTCAGCGCCAGGAAGGGAAGGAATTTAATGATCAGGTCGTTGAGAGTATAGAAGATTTCCTCCCGTACAGGGATGAAGCAATCGAAGTCTTCCTGGCGCTGGCCCGGAATCCTCCCGAAGAGGCATATCGTTCTCTAAATCATTTTTTTGAAAGACTTCTCGGATATTCATTCCCGGCACCTACCCCGGGCGTCGTTACTACCGATTGGGATGAGGATAATTTCAAATTCATCGTGAATGAACTTTTTCTTTACGCTGTGGCGGCTCTCCTCAAATATGAAAGATTCGAAGGAGTGCGCGATTTAACAGAGCAAGAATATTTTTCTCCGCATAGGTCGGGAATGCTCCCCTTTTTTTATTTAGCTCTCCCAATTCGATCTTTCGCGCATAGGAATAAGCGCCTCAACCTTAATCGCAAGGATATGGTGTCAGATTTTTTGACCAAGCGGGCGACGCTTTCCGAACTGGGTCTAGCGTGACTTTATTACGCTGATTTGATTTGGAGACATAACGTCTTGAAATTACAATAATAATTCTTCATTTCAGTTGTATACACTGAAGGGGATATTGGGG
>Ga0194127_10003026_pt1 | contig 22035 bp, 11 predicted proteins | sample TA2KigC100mmetaG_FD_148624 | JGI IMG/M metagenome (GOLD analysis project Ga0194127, IMG submission 148624) | Freshwater microbial communities from Lake Tanganyika, Tanzania - TA2015036 Kigoma Deep Cast 100m | ecosystem: Environmental > Aquatic > Freshwater > Lake | place: Tanzania: Lake...
TGAGGAACGCCCACAGGATCACCGCGGAACGGATTCCGGGGTGAAGCCTGCCCAAAAGGCCCATGGCGCTACCGATGAAGTCGTTGTCCTCATTCCCCTCGTAAGGGTCGCTCATCTCTGCCTCCCTATCTGACCAGCAACAGGAGTGCCCGTCGCTGCTGGTTCTTTTACGACAAACCGTACCTCCATGAAGCCTGCTTGCATAGCATCATCTACCTCTTTCCTGCGCGCACGAGACTTTGTCCAAGTGTAATAAACGATACCAGCGAACGCCGAGGTGGCCAGCGCCAGTATGAGCACCGTCGCCTGCAATGCTCCCTTAGCCAGTACCTCTTGAACTGTAAGTCCCGCGAAGAAGGTACATGCACTTAAGTAGGCTCCCAATTCCTTTTCAGCCTCGTTCCAATTCTGGACGATGTGGAGAGGCACATACTTGATGTGACTCTTCGCGATCAATGTCTCTGTGACGCGCTCGGTAGATTCTTGGAAGAGGCCCGTGCGCTCCATTTCTTCGCGAACGCTTTCTTGGATTATCTTCTGCTCCTTCGCAGATATATGTCCACGCTCTTCCCGCTGTTTGTTCAGATCGGCGATTCGTTCTTCCACCAGACGCTCGATCAGAACCTCGGTAAATGCTGGCTGGGCGATGAGACACTCATGATGGCATATTGTACACTCGAAGCTTGTCTGATTAGGTCTGGGCGCTGCTGGCGTTTTACACTTAGGGCAGATGACCGTCGGCATTTGCTCGGATGGCATGTATCCCCTCCTACAGGTTATTCGCTGCCCGCATAGTTTGGTTCCCAGCCCCACGGCTGGCATTTGTAGGTACGTCGCCAGAGCTTCCACAAGGGGTTGTCATCCCAAAGCGGATTCTCATGGCGACATCCCTGTAACATCCGGCTCAGCATGATGTCATAGTCCAGGTCAGCCATAGCAGAGATCGTCCGCAACGGGTCATAATGCACGCACCGAAACTCGAAGGTGGAGTCCTCGGTATCCAGAATGCCATAGTCGGCATGTGGGTCGAGGTAACAATTGCGCGGCTGACCTACACTGCCAGGATTAACCAGGACACAGGCGCACTGGGCATCCAGGGGTTGTGGCTGACGATACCGGATGGGTCGCAGTTCAGCCAGATTGTCCCTGGAACACACCGCCAGACACGGAACATGGGTGTGGCCGTAGATGAGCACCGCCGGCCGGTCGCCCTGGCGTCGTTCCCACAGCTGCTCAAATTGGTCTCTAAACTTGGAGCGTTCTTTCCACTCCGCCCACGAACATATTTCCCAGGGGAAGAGGTAGCTATCGCTAGAGTTGCCAGCATTTAACCCGTGGTCCCCCAGTGCCCCATGAACCAGCCAACAGTCAGTGCTACTGGTGCTAATCTGTTGGGGAGCAGACTGCTCCAGCGTCCAATGCTCCTGGCACCAGGCCCACAGTTGTGGATTACCCTCGGCGGGCTTGTGCGCTTGGAGTTGCTGCCGGTGATCTTCCCAGGTGGCCTGATCCGCCCGCGTGGCTCGATCCGTGCCACTGGAGCCAGGCCACATGTACCTACCCATCACATAAAGATCGTGATTGCCTGCCAACCAGTGTTTGATGTTCAGTTGGTGTAGTCGTTCTAGCGTCTCCGCAGGCATTGGGCCACGGCCGACCACATCACCAATAATACACCATTGGTCTATACGGCTCTCACGGTTTTGGGCGTCTCCCAACACTGCCTCGAGGGCATCTATATTGGCGTGAATATCGGCCAGAACACCGATCCGCATCAGGTTATCTCCTGCTTTTTTTATCGACGTGGGCTTGGCGAGTTTCGTATTCTTTTTTGTAGTGAACCACCCCTGGATCGTCAGCGGCAATGTCTTCTGCTCCTTCGTCTCTATCGGGGTCTTCTCTCCTGAGTAGCAATTCAGCAAACCACTGCTGATTCTTAGAGTTAGGAGGCCAATGGTGATTGACGTGCGAAGACATCTTCTGGCAGAGTTCCTCCAACTGCCTTCTTCTACTCTCACACATGTCCAGTAGGGTTTCTCCTGCCGGTTGCCCAGGGTGGGCTGGGCCCAACTTTTGCTTAACCGTTTCTATTTCCTGGCGCAAGTGATTTCGCCAGATGATGGGCACGTCTAAGAAGCCAGCGCTAACAAAATGATCCCGCAAAGCCTGCAGCCTGCCAGTTGGGTCAGCGTCGACCAGATCGTCACCTGTCCGGTGCGCTGCACCCAAGGCACCTGTACAGAGGGGTGGGCCTGGCACCGTACGAAGCTGCACGCCTAGCCGTTCCACAGCCCTAGGGATTGTATCAGTGCAGAGCGCTTCCGCCTTGGTCAGCCCGCCAGATCCAGGCTTCAGATAGACCAATGCCCTCTCCAGGTGGGTGCGTAATTCTTCCAGAATCTGGAGTGTTTCCTCGTTCCACTTCTGCCAATCCAGCAAATCCTGGTAGCGTTTTTCCAAGATCTTGCCGGCATCCGCGATAGATTTCACCTCGTCAACCGTCCCTGCAATCCAAGCTCCATTCGAGTCCTGCTTTGGCTGACCATAGATGTCCCGCACTCGGAAGAAACTCTCCAGCTTGACCGAGGACAAGTCATCATGTAAGAGGTGGAGGTTGTCAGCGATTCTTTTCTGATAATTATCAAATTTCTGACTGAGCTCAGCAAGGGACTGGCGGGCTGCTTGGAAATCCTCTTCGCTATCGTAATCTGAACTATGGAAATGCGATTGAAATTCCTCCAACGTCTGGCCTATCTCTCTGGCGGCGGTTTCCATTTCATTGGCTAAATATCGCAAGCCTTTTTCCTCCGGTAATTCGTTTGACTGATCCAGGAGTTCTTTTACCTCTTTAAGCTCCTTTTGCGGAGTCTTGCTCGAATCCGTGTTCCAGCGCCAATTGCCTTTCAGCAGCCGCTGGAGTTTATCACGAACGGCGGTCACTTCCTGGTACGCCCGACGCCAAGTTGCTAGCTTTTCCTGCAGGAAGCCCTGCAGGGCTTTGAGGTCATCATTGGTATTTATGAACGATTTGCTGGCAGACCGTCTCTTACCTATTACCTTCTTGTCACAGGTTTCACTGATCTGTGCCAGATAGCCCAGATACTTTTGCAACTTCTCCCCTTGCTGGATGGCCTCTGCCAGATCATCTGGTGTTTCCTGCAACAGGCTTTTGATCTCTGTGCACAGGGTTTTGCGTCCTGCTTCCAGCTTCTCCTCCAGACGTTCCCAGAGCGTCTGGAGCCGGTGATCACCTGACGCTCTATCACCGGTCGGCGTTGTCATGAGCGACAAAACCTCGGTGTCTAGCAACTTCCCCGCCTGCCTCAGCTTCTCTGCTAGCTTAAATACCTCCAACCCTGTGGCCGTACCTACCTTGGTCAACACCTCTTCGTACAGTCCCTCACCCGCATCGTCCTTCCAAAGCCTGTTTATGCGTGTGGTTACCTGCTGCAGGGCAGTGCTGAACTCTGGCACCAGTTTCTGAAGATGGGCTAGCCCAACGTTGAGAGTGTCTTCGGCCAACTCTAGATCGCCGGTATGGTACAGGCGATAAGCCTTGATCCAGTAGCGTAGGGCCCTGGCCAGATCCTGGGCAGCCCGTCCGCCCTTTTGGAGTTCGTTGACCACTTGCTCGGCCAATTGTTGTCCATCTTGTTTTTGCCCATCTTGCTCGGCCAATTGTTGCCCATATTGCTCAAGGTAGCGGAGTACCCGCACAATGCCAATAATCGGATTATCCTTGAGGTAGGGGGCGCTGGCTTGTACCTCGACTAACCTGGCGATTGCCTCCTGCGCAGGTTCATTCAAAGCCAGATAGCCCAAGGCCACCATGCGCAACCGTTCAGCCGCGCGCTGGATTTCGCCGGCCTCGCCAAGACCGTGTTTTGTCAGTTCATCCAAGTGTTCCAGAAGCTCGCGCCATTCATCTGGGGGCTTCTGCAGACGAGCAATCACATCTTCCTTGACAGCAGCATCCAGGTTCGCGCCGAGTATGTCCTCCACCTCAGCTTTATGCCAGATGCGACGCGCTCGATTGACGGTCAACCAATCCCCGTCTTCTAGCAGCGCAGCGTGGTCTTCTAGTTCCTGGATGTACTTATCAGCCTGGCGCAGCTCAGATAACGTGCCTGGCTTTGTCTCTTGCGCCTTGATGAACGGCATCCGCGCATCATGCATCTTTTGCTGCAGGTCCCCCTGTAGCCAGCGCAGGCCTTTGCTCAGTTCTGCCTTCCCTTGAACTTGGTTGGGGTACTCATTGTCCAGCTTGGCCCATGCCTCGGCATATCTGCCGGCCCTTTGCAACCCATTCACTTCTGCTTGCCAAGCCTGCAATTGGCTTGAAATGATGCGGAGGTCCCGCACATCTATGGGAATCTGCTTATCTTCAGCAGCCGCGTTAGAGGCAGCCACGTGCAGCTCGCGCTCTACCTCAGCAGGCCATTGCTCCGGCTTTGCCAAGAGCGCACTGTCACTCAACTTCTGGCGCGCGCGGGCCAGCGCCGCATAAGCTGTATGGCGACTGAGCAGATGTTGGGCATCTTGGTACAGACTGCTGCCAGTGCTGATACCTCCCAGCAGCCTGGCAATGCTGGCATCGGTTGGGTCCTGGTTAAAGCGTCTCAAGGCTTCATCATAGACGGCTTGGTCGCCAGACTGGCGAGCTACCTCACTGAGAAAGCCAGCCCATTCATCGGAATAGACCATCCGCTCTTGTTCGCTGAACTTGCCTTTGAGGTCCTCAAGCGCCTTCTCGTCCAGCCGCCCGTGCCGGGTTTGGTCTTTCGCCTGCCTCAGTCGGCGCTCGAACAAAAGCCAATCGCTTTGCTCATCGCTCACCTTGCGTTCTTGTGTAGCCAGCACCTTCTGCAACACGGAAATGGGCAATTGTGCGGCTGCATCCTGTTCTTGGGGACTAAGCTTCTGCAGCCACTCACTCAAATCAAGGCCCAGCTCTTTCAAGTCGCGAACGGCACGGGCAGGCAGCGTGGCAAGCTGATGCTGTGCCTCATCTAGTGGGGTTAACGCCTCCATGTACTGTCGCTGGCGTAACTGCAAGTCCGATCTGTTAACAGCCGTCCGCACCGCCATCTGCAACTGACTCCACAACATGCGCAGCCAGTGCTCTTTCTGAGCTTGCAGGCCAGGCAGCATGGGAAAAAGATCCTGAGCTCGCCACAGCCCGTTAAGCGCGATCAGAGGGTCCTTGGTCTGAAGTGTCTCATCAAACACCTTTTGCGCTTTGTCCCGCTCTTGCTCTCGCTGACTAATGTCCCGTAGCACAGATTGTACCTGGTCGGCAGCCGCTTTGGCCTCTAGCTCAGCCTTAATATGCGGGCTTTCGGCAAAGACCAGCGCTGTTTTACACCGTTCTCGGGCTACGTCCAGTAGATCTTCTTTTAGACGCTCCTTTGCCTCTGTACAAAGCCGTTTGGACGCGACTAGACACTCAGTCAGCAGGTCTGCTCTGAGCGCAGCAATAACCTCTGTGGTCCTGGCCCATGGCTTTCCATCCTCATCACGTTTCGCGATCAGAACCCCAGGCGCCATCCTCTGGTCTATCGGGACAAGGGACGCACCGGCTCGAAACAAAGGGTCAAGCTTTTCCAGTTGCCCTTCTATCTCCTCCCGTCTATTCTGTGATGTTACCGTCAGCCACTCCCCCAGTTGCACAGATAAGATTTGTCTGTCCTTCTCTGCGTCGTCACGCAAAGTCTCGACCTGTTCCCTTAAGAGAGCCACCAGAGCAGGGGAGGCGCCCGCAAAGAGCGGACTATTAACTTGGCCCAATAGGTTTTCGGCCTGTTGCTTACATGTGCGCAGTTGGTCCGAGTCCAGGACCCTTGGGGGCACTGGCTCCTTGGCTGTGCGCTCTTGTTCGGTCCGCACGACTTGACGCAATGGCCTGGTCTCGTCTAGTATTTTCCGGATCGCTTTCAGGGCAACCAATTCTTGCGAAGCCTTCTGGGCTTCAGGGGACTGGGGCGAAAGAGCCTGGACGCTATCGATGCGCCGCTGTACACGACTAATGTAACCCGGGAGTTGTTCCAGGCTCTGGGGTTCGTCATCCAACGCCTGGCGCAACTCGCCCAGCAGCGTCCGCAACGTTTCTTGGTCCAAAGTAGGCGGCACTGGCTGAGGCGTAGGCGGTTGCGGCGTGACCTCCGCCTTCGGCGGCACGGATGTGGGCGGTTCCTGGGCTGGTGGCGGTGTTCTTTCCGCAGCCGGCGCGGGGGCCAGCTCCGGCGCTGGCAGACCGGCAGCGGAGAGCAGTACTTCACCTACCAGTTGTTCGCCAACCAAGGTTTTTACTTGCTCGACCAGGCTATCCAGGTCCGTATCAGCCTTGCGCTCGCGGATCAATCGCATGGCTTTGAAAGCGTTATCCGAAGCCGTCAAATCGTCTGCCGCGAGAGCCGCCTTCACTTCTTGGGAGAGTATGGAGTACAAAGCTTGGATTATCTCTTCAGTCCACACGCAAACCTCCGCCTGCAAGTTACTGCAGTACCTGTATTAGCATAGGATTGATAGTTGAAGGCAATTTAACATATTTGGCCATCACCCAACCAGCCAGATTTCCCCCTTCCTGGCGAATATGGAAGGCCGTCCCGTCTGCATTGCGGCCCGTAATGGCAAAAGCTCCAAAGTGGATCAGAATTCCACTTTGGGTTCCCTGCTCATGTAATGCCCCGTCAAGCGTCGTATACACCCCAACGGAGTCTGTGAGCCCGGACACGGGCACAGCCCCCTGGACTTCCGTAAGAGGTTGCACACCAGTCGTTGTGGTAACTGCTGGTGTGAAAGTCGCCGTTATGGTAGATGTCCCTGTCTCCATCACAGTGGGCGTAGCAGCAATTGCTGTCTGCGTAGCTGCTAAAGAGGTCTGCATCGCCTGAACTGCCGTCAGAGTTGCTGCCATCTGAGTCTGCGTAGCTGCTAAAGAGGTCTGCGTCGCCTGAACTGCCGTCAGGGTTGTTGCCACCTGAGTCTGCGTAATCTGAACCATTGCCTTCGCAGTGGCTATGGAGGTCTGCGCCGCCTGAACTGCCGTCAGGGTTGTTGCCACCTGAGTCTGCGTAATCTGAACCATTGCCTTCGCAGTGGCTATGGAGGTCTGCGCCGCCTGGATTGCCGCCAGCGTGGCATTAGGCGTCAGGTCAGGCCCGCCGGTAGGGGTTGCCAAACCTATGCGCGTGGCCGTCGCGGTTGACGACTGGGCGAAGGGGAACGGCACGCCCGAGGACCACAGCGCCAGAAATAGGACTGTGCTAATGGCTCCCAAGGCTGTCGCCAGTTGCCATGTCCAAGACCTGGGACCTCGTGCCGGTACCCTTATATCCTTCAATGCGTTCTCAACAGCGTTTCTAGTGGCTGCTTCTAGTTGGGGAGCAAGAAAGGCAACAACTTCGGCTGAATTAAGCGCCACACTAGGCTGGGGAACCGGCGATGGGATGTCCCTAATCGCATCCTGGACAGCCGTTCTGGCGGTCTCCTCTATTCTAGGCGCGATGTCCTTAGCGGCATCTGCGATAGCCGACTTGGCAGCCTTCTGCGTCTCAGGAAGTAGGTTGGCGACAACCTCACAACGAATGGCCTCGACAACAACCTGGTTTAGGTTCTGGGGCTTGCCCGCAGGCGGCACCGAATCGGGCAGGACAAACTGCCGAAGGCTTGTCAGATCTGCAGCCAGATTGTTAACCCTCTCTGTGAACTGATTTTCCTTCTGCTGCAATTGACCCTCAAGTGTCGCTCGCGTCTTCTGTTCGCTCTGCAACTGTTCCTGCAATAACTCTTCCTCATGCTTGTGCTGTGTCAACTCTTCATTCCAAGTCTCCACCACGAGTTCGCTGCGCGCTTGCTCTAGCGTGTGCCCGTCGAGCCATGCCCTCAATTGCTCAACAGTCTTCACGGCCGCGAGTCCAAGAATTGCCTGAGATGGAGCCTCTAGGACCGAGTTAGCAGGCACGGCTCCGGTTGCCTGCTCTAGCCGCCGCGTCACTTCATAGAGGCGCATAACCTCATCTACCTGCTCTAGGGCCTCTTTGCGGTGACCCTGCCCCTTGGCTCTCAGGAATCGATCACAGGCTTCTCGCAGCCAGCCGTTCAGGCGCGCCGATAGCTCTGGATTCGCTTGCACTAAGATTCCGGCTGGTCGATTCACCAGGATGCTGCCCAATTTGACCAGCCATCCGTAATCATAAGTCTGGGGGGGTATGGTTTGCAGTGTTGCCTGTAACCTGGCTATTACTTCAGCATTACTTTTCCGCTTCTCCAGGTCGCGCAACTCGCGTTCACGGCTTCGAGCCACCGGGTTCAAAACTAGTTCAAGTTCATACAGCTTGCGCGCAGCTTGCACTTGGCCCAGATCATAAGCATGGTCGTAATGCTTGGATATCTCGCGCTCCACCTGGAGGCGAATTCCTTCTTGTGCGCGACTCAGCACCTCCATGCTTTCACGGGCACTCTGCCAGTCTCCTACCGGCAGAGTTGCTTGCGCCCGCAGCCATGCCTCAGAGATCTCCAGCTTTCTGTGCAAATCTGCGAAGTGCGGGGATGAGCCTACGTGATGCACAGCAACACGCAGCACCTCCCCTGCTAAATCCGGTTGTCCATTGCGTAGGAATTCGTCGCTTTTGTCCAGGGCAAACTGCGTCAGGTCAGGGTGCCCGGGATTGGCCGCGAACATGTTCTGCAACTCACTTAGCGCCTCCGCCAGGGGCAGATTGGCAAATCGCTGTGTGGATAGTTCGTACAGGGACTCGGCGGACGGAGTGGAGAGTCTGGCATTGGCTTGTTCGCGCCAGAACTCCCAGTTAGGCCACTGATGCAGAAGAAGCGGCAGATAGGGGTGTGACTTGTTCGCATTCTTCAGGCGAACCACCTCATCTAGTTTTGCCCGCAGCTTTTTCGCCGTCTCTCTTGACTGTTGATTACGCTCAAAAGCTAACCACAACTGCTCGGCCTCAGATAATAGCTTTCCAATCATGACATCGATCTGCAACGTGTTCATGGATTTGGCCCTCCTTCGTCTCTGGCTACCAAGTCAAAGGCGTGCATGGCTTCGGTCCAACGCTCGTCCTGCAGTGCCTTCATCGCCACCTGAAGCTGCTTGCTCTGCCACAGTCTCTGGCGTTCATCCCATGATAAGTTGCTCAGGCTGCGGGCCAGCGCCAGCCAGCGGTGTGCTTCCAAATCATCGGGCGCGTCAGCAACAGCTTGCTCGAAGGCCGCGACCGCTCCTGCTATGTCCCGAGCCTCCAGCAATTCAAGTGCCAATTCAAAGCTGGGCCGTCCCACCAGAGGGCCAATATCCTTCTCCAATTGATCCAAGCGTTCCGCTATTACATGCTGAAGCTCATAGTGCTCCTGCTTAAGATTCTGCCGGGCCAGTTGGATAACCGCCCGCGTCTCCATGGTCAGCTTGGCATCCTTGCATCGCACGGCCAGGGCCATCAATTCCCCGGCCGACAACTCGTGCCAACGAGATACTTCATTCAAAGCCGCACCTAGTGACCGAAGTTCAGAGAGAGCCACAAGGGAACCTCGCTTCTCTTCAAAATCGAATGCCTGTGCATACCGCCTCCTGAGATCCGGGTCCAACGCCCGCTCCAGCACGAGCCGCAGTACCTGTGATGTGCACTCGCTCCACGCTGGGCCGCCTTGTCGCGCCAGGCTCCGTGGAGACGCCCCACCCTCTGGAGCGCGCACAGCAGTACACAAATAGAAGAGATACGAAGATAGGCGGGCCAGGTCGCGCTGTACATACTCCCGCCCACGCCCTTGGGCCAGATCAACCTGGCCCAAGGGCGTGACCACGTTCCAGTCGATTATCTTGACCCGCCAGTGGTCACGGTCCCAACGCACATCTTGTAGTTGGAAATCCTGATAACCGCGGCCAGACTCGTGCAGCAACTGCAACACCCGGCACACTTGAGCGCCTATTTGGCACACCTCGCCGTCGCTCAGTCCCCGGCGCTCACGCAGTTTTTCCTCCACTTTAAGGCTTACCTCACGCAGCGAGTCGGCCAGGCTTAACTCCTGGTCAGTCAACGCCTGCAAATCGCTGACTAAAGCCCCGTCTTGTCCCAGCACGGCACGCAGATCACTGGCAACATTGACAAGCTGCTCTCGGTACGCTTCACCTGTTTCCCGCAGAAGCTTCACACACTCTATCAGGTCGTTGTGAGGCTGTACCCACTTGTCCACGCCTGCATGAGGCACGAATTCCATTGCCAGATAAGCTGGCGAAATACCTTTGGGGCTAACGTCATAGACTTCCGGGATAGCGTAGTAGCCATCCTTCAATCGCTCCTCTGCTTCCCGCAGCGTGCGCAACACCTGAATCTCATCTTCAAAGGCATCACGCCACTGCGCCTCGGTCTTGAGCTTCAGCGCCTTTAGGGCTACTGGTTTGCCTTGAACAGATCCTTGTTCATCCACCTCTTGTGCCAACCACACCACGCTGGTCGCACCACCTCCAAGGAAACGCTGGAGGAGATAACGCTTCTTGAGCCCTCTGGCATTGAACGCCTCAAACACTTGGCCAACCACCTGAGGGAACGAGCTTGTGGTTGCTTTCTCATTGTACGTCATGGGTGTTCTCTCCTGACAAGCTAAGCAAGCCATGAACCAGAAGATACCATTCCACATCCATGGGCAAGGGATTTTTCCCCCAGCGTGCGATCTTGTTCAAGGTCGCCCTCGTGCTATCAGAGCGATTCTTCAGAACATCCTCAACTAACCTCATGAGTTCCTCACGTTCGGAGCGTTGCAGATCTCCTTCCATGAACGCGTATAGTGCCGCAAGTGGATGCCCAACAGTCCAAGTGCATACAGCTTGAGGTTGGCCTGCCGCAGAGGACGGACGTAGTAATCTGTATGGCCCGGGGCCAAACTTCGGTTCCACCAACCCGCCCAACCAGGCATTTACGAACAATCCCACCAAATCTGGTCGTTGTAGAGCTGCCGTAGTACGCGGGCTGAGCCAGGTCAGAGATAGAGCCTCCCGTCGCTCCCACGGCACTGTTGTCAATGCCCGATCCTCAAGTTTCGCAGCAAGCTGCTCTGCCTCAAACACGTGCAGTGCTTGGGCCGCGACACGACGACGGCCATATAGCCTGTGCCAATCCTTCAAGCGACGGACAGCGGTGAGGGTTATAGGGTGAGTGATCTGCAACAGGAAACCGATTGTTGACGAAGAAGAGCTCACTTTAGATACTTCACCCTCGGATAACCATAGATAATCGCACCAAGCGCTATTTCCACTGGCTTGTATGGCCAGTCTCTTGGGGGAACAGTACTCCTGCGCAATAGCTGGGTCATAAGATAACATAAGGCTCCCTGTTGGCACCTTGTCGGTGTCAACAGGGATTGGCACTGAGGAGGGCCAATAGGTCTGCTCCCTGGTGAGGGCCGTTACTACCAGTTCCGCTCCCTCCCAAAGTCGCAACAAGCCAGCAGAGTCCTTAGCATGAGCATGGCGCCACCCAGGGGCATTAGCCTTCCAGCCAGGATACAGCGTATCCAAACGCAGCCGTAGGGACGTGCCTTCCAAAATCCAGGCCCAGCGCACATACTGGCGGATGCGCTGACGAATGTCAGTAGTACCACCAAGTAGAGACTTGTAGTGGCTGTTAGGGGTGTCCTTGCCTAAAGTGCTATACCATCCGGTCCGCGCTCGCGCTCTTTGCCACTGACCCTCAGCCGCATTAATGGCCGTCTGAGCGGTCTCACTGATCACACGAAGCTCGTTCAACCAGGTCCGTAACTCCTGTCGCGCCTGGGCTACCACTCGCAACAGAGATTCCTTCTGTCCTGATGGGGCACCAGATCGGGAAAGCACTTCTTCCACGCCAGCCAGCAGAGCATCGCAGGCTAGCAGACTATTGCCAGGAGCAGGACCATCGACCAGTCCTTGCAGATTTTGGCGTAGGGCTGAGGCCAGGGCCTGATCGGCCATTTCGGACGGCGGCCAACTTGCGCCACGGCCAGTATGACTGCTGGTCTGACCCAGGACTGCTAAAAAGGGGTGGCCTGCATTTCGTAGTACTTGTGCAGCGACGAGCGCATCCGGTTCTACCTGCGCCGGCCGCCAGGCCTGTATAGCGCCCCACTTGTGATCCAGAAGTGCGTCGCGCGTCAGCAAGGCACGCACAAGTGTCTGGAGTTCAAGCAAGGGAATATGGTGGGCACAAACGCCAAAAGCACCAATGGACGCTTGCGATTCCAGTTGGAGCATTTGAGCTTGGTGACGAAGACTATTGCGGAAGGTCTGCCACACTTCTGGCTGGGCCAGGGCCAGCAGAGCAAGAGCCATGTGGCCTACTACTGCTTCTGCCGCTTTGGGGCCATAAAAGTCAGCGGTCGCTTCACACAACATAACGATATTGGCGTCTTCATCGCCACGGGCCTGGTGTGCCCACAACTTGCGATTATCAGACTTTGCGCTGTACTCGTAGTTGCGGAGAAGGTCATGGCGTAACAAGCGCATCAATTCTCGCAACGTGGCGGCAGCCTCGGCTCGATGTGCATCGGCCCACTGATAGTTTGGAAGGGCCAGCATCCAACCAATGAACGGTGCATAGTTCTGCGCTTCGCCCACTAGCCGTACAATGTGAGCCAAGTCGAAGATAATACCGCTACCTACAGTATCGAAGGCGCTGCTCACCAGCCATACATCGGGCTCACGGCCATCCCCCAAATGTGCCTGCAACAGGGACCAAATATCGGAGTGCGCATATCCTAGGTCTTGGAATAATGCCAACCGTCCATCAACCCGCTTCCATTCGCCACCTGGCTTTGGCGGGTACCAGGGGTAACTGCTCGCGCCACGGATGTATGACACTTCTTTTCGTTCATTAGGTCTTAAAGATACGCCTGCGGACAGAGGCAGTTCAAAATCAGGCCTGGCCTCACCAGATAGTCGGACAACCAGGAGGTCAAGGGGGCGCCGCCCGTTGGTGGGATCAGGGGGAAGCCAGCTAGCCATAGTTTCAACAACTGCCTGGCCTACCGGGCCCAGGCCGATGACAACCACAGACGCCAGGTCTGGTGAGGTAGCAGTCCCTCCCGTCTGCAGCGATGGCAGCCGGCTGTAATCTGGCTCCCTGGAGAGCGCCGGTGCCAGGGGAACTGGAGTTGTCCCCGCTGGCACCGGCGTTTCTTGCTGAAGCAACGATGCTGGCTTTTCTCTATCCTTTTGATGGAACCAACCTACCATTCAGCGCTCCGGAAGTATCGAGCAGCATAATCAGCCAGATCGCGATATGCTGGATTGCGGAAGCTCTCTTTATCGGCATCTACATACCGCCCAGCCTTCTCCATCCACTGGCTGATTATTCCCCCCTCGGCCAGGGCGGCATCCACAGCCTTGCGCAAAGGACTAGGCTGTCCTGATTCCGCCTGGCGTTGGGTAAGCAGGGCCTGATTCAGATCCACCCATCTCAGGGCAGCTCCCTCGCGCCCGCGGGCGTGATTGCGGCCCACCAGCACGAAGGCTTCCATGGCCTCGAAGGGCCCCGTCTTCCAACGGTCTGGGTTGTTGGGCGTGAGCCAGAATTCGTAGTTCCAGGTTGGCACCTTCAGTTCCCAGTGATAGCGATCTGGGTACTCCTTGTCTGCCACCTCTTGGACCCAACCCAGGGCCCAGCACTGCAAGGTGGTTTGCAGCTCACGTTGCCTGCCAACTAGCGACACCACGCGCGGGTTGAGCACGCGGTGAGCGAGTCCCTCAGAGCGCCATTGGGTTTCCAGAACGATAGCTTCTTTCTCAGCCTTCTGGGTATACTGGCTTTGCAGAACTTGGATGAGCTCTTTGAGCCGTTCAGGAGAGGCACCATCGGCCTTCTGCAGTTCCTGCTCGTACGCGGCCCGGCATGCCAGCCAAGTATGGAAATCCTCCAGCATCAGACCAACCTGGGTTCTCACTGCTGTCAGGCGGTAGAGATCTTCCGAACCTAGCACCGCGATGGCATGATAGCTCTTGTCTGGCTCTTTGCCTCCGGCTAGCTTGAGACCGATCTGCTCTTCTAGTTTGCCGGCGTAGCCTTGAGGATCTTCTTCTTTGTACAGACTGACACCGAGGGCCTCCAGACCGGGCTGAGCTACATCGCGCAACCTAGTGAGCGGTTCCGTGGCCACGACCAGTTCATTGGCCAGCGCTTTCGGGTCACTGTAGGTTTCATGGTTCTGGCTCCATTTCAGCATGGTACTGATTTTCTCCACTTCCCCAAAGCGTTGTTCCAGTATCTGGCCAAGTATGGCCATGTTATGGCCTTCGATCTGACGCCGCCCCGTTGGGGTCATACCTTCACGAGCTACCGAGAGGGTGCCACCGGTTACGCCTTGAGGCTGCAGATCCAGCGAGAAGCGCAGACCAGTTCCCTGATCCTCAGCCTGCCACCGCACGCCTTCTAGAGCCCACTGAACATCTTCATCAGCGATCTGGCTTTCGCGGGTTGCGACCTGTACAAGTTCCTCTACCAACTCGCTGCGTTGATCCTCGCGGATCGTTGTCGTGGCGCGATCCAGTTGGGACTTCGCTGAGGTGAGCAGGCCATTGATGTCTAGAGCCTTGTCTCCCTCCAACAAGGTCACAGCCCATCGCTCCAACTCCCGGCGGGTCTCAAGGCAGTAGTCGTGCATCGCAAAGGCTGCCGACTTGATAGCGTTATGCATGGTCTCTTCGCGTACATAGTTGACCAAGTCAGCCCGGGCACTTAGATAGGACTTCTCAGCCAGTAGGGCCTTGCTGGACGGTTTCTGCTGGATACGATCAGCCAGACTAGGAGGCTCTCTACGCCGAACCTGCCATACAGATCTCGTGCTCTCGACCTTCTTCTCCAAATCGACGCGCGGTGCAAGTTGACCTCGGATCTTCTCCACTTCCTTGAGAAAGTCTGCAAAGTCCTCCAGGTGATTTTCTAGTGCGTTGAGGACCCCAATGGCATAGCCCAGGCGACCACGACCGTGCGCCTCCGACAGCAGGTCCAGCAACCGGACCCGCAGAACATTCTGGAAGACGCCAACTTGTGCCTCAGCGCAGCGTCGGGCCACGACGCCGAAAGTACCCCAGTCATCTTTTCCCTCGGCTCCCATGCCACCATGATGCTCGCGAATAAAGGCATCCGCATTGTCGGTTAGATCCACGTAGACAGCATTGCTTGCGGGATCGCGTGGCGGTTTAGAGGCGTCACAAGGCGGGAACCGCTTGGAGAAACTGGCCTCCAGTTCCCGCTCCACATCCTGGCGCAGGCTGTCAAAACGCGCCCCTACAGGTAGAGTGGTAAGCTGAGCCAGCCAGCTGTACACCTCACGTTCCCGCTGTCTCTTTGCTGCCCAACCTGCCTCAGCTTTCTGGCGGACTTCATCGCCGTTGGCCTTGCCTCCAGCCTGCACGATCCGGCCGATCTCGCTAAGCAAAGAGGTAACAAGCTGTTGTTCCTCGCCGAAGACTGCCGTCTGCTGAAAGAACTGAAGAGCCAACGCGGACGGCTCAGCTGCACTAGAGGGCACTGGGTTAGGAACGAGGCGCCCCCCAGGGCCGACCGGTTTAGGATCGGTTATTTCACGTAGGACGCGATCGGCCATTTTCAGCCGGTAGGTTTGGCGCAGCGTACGCTCCGGTGTATAGAACGAGTGAACGCCAAAAACGCCAAGAACTCCCTCGGCCAAGCGCTTGGGATCATTTGCCTGGGCCCCAGCGCGATTGGTAGCCACATAGTTGGTGAACCATACCCCTGAATAGTCATCCAGGATCTGCCGAATCCAGGTTGCCACTGCCGGAAAGACGCCATATTTTGGGTCGTTGTTGATAGGCTTCCCAGCGCGCATGCCGTCAACGAAGTAGATGCCATCGAACGGCCGGGTGTAAGCCACGCTTTCATATTCCCGGTGACCGGGCAGAAAATTGGCATGCGCGACGTAGCCTTCAGGGGGCATCATAGCACGAGCCAGTTCGCGCAAAGCCGCACCGCCCCTGAGTTCCAACTCTGCGTTAGGCTTGCCAGCACTGAAAGCTGTGGGCAGGACGACGATAGCTCGCGTGCGTACCGGCCTGTCCCCACACATCTTGCGCGCCAGCACTCCGAAGGGGACGAGCATGGCTGAGCCCGTGCCGCCAGCTACTGAACTGACCACGATGACCTCGAAGCTGGCATTACCCTTAACAACCGCCAAAACCTCGTTGATTGCTGCAGGCAGACGCTTGAGGATTTCGGAGCGCACAGGGCCCCCTAGCAAGTCCTTATAGACGGCCAATAGACCGAATTGGCGGAAGCGCCCTGCGCCACGGTCCAGAATCCAATTGTCGCGCATCAGCCCGGCTTTGCGTTCCCAATAGTCGACGTCGAACCAGCCCAGGGGTGGGTGCTCTCCCCGTTCTATTTCCTTGGCCAGCGGATAGCAATCGCCCCCGATGTGGGCCAGCTCGGTGTCGGCCTCTAGCTCCACTGCTCCGATCTTCTTCTCCGCCCGCTCATATGCAGCCTGGTCGCCAGAGTAGAAGTCACCGCTGACCTGTTTCTGCGCCTCCGCCTGACTAACGGTGTCGAAGGCTAGCAGACGCACATTGGGCGGCATTACGCCGTTGTTCAGTTCCAACAAGTCCTTCTTCAAGTAGGTTAGGACCCATTGGCCTGTTCCTCCAAGCCCTACGATTACCGCAGGTCGAGTCATTTTTAAGCCTCCTCGCATTATTGTATTTGACCAGCGTGGCCTGAACTTACGCTGTAAAGTACAGATAACCAAATACGCCAAGCCAGATAAGCAGAGCCAGCAGGATGAGCGCCAACAACCACCAGTTCTGTCGCTGCCATCCGGATTCACCTGGCAACACCTCAATGTACTGGCCCCGACTCAGTTCCGCTCGTTCCCCCGCGTTCAGGCCATCCAAGGTAGCGGGTTCGCCGTCTGGCCAGTGCAGTGTCACTGTGAACGGGCCTCTATTCTGCCCAGGATTGGGACGCTCTGTCCTGACCTCTACTCGCTCCAGTTCCCATGATGGAGCATCTCGGGCCAATTGCTCCTTTTTAGCCGTGTAGCGGCGATGGTTTACCCAACCAGAGACACTGACTTCACTGACTTGCGGCATCCGATCACCTCCTTAATTTCACCGCTTTGTGAACCGCAACCTGGCACCGGCAAGCGGCCCACTTGCCAGGTAAACGAGAATGCCAGCTACGATGACAATCACGGCCAGGCTGATGAGAGAGCATAGGGACCAAGGCATTGTGAGGAGCTTATCTTCGCGTCGGAAAGAGCGGGTCATGGGCTCTCCACTGGCTGGTATCCACGCAGCAGAAGAAGCGCCTTTTACAGGCCAGACTTCCAGCACATAGTTGCCTTTGCTGGCGGCTTGGGGTGGCCAATCGGCGACGAACTGACCAGGATTTTCACTAGGCTGGAAGGTAAGGTCGTACGGTGTCGCCCGGTGTGGCACATGCAGACGCCCGGTGAAAAGAGCTTTTGTTCCTGACCTCAGCACATCTGTAGCTGCTTTTGGCCGACCATCCATAGATTCTACCTGCACGACCAGGGGTAACGGCAGCGGAGGTGGAAAGCACCTCAACATGGGATGAATGGTATAGGTCTTACTGATCGGTTGCGCAATCTGCCAATTGAACCTTTCCGCCGGTATCATGCAAATCTTTTGTAGAGTAACTACTTGCTGTTTAGGGTGAAAATTGCTGTAATAGTCGCCTGTTAGTTCTACGTTAATCTTATAGCAACCAGGCTCATAGCGATTTGGGTCCTTCCCTCCACTTTTGAGTTCGGCTGCATAGGTATTCGTTCCCTTCAGCTTCATGGGCTGGGTATCCAGCGCCTGACCCCTTTCATTCACTAATTTGGCTCTGAGTGGGGATGTTTCCGCAGGAGCAATGGATAGGTCACTTCGCATAGGATTTCCGGTCTCATCCAGGATCTGTACCTCCACCTGTAGAGGCTCCGCAGCCAAACCCCCGATGAGGGAGAATTCATCTCCTTCCCTGGGGTACAAAACAGTGAGATCGAAAGTCCGCTCAATAGGCGTAATCCTGAATGAACCCGCTGTCTGCAAGACGACAACTGGTGTAGTGATCGGCTTGGTGGCGTCGAGACTGCGAGGATTTTTTGTGGTTGCAGTCAGTTCCCAGGTATAATGCCCAGGATAGTGCGTGCGGATGTAGTCCCTTGATTCATAGATAGCCTGGGCATTATCCACGCGTACCAGGGGATAAGCATCTTCCACTCGCTCGGCAATATCGGCCTGACTGCGCACAGTCACACGCACATCCAGAGGGAAATCAATATTCTCTTGCAATGGCTCTATCTTCTCCTGTGCACTTTGCTGTAACAACTGAAAGCGGAACTTGGTCGGACTGGAAGCGTCATAATAAGGCGGCTTATCTACCTCCAAGAAAACAGCGTCTCTGGAGGGCTTTTGTATCTCTGCTCTAACGCCACTCTGTCCAATGCGCACGTCCAGGTCTCTACAGACATCAGCTCCCTGAACTTCAACCAGGTACTTACCCGGCGGTGGTAGATAAAACACATATCGCTCATTGGTGCCATCTTGGGTGTAGTCATCCACTTTACCCTGGCCCGCCACGACCTTGCCACGGTTGAATTCAGCTACCGTTGTGTCACCACGCACTGCTTTGATACGCACCACGACTTCCTCAAGAGATACGCCGGGGTTGGCACCACGACGGAAGATGTGCATTATAGTTACGTTGCTCAGGTAAGGGTCTACCCAAATAGGCTCCTGGCAATTCCAAGGGTTCAAACGGGACCCCAAAAGTTGGTTCAGAACGTTTGCCACTTTTGTGGTCAAATCGGCATTCTGGGTTCCCTGATCTGCAGACTGAAGTACGAGAACGTCACCTCCATGCCCCTGTGCAATGCGGTTCCATGGTTGCCTTACTGTCGGGTCTTCAAGATAGTTGTAGCCACCAGCCTTTACTGCATCACGGAAACCTATCAACCAAATATAGACACTATCTGGGTTATCTGCTCCCTTCCACGGGAATTTCATGCCCAAAGGGTCAGCAATGGTTTCCAGACGCTTCATGTAATCAGCGTGGTCAAATGCATAGTTGCCTGGTACGCAGCCTTGGGCTGGGATACATGGTCCACCATCTGTGATCACTACCACAACACGCTTGCGTGTAACATCTCCAATCTGGTTTTTCTTCCAACTACTGAGAATCTTCTCCGCTTCTGTTAGGGCAGATGCATGATCGGTTGCATCCAGATCATCGGTAATTGGGATCGACGCCTTCAACTCTACTTTTTGAGTGTTCCAAGCCTGTAAGGTCTGAAGGGTGGGGTTGATCAGTGCTGAAGGAATGTACGGCTTTGTCACTGTGCCGAAGCCTAGAACTGCAACGCGATGCTGAACACCTGGACAGAAGTATACCGAGTTGTCACCCAGAATGTCTATGGCTGTGCGTACGGCATTGCTACGGATCCTGTGCATATCATTGTTCGCCATTGACCCTGATTGATCAATCAAGTAAACAATGTCTAATCCGACACATTCGCGTGAGGGCTCTTCTGCTAAGCTGAGGTCTACACTTGTAAGGGTAAACACTAGTAGGAAGCTAAGCAGAAGCAACGCAAAGTTGGTCCGGATAATGTTGTTAGAGAGGAGAATATGCACCCTACTCATGTGTCCTCCTGATATAATAAATATTGCAGGATGATGCATGGTGGAATTGGAATGAGTGGAATAGATGAGGCATCGCTAAAGACATTGATGCCAGCGATTGAGAAGCTCTAGCTGGGGGGATGTTGGGTGGTATATCCATGGCGATACCTCCTTTTTTGGGGAGAAAGAAAATCTCTAGATGCATGAGGATAGGTCAATAGCTACAAGTATAGTATACAACTTCCATTGTTAGTTGTCAATAGATTTTTCCATGTTTTATGGGATGGTTCACAATAGGTTGACACTTTAACAAACGCATAGGCTTGCCAACAGCGGCCAATTCGGGGATAATAGCCATGTTTGCAGCTTACACTTTGGCAGGAGGCTAAACATGGCAGAGTATCGTGTCCCCGAGTTCACTCTGGAGCAACGCACGGAGGTAGCGTTGCAGATGCTGCTTCCCCTCCCAGAGCGCAGATGGGGGCTGGTTTCGGGACTGGCTCGCTGGTACGGTGTTTCACGCACGATCTTGTACGAGATACGGGACCGTGCGTTGGCCAGTCTGGTCGAGGGCTTGCACCCCCATGACCCAGGCCGGCCAGCACAGACGGCCACTTTGACGGTGAACAAGGCCCTCGTAGACCGGGCCATTGCCGTCCTACCGCTGCTCAAAGGCAGCGTCCGCGACATCCGCCTGGCCCTGGACTTGATCCTGGGCGTCAGTCGCTCGGTGGGCTACATCAGCCAGACGCTGGCTACAGCCGGTGCACAGGCCACAGCCCACAATCTCAAGCTCACTGTGCCGCTGCCGATTCTGGGCGAGGCCGACGAGATTTTCCAGGGACGCAAGCCCTGCCTCACCTTGGTAGATGGCCGTTCCTTCCTGGTGCTGAACCTGACGCCTGCGCACGCCCGCGATGGGACAACCTGGGGTCTCACTTTCCTGGATCTGGTAGAGCGTGGCTTCCAGTTCCACGACCTGGCCTGCGACGGTGGCACCGGGCTGCGGGCCGGCGTGGGCGAAGCCAAGCTGGTCATTCCCCTGCGTCCCGACCTGTTCCACCTCCTGCGAGACGCTCATCGCCTCGCCCAGCGGCTGGAGAGAGCGGCCTACCAAGCCATGGAGACCGCCGAGCGCGCCCGCCGGGCCGACCTGGAGGCGCGAGGCATCCTCCGCAGGCGTGGCCCACGTCTCAAGAGCAAGGTGCCGCTGCCCCAGGCAGAGAGCGCGGAAACCCAGGTCATCGAGACTTTCGACAACTACTGCTGGCTGCTCAGGGAAATCCGCCAGGCCTTGGAGCCCATCACGCCGGCCCACCGCCTCCTCTCGGTGGCAGAGGCGAAAGCCACCCTGGAAACAGCCGTGGAACTGCTCCGGGAGCTCCACCAGGCCGACATCACGGCCTTCGCCGACGACCTGCAGGAGAAGATGGCCGAGCTACTCGCTCCTCTGGCATGGCTGGAGCGCCAGCTCGCTCCGGCCTTGCAGAGCCTGGATGCCGACAGCCAGGCGTTTCTCATCTGGGCCTGGCAGCATCGCCAAGAGCTGCACCTGGACATCGCCGCCGATGTCCCTGCAGACTTGCAGCCCATGGTGCGTACTGTCTGGGATGCCCTGGGCTTGTTCCACCGCTCCTCCAGTCTGGCGGAGTCTCTGCACAGTTGGCTGCGCCCGTACTTGCAGATTCACCGTGGCCTGCCCAAGTGGTTGCTGCCTTTACTGCAACTCTTCTGGAACCACCACGAGTTCGAACGGGGCAAGCGAGCAGGCAGCAGCCCTCTGGCGCTGGCGGGAGTGGAAGATGTGCCTTCACTGGGACAAGTGTTGGCTCAGTTATTCCGCCCCAGCGTGGCTACCCAGCCGGCGTAATTTTTCAAGGCGCCAAAAGTGTCAACCTATTCCAGCCCATAATTGAACCATCCCGGAACCGGTTATCCTTTTTGCCACGGACCTGACCCTATCGCTGGCCCAGATCATCGAGATCTACGGTGCCCGCTTCACCATTGAACTGGCGATTCGCGATTTGAAAGAGCATTTCGGCCTGGCTGATTACCAGTGCTATCTGGCAACGGCCATTCATCGCTTTGTCCACCTGGCTTGCCTGGCCTTCTGTCTGTATCGGCTCATTCAGTTGGACAAAGCTACCGCTGACTGGTTGCCCCCTGCACCCAAAGGGATCTCGCCAGCCAGTTTCACACACCTGCGGCAAGGGCTGCAACGCTATGTCCTCGGTCGTATTCTATCCGCCAAGTCCGGGGAAATCCCGAACTTGGAAGATAGTCCATCTGAACTAGAGGCTATTCTGCGCATTGTGTAGTGTACGCTAACATCTTGAACAAGTCAGGCCGTGGCGCTGAGAGGCCGTTGGGTGTCAATCCGCCCAGTATGGCGGGTAAAGCTGGGTAAATGT
>Ga0194127_10003028_pt1 | contig 22026 bp, 16 predicted proteins | sample TA2KigC100mmetaG_FD_148624 | JGI IMG/M metagenome (GOLD analysis project Ga0194127, IMG submission 148624) | Freshwater microbial communities from Lake Tanganyika, Tanzania - TA2015036 Kigoma Deep Cast 100m | ecosystem: Environmental > Aquatic > Freshwater > Lake | place: Tanzania: Lake...
TTTTGCTCGAGCGCAAGGTCGGCGAACTGGTCGACGCGGCGCAGCAGACCGTGCACGACCTGAACCGGCCGCTCGGCGCCGTGCGCCTCGTGTTGTCGACGCTGGACAAGGGCTACCTCGGCCCGCTCGGCGAGCCGGTGCAGAAGGCGGTGCAGAACGGGCTCGCGGCGGTGCGGTTGATGGAGCGGCTCGTGCGCGACCTGCTCGAGAGTTCGCGGCTCGACCACGACGGCGTCCGGCTGGAGTTCGCCGACTGCGACCTCGCCGCACTGGTCGCCGACGTGCTGCGCACGCTGCGCTACGAACTCGAGGAACGGCACGCGCGCGTCGAGGTGCAGCCGCTGCCGTGCATCGTCGCCGACGCCTGGGGACTGACGCGCGTGTTCCTGAACCTGCTCGGCAACGCGATCGCCTACGGCCCCGCGGCCGGCGAACCGGTGATCGCGATCTGGGCGGAGGACGCGGGCGCCGAGTGGCGCGTGCACGTGCGCGACAACGGCATCGGCATCCCGGAGCAGGACCGGCCGCGGCTGTTCCGCCGCTTCGAGCGCGGCAGCAACACGGGCGGCATCAGCGGCACCGGCCTCGGGCTGCACATCGTCAAGGAGATCGTGCAGGGCCACGGCGGCTGCGTCTCGTTCGAGTCCGCGGTCGGCAGCGGCACGACCTTCGTGCTGCACCTGCCGAAACAGCCGGTGCAGCCGGCGCACTCGCCGGTCAGCGAGACGGCCGAGCGGGCGGATCTGTAGGCGGGTGCCGCGACGGCGCGGCGACCGCGACGGCCCCGGCGCGCGGGGGCCGCCGGCAGATGGTACCTCCGGAAGGGATCGAACCTTCGACCCGCGGATTAAGAATCCGCTGCTCTGCCAGCTGAGCTACGGAGGCGCGCTGCGAGGGCGAACACGTTTAGCGGCACAGAGGCACCGGTCAAGCTTCCGCAGCGGCGTTTCCACGCCGCCGCGCGCCGCCAGCTTGACCTCCGCGCCGCGCGTCGGCAGACTGTTCGCCCCGATCGGCGCGCTGGCGCCGCGGGCACGGTGGCTGTAGCTCAGTTGGTCAGAGCACAAGGTTGTGGTCCTTGGGGTCGCGGGTTCAACTCCCGTCAGCCACCCCATTCCTGCCGCGCCGGGCTGCAGGCATGCGTCTGCCGGCGCCGCCGGGCCCCTTCAGCGGCGCGGCAGGTTGCGCAGGAAGCGCAGCAGCGCGCCCGCACCGGCGCGTGATCCCGGATGGAACCCCGCGAGCATCGCCGTGCGCGTCGGCGCGTCGGCGCGCCGCAGGTCGGGGCCGAAGGTCGCGGTCGGCAGCCACGGGTCGACGGTGCGCAGCGACTGCAGCACCGACTTCGCGAGCGCGGGGCGCACGTCGGGGCCGACCAGCAGGCAGTCGTGGCCGCCCGTGCCGAAGAACAGCTGGCGCGCGGCGGCGAGGTCGCGCGCGACGTCGACCGCGATGCCCGCCGCGGCGAGCTGGCGCAGCAGTTCCTGCATCGGCGCGGGGTCGCCGAGCAGGGTCAGCACCTCGAGAGCACGGTCGCCGGGAACGGGCACGTGCGGCTCTTCGGCAGGTCGATGCGGCGGAGTCAAGGCCCGGTGCGGCGGCGACCGGGCCGCGGGCGCCGCGGTCGACGCTCCGCGCGGGCAATCCACGCTGGCAGTCGTCCGCCGATGCCAACGGGCGCAGCGCAGCGGCTTCAAGGCGCGCGCAGAACCGGCCGATGGCTGGCTTGCGCACGGCGTTGCCGTCGGGGGAGACGGGAGCCGTGTCGCGCAGGCTGTGCGGGATCAGGGGGCCTGCGCGCGGCGGGCTGCCGGGGTGGGGGCCCCGGTCGCCGGCCGGCGAGCACCGCGGACCGGCCATGGGGGTGGCCGCTGCGGTCGGGCGCCCGCGGTGCCACGCATCACCGCGGGAGTGCCTTCGGCGCCGCTGCGCCCGGTGGGCCGGTGCAGCCTCGACGGAGCGCGCGCGCGCCCGTATCAAGACGCCATGCGCCGGTTCCGCAGCTGCTCCGTGATCCTCGCGCTGCTCGCCGCAGGCTGCGTCGGGCTGGACCGCCCGGCCCCGCCCGCGGGGTTCGCGAACCTGCCGTGGACGGACGCGCCGGCCGACCGCGCGGTGCTGGTCGCGCGGCTCGCGTTCGAACGCGGGGAGCCCCGGCGCGGGCTCGAACTCGCCGAGGCGGTGCTGCGCGAGCAACCGCACCACGTCGACGCGCTGCGGCTGCGGCAGGAGGTGCTGCGCGAACGCGGCCGGCGCGGGCTCCTGTGGGCCGAGTGCGATCCGGCGACGTCGCCGCACGGCGAGGCGCTGGCGCACTACCTGCGCGGCCGCATCGCCGGCACGCCCGGCGGCAAGCTCACCGCGTTCGGGCGGGCGGCCGAACTCGCGCCGGACTCGCTGTGGCCGTGGCTCGGTCTCGCGCACACGCTGCGGCGCGTCGACCCGGACGCGGCGGAGGACCTCTACGGACGGCTCGCGGCGGCGAGCGGCCGGCACCCGCTCGTGCTGGCGGGTCACGCCGCCCTGCTGCAGCAGACCGGGCGCCACGGGGCCGCGCTGGGCGTGCAGTCGGCGATGGCGCGGGATCCCCGCAGCCGCGGCGCGGGCGAACTCGGCCGCGCGCAGTCGCTGCTGGCCCTGGGCCGCGAGGAGGAGGCGTGGACGGCGCTGCTCGCGGCCGTGCGGCTGCGCGGCTTCGATCCGGCCGTGCAGGGACTCGTGCACACGTGGATGCAGTCCGGCGGCGGCGCCGATCGTGCGGCGCAGGTGCTCGACCTGCTGCGCGAGGATCCGGCCCTGTTCGCGGACTTCGCGCGCGGCGACGGGGTCGCCGTGCTCGCCGAACTGCTGCAGCGCCAGGGCCAGGACCAGACGGCGCGGGCCCTGCTGGCGCGGCCCGAGGTGTCGGCAGGCCGGCCCGCGCTGCGGCGGCTGCACCGGCGGCTCCTGCTGTCGGCTGGCGACGTCGCGGGCTTCCTCGCGATCGTGCGCGAGGACGTGCCGCGCGCGATCGTCGACGTGGAACCGAACCAGCTGCGCGCGCGCTGGCTCCGGCTGCTCGACGGACCGTGGTCGGCGCACGATCCGCTGGCGGACGCCGAACGCAGCGTGGCGCTGCTCGAGGCCCTGCTGGCGGCCGGCTTCGTCGCCGAGACGGAGCAGGTGGCCGAGGTCGCGCTGCAGCTCTGGCCCGCGGCCGCGGCGCTGACCGCGCTGCGCGACGAGGCACGCCGGCAGCTCGCGTTCGAGGCGGCGATCCGGCGCCTGCTCTACCGCGGCTACCAGCAGGGGGCGCGGCAGGGCCTGCCGCAGGTGCTCGACGAAGTGCGCCGCGCCGGCCAGCGCATCTTCGGCCGCGACGTCGTCGGCGCGCCGCCGGTCTTCTCCGTGCCGCTCGTCGGCGAACTCGTCGACCCGTTCGGCGGGGACCTCGCGGTGCACATGGACCGCTACAACCGGCACCTCGTGCTCGGCCGGCGCGGCGGCGGTGTCGCCGAGGGCCTGCTGCTGACGCGGCTGTCGGTCGCCGAACTCGCCGCGGACTCCGGCCTGCCGCTGGCCGGCCGCTGCCTCGAGGTCGTGACCACCGACCGCGACGTGCGCTCGCTGTCGGGCGTCGTCGGCGGCGACCTCGCGGGCGTCGCGCTGCTGAACCACTTCCTGATCGACTACGACGCCGTGCGCGAGTGGGCGCGCACGATCGCCGTGCGCCGCCGCATCGCCGCCGAGGACGGCATGGCGCTGCTGCACGACCCGCTGCCGCCGGATCCCGGCATGGACCCGTTCGACGCGTCGTTTCGCCTGTCGGTGCGCTCGCCGGTGCCCGACGCCGGGCTCGCCGAGGCGGTGCTCGGCACGATCCGGCTGCACGAGCGGCAGCACCTCGTCGACTCGTTCCGTTACCTGCCGATCGAACAGAACCTGTGGCGCGGTTTCGCCCTGTGGCTCGAGTTCGGCATGTCGGCCTCGGCGATCCAGGCGGAGATGGAACGGCGCGCGGAACTCGCCGCGCTGGCGCTGTCGCCGCACACCGAACTCGTGCTCGCGCACGTCGCCGACTTCCTCGGCGAGGTCGACGGCGAATCGCCGCACCACCGCGGCTTCGGCGACCTCGCGCGGCAGCTCACCGGGGCCCTGCTGGCCCGCGGCGTGCCCGAGGCCCAGGCGCTGCCGAGCGGCTGGCACCTGCTCGACCCGGCGCTGGTGCGCCGCGCGGCGCAGGGCCTGCTCGACGAACTGCCGTGACGAGCCGGTGCCCTGCCGGTTGCGCAGCATCCCTGCCGCTCGGGCGAGCCAGGCTGCCCTGCCGGCGCGACACCGGCCCTGCTCGGCCCGGGGAGCAGGCGGCGAAGCTGCGGCGGCAGCGGGGATTCCCGCGCACGGCCGGCCGCGGAACGGTATTCGTATCGGGGTCCGTGCCTGCCCGGCGACGCGGTTCCACCGCGCCGAGGTCGTTGGCCGAAAACCAGCATGGAGGTTGTTCGGATGACCCGTTCGATCGTGCGTTCGCTGTTCGTGTTCGCCGCGCTCGTCGCGAGCCCCGCGCTCGCCCAGGACCCGGCCCCGGCGAAGGGTCCCGACAAGGAGATCGCGGCGAAGATCAAGGTCCTGAAGGACTGCGTGCTCGACAAGAAGTTCGCCCGCGACGAGGAGGGCCGGCAGATCGTCGAGTTCCTGCTGACGAAGGTGCAGGCCGGCGTGGACCCGAAGGACCTGTCCGCGATCGCCAAGGCGCTCGAGGACGTGCTGATGGCGGGCTCGAAGATCCGCCCGCCCGAGAACAAGGTGCTCTACACCGCGGCGGCCACCGCGCTCGGCTACTGCGGCCCGGAGGGCGGCAAGGCGCTGCGCGGCGCCTACGTCAACAAGCGTTTCCCCGAGAAGAAGGACTGGGTGCCGCTGCGCGAGGTGTTCCTGCGCGGCGTCGGCCGCACCAAGGACGAGACGCTCGTGAAGTTCCTGCTCGACGAGGCGCTGCGCAGCCCCGAGGCGGCGCTGCAGGCCGCGGCGGGCGATGCGCTCGGGAACTTCGAGGACGCCAAGGAGGCCCTGCGCAAGGAGGTCGTCGACGGCCTGATCAAGAAGTGGGGCGAACTCGAGGAGAAGGCCTCGCAGATGGGCTCGGCGAACATCGAGGCGCAGAACGCGCAGGACCGGCTCGCCGCGATCACCGACAAGTGGAACACGACGCTGGCGCGGCTCACGCGGCAGAACCACCACAAGTTCCTCGACTGGCAGAACTGGCACAACAAGAACAAGAACCTGCCCTGGCAGTGAGCCGCCGCTCTGGCGGTGCGGAAGAACGCCGCGCCTGCCCCGTCCATCGCCCGCCATGCGTCCAGGCTTCGCCGCGATCGGCTGTGTGCTGCTCGGTGCAGCCGTGGCGTGGCTCGTGTTCGAGACCCGGCACCTGGCCGAACTGACCGGGGTCGCCGAGGCAGACGCGCGGCAGGCGCACGCGGCGGCGCGGGAACTGCGCCAGCAGTTCGCCGCGGCGGCGGCGGCGCGCGATGCGTCGGCGGCGCAGGCGACGCGGCTCGAGGCCGAGGTCGCGACGACCGCGGCACAGCTGTCGGCGATGGCCGACACGGTGCGGCAGCGCGCCGAGCACGAGGCGGCGAGGGCCGCCGCCGCAGAGGAGGCCGAGGCCAGGGCCCTGCAGCCGATGCCCGAGGGCGTGCGTTCCTGCCTCACGGCCCTGCACGAGTGCTTGCGCGCGGAGGGCTACTCGCGCGAGCGGTTCCTGTCGGCGCGTGCGCTCGACGGCGACGGGCTGCACGGGGTCGAGCTGCTGGTCGTGCAGCAGGACGGTTTCGGCGTCGACTTCGTGCGCGCGGGCCGCATGGTCGCCGGACTCGACCGGTCGAGCGCGCGCCTCGTGCTGCGGTTCTTCGACGGCTACCGCACGGTGGGCGGCGAACGCGTGGCGCTGCCGGCCGAGGGCCATCCGCTCGTGTTCGCGCCGATCGACGGCCGCCTGTTCGAGGCGCGCCTGCCGGTGCTGCTGCGCGTCGAGGGCGCCTACCCGGAGCCTGACGCAGGGCGCGCGCGTCCGGCGACCGACCTCGACCCGATCACGCGGCTGCAGTGGCTCGACCGGTTCGACCGCCTGCTGGCCCGGGCCGGCACGGCGGAGGTACTGCGCGTGAACCGCTGCCGCGGCCTCGCCGACGGCTGCTTCCTCGACGTGCAGGTGCTCGGCACCGACGGCAAGCACCGCCTGCTGCTGGGCGCCGACTGCGCGCGGCTCTGCGTCGAGGTCGACCGCGCGGCGGGGGTCGTGTCGCTGTGGCTGCGCGACGGCATCTTGCGCCGCGGGGGCGTCGAGTCGACCATCACGGCCGAGGGCTACCGCATGCTGCTACCCGAGGTGACGCCGCAACAGGCGACCGAGATCATGCTCGGCATGGTGGTGACGAAGTGACCGCCGGGCCGTGCGGCGGCTTCGTCGCGTTCGCGCGGCTCTGGGCGCCGCGCGTCGAGCAGGCGCTGCAGGAACTGCTGCCGCCGGCGACGGTGCCGCCGGCCCGGCTGCACGAGGCGATGCGCTACGCGCTGTTCCCGGGCGGCAAGCGGCTGCGACCGATGTTGGCCCTGCTCGGTGCGGGCGCCACGGGCGGCGACCCCGCGGCGGTGCTGCGCGCGGCGGCGTCGCTCGAGGTGCTGCACACCTACAGCCTCGTGCACGACGACCTGCCGTGCATGGACGACGACGACCTGCGGCGCGGGCGGCCGACCTGCCACAAGGTCCACGGCGAGGCGCTGGCGCTGCTGGCGGGCGACGGCCTGCTGACGCTCGCGTTCGAGGGGGTGGCCGGTGCCGGCGGCGCGGCGGTCGCCGAACTGGCCCGCGCGGCGGGCAGCCTCGGCATGGTCGGCGGGCAGGTCGAGGACCTCGCCGCCGAAGGCGACGCCGGCCACCACACGCTCGAGCGCGTGCAGTGGATCCACGACCACAAGACCGGGGCCTTGATCACGGCGTCGCTGCTGGTCGGCGCGCACGCCGCAGCGCCGGCCGGCAGGCCCGTTCCCGCCGCGGTGCTCGACCCGCTGCGGGCCTACGGCGACCGGCTCGGGCGAGCGTTCCAGATCGCCGACGACTGCCTCGACCTGACCGGCAGCGCCGCGGAACTGGGCAAGAATCCGCTCGCCGACGTGGCGCTGGGGAAACTGACCTGGCCGGCGCTGGTCGGGCTGCCACAGAGCCTTGCCACGGCCCGCGGGCTCGCGGCGGAGGCCGCGGAACTCGCGCCGCGCGTGGTCGCCGCGGCGGCCGCCTGGCGCGGCATCGACGGCGCGCTGCTGGACGGCGCCGGCCGGCTGCTGCAAGATGCCGCGTTCTACGCCGTGGAACGTCGCAACTGAGACCCGCTCGGTGCGGCTGCGGCTCCCCCCGACCCAACCCGTGCCGCCGCGGAGCAGGACTTGGAACAGCCTTCGCCCACCCCTCTCCTCGACCTCGTCGACAGTCCCGACGACCTGAAGAAGATCCCCCGCGAGCAGTTGCCGGCGCTGTGCGCGGAGCTGCGCAAGGTGATCCTGGACACGGTCTCGGTGACCGGCGGCCACCTGGGCTCGGGCATGGGCGTGGTCGAACTGACGGTCGCGCTGCACTACCTGTTCGACTTCGCGCGCGACCGGCTCGTGTGGGACGTCGGCCACCAGTGTTATCCGCACAAGCTGCTGACCGGCCGCAAGGCGCGCTTCCACACGCTGCGGCAGAAGGGCGGGCTCAGCGGCTTCACCAGCAGGTGGGAGTCCCCCTACGACGCCTACCTGATGGGCCACGCCGGCACGGCGGCCTCGGCGGCGCTCGGCATCGCCATGGGCGACCGCATGCGCGGCGAGCAGCGCCACGCGGTCGCGGTGGTCGGCGATGCGGCGATGGGCTGCGGCGTCGCGTTCGAGGCGATGAACCACGCCGGCTCGCTCGACGAGGACCGCCTGCTGGTGGTCCTCAACGACAACCGCTGGTCGATCGCGAAGACGGTCGGCGCGCTGTCGCGGCACCTGAACAAGCTGCGCTCGGGCGCGTTCTACAACCGCGCCAAGGAGGCGATGCACCACCTGATCCAGTCGATCCCGCTGGTGGGCAAGGACCTCGACCAGAAGCTCGGCGACGCGGTCGAGACGGTCAAGCACATGGTCGTGCCGGGGCACATCTTCGAGGAACTCGGCTTCCGCTACTTCGGCCCGGTCGACGGGCACGACGTCAAGGGCCTGCTCGAAGCGCTCGACAGCACGAAGAAACTCGACGGCGTGGTGCTGCTGCACGTGCTGACCGAGAAGGGCAAGGGCGTGCCGGGCAGCGAGGACCGCTACGACCGCGCGCACGCGGCCAGGCCCCAGGCGAAGAAGAAGCCCGAGAAGGTCCCCGTCGAGCCGGCCGTGCTGCAGCCGGCCGTGCCGCTGAGCCGGCCCGGGCGGTCGTGGACCGAGTGGTTCGGCGAAGGCATGCTGCACCTCGCCGAGCGCGATCCCCGCGTCGTCGCGATCACCGCGGCGATGCCGGACGGCACCGGCCTGATGGAGTTCCGCGACCGGTTCCCGGAGCGGTTCGTCGACGCCGGCATCGCCGAGCAGCACGCGGTCGCGCTCGCGTCCGGCATGGCCACGGCCGGCATGCGCCCGTTCTGCGCGATCTACTCGACCTTCCTGCAGCGCGGCTACGACCAGGTGTTCCAGGAGATCGTGCTGCAGAAGGTGCCGGTCGTGTTCGCGCTGGACCGCGGCGGCCTCGTCGGCGAGGACGGCATGACGCACAACGGCCTCTACGACCTCGCGTTCCTGCGCTGTCTGCCCGGCGTCGTGCTGATGGCGCCGAAGGACGGCCCCGAACTGCACGAGATGATGGCGTTCGCGCTGTCGCTCGACGGGCCGAGCGCCATCCGCTACCCGCGCGGCAACGCGCCGAACCACGGCGAACTGCTCGGCTGGCACGGCCGGCGGCAGCCGCTCGAACCGGGCCGCATGGAGATCCTGCGCGAGGGCCAGGACGGCGCCGTGCTCGCCTACGGCGACATGGTGCAGGTCGCGCTCGAGGCGGCGGCGCTGCTCGACAAGCGCGGCGTCCACGTCGAGGTCGTCAACGCGCGCTTCTGCAAGCCGCTCGACGGGCGCGGCATCCTGGCGCTGTGCGACCGCCACGACCGCGTGGTGACCCTCGAGGACCACGCGCGGATCGGCGGCTTCGGCAGCGCGGTGCTCGAGTGCCTGTCCGCCCACGGGCCGGTGCGCGCGCACGTGCAGGTCATGGGCGTGCCCGACGAGCTGATCGAGCACATGAGCCGCCCGCAGACGCTCGACTACTGCGGGCTCACCGCGGAGCACGTGGTCGAACGCTTCCTGGCCGAGCGGCAGGCGCCGCTGTGTCGGTGAGGCGCGGATGTCGGTCCCCGTGCCCAAGGCGATCCTGGTCGTCGGCGACGAGACGAAGGGCGGCAGCCGCGCCGTCGTGCAGCGGCACGCCGCCTGGCTGGCGGCGCGCGGCTGCGCGGTCGAGGTCGTGATCGACCGGGAGTCGTCGCTCGCGGACCGCCGTGCGGACTGCGCCGTGGTGTTCGGCGGCGACGGCTCGCTGCTCGCGGCGGCGCGGCGCATGGGCGAGCGGCAGCTGCCGACGCTCGGCATCAATCGCGGCCGGCTCGGCTTCCTGACCTCGTTCGAGCAGGAGCACACCGAGCGGGCGCTGTCGATGCTGCTCGCGGGCGAACTGCACGAGGAGCAGCGGCAGATGTTCTGGTGCGTGACGCGGACGCCGGACGGCGCGTCGTCCGGGCCCGTGCTGGGCCTCAACGACGTCGTCGTCGGCCGCGACGCGGTCGGCGGCATGATCACCGTGCGCGCGTTCCGCGGCGCGACGGAGCTGGCGACCTACCGGGGCGACGGGCTGATCGCGTCGACGGCGGCCGGGTCGACGGCCTACTCGATGGCGGCGGGCGGACCCGTGCTGGTGCCCGACCTCGACGCGCTGGTGCTGACGCCGCTCGCGTCGCACACGCTGAGCGCGCGGCCGCTCGTGCTGCCGACCGGCCAGGGCATCGACATCGAGGTGATCGAGATCGGCGGCAGCCGGCGCGCGTACTGCCAGATCGACGGCCAGGTGCAGGTGCAGATCCCGGTCGGCGCGCGCGTGCAGATGCGGCCCGCGGCGATGCGGTTCCGCCACCTCGGCCCGGGGCCGACGCACTTCTTCCAGGTGCTGCGCACGAAGTTCGGCTTCGCCGACCTGCCGCGGTCGCGGTCGTAGCCGGTCGCCGCGTTGCGGCGGTGGAACCTCAGCCGAGCTCGAACTGGCGCCGGGCGTCGACGACGTCACGGTTCACCGCGACGATCGCCTCCTCGAGCCGCGCGGCGAGCGGTTCGCCCTTGCCGGCCTGCAGGCGCACCTGCCGCATCATCTGGATCGCCATGCGCAGCGTGCGCACGACGTCGCCGGCGTCGCTGTGCGCGAGCCGTTCGAGGTCGTCGACGCTGCCGCCGCGGCTCCAGCAGTCGACCGCGGCGGCGATGCCCCAGTCGGGTTCCTTGACCGGCGTCGCGATGCCCGCGAGCAGTTCGATCGCGACGAAGCGGCGGATCGCCTCGGTCGCCTGCTGCATCAGCGGGCCGGGCTCGCGGCGGTGGTCGCGCGGTTCGGCGCGGCGGCGCTCCTCGTGGATCAGCGCGGCGAAGGTGGCGGCCAGCTGGTGCAGGTCCATGCGGTCGAGCACCCCGCTCCAGAGCAGTTCGGTGGCCTGGATCTCGTAGCCGTTGATGCGCTGCGCGACCTTGCCGCGCGGCAGCAGGCCCTGCTCGCCGAGGTAGCCGGCGTCGCGCAGGATCTGCACGCGGGTCACCAGCGCCGCGCGCGCCGCGGCGCGCTTCTTCGCGCGCGCGCTCGCCGAGCCCTGCTGCGCCTGGAACGCGGCGAAGCTCCGGTCGTAGGCGGCGAGCAGCCCAGCACTGCCGAGGCGGTCGTAGAGGTTCAGGATGGTCGAGTAGGACAGGTTGAACCGCGACGAGATCGGCTCCACCTTGCCGCTGTGGTAGCGCGCGAGCGGCGCCTCGCGCAGGTCCTCGTCCTCGAGCACCGCGATCACGAGGCCGCTCTGGTCGATGCCCTGCCGGCCCGCGCGGCCCGCCATCTGCAGGTAGTCGCGGCTCTTCATGTAGTCCATCTGCACGCCGTCGAACTTGCGCAGCAGGTCGAACACGGCCGTGCGCGCGGGCATGTTGATGCCGAGCGCGAACGTCTCGGTCGTGAACAGGAGCCGCAGCAGGCCGGACGTGAACAGCCGCTCGACGACCTCCTTGTGGATCGGCAGCATGCCGGCGTGGTGGTAGCCGACCCCCTGCAGCGCGCGCCCGAGGATGCCGCGCAGGCCCGGATCCGCGGCCGGGTCGAGCTCGAAGCGGCGGCAGATGTCGTCGAACAGCTCCTGCAGCCGCGCGCGGTCGGCGCGGTCGAGCAGGCGCCGGTGCATGCTGCGTTCCGCCTTGATCTCGCATTCCTTGCGCGAGAAGCAGAAGTAGAGAGCCGGCAGCAGTTGCCGGAACTGCAGTTCGTCGAGCAGCAGCTGGTAGGGGCGCGGCCCGACCGCGATGCGGCGGCCCTGGGCGCGTTCGCGCTGGTCGCCCCAGCGCGCGCGCTCGCGCTCGCGGCGGCCGGCGCGCGTGCCGTGTCGTTCGTCGCGTCGCTCTGCCCGCTCGTGCAGCGCGATCGCGCGCGCGCGCTGCGCGAGCTGGAACACGCCGGCGTCGGGGTGGTAGAGGCGGTGCGACAGCGGCACCGGGCGCGCGGTGTGTTCGACGGTCTCGAGTTCGTGCCGGCGCACGGACCGGATCCAGGCGCCGAACTCGTGCAGGTTCGCGATCGTCGCCGACAGGCCACGAACCGGACGTGCTCGGGCGCGAAGATCAGGCTCTCCTCCCAGACCGTGCCGCGCTCGACGTCGTCGACGAAGTGGATCTCGTCGAAGATCGCGAAGTCGGTGTCGTGGAAGCGCTGCGGGTCCTCGAACACCGCGTTGCGGAAGATCTCCGTCGTCATGATGACGATCGGCGCGTCGGGATCGAGCGTGAGGTCGCCCGTCATCAGGCCGACGCGCAGGCCGTCGGCCTTGAAGTCGCGGAACTTCTGGTTGCTGAGCGCCTTGATCGGACTCGTGTAGATCGCGCGGCGGCCCGCGCGCACCGCGCGCTCGATCGCGTATTCGGCGACCAACGTCTTGCCGGAGCCGGTCGGCGCCGCGAGCAGCACGTCCTTGCCGGCCTCGATGGCCTCGGCGGCGCGGACCTGGAAGTCGTTCAGCGTGTAGCCCTTGAACTGCATCGACGCGCACCGTCGCGTGTTCCGCGCCCGCGCAGCATCGCACAAGGGCCCCGGTCAGGGAACGGCGCACAGCACGGGCACGGCATGTGGACGGTTGTCCACACGCCCCTGCGGGCCGCGGCGCCTGCCGCGCGACGGTCCAGTTGGAATCGGCCCGGCCGGAGGTATGCTCCGCCGCGCTTCGCATGCCTGCGGAGCGTTTCGCAACCGGTCCATCGCGGCGTCGCCGCGACCTGCGGCGGGGTGGTCTCCCCGCTGCATCCCACCTCGGAGTCAGCCATGGAAACGAAGCCCGAAGTCAACGTCTCGAAGTTCGTCGGCCGCCACCTGTCGCAGATCAAGATCCTGTCCCGCCTGCTCGAGCACGAACTCGAGGCCGCGAAGGGCGGGCGCGAGGTCACCATCGACCGCCACCTCGTCGAGAACGTGCTCGACACGTTGGAGATCTTCGTCGACGACTGCGAGGGCGCGAGCGGCGTCAGCCGCGAGCGCGCCAAGGCCGAGCCCAAGCCCGTGGTGGCGCGGCTGAACTGAGCCCCGCGCCCGGTCCGCCCGCACCTCGCCCGGCCTTCCGCCGTTGGCTGCCCGCCCGACTCCCGCTGATCCGCGCGGCGCCGCGTCGTCGCGGTGGGTTCTGCGTGTTCTCGTCCTCGGCGCGTTCGCGGCCACCCTGTGGCTGTGCGGCCCGCGCGCGGCCACCGTGCTGGCCGCGCGCTTCGAACAGGCCGCGCGGCAGAGCCCGATCGTGTCGCTGGACCGCGTCGGCTTCGCGAGCCGCCCGGCCTGGGTCGACCCGCCGTTGCTGCTGGCGATGGCGCGCGACATCGGCCCCTGGCTCAGCGACGACGTGCCGATCCTCGACGAGGTCGCGACCTGCCGCCTGCGCGACGGGCTGCTGACGGTGCCGTGGGTGCACGGCGTCGAGATCGAACGCGTGTTCCCGGACCGGTTCCGGCTGCGCCTGCAGCTGCGGCGGCCGGTGCTCGCGGTGCGGGCCGGCGACGGCACCCCGCTGTGCCTCGTCGACCAGGACGGTCGCGCCCTGCCGTGGGCCGACACGGTGCTGCCGGCCACCTTGCTGCACCGCGAGGGCGGTGCGGTGACCATGGCGGTGCAGGCCGGCGAGATCGTCGGCGAGGTTCGCGTGCGCGCCGCCGCCGCGATCGCGCGGGAATGGCGCGACGAGGTGGCGCCGCTGGTACCGGGCTGCCCGGAACTGCTCGAGGTCGACGCGACGAACCTGGGCGAGCGTTGGCTGCGCGGCCGCAGCTATCCCGAGATCCGCGTGACGCTGCGGCGCGGCGACGGCGCGGGCGTCGTGTTCGCCTACGACCGGCCCGTCGGCAGCGTCCTGCAGCGCGTGCCCGGGCCGACCAAGGCCAGGGTGCTCGGCCTGATCCTGCAGCGTCACCCGGGCCTGCGCGGCCTCGTCGCCGGCGACCTGCGGCTGCAGAACCGCTGGGCCGACTACCTGCAGCCGCGCGAGCCGGGCGTCGCCGACCCGGATGGGCCGTGGTCCGCACTCGATTCGCCGCGGGCCGGAACGGGACGGTAGGAACGCGCGCGGCCGCGGGCGCCTCCGCGGGTGAAGCCGGCGGCCCGGGCCGGCCGATGGTTGGCCGTGCGCAAGGCGGAGCGGGCCGTGCTGGTCGGGATCGTGGTCGCGGTGGCGATCGCGCTGCGCTGGGGCTTCGCCGCGACCGCGCAGGTGCAGAACCCGCTGCGCGCCGACGCGGGTGAGTACGCGAGCTACGCCAGGAACCTCGTCGAACACGGCGTCTACTCGCTCGGAACGGGGTCGCCGCCGGCCCCCGATTCGTTCCGTTCGCCGGGCTACCCGTGGTTCCTCGCGTGCTGCCGTCTCGTGGGCGGCGAACACTGGCTGGCCTGGGCGTTCGCGCTGCAGGTCGCATGCGGGGGGCTGACGGTGCTCTGCGCGTACCGGCTCGCGCGCACGTTGCTCGGCTTCTGGCCGTCGCTCGCGGCGGCGGCGCTCTGCGCGCTGAGCCCGCACCTCGTCGTCACGAGCGGCTACGCGCTGACCGAGTGCCTGACCACGTTCCTCCTGTCGGCCGGCCTGTGCCTCGCCGGAGCCGTGCGGCACCGCGGGGCCGCCGCGGCGGGGGGCGCGGGCGCCGTGCTCGGTCTCGGTGCGCTCGCGAACGAGGTGTTCGTGTTCGTGCCGATCGCGGTCGCCTGCGCCCTCTGGCGTTCGCTCGGCGCCGCGCGCGCCGGTGCCGTGCTCGCGTGTGGGCTCCTGCCGTGGTGCGGTTGGGCCCTGCGCAACGCGACCACGGACCTCGCGCGCACCGGCGGCCAGCGCGTCGTCGCGTCGGTCAGCCACGGCAGCTACCCGGGCATGGTCCATCGCGATCCGCGCTGGACCGGCTACCCGTACCGTGAGGATCCCGAACAGCCCGCCTTCGGCTCGTCGTGGACGGACCTCGGCCGCGTGCTCGGCGCGCGCGCCGCCGCGTCGCCGTGGCGCTACGCGTCGTGGTACCTGCTCGAGAAGCCGCTGTGGTTGTGGCGCTTCGACTACGTGCAGGGGCGCGGCGTGCTCGTCTACGAGGCCGGCAACGATCCCTACGAACGGCAGGCGGTCGTCGCCGCGACCGGCGCGCTGATGCGCTGGCTGCACCTGCCCGTGATGCTCGGCGCGGCCGCCGCGGCGCTGCTCTGCGCGTTCGGCTGCCGGCGCGCGCCGGGGCTCGCCGGTGCGCTCGGACTCACGGTGGTGGGCGGCACGCTCGCCTACCTGCCGGTGATCCCCGACCCGCGCTACCTGACGCCGGTCCGCCCCTTCCTGTTCGTGCTGGCCGCGGCCGCGGGGACGGTGGCCGTGCGCGCCGCTCAACGGCTGTGCTGGCGCAGCCGCTCGGCGAGTTCGGCGGCCGAGAACGGCGGCCCGAGCGTGCGGTCGCCGGAACCCGAGGCCGCCGAGCAGGCGCCGCCCAGCGCGTAGCCGCAGCCAGCGGGCAGCGCGGCGATCGACTCGGGCAGGTCGCCCCAGCGCAGCAGTTCCGGGCACAGGGGCTGGCGGTTGCCGTCGGCGGCGAACGGCGGACCGAGGTCGTCGGTGACGAGCCGTTCGATGCGGTCGCAGAGGTGGGCCGCCAGCAGCGCGACGACGCCGGCCTCGCCGAGGCCGACGAGGTGCACGGGGGCCGCGCCCGGCAGCGCGGCGCAGACGAGCGCGGTGTCGAGCGCGGCCTGGTAGCCTTCGCCGCGGCCCAGCAGGAGGCCGTTGCGCTGCCACGCGGCGCGGCAGGTCGACCACTCGCCGTACGGGCGCGGATCGACGAGCACGGGCCGGCCGACCGCCGCGAGCCACGCCGGCCGTTCCGCGAGCACGGCGGCGCTGCCCCGCGGATCGACGATCACCGTGTACGGGAGGTCGTCGCGCGCCGCCGCGCCGCACGCGCGCAGCGGCACCGGCACGGAGTCGTCGCCGCGCACGGTGCCGGCGAGCCACCCGCCCGTCGCGCCGGCGCGCCAGTCGACCTCGCGCGCCGGCAGGTCGAACCGCAGGCCGGGGGCCAGGTCACGCCACGCGGGCACGCGCGGGCGCCGCGCCAGGTGCTCGCGCGCCGCGGCCGACGGGTCGAGCCGGGCGTTCGGCCGCGCGCGCAGCAGCGGCGCCAGTTCCGCAGCGGGGAACGGCGCGAACTCGGGCTCCGGCACGGTTGCCCGCGGCGCGCCGCCGGCGGCCGGCCCCTCGAGCGCGTCGTGCAGGAAGCCGTAGACCGCTTCGCGCATCGGCCGGTCGTAGTTGTGCCCTTCGTCGGCGTGCCGCGAGCGGACCTCGGGGCCGTGCAGCGCCGCCCAGTGCGCGCGCAGTTCCGGCAGGCCTTCGCGCGGGAAGTTGCGCGTCCAGTCGCCGGTGACGCTGCCGAACAGCGCGGGCTTGGGCGCGAACACGGCGCACATCTGCGGCACGTCGGTGGCGGCGGCGAGGCGGGGCGGGTGGTTGCACCCGCAGTGGGCGCTCGTGTCGTCGACGATCTCGGCGAAGTAGCAGGCCATCACGATCGGGGCCGCGGCGGCGAGGCGGTCCTCGACGGCCATCAGGTAGTACGTCTGCTGGCCGCCGCCCGAGGCGCCGGTGCAGGCGATCCGCGCCGGATCGACGTCGGGCCGCGCGAGCAGCAGATCGAGCGCGCGCTGGTTGTGCCACGTCATCGCGCCGATCGCGTTCACGCCGCTCGCGACGTGTTCGACGTGCACCGAGTCGACGGCCAGCGCCGTCCAGCCGAACTTCGCGAACGAAGCACAGCGCGCCTGCACGACCGGATGGCGGGCGCCGTCCTGCCAGTGGCCGTGCGGGCACAGCACAGCGGGCCGCGGCCCCGGCGGCGGGGACGCCGGCGTCCACAACCAGCCCGTGGCCCGTTCGCCGGGGAAGCCGACCCAGCTGAGGCGCTGCAGCCGCACCCCGTCGCGCACGAGTTCGCCGTGCACCTGGACGTCGAGCGGGCGCCGGGGCGGCGGCGGCAGCAGGCCGAGGCAGTCCTGGACCCAGCCCCGCGTCCGCTGCCGGGAACGCGCCCGGTCGCCGGTGGCGCCGGCGAGCGCCGGACTGCTTCTCGGCAGCAGCCGTTCACGCAGCGCGCGCAGCGCCGCGGCCCGGTCGGCCGGCGGCACGACGGGCTGCAGCAGCGCGAAGTGCTCGCGGGGCGCGGCCGCGCGCGTGAGTTCGACCTCGTCGAGATCGCCCGCGAACGGCTGGTGCGCGCCGATGTTGTCGCCCAGGCGCAGCACGGCCTCCGGCGAGGCTCCCTCGCCGAGTTCCGCCGCGGCCTGCAGTTCGCCGTCGACGAACAGCAGCGCCAGGTTCGCGGCGGGGTCGTAGGTCGCCTCGATGCGGTGCCAGCGGCCGTCGTCGATCCGGACGCGCGACGACAGGCTCACGCTGCGCCACGACCACGCCTCGAACGCGACGAGCCCCGGCCGGCGGCCGATCACGAGCGAGAGCCCGACGGCATCGCCCGCGCGGGCCATCAACGGCGTGCAGAAGTCGCCGCGGGTCGTGCGCAGCGCGCAGCGCAGCGTGAACGGCTCGCGGGAGGACACCGGGCACGGGCCCACGTCGATCCGGGCCCGCGCGCCGTCGAAGCGCGCCGCGCCACCGGTGATTCCCTCGGCGATCGGCACCGCGCCGTGCCAGCGCGGATCGGAGGCGTCGAGTGCCTCGTGCAGCGAGGTGGCCTGGGCGGACAGCGTGGCGGCGATGCCGGCGGCGAGGACGCTCCGCACGAGGATGCGCATGGCCGGCACCATACCGGGTACGAACTTCGCCTGGAGCGCGGGCGCGTCCGGTAGGCTTCACTGCACGCATGACCATCCACGCCTCGGCGCCCGCTGCAGCCCGCAGCGTCGCCGCGATCCGGCAACTCGTCGGCAACACGCCGCTGCTCGAGATCCTCTACCGCCTCGACGGCCACGAACGCCGGCTCTACGCGAAGTACGAGTCGCTGAACATGACCGGCTCGGTCAAGGACCGCATGGCGTGCCACATCCTCGCCGAGGCCTACGCGCAGGAGCAGCTGCGGCCCGGCGACACGATTGCCGAAGCCAGCAGCGGCAACACCGGCATCGCGTTCGCCGCGCTCGGCGCAGCACTGGGCCACCCGGTGCGCATCTTCATGCCGGACTGGATGAGCCGTGAGCGCGTCGACCTGATCAGGAGCCTCGGCGCCGAGATCGTCCCCGTGTCGGCGGCGCAGGGTGGGTTCGTCGGTTCGGTGCAGCTGGCCCAGAACTTCGCCCGCGATCACGAGGGCGTCTTCCTGCCGCGGCAGTTCGAGAACCAGGCCAACGTGCGCGCCCACGCGAGCGGCACCGGTCCGGAGATCCTGCTGCAGCTCGAGGCGTTCGGCCGGCGGCCCGCGGCGTTCGTGGCCGGAGTCGGCACCGGCGGCACCGTGATGGGCGTCGGCCGGGCGCTGCGTGCGGCGTTCCCGAAGGTCCGCGTGCACCCGCTGGAGCCCAGCAACTCGCCGACGATGAGCACGGGGCACAAGGTCGGCAGACACCGCATCCAGGGGATCTCCGACGAGTTCGTGCCCGCCGTGGTGGACCTCGGCTGGCTCGACGCGGTCGTCGACGTCTGGGACGGCGACGCGATCCTCATGGCCCAGTCGCTCGCGCGCGGCCTCGGGCTCGCGGTCGGCATCAGTTCGGGCGCGAACTTCCTCGGCGCAGCGGGACTCGTCGAGGAACTCGGCGACGGCGGCGCCGTGGTGACGGTCTTCAGCGATTCGAACAAGAAGTACCTGTCGACCGACCTCTGCCGCGAGGAGCCCGTGCGCGACGACTACCTGGCGCCGCGCATCGAACTCGTCGGCTTCCGCACCGTGCGCTGATCCCGCGCCCGGCGCGGCAGGTCGCAGCAGGTCACAGCCCGCAGGCCGAGAACTGGTACATCGGCGTGATCACGACGCCGAGCACCGGGTCCGCCGGACAGAAGGTGCCGGCCTGGTAGAAGAGCGGGCCGGTACCGGGCGGCAGGAACAGAGGCATCGGGTAGCGCACGTTTCCGGCCAGGTCGGCGAAGACGAAGGTGGAGACGAGCGTCGGCGAACCGAACCAGAAGCCGAAGCCGCAGCCGATGCCGTTGATCAGCGGGAACGCCGGGTTGTGGAAGAAGTCGAACGCGATCAGCGCGAGCTGGCCCGCGGGCAGGCCGGTCAGCAGGAAGCCGAAGCGGGCGTTGCCGGCGGTCATCGGGCCGAGCACGCCCTGTCCGAGCGGGAAGTTCGGGCACGGGCAGACGCCCATGACCGGCATCGCCGCAGGATGCGGCTGGAAGGCGAGGCCGGTCGCGTTCGGGCTGCCGCCGGTGATGTAGACAGGCGGCGGCAGCAGCGGGCAGGTCATGTCCATGTAGACCGGTCCGCACACGACGTAGATCGAGCGCGCGTTCCACGGGTTCAGCATGCCGGTCTTGTCGATGGCGACGTCACCGGCGATCCCGGCGCCGATCACGTTCTTGCTCGGGATCATCGGGCCGGCGGGGACCCCGCCGGGGAAGAACGGATAGACGTTGCCCAGTGCGTCGACGGCGAGCAGTTGGTTGGTCAGACCGTCCCACTCGAGGCCCGTGATCGGCGCCAGCAGCCCGAACGGGATCGGGAACAGCGGCACGGCGATCGGCAGGCCTGCGGCCGCAGCCACGCCGAGGACCCGGCCAGGGGCCGAGACGAGGAAGATCGTGGGCACGGCGGCCATCGCCTGCGCGATGGCCATGCCGGTCACTGGACCGCCGATGGCCAGGAGCACGTTGCCGGGGATCGGCGTGACGGGGAACGGGGCCGCGATCGGCGGGAAGGCCGGCGTGGGCGAGCCGGCGATCGCCAGGCCGTTGGTGTAGAGGTGGTAGACGTTGATGCCGTCGAACGTCGAGTCCCCGGGCGGCACCTGGAAATTGGGCGGCGGCCCGAGCGGCGGCATTTCGGGGTACATCAGCACGGGAGGTGAGCCGCCCGGGACCATCAGCGTGGGGGCGGTCACTTCGATGAAGCCGGGCCCCCCGGTGGAGGTCGGGTCGTAGACGGCGAGTCGCTGGGCGAAAGCCTGGCTCGCCGCGAGCGCGGCGCAGAGGCCGCAGAGCAGCAGCGATTGCATGGTGGCACTTGTGGGTCCGAAAGCAGAGTGCCGGATCGTCCGGCGCACTGGGTTCGACTGCGCGGGATCGGGGCAAATGGGCCGTTTGGCCAGGGACTCGTAGGGGCACTACTGCGTAGCCTGGTGATCCAGTTCGGCTACCGGGCGCCGTGCCCGTGCCGAACGGCAACTGGAGCCCGGTAGCGCCCTTCACGCCGGTGGCGCCGAACCTTGTCGCGCACGGCGGTGGCGGTGCGTCGGGTCGATGGCTACCATCCTGTCCGCCTCGAGCCAGCAGGCAGTCGGTGCTTCTCTCGCCCGGGACGGTCAGCCTGGGAGAGGCAGGTGTCTGGCCGTCTCGGGCGCGCTGCATCCATGGACACCCCCGAACTCGGAGTCATCGGCCTCACCTGCAACGTGGTTGGGGTCTTCTTCCTGGCGAACTCGATTCGTTTCCGCGATCAGCGGAAGGCCCTCGAGGACGTCCTGGGGGTGGGAGGGCGCAGCCTGCTGAAGGTCCGGGACACCGCGCTCAACAACATGCAGGTGATCATCGGGTTCCTCTTCCTGACGACCGGGTTCCTGCTGCAGGTGGTTGCCCGCTGGGACCGGCAGTGGACCACCTTGATCTTCTGTGCGGGCATCATCCTGTTCGCCTGCGCCGTCTACGCCATCGGCGCCTACAGTTCGCGGCGGGCGTTCAAGAAGCTGCTGCGCGAGTTCTTCCAGAGCCAGCCCTGGTCGTTCACGGACGACATGGAATTGACCAAGGAGATCGGCGAGGCCCTGGGCGTGCCGCACGGGAAGGACATGACCGTGGAGGCCTACGCCCACCGCGTGCGGCAGGCCCTGGGCGTGCAGCACCAACCCAAGCCGGGCACCCCGGCGGACCGGGCCCGCCGGATCGCGCTGCCCGGCCGTTGAGCCGGCCGTTGCACCGGCCCTGGCCGGCCCGGAATCCGCGGATCCCGGGAATCCACTGCGATTCTGCGTGCGCCGGTTCCACCCTGGCGTGAACCCGATCCTGCGAAGGTGGCGGCGGCCGGTGCGCGTGCTGTTGGCCGGGGTCCTCGATGCCTTGCTGCCACCGGCCTGCCCGGGGTGCGGTGCTGCCAGTGCAGCCGAGCAGCGCGAACCGCTCGCGCTGTGCTCGGGATGCGCGGCGTTGCTGCAGCGTCGCCCGCCCGTGGGCTGTCGCCGCTGTGGCGAGCCGGTGCTCGCTGCCGGCGAGTCGTGCGGCGACGACCACCGCGCCCTGCGTGGGTTGTCGCGCCACGTGGCTCCGTTCCGCTACGCGGGGACGGGCGGGGTGTTGGTGCGCCGGCTGAAGCTCGATGGCGAGGCGGGGGCCGGCAGGTTCCTGGCGCGGGCGATGGCGCTGGCATGGACGCCTTGGGCCGCGGCGGCGGGGCGTCGGGCGCTGTTGGTCCCGGTGCCGCTGCACCGGCAGCGCCGGCGCGAACGTGGCTTCGACCAGGCGGCGTGGTTGGCCGCGAGGATCGGCCGCAAACTCGGCCTCGAGGTGGCCGACGCGGTGCTCGCGCGGCAGCGGAGCACCCTGCCGCAGGGCGATCCGCGGGTGTTGTCGAGGTCGGGGAACGTCGAAGGGGTGTTCGCGGTGGCGAGGCCCGGGTGCGTGGCGGGGCGTCCGGTCGTGCTCGTCGACGACGTGTTCACGTCCGGGGCGACGGCGCGAGCCTGTGCCACCGCGCTGATGGTCGCGGGAGCCGGCGAGGTGGCGGTGCTGACCGCTTGCCGGAGTTGACCTGCGTCGCCTCCGCGCGGGCGGTCGGGTCCGGGCGTGGCGGGGCCGGGGCGGTGGACCGGGGGCGCCGGACCTTCGCCGGAGCCCCGCCGGGGAAGCGTGCGTCCGGCAAGGGCTTGCGGAGGGAATGGGGGTCGGGACGCACGGGGCGTCCTGCGCGACCAGGAAAACTACAGCCGATGCTTGACCGACGTCGATCGGTCGCTACCTTGTGTGGCCCTCGCTCGCGGGACGGTTGTCCCTGGAGCGGGCGATCTTTGACATTCCGGGTGGCCTCGAAAGAAAGCGTGTGAGCGAGTCTGCTGCCGGTCGGGTGCTGCGAGGCATCTGGATCGGGAGCCCC
>Ga0194127_10003029_pt1 | contig 22023 bp, 21 predicted proteins | sample TA2KigC100mmetaG_FD_148624 | JGI IMG/M metagenome (GOLD analysis project Ga0194127, IMG submission 148624) | Freshwater microbial communities from Lake Tanganyika, Tanzania - TA2015036 Kigoma Deep Cast 100m | ecosystem: Environmental > Aquatic > Freshwater > Lake | place: Tanzania: Lake...
CCGGCAATACGGAACTGACTATCGCAGCGTCATGCCGACAAATCTCTACGGACCAGGCGACAACTACCACCCCGAAAACAGCCACGTAATCCCGGCCCTGATCCGAAGATTCCACGAAGCCAAAATATCCATGGAATCCGATGTAGCTCTGAGTTCCCAGTCCCCAGTTCCCAGTCTTCACTCAGCACTCAGAACTGAAAAAAGAACTCAGCACTCAGTACTCAGCACTGAAAAAAGCACTCAGCACTCAGAACTCAGTACTCAGCACTCAGTACTAATCTGGGGCACCGGCACGCCAAGGAGGGAATTCCTGAACGTCGATGATATGGCAGCGGCAAGCATACACGTCATGAACCTCGATAAAGCCATTTACGACGCCCATACACAACCGATGCTCAGTCACATCAACGTCGGGACAGGGGAAGACGTCACCATAAAAGAACTCGCCGAAACCATAGCAGAAGTAACAGGATACACCGGCAACATAGAATTCGACCCAACAAAACCAGACGGAACACCCCGAAAACTGATGGCCAGCACCCGCTTAAGGAGTTTAGGCTGGGAACCGAAGATAGGTTTGAAAGAAGGGTTGAAAGCCGCGTACGAGGATTTTCTGGAGAGAGGGTGAGATTGTGGGACGTGAGAAGTGGGTTGTAGGCTGTGGGAAGTAAGACGTGGGAAGTGGGAGGAAGGAGGAGTGGAGTTTGATAATGGAATTTGAGAGCGGATTATGAAATGTGAAACTCTTGAGGTTTGGAAAATAAGTTTACGATTAAGTGCTGATGTGTACAAGACCCTGTCGGATTGCAAAGATTTCGGGTTTCGAGATCAGATAACACGTTCTGGTCTATCGGTGCCAAGTAATATAGCTGAAGGAATGGAAAAGGATTCGATGAAGGAACGAATCAATTATTTCAATATTGCCAAAGGCTCAACAGCTGAGTTTATGACTCAAGTCTTTATAGGAATGGATATTGGATTTATCAGTGAAGAAAAAGGAAGAGAATGGATCAAAACCGGAGAGCATGTTCTCGGAATACTTACAAAATTACAGAAAGCTTTTAAGGTTCAACAGGCGCTATAATACATCCAACAGCCCACAGCCTACAATTAATATATGCAACCCACAACCCACAGCCCACAGCCCACATCAAAGCAACCAAAGGTTGCTTTGATCACCGGGATAACCGGACAGGATGGTTCATACTTGGCGGAACTCCTCCTCGAAAAAGGCTACGAAGTCCACGGCATCAAAAGAAGAGCCAGCTCCTTCAACACCCAACGTATCGACCATCTTTATAGAGACCAGCATACGATCGCAAAAGCTGAGGATCAGCAGGAACAAACAGCTGCCCACAGCCCACAGCCCACTTCCAACAATCTTTATCTCCATTACGGCGACCTGACCGACAGCAGCAACCTCACCCGCATCATCGCAGAGGTGCAGCCGGACGAAGTATACAATCTCGCAGCTCAGAGCCACGTAGCAGTAAGCTTCGAATCGCCAGAATACACAGCAGATGTCGATGGAATGGGAACGTTGCGCCTGCTTGAAGCAATTCGTTTTCTTGGGCTCGAAAAGAAAACAAGGTTTTATCAGGCTTCAACATCGGAGCTGTACGGTCTTGTGCAGGAAATTCCCCAGCGAGAGACGACGCCATTCTATCCAAGAAGTCCATATGCCGTCGCAAAGCTCTACGCCTACTGGATAACGGTGAACTATCGCGAAGCATACGGCATGTACGCATGCAACGGGATTCTCTTCAACCACGAATCCCCAAGAAGGGGAGAGACCTTTGTAACACGCAAGATCACCCGTGCCCTCGCCAACATCAGCCAGGGACTCGAAGAGTGCCTCTACATGGGCAACCTCGACGCCAAACGTGACTGGGGCCATGCAAAGGACTATGTTCGTATGCAATGGATGATGCTCCAGCAGGAAGAACCAAAAGACTACGTCATCGCCACCGGAGTCCAATACAGTGTCAGAGAATTCATAGAAAAATCCGCCGCCAAACTCGGCATAAAAATCCGCTGGCAAGGCACTGGCATAGAAGAAGTCGGCTACTGGGAAAAGGGAAGCGACAGCCCACCTCCCACCTCCCACAGCCCACATCCTATCATCCGGATCGACCCAAGATACTTCCGCCCCTCTGAGGTCGAAACCCTTCTCGGCGATCCATCAAAAGCAAAAGCCGATCTGGGATGGATACCGCAAATCACGCTCGACGAAATGATCGACGAAATGGTAACCCACGATCTCGATGAAGCAAAACGCCACGCGCTCCTGAAAGCCAATGGCTACGATATAATGGTCAGTAAAGAAAATTGATTTTTATTGTTGGGGCTTGGGCCTTGTTATTGGATTTCACCGACCCCAAACCCTACTTTCCTTAACCCAGTCCCTATTACCCAATACCCAGAGCCAACTCAGCACTCAGCACTCAGAACTCAGAACTCAGAACTCAGAACTCAGAACTAACATAACCCTACTTTCCACTTTCCATAACCCAGTACCTATTCCCTAATACCTATTACCCAGAGTTCACACTCCTCCCCCAAAAAATGAAAGGCATCATCCTCGCAGGCGGTTCCGGCACCCGGCTCTACCCGATAACGAAGGGTATTTCAAAGCAGTTGTTGCCGGTCTACGATAAACCCATGATCTACTACCCGTTGTCGGTGCTTATGCTGGCCGGAATACGGGACATTCTCATCATTACCACTCCCGAAGATCAGCCTATGTTTATGCGGTTGCTCGGTGATGGGAGCGAGTGGGGCATAAACCTCTCATACACCGTTCAGCCTTCGCCTGATGGACTTGCACAGGCGTTTCTGCTTGGCGAGGAGTTTATCGGGAATGACGATGTTTGCCTGATTCTTGGGGATAATATCTTTTTCGGATACGCATTCAGTACCATGCTGGAACGAGCGGTACGTCGTGTACAGGAGGAGAAGCTGGCAAATATTTTCGGGTACTACGTGCACGATCCCGAGCGGTACGGCGTGGCGGAATTTGATGAATCTGGGATAGTACTCTCGCTTGAAGAAAAGCCTGCAAAACCTCGTTCCAACTACGCGGTCGTCGGACTTTATTTCTATACGAACGATGTTGTCGATATAGCAAAAAGCATCAAGCCATCGGAACGCGGAGAACTCGAAATCACCGCGGTAAACGAAGCATATATGCAGATGAACAAGCTGAAGCTTACAAATATGGGTCGCGGCTTCGCCTGGCTCGATACCGGGACGCACGAATCATTTCAGGAGGCAGGTAACTTCATCGAAACGGTCGAAAAACGCCAAGGGCTTAAAATCTCCTGTCCCGAAGAGATTGCCTGGAGAAAAGGCTGGATCGATGATCAGCAACTCCAGAGTCTTGCAGGCCCGCTGAATAAAAGCCAGTATGGAGTATATCTGCATCATCTGCTTGAGACCAGAAAAGAAGAATTTGCATTGTAGAAGAGTGCCAGACTATACGATCGATAGCAGTGTTGTCGTTTCATCAAGATCCGATCACAGAAAAGTTGAATGGTGCCATGAGAACGGAAAGTTGTTCATGTGAACCCCGGTGAGTCTCATCGGTATCAGAAAAAGCCATATGCGCAGTAGCGAAAATCATGGAGTACCCCGAGTTTTATGTCATTAAAACAGATGACCGTTAAAGGTCTGGCGTGGAGTTTTCTCGATAATATTGTCGTTCAGGGCGTCGGTTTTATAACCGGAATTATCCTTGCCCGCCTGCTTTCCCCGCGTGAATTTGGACTGGTAGGCATGGTAACCATATTTATCGCTCTTGGCCAGTCGTTCGTTGACAGTGGCTTTACACAGGCGCTAATTCGCAAAAAGGAGTGTACCCAAGCCGATTACTCGACTGTCTTTTTCTTCAATGTGCTTGTTGGGATTGCCTGGTATATCCTTTTGTTAGTTTCTGCTGGTTCGATAGCAGGGTTTTTTAGCCAGCCTGAACTTACAGGGCTTGTTCCTGTACTTGGTCTTGGAGTAGTCATCAATGCGTTCTCTATCATCCAAACGACACAGCTGACCAAGCGAATTGATTTTAAACTGCAGACGAGGATATCGGTTGTAAGTTCTATTCTTTCAGGAATCATTGCCGTAGTTCTTGCATTTCGGGGTTTTGGTGTCTGGAGTCTTGTTGTGTTGTCGCTTGCCAGGAATATCCTGAATACGCTTTTCCTTTGGTTCTGGAACAAGTGGAAGCCATCATTAGTTTTCGACCTTACTTCCTTCAAAAAGCTGTTTGGGTTTGGCTCAAAACTGCTTCTTGTAGGTTTAATCGATACAACATACAGGAATATCTACCTTGCTGTTATAGGAAAATTCTTTTCAGCTGCTGATCTTGGGTTTTATACCCGAGCGGACCAGTTCAATCAGTTGCCATCACAGAATTTAACAGCTATAGTTCAGAGAGTAAGCTACCCGGTATTGTCATCCATCAGTGATGATTTTCCGGCTATGAAATCTGCCTATAAAAAACTGATCAAGAGTACCATGCTCATTTCGTTTGTGCTGATGATCGGGCTTGCCGCTGTAGCTGAACCAATGGTGCTAACACTGATCGGAGAACAATGGCTGGTTTCTGCTGAATACCTCCAGTTGCTGTGTTTTGGAGGGATGCTGTATCCTCTTCATGCGTTGAATCTCAATATGCTGAGTGTTCAGGGACGCTCGGATCTGTTTCTTCGACTTGAGATCATCAAGAAAGCTCTTGCCGTTCCGGTAATCATTGTGGGTATCAACTTCGGGATCAAGGTGATGATTATTGCCATGATTGTCAATAGCTTGATTGCCTACTATATTAACAGCTACTGGTCAGGGCGCTTTATCGGCTACTCGATGCTTGAACAAGTTCGGGATATTCTTCCCTCGTTTATGCTGGCTTCAGCAGTAGGACTTATGGTATTCTTTACGGGCCACCTCATGGCAGCATCTCCTATTATTACGCTTGCTGTTCAGATTCTGGTCGGATCTTTATTGACAATTGGCATTGCCGAACTGATTCAGCTGGATAGTTATACCTACATGAAACGTACAGTTCTCGACCAAATCAAAAGAAAATCATGATCCCCCAATCCCACCCCCTCCCATTGCAACCATTCTTTCCATTCCTGAAAAGCGCATTCTGTTCAAGCGGAGCATTTCTTCAGACGCAAGAGGTAATGAACTGGTTGAAAGAGCAGAACGAGGCCGTCAAACTTCGAATAGATAAAATCCCTTTTGCCAACCTCTCACAATGGGGCTATGAGCAAAGCGAAGGGAGAATTCGCCATGCTTCTGGGAAGTTTTTTTCCATAGATGGTATCAGAGTCAAGACGAACTGGGGGAATGTCCCTGAATGGGATCAGCCGATCATCAACCAGCCGGAAATTGGGTATCTCGGCTTTATAGTCAAAGAGTTCAATGGAGTCCTTCATTTCCTCATGCAGGCTAAAATCGAGCCGGGCAACGTTAATTATGTTCAGTTATCTCCAACCCTGCAGGCGACAAGAAGCAATTATACCCAGGTTCACAAGGGAAAGAAGCCTCTCTATCTTGAATATTTCCAGCAGGCAAGCCCGGAACAGATTCTGCTCGATCAGCTACAGTCCGAACAGGGGGCTCGGTTTCTTCGCAAAAGGAATCGAAATATCATTATCAAGGTTGAGGATGATCTTGAAGTCTGTGAGAATTTTGTTTGGTTGACGCTTGCCCAGATCAAGGAACTCATGCGGCACAGTAATCTCGTCAACATGGATACTCGGACGGTGATATCAGGCATACCGTTTGGACAGGTTCAGGCTCAGGTAATCGATTTCTTCAATTTTCTTGGTAATGGCCAGAAGAGAACCGTTACCGAAAAAGCTTTTCTCAAATCCGCACTATCGCAGAATGAAGCGGTACACTCGATCGAAAACATCATCACGTTTCTGACCCAACTGAAAAGCTTTTTCGATCTTGATCTGCAGAAAGTCGATCTCAAGCAGATGAATGGCTGGGTATTCAGTGAAGAATCCATTCATCATGAAACCGGCAAATATTTCAGGGTGATCGCTGTCGATGTTGAAATCGGCAACAGGGAGGTGGTGCACTGGACGCAGCCGATGGTCGAACCGGCACAGGAAGGGCTCTGTGCATTTGTCTGCAAGGAAATCGACGGATTGCTGCATTTTGCCGTACAGGCTAAACTGGAGTGCGGCAACCACGACATTATCGAATTTGCTCCAACCGTCCAGTGCCTCACAGGTAACTATCGCCAGACAAAGGAAGGGGCATTGCCGTTTCTCGATTATGTCCTGAATGTGCCGAATGAGCAGGTCTATTTCGATGCCCTGCAGTCAGAGGAAGGAGGTCGTTTCTTTAGGGAGCAGAACAGAAACATGATCGTCATTGCTGGTGATGAAATCGCAGACGAATTGCCGCCGAACTATATCTGGATGACCCTCAACCAGCTTTATACCTTCCTCAAATTCAATAACTACCTCAATATTCAGGCTCGCAGTCTGATTGCAGCCATATCGTTTGTCTGAACCGAATGCAAAACATAATCAACATCGGGGTACTGGGCTGTGCGAACATCGCAAAACGCTCTCTGATACCTGCAATTCTGGATTTAAAGGAAGAGTATTGCCTTAAGGGAGTGGCAAGCAGGAGCGGAGAAACTGCCAAGGCATGTGCTGAGCAGTTCGCCACCGAATCATATACAGGGTATGAAGAATTGCTGAACAGCGGTAACCTCGACGCAGTGTACATCCCACTGCCCAATGCGTTGCACACTGAATGGATCGAAAAGGCATTGAACAGGAATATTCACGTGCTTGTTGAAAAATCTCTTTCATGTTCCTTCGAAGACGCGCAGCGTTTAAATCAGTTGGCGAAGGAAAAGCATCTGGTTCTGGTGGAAAACTTTCAGTTCAGATTCCATCGACAGTTATCTATCGTTAAAGAGTTGGTCGCCGAAGGAAGAATCGGTGCATTGCGTTGTGTCCGAGGTTCTTTCGGGTTTCCTCCCTTTCCCGACAGCAATAATATAAGGTACCAAAAACATCTTGGCGGTGGAGCGTTACTCGATGCCGGGGCATATCCGGTCAAGATAGCGCAAATGTTTCTTGGAGATCAGATAGAGGTAAAAGCCTCCAGCCTGTATGTCGATCCTGCATGTAATGTGGATATCTGGGGTGGTGTATATCTGCAGCAATGCAATAGCCCCCTGTTTGCAGAACTTGCATTCGGATTTGATCATTTCTATCAGTGCAATCTCGAACTCTGGGGCAGCAAAGGTAAATTGACGGCAACCCGGATTTTTACTGCCCCCCCTGGTTTTTCACCTGATATTCTGATAGAAACAGCAAATGGCAAAGAGGTTATTGCCGTTGAGCCGGATAACCATTTCAGAAACATGTTGATGCATCTGCACAGGCTCATCACTACAGGAAAAGATCTCGATGCTGAATATGAACAGAATGTCGTGCAAGCACGATTGTTAGAAGAAGTAAAACTGAAAGCATATGCCGGATAAACCTATCTATGTAACCCAGCCATCACTGGCTCCCCTTGAAGAATATGTCGAGCTGCTGAAAGGAGTGTGGGAGAGCGGCATACTGACCCATAACGGGCCCTTGGTACAGAAGTTCGAAAAGGATCTTGCAGCAAAGCTCGGAATACAGAATTTCGTCGCCGTTACCAATGGAACCGTTGCCTTGCAGATGGCAATCAAGGCACTTGAACTCAAAGGGGAAATTATCACAACGCCCTTTACCTGGATCGCAACGATCAGTGCAATCAAATGGGAAGGTTGTACCCCGGTGTTCTGCGATATAGAACCGGATACCTTCAACATCGACCCTTCAAAAATCGAGGCTTTGATTACCGATAAAACGGTGGCCATTATGCCTGTCCATGTATTCGGTAACCCATGCGATGTCGATGCGATCGACGAAATAGCCAAAAAGCATAACCTGAAAGTGATCTACGATGCGGCTCACGCCATAGGATCAACCTGTAAAGGGAAAAGCGTTCTTGAATACGGCGATATTTCAGCGACAAGCCTTCATGCAACAAAGCTGTTAAACACTGGCGAAGGTGGCGGGTGTGTGACAACAGATCAAGCACTGCATGAGAAACTCAAGCGGATTCGCTTCTTTGGGCATAACGATGAAAAAGATGTGGTAGAGGATGGATGTAACGGGAAGATGACGGAAATACATGCCGCTCTCGGACTTGCAAACCTGAAGTATTACGATACTGTGCTTGCGGATAGAAAGTACAAGTATGATCTGTATAAAGAAATGTTACAGGATGTTGATGGCCTGGGATTTCAAACTTTGAAAATAGGGGAGCCAAACTACTCCTATTTTCCGATTCTTTTCAGAAGTGAAAAAGGGTTATTGCGTGCCGAAGAGCATCTGAAGCAGAATAATGTCTTTCCAAGGCGATATTTCTGGCCATCAGTCAATACGTATAAGAGAATTCTTGAATACGAACGAAAAGATGTTTCGGAAGATATAGCCAGCAGGGTGCTCTGTTTGCCCTTGTTCTACAAGGAAGCAGTTGAAGATGTGCTGTTCATTTCAGAGCTGATTCGTAATATCAAACATTGAGCTAAGGCTTCTAATAGATGCAAATTACCGTAGTTAACGCACACTGGAACAACAGGGGGGATGAGGCAGCTCATCGACCCCTTTGGACAGAACTGCAGAAACGATATCCAGGCTGTCAGATCACTGTTCTTTTCAAGGACAGGAATCCGATAACATGGTTTCCTGATATACCCGGAATAAACTATGAATCCTGCCAGTTCAAGGCATCGGCATGGGACATCTGGCATTCGGTTTTTTCCGAAGGATTGATTGGCCAGAACCAGAAGCTGAACATGATGGTTCGTCTCCTGAAAAATTCGGATCTGATTGTCTATCCCCCCGGAGGCTCAGTTATAAACGATAGATTCTTCTGGAGCAAACAACTTGAGTATCTCACACCATTCCTGTGTGCCAGGATATTTCATGTGCCGATGGTGGTGTGTGCCCCCTCTATGGGGCCATATGATTCTACGATACCGCAACCAACGCGCAAGATGTTGCTGCAAACACCTCTTCTGTTCTGTGTTCGTGAAGATACCTCCCGGCAATATCTTGAAACAATCGGCATCAAGGAGAATGTTCATGTTACAATGGATTTGGCCTTCATGGACGACGTCGATAGCGCGGATGCCGAGCGTCAGCTTGCCGGATATCCTGAACTGAGTGAATTTCTGGCCGCGTATCCTCGTGTTGTCGGTATGACCATTTCCGATTTTAAATGGCATGTCACTCTGGGTAAGGACGCAGAGTTGCTCGAACGCATTGAGACAACCGCACGGCAGATGATCACGTCACTGACCGACCGTGGATATGGTGTCCTGCTCATTCCGCAACTCTTCGGTAACCAGAACGACTACAACTATTTGCAAGCATTTGCAGGCGAAGGTGTGCATGTTATGAGTGACAAGCCGGATACCTATGTACAGCAGTATGTCATATCAAAGCTTTACGCAGTTATCGGTATGCGCTATCACTCCAATATTTTTGCAGCAAAGATGGGCACGCCTTTCATTGCCGTTGTTTACGAGGAAAAAATGGAAGGCTTTCTTGAGTTGGCAGGGCTTAGTGACTATGGACTGCCATTGGAAGATATTTCCTTAGAAAAGCTCGATGAGAAATTCTGCACCATTGAAAAAGAACACGATGCATACCGGACCCGACTGCAACAGGCCCGTCCGGAATGGCGAGAGCGTGCACGGAGAACGGTCGATTTGCTGCCGGATATTCTTTGAGACCCTTTTGATTTATTTACACCTATAATTCGTATGGATCTCAAATACCGCCCGGACATCGATGGCCTTAGGGCTATTGCAGTGCTCGCCGTTCTGTTCTTTCACACGCAAGTTCCGGGTTTTTCCGGAGGATTCGTCGGTGTTGACATTTTTTTCGTCATTTCCGGTTATCTCATCACGTCGATAATCCTCAAGGATGTCAGGGAAAACCGGTTTTCTATCGCAAGATTTTATGAACGCAGGATCAGAAGGATTTTTCCCGCGCTCTTTCCTGTCATGTTCTTTGTTTTGGCGGTTGGCGCTTATCTGTTTGACCCAAGCGCATTTAAAAACCTTGGAAAAAGCATTACCGCAACCACGCTCTTTTCGTCCAACATTCTTTTCTGGCGCGAATCAGGCTATTTCGATGCTTCATCGCTCGAAAAACCGCTGCTTCATACATGGTCTCTTGCAGTCGAAGAACAGTTCTACATTGTTTTTCCCATCATGCTCATGCTCATCGGCAGGTACCTGAAAGGCCGTTATCTGCCGATAGTTCTGGCAGCCTTCGTTCTTTCATTTGGGGCCAGCGTCTATGGTGTTGCTCATCATCCCGGAGCAACATTTTATCTTGTTCCGACCAGAGCATGGGAATTACTTGCTGGCTCGCTGCTCGCTCTCGGTGTTATTCCCGCCCCATCCTCAAATTGGGGTAAAAATCTTGGGGCTTTTGGTGGTATGGCATTACTTGCCTATAGCATTGTTCTTTACACAGAGGCAACTCCATTTCCGGGACTCGCCGCATTACTGCCGGTTTTGGGTTCTGGCCTGATTATTCACAGCGGCAGGGGGGGGGGGGGGGTGGTTTTTTGCGAAAAAAATGTTTACAGCGCCTCCTCTGGTCTTTGTTGGGCTCATCTCTTACTCCCTCTATCTTTGGCACTGGCCACTCGTTGCCTTCACAAAATACCTGTTGTTCAGGCCGATGAATGGGTATGATAGTGCGATGATCATTATCGCTTCGTTTACCCTCGCTTCGCTGTCATGGAAATTTATCGAGCAGCCTTTTAGAGGGAAGTCGCCCGTATTATCTGAACGGAAAAGACTTTTTGCATATTCCGGGGTAATAATGGTTGTGGCTGCTGGAGTTGGTATTGGTATATTTTATTTTGATAATTTAAATAATCTTCATCCTAATGCAAATCACGCTATAACACAAATTAAAAATACTCCTATCGAAGCAGAAAAAGTATATAAAATAGTCCGCAGAATTGATCAAGGAGTTCAACCTCCAATTATAGGCAAGAAGGGAGTAAATCCATCATTTGCATTATGGGGTGATTCACATGGAAGAGCTTTTATGCCAGGTATTGATAAAGTTGCAAAAAAATATAAAAAAAGTGGCTTCTCTCTTGTTCATACAGCAACACCGCCATTAATCGGAATTGATAGGCCTAATCATATAACTGATACATATGATGTCAATAGGGTCAAGTTAACAAATGATATTTATTCATTTATAAAGAAAAATCCTGATATCAAAACAGTAATTCTTGCCGGTGCGTGGGCCGTATGGTCAAATGATGTAAATAAATGGTTTGATGTAAACGAGAATATTCCAAATAATATTGGCTCTGAAATCCTTATAAAGGAAGGCTTAATGCGTACGATTCGCAAATTAATTTCAATAAATCGTAAAGTTGTTATTATAGCGATGGTGCCAGAACTCTCAAGTGATTTGCCTCGATATTATTATCTGCGGACACGTTTTTATGATTTATATAAAAACACTGAAATAGGTAATGATGTGGAATATTATAATAGGCGAAACAAAGTAATAAAAGAAATAATAAGTGAATTGAATGATAATCCAAGTGTTTCATTTATTCATCCCGAAAAAATGCTATTTGATAAAAAAGGTAATGGCTTAAGTTCTATTGATGGGAGACTTCTTTATCGAGATAAGCATCATTTATCCACATATGGTTCTCTTTATATAACTCCTGAACTGGAGAAAATATTTTCGAGTATGCCAAATAATTAATTCGAATTTATTTATAAATTTTGCATTGTTAAAAAAATAAATACGATGTATTGTAGGGTTATATACAACATGCTCACACGGAATGCTGAAAGAAAGCTCGAAGAATGGTCGATCCGATGCTTGAGATTGACTGATATTAAATACCTGTAAAATTCAAGTGCATGAAATACCGTTATCTCGGTAAATCGGGCCTTGCTGTGGCAACGGTGGGGCTTGGGACTGCTACGTTTGGGCAGAGCTGATGGGGACTCCTTTGATTGGTTTTGTTTATGAGGAGAAAATAGAAGGATCTCTTGAATTAGCTGGAATCAGTGAATATGGCCTGCCGCAGCAGGACATCTCTTTTGATACGCATGATGAGAAATTTCTGAGCCTTTAATTGCGGTACGAAATCGTTAAGGATCGTCTAAAAAAAGGGTTGCCGGAATGGCGCAAGCGAGCGCCCGGACGGTTGAGCTGTTGCCGGAAATCGATTGAAAATGAAAATATCCTGAGATGAACTGTTTGAATGACGGATACAGAAGTTGTGTCGGGTGCAGTGCGTGTTTTTTAGTTTGCCCGGATTCTGCTATCGAGATGAAAATATCCGCCACTGGTTTTTATGAACCTGTCATTGATGATGATGCCTGTACAGATTGTGGCGTATGTTGCGAAGTCTGTTATAAGCATTCTCAAATTGAACAGAGCGATGTCTATGAAATGTCAGATGTGTATGCGGTTACGAATAATTACATAGACCAGCTTTCAGAGGTATCAACTGTCGGTGTGGCATCACGTTTGGCCGATGATTGTTTTGAGGATGGATGGGATGTGTGTGGTGCCGTATATGATTATGAATCTCATATCTGTAAGCATATTGTCGCAAAGAATAGCAGTGATTTAGCTGCATTCAAGCGTTCAAAGTATATGCAGAGTTCTGTTGCTGAAAGCTATAAAGAGCTGTTGTCCACTGATAAAAAGACGATTGTTTATGGATTGCCGTGTCAAATCTATGGGTTGAAAAAAGCTGTTGAATATTTGGGGCGGAGTGAGCGGTTTTTATTTGTGGATTTTTTCTGTGCTGGCGTGCCTACGTTGTTCTTGTGGAATACTTATCTGTCGTATTTACAACGGAAACACGGAATTAAAAAAATCAACTATATTAACTTTAGGGACAAGTCAAGTGGTTGGTACAGGTATTCTATGGTAGTGAAAGATGAAGAGGGGAATGCATATCGAAATAGCTTGTTTAATGATATCTATTTCTCTTTTTTCTTGAAAAAGATTTGCCTTGGTAAATCATGTTACGAGTGCATGTTTAGAGAGTCTGTTACGGTATCCGATATCCGTTTAGGTGATTTTTGGGGTCAAAAATATAAAGGATGGGATGAAGGTGTGCAGTTGATAACTATTTTCTCGGAACGTGGGCAGAATTTGTGGGATAAAATAAAACCATATTTTAATTATCAACAGTGTTTATCAAAAGATGTATATGAGTCACAGAAGAGTGCTGCTTTGAAAGTTCCTAAAAAACCTGCATTTTATGATGACTTGATTTGTTCATTGTCTGAAGAAGAACCTCTTGAAAAGGTTTTTGTTGATTATGGAGTTAATAAGATTAATCTGGGCAGCTAGTAAGAAATTAGAGTAAGAGATAGTTATTGTAATAGTTTACCTTCATTCAATAAATTAACATATGCGGATTACAAATAGTCGTATAGTTCAAAAAGACGGCGTTACAATTCTATCTGCAAAAATAGAAAGTGTCAAATTTTCTAAAGATTTGTGGTTTTCAACTCCAGCAAAATATGCAGAACATTTGTGTATTGAATTGATGGATTGTTTTCTTGTGGGGATGCTGTATTTTGCAATGGTTAATGGCGAAAATATTCATGTTGATGGTCGAGTGTCAAAGCGATTACTGTTTAATATTAATAGCTATCTTATTCCGTACTTGATTCAGTATTCTCCCAAATTAAAACCAGTAAGAGTCACGTCATCTCAGGTGAGTACTGTATGTTTTCAGGGGGGGGGGTGAGTACGGGATTTTCTGGTGGAATAGATTCGTTTTGCACAATATATGATCATTGTGTAACAGAAGCAGACCGGGAATATAAGATCAACAAGCTTATACTGTTGAATGTTGGTGCTTTTAGTTGTGGTGGGAGAGAAGGGGATATCAAGTTTCAAAAAGTAAAGTTTGATCAGACATATAAATATTTGAGTAAATACCCTGAAGAAATTGGTATAGAATTTATTCCTATTGATTCTAATCTTCAGGATTTTTGTCTCTGGGATCATGCGCTTACATCAACATTGACATTGTGTGCGGGTATACTTTCGATGCAGAATACTATTGATAAGTACTATATTGCATCAATTGGATGGAATTTGAGAGAGACTTTGATGTATTGTGAGCATTATTTGGGTAAAGAAATGGAATATCTTGAACCCGTCATTACTCACTTATTATCAACAGAGTCTTTGGAGTTTATTGCTGATGGATCACAATACACAAGAGCGCAAAAGCTACAAAGAATAGTTGATTATGAGCCGGTGAGTCGCTATCTCCATGTGTGTATATCAGGTAATGCTATGGCAGAGAATTGCTCTGTATGTTCAAAATGTTGCCGGACTTTGATGGCTCTAAAATCATTAAATAAGCTTGATGTTTTTGCTGGTTTGTTTGATGTTAAGAAATACGAGGAAAAGGCGGAGCGTCAGTACCTGTGTAAACAAGTATTAGCTGAGGATGATGCGTTTGCGATTCAAAATATTGAATTGGCAAAAAAAAATAATATCCCGCTCCCATCAGTATTTGAGTGTAAAATAGCAGCTATAATAAAAAAAATATATCGTCGTTTGTGTAACATTCCCGCTGGTATTAAACGCAGGCTATTAGGGAGTAAATGATGTATTTGTGTTATTTGCATTGGAGGCTTTTTTGAATAATACCCTACTTGTCGATACGAACCGCGCGGCTTATCCAATCTATCAGGCGTTGCTTGCTTCTGGTCACGACGTTTTCGTGGTTGGCGGACGCTCGACGGAAACGCTTGCCAAGTTGTCGCCAAATTATATTCCGCTTGACTATTCTGATGCCGGGTGTCTTGATGAGCTCGTCACGGATCGGAGCTTCGACTGCTTGGTTCCTGGCTGCACCGATCTTTCCTACACGGTTTGCGCCGAAATCAATCGCGGCCGTTATCCCGGAATCGATACGCCGGAAATAACATGGCGGATCAACAATAAAGAGCAGTTCCGACAGATAGCCGCAGAGATGGGCCTGTCTGTTCCCCGCGTTATGAATCCAGTTGAGGCCTCCTTATTTCCAGCGGTGATCGTCAAACCGGTCGATGCCTTCAGCGGCCGCGGGATTCAGGTGCTGCATGATCCGACGCCTGAATCGATCGATGCCGCGATTGAAACGGCCAGAACCGCTTCCGCATCAGGCGAGGTTTTGCTCGAAGAGTTCGTGACAGGCCAGTTGCACAGTCATTCGGCGTTCGTTCGTGACGGAAAGATTGTTGCGGACTTTTTTGTTCGGGAGGATTGTTCGGCCAGTCCTTTTGCCGTGGATACAAGTTGCGTGACAGAGGATATTCCGCTCAATATGCAGCATGAGTTGCGTGGACAGATCGAACGATTAGCCGAGGCGTTGAGTCTTGTTGATGGTCTTGTTCATACCCAGTTTATCGCAAATGATGGTCGTTTCTGGATCATCGAGGTGACAAGGCGTTGTCCTGGCGATATTTATTCCCTGCTTGTAGAGCTGTCAACAGGTTACCCCTATGCTGCAAGTTATGCCGCGCCATTTATCGGAGCTTCAGCTCACCCGGTAAGCTCCGATGCCAAGCGTGATCATATTATTCGCCACACCGTAACCGCGCCTGAAGGGGCAATGCTTTGGGGATTACGTTTTGCCCGACCGGTGGATATTCGTTTATGGGTACCTCTTGCGACAGCGGGCGATCTGCTTGCCCCAAGTCCTGCTGGTCGTGCCGCGATCATTTTCTTTCGCGCGGCCTCCGCAGCAGAGCAGGAGTCGCTTTACTCGGATTTGTTAGCCGGTACCCTCTACTCTTTTGAATGACCAGACCAAAGATTATACGATGACTGTACAACCTTTATCATTGGGTTTTATTGGTGGCGCTCCAAACTCGGCCGCTGGATATGCTCATTTTGCTGCCATGCGCCTTGACGGGCTGTGGGATCTTCAGGCAGGTGTGTTCAGTACCCACTCTGATGTCAATCAGGAGGCGGCAAGGGTATATGGCGTACATAAGGATCGTACCTATACAAGTTTGCATGAACTGTTGGCACAGGAGGCCGAGCGACTCGATGCAGTTGTGCTGTTGACCCCGACTCCATTGCACCATGAAATGGTTACCGCTTGTCTTCGGGCAGGAGTGGCCGTTATCTGCGAAAAAGCTCTGGCTCTGACCAGCGATGAAGCTTTGGAAATAAGGGAGTTGTGTAATGAGCATAATGGCTTTCTTGCTGTGATCTACAACTATTCCGGTTACCCGATGGTGCGTGAATTGCGCAAAATGATCAGCGATGGGGATCTGGGAGATATCCTGCATTTCCAGGCCGAGATGCCGCAGGAAGGGTTCATGCGGACTGATGATAAGGGCAATAAACCGCAACCCCAGGCATGGAGGCTGGTTGATGGCCCTGTTCCTACCATTCACCTGGATCTGGCAGTGCATCTTCATGAACTGATCCACTATCTCACGGGTCTTAAGCCTATTAAAGTAGTGGCGGATCAGTCCAGCGGCGGATGGTTCGATGTGATTGACAATGTTACCTGCCTTGCACGTTATACAAATAACGTTCAAGGACAGTTCTGGTTCAGCAAGTGTGCTCTTGGGAATCGTAATGGGTTACGTTTAAGGATTTATGGTACCAAAGCATCAGCGGAATGGTACCAGATGAATCCGGAGGAAGTGGTAATATCTTACAGTGATGGGCGGCGTCAGGTTCTTGATAGAGCTTCGAATGTACCTGTCGCAGCAGCAGCTCGCTATACACGATTCAAGGCAGGTCATCCGGCGGGGTTCATCGAGGCGCTCGGGAATCTATACGCTGATATTTATTCTTCACTCGGAAAGTATAAAGAGAGTGGAGTTCAGGAATCACAGGAGGTTTTTGGTGCACAACTTGCGTTTGATGGATTACAGTTTTTGGAAGCAATGGTGGAGTCATGTGCGAAAGATGAGTGGGTGCCGGTAAGTAAATATTGAATAATATGGAAAATATCCATGAATTTGGACAATTGAAAAGTGAAGCTGAAATAGTCAAGAATTGGGATAAGAAGTATTCAGAGCCCTTGGTAAGCGTTATGTGTTTGGCCTATAACCATGAAAAGTATATTGAAGATGCGCTGAAAGGTTTTTTAATTCAAGAAACAGATTTTCCTTTTGAGGTGCTGATCCATGACGATGCATCAACTGATAATACGGCTGATATTATTAGAGAATATGAGGCTTTATACCCAAATATTATCAAACCTGTTTATCAAAGTGAAAATCAATGGTCTCGAGATAAAGAAGTTATAAGAAATGCCCAATACGGAAGGGTAAAGGGGAAATATTTAGCTTATTGTGATGGAGATGATTATTGGGTAGATCCAAAAAAATTGCAGAAACAAGTAAAATTTCTTGAAAAGAATATTGAATACGTTGTTTGTGGACATGGTTTTATAGTTAAGTATGAAAATAAAAAAATAGAGAGGCGTATGTTTGCATATGATCAAAGACGGTATGGATCATTCAGATATTTACAGGCATTGAAAGGTAGCCCTTTGCATCCTAATACATGGATGTGTCACAGTAAAGTTATTATTTGTAATCGGTATCTTGATATTCAAGATAAATTTCCAGCAGGGGATGATTTTTTGATGTTGATCTTAATGTCTACCGGAAAAGGTTATTGTCTTCCCGAATTTATGTCTGTATATAGGGTTAATGATAGCAGTACTTGGTCTTCTATTAAGACATATATAAAAAAGTTAAAGATGTTTGCTTATCAGGTTTATTCGTTTCAAGTGATGCCTCTCAGGTTTTATATTCCTCAGATTATATATAGTATTGTTAATTTATCAGATGCTTTAATAGGAGTTTTGCGAGATACAATGCGTACGTCCGATCTTAAAAAACTCAGCATGTTTAACTCTGAGATATCAAAAATAGATTCAAATAGAATTTTTGTATTATCTTTAATTATGTGTGCATTTCTTTTTGTTCCACTTAGAGTAATTATCTTGATTCTTGCAAAAATATTTAAAAAAATACATCTATGTGTATAGAAAAAATATATTCGGATGGTAAGGAGATAGCGCTTATTCTAAGGTCGTCATATTATAATGATGGGATTGATTTTTTAACACCAACAACATATTCACAACAACTTGGTTATATGCATCGCCCAGAAGGTTATGTAATTCCACCACATGTGCATAACCCTGTATCCCGGGAAGTACAGTTTACGAAAGAGGTATTATTCATCAAGTCTGGTAAAGTTCGTGTCGATTTTTATGATGATGACCAAAATTATCTTGAAAGCCGCCTACTTCAGCAGGGTGATGTCGTTCTACTTGCGTTTGGAGGACATGGCTTCGAGATGTTGGAGGATAGTGAGATCATAGAAGTCAAACAGGGGCCGTATGCTGGTGAAGCTGATAAGACCCGTTTTTCTCCGGTTTCGAATGACCTGATTAAACTCAAATAAAATTAAAGACAATATGTCCTCTTCTGTGTTCAACGTTTATAGTTGTTATTATGATCTACTCTACCGGGATAAGGATTATGAAGGTGAAACGCAATACTTGCGTGATGTGCTTGCACGGCATGGGATAATTCGTGGTGATCTGCTCGAGTTTGGCAGCGGGACAGGAAAACATGGATGCCTTTTGGCAGATATGGGGTATCGTGTTCATGGGATCGAGCGAAGCGCCGAGATGGTAGCACGAGCTTGCTCATCTCAAGGATTCACCTGTGAGCAGGGAGATATCTGCACTATAGATGTTGGACGTCAGTTTGATGCTGTTCTCTCTTTATTTCACGTTGTCAGTTATCAGACAGCAAACGCTGATGTGGTTTCTGTTTTTGCTCGTGCAGCTGAGCATATTAAACCTGGGGGCCTGTTTGTTTTTGATTTCTGGTATACGCCAGCAGTTTTTGCTCAGCGTCCAGCAGTCAGAGTGAAAAGGTTGGCTGATGAACACATAGAGGTAACCCGCATTGCCGAACCTGTTTTGTATCCGAACGAAAACAGGGTTGATGTCAACTATACCATATATGCTCAAGATAAAGCGACTGGTAAGATGAATGTTATGCAGGAAACACATCCGATGAGGCATTTTTCTCTGCCGGAAATCGATTTACTGTGCACGATGTCGAAATTAGAACGTATTGAAGCAGAGGAGTTTCTCACTGGAAAACCAGTCAGTGAAGAGACTTGGGGCGCTTGCGTAATTCTGAAAAAATTGAATAATGATTGATTTTATTGCTGTAAATGAGCCGTTACTTGACGGAAATGAAAAAAAATACCTTCTCGAATGTATAGAAACTGGCTGGATCTCATCAGAAGGCCCGTTTGTTAAAGAGTTTGAGCAGAAGTTTGCTGCAAGGATGGGGAGAAAGCATGGTATTGCCGTATGTAATGGCACTGCGGCTATAGATGCTGCGGTGGATGCATTGGGTATAGGTCAGGGTGATGAGGTCATCATGCCGACTTTTACTATCATCTCCTGCATAAACCAGATCGTACGCAACGGAGGAAAGCCTGTCTTGGTGGATAGCGACCCCCTTACCTGGAATATGGATGTTAGCCAGATAGAAGCAAAGATCACACCACGTACTAAGGCCATTATGATCGTGCATATATTTGGTTTGCCAGTAGATATCGATCCAGTGCTTGAAATAGCAAAACGTTATGAGTTAAAAGTTATTGAAGATGCCGCGGAGATGCATGGTCAAACATATAAAGGTAAGCCGTGTGGCAGTTTCGGTGATATCAGTACTTTCAGCTTTTATCCTAACAAGCATGTTACTACTGGAGAAGGAGGTATGATACTTACTGACGATGATGAATTAGCAGAAACTTGCCGCAGTCTTCGCAATCTCTGTTTTCAACCACAAAAACGGTTTGTGCACGAACGACTTGGTTGGAATATGCGTATGACTAATATGCAAGCAGCATTAGGGCTAGCTCAGTTGGAACGATTGGATGATTTCGTTCAACGAAAGCGGCAGATGGGGCTGCGTTTCACTGAACTCTTAGGAAAATTGCAGGGGGTTCAATTACCATTAGCTGCAACAGATTATGCTAAAAGTATTTATTGGGTCTATGGGATAATACTTAATGAATCTACGGGCCTGAACGCAGAACAGGTAATGAAGCGGTTGGGTGAGAAGGGTGTAGGGTCGAGGCCGTTTTTCTATCCAATGCATCAGCAGCCCGTGTTCCGAAAAATGCGGCTGTTTGAAGGTGAAAAGTATCCAGTAGCCGAAAGGATGGCCGTACAAGGCTTCTACATTCCAAGCGGAATGGCCTTGACGGAAGTGCAGATGGAGAATGTTGCTGAACGAGTGAGGGAGGTATTGAATTGAGCGGAACTTTAGCTTCAAAAATTGATTCTTTTCTGAGGCCTGTACGCCTTGGTGTGTATTTTGGACAGCAACTGCATGCTGGAGGTGGCTTTCAGCAGTCGGTCAATGCGGCTATGCTGGTGAAGAAACTGTCGCAGGATATTGTTGAGCCCTACTTTTTTACTTCAGAGCTTGGTAATGTTGAGGTCTTGAAGGGATTTGGAATTGATGCCATTCACATCCCATTGGGAACATTACAGAAAATCGAAATGATGTTCAGAGCTAGAGTTCTCTCTTCACATACGAAATTTCTGCTTTTGTGGAAAAAAATACTTATCTATAACGCCTTTGAAAAGCATTTGGTGCGTTATGGAATAGACCTTCTCTATTTCATTTCTCCAGCAGAAATGGCCCGGAGACTTGAAGTTACGAATTACATGACGACGGTCTGGGATTTATGTCAGCGCGATGATGTGGAGTTTCCTGAAGTTCGTGAAAACCGGATTTTTGAGGGGCGGGAAAAATATTACCATTCGATTCTTCCTAAAGCAGTTGCTGTCTTCGTTGATTCTCCCTTGGGAAAGGTGAATGTGGTTAGGCGGTATGGGGTTGATGAAGAGCGTGTCCATGTTCTACCCTTTGCTCCGGCTCTGGGAGTTCAGGTTGCTACGGGGAAGGAGGCTAGTGTAGCGTTGAATATGCGTGAAAAGTATTCTCTTGATGTTCCTTATGTTTACTATCCCGCACAGTTCTGGTCTCACAAGAACCATGTCTATCTTCTGGAAGGGCTGCGAGCCCTTGAGGATAGGTATGGTATCAGGCTTGGAGCTATATTTTCAGGTGGGGATAAGGGAAATTTGTCTTATGTACAAAATGCGGTTGAGCGACTTGGGTTGGATGTCAGGGTGAGGTTTGCTGGATTTGTGCCTAATGATGAAGTGCCTATACTTTATCAGCAGGCCCTTGCACTCGTGATGCCGACCTATTTCGGCCCTACCAACCTGCCTCCACTTGAAGCGTTCAGTCTTGGAGTTCCTGTGTTGTATCCAGATAAAAATGGATTGCGTGATCAGGTTGGTGATGCTGCGCTCTTAATGGATCTTGATGATCCTCAAAGTATGGCAGATCATTTGAATAACCTTATTACCAAGCCTGAATTGCAAGAGGAAATGATAAGAAGAGGTTACAAGCGGTTGAATGAATATTCGGATGAAGCAAGAGTTAAGGTACTGGAGAGTGTTCTTCGGGATTTTCAGAGAAGGCGGATCTGCTGGTGTGCATGAAGGAAAACCGGGAATAAAAGGATAGTTTGACGTAATCCCAGGCAGTACCAAAAACCATCCTGGCACTCAGCATGCAAAACCTTTCGACCCATTATCAGCAGCTTCTCGGCCTCCCGTCACCCTGGAAAGTAGACCATGTTGATTTATCCATACCAGACAAGCAGGTAATCGTCAAGCTTCTTTATACCGGCAAAAACGTCCGGTGTCCGGAATGCGGAGAGTCCTGTGCCATCTATGACCATGCTCCCGAACAGAAGTGGCGCCATCTGGATACCATGCAGTTCGAAACCATCCTGATAGCTCGCATTCCAAGGTGCAACTGCAAGCAGCATGGAG